>Ga0315539_1003208_pt1 | contig 11557 bp, 11 predicted proteins | sample SalMarSW160150MG_FD_203097 | JGI IMG/M metagenome (GOLD analysis project Ga0315539, IMG submission 203097) | Salt marsh sediment microbial communities from the Plum Island Ecosystem LTER, Massachusetts, United States - Salt Marsh Sediment SW1601-150 ... | reverse complement strand
TTGATAACCTGGGGATGTTTGCCAGGCGTTTATATCCTGGCATTGAGTAATAAACGTTCATAGCATAGCCATTATAACGTCCTTTCATGACCCATGTATGTGTCACCCATCTATCTGAACTAGATCAGAGATTGGTGTGGGTGGTGTGGATAAAACTCAATAAGCCAGAAAGGCCAGCTTGCACATTCTGACGAATTGTGCGATTTTTTAGTTGCTTTTAAGCGCTAGAGGTCCTTTTCCTAGACATGGGACAAGAGAGTTAACGATCTAACTAAGAGTTGGCTTTATCGGCCCTGTGTGCTAGTTTATATACTGTTTCATGGCCCGCTATATCTTACATATTGATCTGGATGCCTTCTTCGTTTCTGTGGAGCAGGCGCTTAACCCGAAGCTAAAGGGAGAGCTTTCCCCAGTTTTTACCAGGCCACAGGGCACTGCTGCTTACGTTGATTCATGCCATATTTGAACCGCCTCCCCATATATGAAATATTATTCACTGAGTGAAAGGCCACCAACTAGGCAATTCTCCTCCCCATACAATGGTGATGTCTTCAGTATCATTTAGGTTAACAACCACTCCACGATAATCATCAGTCAACATAGCCTCTTTTAATGGCAACCATGCTACTCGCCTGGTATCTGCACCTAATACGTGATGGGAGCTACTGGGTTCTCCCAGTGTTAACCCATGACTTAGAAATATGTTAACATATGGATCACTTTCGGCTATTGCAATGGCTTTCACCTTTTCATCTTCGGTCAATTCCGGCTGGAGGGGTGGTGGTCCAGGGGTAAGAAAAGTGAGAGCCTCTACGTGAATAGACATAACTCTTAGATCTTCAACATTAACCATCGTACTGACAATGATCTCCTCTGCGCTGAACTTGACACTGCCAATACCATCCGAGATCACGACATCAGTCTCTGTCTCCCTTTCATCTAATATCGACTGGATCTGTGCGTTATTTTGAGCTAAATCAAGGGCTAATTGGGAGATATTATTATATTCCCAGGGACGGATTACTAGCCAGCTGGTTAAAGCGATTAGAAGAAGAGCCGATACAATGACGAGCGATCGCTGCCAGACAGGTCTTTCTAAAAAGGTTTCTGCTATTGAGCCGATGCGTATTGGTCGCCATTCAGGTACTCCTATCATTACACCCTTCCTATCAGCCTCGGTTTGTCTTATTCTCGGCGGAGTACCTTCTCTAACGGAAGCATTTATTTGCTCTTTTACTGATAAACTAACATCTGCCCACCAAGTATCGCCATGGAGAGACTGAATCAATTCCGGAACGTCGCTTATACGCGCCAGTTCTTGGCGACACTTTTCGCATGAGGCCAGATGGTTTTCAGCGATCTCTTGTTCCTCAGGACTCAGCTCACCACTGTCGTAAAGTGAGAGCATCCACCTTATGTCTTTACACTTCATTTAAACCACCCCCCTCCAACCTTTCGTAAACATCCCGGAACATCTCTCGCCCCCGGGCGAGGCGTTTCTTGGCCGCATCAAGAGAAATGTTAAGCATTTCTCCTATCTCGTAACACCTAAATCCCTGATAGTCGTGGAGTAACAGGATAGCCCGGTACTTCTCAGGTAGTCTATTAAGAGCGTCGCGAATCGATTCTCTTTGGGAGATGTCATCTTCAAGATTTCTTGGTTCTTTTGGTATAGGTGTTTCCGCTGTCCATGGTAGCCAGGAGACAAGCTTGCGCCGCCGTAACACGTCGATAGCATTGTTAGTGGCAATGCGATAGAGCCAAGACTTGAGCTTAATCTCACCTTGAGTATTGGAAATCCTCTGATAGGCTTCTAAAAATGTATCCTGTGTCAAATCTCGTGCTAACTCTTCATCTCTAACCATGTTATATAAGTACCGAGACAAGGGAGATTGGTACTCAAGAACGATGTCTTCCCAGGCCTTATTATCACCACACCTTAAGAGATTTATAGTCTGTGGTTTCTCCATGACCAAGGTTTGCCATCCTTGCCCCTCATTATACATAGCGAAGCAGACGCTGGAAAGGGGACAACATTATTTGGTTTTTTATTTCTGAAAAGAAAGAAACGCCTCAGAAAACGAGGCGTTTCTTAACTTTAGATCAACTATTGATATAGCAATAGCTAGTCGATTGAGATCAGTATAGCATCACTATAATCACCGGCTTTTCCTAGTATGACATATGTTCCGCGATCAACTTGCTCGCCATTCTCATTAGTTTGGTTCCAGGTGAAGGAAGAGAAACCCTCTCCAGGTGCCCACTCAAATGCCAGGAATAAACCATTGCCAGCTAGTAAATTACCATACAGGTCGTATACCGAGAAGTATACGCCACCACCGGATATGGTTTCAGCGCTGATATTGACCATCTCAATCGTAATCTCTTCGCCCGGTGAGTAGAATAGTTTGTTGGTGGTTGTCTGAAGTATATCACTTTCCATCTGCGGATTAGGCAGATATGGCTCGCCAACAGCAGGGTAGCTTATCTTGGTAACGTCTTCATCTAAAAGGTCAATTTCGGCAACAACATAGGAATTACCCTCAGTATCTGTACATATAACCAGTGCCCTTCCATCTCCTATCTCTGTAGCTACCACCTTGACGTCCCCACCAAGAGCATCCTGAACCTCTGGGCTATTAACAGCTATATCTTGTGCCGAGACCGCACCAGATTGACAACCGGTTACTAGTGCTATACCTAAGATTAGAGCTAAGGCTAATCCTATTGTCATAAAAGTAGCTGCACTTTTCCGCTTCTTGACCAATATCTTTGTCATTTTAATTACCTCCTTTATTATTTAGTCTTCTCAATGTTAGATTGCTTTTAAGGATCTCATTTTAATTCCTCATTAATTACTCCTCCTTTTTTATATCTCTAATATATAAAGCGAACCATAGGGCGAAAAGGGGACAAAACTGTTGAGGTGAGATTAGGTGCAACCAGACATTGCACACACGTCTAAAAGTAATTTCGGAGGCTTATTTACTAAATCCTTCAAGAAAGGAAAATCCAGCCAGGTTTTCAAATATAACGAAAGCCCCCTTTGTCTTATGCTGAAATGAAATAAAAAAGTTATCAATATAACTGGTCGACGGGTGGTGATAATTTAGCTAGTTCTTAAAATTTTACCTTATTATTTTTTTGTTGGATAAACTAAAATTGAACAAAACCGAGAAATGTTGGATAACAATCCGGTGAAAAGTTGGCTTTATCAGCTCTGTGTGCTAGTTTATATACTGTTTCATGGCTCGCTGTATCTTCCATATTGATTTGGATGCCTTCTTCGTTTCTGTGGAGCAGACGCTTAAACCAGAGCTAAAGGGAAAGCCGGTAATCGTCGGCTGAGACCCTGAGCGACGCGGCGTAGTTGCCTCTGCTTCCTATGAAGCACGACCTTCCGGCATTCATTTAGAACTTAGCCATACCAAATATAGATGCTAAGATCTCGTGTTATAATCCGCAATAGAGGAAGCGCGACATGGCCAAATTGACAGCCAAAGAAAGAGAGGCACTGCTTGAGTCGGCTCACAAAATCCGTACATACAAGCTTATGCAATCCGATGGTTATAAAAGGTTGATTAAGAAGGCTGTCGATGACCGGACCAAGCAGCTGCTAGCAGAAATCAGTGCCAACGAGCTTAGCGATGCTGAAACCTGGTCAGAAAGAATAGAGTGGTTGGCAGACGGCGAAAAGAAATCTGGCAGAGCTGCTTTTCTAAAGCAAAGGGTTAGCCTAATGATGGGCATTTTAGGTACGAGAGGCTTCTTTGAATGGGCTATAATCGCCGAAGACGCAAGCATTGAAGATTTTGCCATCCAGGCAGCGAATATTGGTGACCTGGCCACTTCGGAGGAATGGACCAGAATAGCATCCGATGAACGATTGCATATAGAGAGGATAAAGAAGGATGTCCTGGGTATGGAGGGCTGGGAGATGGGAGGTGGCGGCGGAGTCAGAGATGTCATCTTCGGAGCTAATGATGGGCTGGTGTCAATATTGGCACTGGTTGCTGGAGTTTATGGAGCAATTACTGAGAGTCATGTTATTCTCGTAGCTGGTGCAGCAGGAGCAATTGCCGGGGCTATATCTATGGGGGCGGGAGCATACCTTTCAGCTAAGTCAGAAAAAGAGGTAACCGAGAAGGAGAGGGACAGAAAAGGGCTTAAGAGCAGGGGTACTCCTGAAGAAGAGAAAGAGAGGCTGATCAGGTTCTACCAGGCGAGAGGTTTCAAGAGACGAGATGCAGAGGCTGTGGCGGATAGAGTAGCTCAGCAATTGGAGTCAAGGGAATCCTATACTATTGGAGAAGAGGTCGGTCTGACCTCGGAAGAATCATGGCCTCCGACCAAAGCGGCTCTTTTTACCGGGCTATCGTTTGCCGTTGTATCCCTTATTCCCATCCTGCCCTTCGCCTTTATGGAGGTAACCTCAGCAGTAATAACGGCGGTGATCGCCAGCATAGCTACCCTCTTCGGGGTTGGGGCTAGCAAAGCTGTATTCACCAGGAAGAGTTGGCTTCGGAGCGGGTTGGAGATGATGGCTATCGGGATGCTAGCTGCGGCGGCAACTTATGCCATAGGACTGGCAATTCCGGTATAGTTCGGGTTGATAACTACGTGATCTCCCACTCGCAGTACGGGTCACCGGCGGCAATGCACCTCACTTCCCTGACGTGCTGGTTCTTAACTGCTGAGAAAAGCCCATTCAGAAAACCAGTGGTGAAGAAGCAGGAGGGCTCCTTGATCTTCGTCGTCCAGAGCTTCGTTTGGCTCTCACAGTTCTCCTTTATTCTTATCGTTTCATCCACCGTAACCTTTCCTACCTTACAGTAATTCATGAAGTCGATTACACGCTTGATTGCTTCGTCTTCTTTTATCCCAGCTTCTATGAGGCGTTTGCCGACTTCGCTTCCCGACTTAGCCCCTCCCATCCTCAACGCCATCCGGTATCTCTCACCAGCTAGAGCAGGAAAAGCCATGGCGTGGTACACGACATGGATGTTTACATCGCTCCCCAACCTGGGCCTCTCTACGAGAGGCTTCCCATCGAGCAGAAATCCGGTGAGACGGTGCATCAACTTTTCATGTATCCTTTCGATAACTGAACTGTCTTTCTCCAGAGACCCCCTCAGCTCATCGATTTCCCCCGGCACCAATTTAATTTCACAGTAGGGGTCTCCGAGCCCTATGCACTTCGTCTCAATGGCGTTCCAGTCCCTCTCGAGCCCTTGCCAGTACTCGAACCCTTTAATCATGCCTGCGAACATAGTAGGAGGGAGATACGAAGCCATCGCCGTACCGACGTTCTCGAATCCCCAGCAGTCAGAGCTCTCATATAATCTGAAGTAGTGCTCGTCTGTCTTGGAGATGCTAGCAAGGTATTCCATGATACCGGTGCGCTCTTTCGGCCGCCGTCTTTCCAAAGTTTCCCACTTTTTTTTCATGTCTTTCACCTTGCTGAAGCTCTTGGGCATGAATAATTTGATGAAAAGCCTCAAGTGCCAGGGAAAAAACGGAATTATCTCCCTTATAGAGGCCCCGTCCTCCTTGTTTAACTCATAAGTCATCATAGGGAACCTCTTGGGGTCCCAGAGCATGCCGCTCCAGTGCGCAAAATTTGGCCAGAACAAGTTCACGAAGTCCCCAACCTCCCTTCTGAGTACTGTTTCCCCTCCTGCCATCGTCGCTCGAAGAACTTCCCTTAATACACCCGGATCGATGATGCGTGCTAGGAGTCCAACCCGTTCGGACTCTATGGGGACTTCAATTCTTGTCGGCCTTATCTTCGGGTGCTTCACCACATTGACAATCCTTGACCCATCTTTTGCCTCCATCCGGAGGATGCCATCGGCGACGCTCATCATGGCTCCCAGGTCTTCTTCCTTGCCGCACCCCTCATCCATCAGAGCCAGCACTGAGTTCCCTTCGGAAGCGAATTTCGCCAGGCATAGCCTCATGAATCGGAATACTTCCTTCTCATTGAAGAGGTAGGGAGACGTCAGGGAATCAAAAGCGAGGAAAATATCTCTCCTGCCAATTTTCTCCTGCACTTTGGCAATAGCCATGCTTATACTGTTCAGGTCTTCGCAATTGGCATTCACGGTATCTGGCCGCTCCGGGGTTGTCACTCCCACAGTTTCGCCGAAGGCATCAATGAAACTGAGCGCATTAGGCAGAGACTCACCCATGCCTCTTTCTCTTAAAAGACCTATTACCTCAGCGGGGCCGTGCTCAGTGGTTACATATATGATAGGTTTATCCGTGACCAGGGCGTTGAGCACGACCTGGTGACAGAAGGTGGTTTTCCCGACTCCCGGGGTCCCAGTCAGCAGAATTAGATTGCTTGTTGGTACCTCTTGTATTTCGGCTAATGACAATCCCCTTTTCTCCATGCTACCCATCCCATTATTGGACTATACGATTTCCCACTCGCAGTAAGGGTCTCCAGCGGCAATACACTTTACTTCCCTGACATGCTGGTTTTTGACCGCTGAGAAGAGGCCGTTGAGGAAACCCGTGGTGAAAAAGCAGCAGGGCTCCCCAATTTGTAATCCAAAGCTCTCACAATTCTCCTTCATCCTTATTGTCTCACCTATGCTTATCTTGCCCACTTTGCAGTATTCCACGAAATCAATAACACGCCTGATTACCTCGTCCTTGTCTAAGCCAGCATCCGTTAGGTGTTCGCCAAGCCTTTTCCCGGCCATAGCACCACCCATCCTAATCGCCATTCGGTATCTTTCACTGGCTAACGCCGGAAGTGCCAAACTAGCCACAAATCCATGTGTATAAACCCCGCTTCCCAGTGTTGGTCTCTCACCCAGGGGCTTTCCCTGAAGTATGAATGCGGCGACATGTTCTATCAGCCGCTCCATTATCCTTTGTACTATTGAGCTGTCTAATGCCGTGAGGCGGGCTTCGAGTTCACTCAATTCGCCGGGGACCGCCTTAAACTCGCAATAGGGGGACCCTTCCCCGACACATGCCGTTTCAACCATATTCCAGTCCCGCTCTTGTTTTTCCATACTTTTCAACGTCCCGGCTAGGTCAGCGGCGTCACTGAAGCATAACGGTGCTCCAATGTTTTCCAGACCCCAGCATGAGGCACCTTCGTAGGCTCTAAAGTAATGCTCATCTGTTTTCGAGATTTCACTAACATATTCCAACATTCGGTCTCTATCATGTTCACGTCGTCCTTTTTCGAAACGAGGGAAGACTCTTTTTACCGCCCCGACATCGCTGCAACTTTTCGGGCGGAGAACCTTAAAAAGTAGCCTTAAATACCATGGTCCCTTACCCATAACCAATTTTATCGCCTGGCCAACAGTATCCTTTGTCAGGTCGTAAAGCATGGAAGGGAATCTCTTCGGGTCCCAAAGCATCCCACCCCAGGTGACGAAACTTAGCCAGAAGACGTTCACGAAATCCCCCATCTCGGTGCGAATTGGTGGTTTACCCCCCGCGCCAAAAGCAGATTTAGCGTGCGACTCCCAAAAAGTATCCAGAACACGAAATGGAACAGCAGTGCTTCCTGTTACCGGGAGCTTGATTTTTGTCGGTCCCACCTTCGGGTGCTTGACCACATTTACAATCCTTGAGCCCTCTTTCGTCTCCATCCTGAGGATGCCATCAGCCACGCTCATCATAGCTACCAGGTCTTCGTCCTTGCCGCAGCCCTCATCCATCAACGCCAATACTGAGTTCCCTTCGGAGGCAAACTTGGATAGAAACAGCCTCATGAACTTTACCACCTCCATGCCACTAAACAGGTAAGGAGAGGTGAGCGAATCGAGGACAAGCAAGGTACCTTTTTGGCACGTTCTCTCCTGCAGTTTAGTGATGGCGATGCTCAGGCTGTTCAAGTCGGCACAGTTAGCACATACCGTGTCCGAGCGCTGGGTGCATGTCAGCCCAACTATCTCGGTGAAGGCATCAACAAAGTTCAACCCGACCATCTCGGCTATGCCCATTTCACGCAATAGCTCTATGACCTCAGCGGGGCTTTGCTCACTGGTCACGAATATGACCGGTCTATCTGCAGCTATGCTTTTCAGGACTACCTGGTGGCAGAAGGTGGATTTTCCCGCTCCAGGAGCACCAGCCAGTAGGGTCAGACATTTGTCTGGCGGTTCCTGTATCTTGGCTAACGACATCCCTCTCCTCCCTACTTGAAGACAGTCAGGGTAGGATATACTTCTATTCCGCTATCCGTTATGTTATAAGGGCGGGGCTGATTGTCAACAGCCAGCCCACGCATTTTCTCCACCTGGAACATTCGACTCAACTTGTCGTCCTTCATTACTGTCCGTAGCAGGATGACCCCTTGAGCTAAATACTCTTCGAATTGATGCTCTCTTTCAAGTCCAGTCCCTCTTAGTTCAGAGATGAGTATGTTGGTGCAGCCGGTTTTACTGAAGTCGGCTATCAAGTCTTTCATGGCATATATACGCTCAGTATCATCAGGGTATTGAAGCATGAACATAGTCAGCGGGTCAATAACCACCCTCTTAGCCTGAATCTCTTCCACACCTTCCCTGATAGCTTCTAGCAATTTGATTAGCTTAAACTCTTTCATTCCTAGCTGGATGAGGCCAGCCTTTTCCGACGATGCCACTCTAACCGGAGAAACATTGATGAAGGCAAGCTTCTTCTCCTGCTCAAGCTTACCAAGGTCCCACCCGAATTTCGACATATTTCTCTTCACGTCCTCAGGATCTTCATCCAGTGAGATATAGATCCCTGGCTCGTTGTATTCCGTAGCTCCTTTGTACAGAAACTGAATAGCGAAAGTAGTCTTCCCGCTGCCAGGTCCCCCAGCAACTAAGATGCTGTGACCTCTCGGTATCCCTTTCTCACCGAGAATCTTATCGGCACCAGCAATGCCAGTTGAAGTATAATCATCACTCATATTCACCTCCTGAGGCTACTAGTGCAGTCATAGAAATCCAGTTAATTATAAATCCGACGACGGAAGATAACAATAAACTCGTTCAGTGCCTTGGAGACTGAAACACAATGAACACAATCTTGCAGCTAGGTGGGTTATCCATGCAACGCTTCCAGAATCAAAGCGTCGTTGATATAGTATCGTGAGGGAGTTATCATTAAAATAGCAAGCAAAACACCTTTCTATTATGAGAAAAAAGCTATTTCTAGAAGCGCTATATTCATGGGACGAATTCTGGCAGACAATAGAAACGGCATGGGCCTTGTTTGGTGATTCCAGACATTTCACACAGGATCAACTTACAAAGTGGGCAAATGAAAGAATCCCGGCACCCCATGGAGGATGGTTTGCTTGGCCGATGCCTGTAGCCCCGCTAGCCCATATGAGTGAGCAAGACATTGCCCGCCTTTATGGTGGACAAGTGCCGCGGTACTGGGCAATTTATGACCATTCCCATCGTGTTATGGATTGGCTTGGGCTTGAGGACAGTGACAGCTTCGCCTGGTGGCTTTTTGCCTATGTTGGTGGGGATGTGCAGAAACTCTTGCCATTCATCCGGCATCGGGTGCCTGGTATAGTGGACCACCTGATCAAGCAACTCGCACCTGTGAAGCTACTGGTTGTAGGAATAAGCAAGGGCAAATTGTCTCAGGCACACCCGGAAGCTTGCCCGCCAGAAGAATACAGCATATTATTCAAATCGTCACAGAAACCAAAGTACCCTTTCTTTGATTTGCAGCTACTTTCTTCAAAATACCGGCAGGGTCTTATGCCCGAACCCTTGGACGAGCGAACTATAAAACAAAGGAAAGCTCTTGCCAAAGCCTTTGGAGGAAAATATGATCCTGACAAAGAACTGGCAGAGCAACAAGTAACCATACAGGCAGAGATTAAGCAGACTTTAACACATCCTATTTATAAACTACTTCACATGGCCAAGTTTCATACTACCAGCTCAGTAGCTGATAGATTGCGCAAGATTACTGAACTCACCCGGGAATGCCACGAAGGACAGATAGACATTGACGTCCTTTTGCAATGGGCCTGGGAAAATGAGCAGAATGAACACCTGCGTCAGAAACTGATTTTAGCGAATGGAAGTAGCCTGAGATTCAGAGAGATACGCTATGAAGTGGCGAACAAGATATATAGGCAGGTTTATGGTTGGTTTCGACGTCGTGGGTGGCAAATGCCTAAGCCTCCAAATGGTTGGCGAGCAAAAATCATAAAAGTTTAATGTCACGCCTTTGACAAGATCGTAGCGTGACATGAAACCATAGCCTCCAGATGGCAACATCTGGAGGTTTTTTGTTTGGGCCGCCAGAAGCAAGATAGATCAGTTCCTTGGGTGATTAAGGTCCAGTATATTACTGTGCCCAATGCTAAGGAAAGATTTTCGCGCGTAGTGGCCATCCTGCTGAAAGCTGAAACGGAGAGAAAGAAGAATGACTATAGACAGAACAGGGAAGAAGCCGGGCAGGCCTAGGGCTATACCTGAAGGCATGATACCAGAGGTGTTACGTCTCTATGATGAAGGTTTCGGCTATCGAGCGCTTGCTCGCGAGTTGAGGAAACAGGGTATCTGGGTGGATTGGAGCACTGTCCGGAGGATTGTTAAATCCCATGGATACAGGATCCGTGCGAAATATGGTTTGTGAGTAATTTTTAACACTATTTCGCCACTGGGTTATCCAGACGAGATGACTAAAAACACTGGCGACATAATTGGAGAAGGTAATTTAATCGGTGGAGACATACCTTGACCCAGAGGAAATCAAGTTGATGGAGAAGGCGGCCAATTGCGTCAGGGACAGGCTGCTTATCAGGCTCCTATTCCGCCTGGGGTGCCGGGTTTCAGAGGCTCTGGCGCTAACCGTGAATGATATAGATATGAGCCAAGGCCTGGTTACAATCGTACATCTTAAGAGTCGGGCCAGGCTGCTTTGCCCTCATTGCCAGGCTAGACTAGCTAAGACTCACCAGTTCTGTCCCGTATGCGGCAATAAAGTAGAAAAGGTAATAAAAGGGGAAACAGAGCATCGCAGGCTGAGAGCCTTACCCATCGACCGAGATACGCTACAAATGCTGGAGGAATATATACGCCGTGGTGGCCCTGTTTTCCAGCACGGCAAGAAACTGCTCTTCGGTATTAACAGGTTCCGAGCCTGGCAGGTAGTGAGGGATTGTGCCGAGAAGGCAGGTCTGCCCCGCCTCTTGAATCCAGAGACAGGTAGGATGAGGGGAGTAAGCCCGCACAGGTTGAGGGATGCCTTCGCCGTTCACGCAGTCAAGACAGATGACTCAGGAGACGCGCTCAGGCTTCTGCAGGAACACTTGGGGCATGCAAGCTTCAACACCACTGCCAGATATCGCAAGGTGGGAGGAAGTGAGCACCGGGATTGGTATCAGAGGCTATGGGAAGGAGAAGGCCGTTAGACGACATGCCCCTGAGACCAACAAGAGGAGGTTTCCTCAGGCCGTTTGGCTGCGGATGGTTTATCAGAGAATTCCTACTGGGGAACGGCCCTGAAGGCTCTCCTGAGATAGACCCAGACATCGGCGCTCCCCAAGCGGATATCTTTTACTACTACAAGAAGGCACTTCTGA
>Ga0315539_1003197_pt1 | contig 11578 bp, 8 predicted proteins | sample SalMarSW160150MG_FD_203097 | JGI IMG/M metagenome (GOLD analysis project Ga0315539, IMG submission 203097) | Salt marsh sediment microbial communities from the Plum Island Ecosystem LTER, Massachusetts, United States - Salt Marsh Sediment SW1601-150 ... | reverse complement strand
TCAAGAAGGGGGAATCTCGGTGGGTAACGCATCAGTCTCGGGGGGAGAGGAACTCACCGCAGAGAGCGCAGAGGGCGCGGAGAAAATATTTACCCATCTTCGATGGACGCACAGGACAGCCCCATGGGCGGCTGACGAGCCTCGGGGGAGTTCCGTTTTCCTTTTTGGCCAGCGCCCGTCACTGTGTGCTCTGAAGGAACAATGATAGCGCGTGGCTCGGATCTGACGAAGCGCCCTCGTGGCATCTCGGCGGAGGTCCCGCGGAACGCGGGATGAACACTCATGGGCAAGATGCCCATGCTACGTCCCTCTACGTGCTCTGCGCACTCTGCGGTTTCACCCTTAGCCACCGGTAAGTGAGGGGTTACCTCGATGGGGCCGTATTTGCGTGGGATAATTCTCGCAGCCTGCAACGGCAGCACTCCTGCCGGTGAAAGTCCGGCGACGGTATCTGCCCGATGATGCCGTGTAGTCATACCCGACTCAGGGCAAGGGGGACCTTTCCCGGGGAAAGCTCGGGTGTAGAACCTCCATAAGCGGTGAAGAGCCGTGAAGTGGGAAGGAGCTGCCAGGAGAGGCGGCTCGGGCTGTAGTAGCGAAGATGCGGGTGGACAACATAACCCCCGCGGAGGGAAGGGCCTGTGGGCTCGGGGTGCTTGTGAGCTCCGGAAAGGGCTGTGCGTAGTGCCCTGTGGAGGCTAATCGCTTATTGGGACAGAACAAACTCGACGAGGTCCGCGAGCTCCTTGTCGCTCAGTTGCGAGGTGGTCCCGTGGGTGTCGTTCTCGTTAAACTTAGTTACAACTTCGCTCATGGTCGCGGCACGGCCATCGTAGAGGTATGGCGCCGTTCGCCACGCCTCAACCAGGGTTGGGGTGTCGAACTGGCGGTTCTCTTCCATGCCCCTGCCAGTGCCCACATCGTGTTTGCGCATGTCTGTGTACAACGGCGGAGGATGGCACCTCGCGCAGCCAGCTTTCTCAAAGACCTTTTTGCCTCGGACGGCCGAGGCGCTCAACGTCCCCTCGACCAGAAAGGGACTCGGAATCGGTTGCAGCGACTGGAGGTATTGGTCAATCGCAACGGCATCCGCTTCCGGGCGCACAGCGAACTGAATATGTTCGATGCCCGCGCGCACGGCGGACTCGGCATTCTCACGCACGCCGGTGACCATCGCAGGCGGGGTTTTGTGCGAGAGGAGCAGGCTTTTGGTGTTCTTCGGGTTGCCCATACCGTCGTTGAGGAGGTCCCAGTTCAGGGTGTCGGCGCGCCCCCCCGGATGACAGCTCGAGCAGCTCTGCCATTTCTGAAAGCACAGCCTCGCATCGTGGAAGAAGATCTCGCCCCTTCGCACGGCACTCATGCGGAACTGTGCCGTCAGCGGCAGAGACCGAGCTTTGGGCCGCGCCAGGCTGACGTCCACGACGCCAATTGTGTCGGTGAAATACTCGGCGGTATATACCTTCGTGCCGACGATGGTTAGAGCGCGCGGGCCATTGCCGGGGAGACTCAGGCGGCGTCGCACATCCGGAAAAAACGACAGGTCGTTTGGAACATCGGCGGCTGATGATGACACCTGGGAGACCCTTTCACCGCGAGCGACCCGGGCGAGCTTCTCGTGGAGCTTCGCTCTGTCAATAACGCTCACCTCGTGGGAGCCAGCGTGGGCGACGCAGATGTACTTGCCGTCAGCCGTGCACGCGACGCCCCAGGGGTTAGCCCCGCCGGAGGCCACATCATCCAGAAGGACCGTGTTCAAAACTGTTCGCTCCGCGACATCGAGAATGCTGAGGGCGTTGGTGTTCATCCAGCCCCGCTCGAGTTGCGTGGTTGGAAGCGGATACCGAGCCAGGATGTGGGTTACGTACGCGTGGCGGCCATGGGGCGAGATGCAGATACCCCTCAGCGCGGTGCTGCCGTTGTGCAACCGGACGCTGTTGACCACCTTCCGCGAAGATGTGCCGATGACCGAAACAGCCGCCGCCACGTAATCTTCGTCGGCAGCCCCCTCGGGCAAATGGTTCGCAACAAACAAATACTCGCCGTCCGGGGTCATGGCCGCGGCGATGGGCTCGCGCATCACGGGGACCCGGGCAACCTCCGTTTTCGAGGCAAGGTTGATGACCGAGACGTCGTTGTCGAACCGGTTGCAGACGTAGAGCGTTTTGCCATCGGGGCTGACGACGGGCGCCATAGGGGTGTGCCCCGCCGGAATACGGCACGTGATCTTTCCGTTTTTCGAGTCAATTACGTACACGCCGCCTCTGGGAAAGCAACCAGCCACGTACAAGCGGCTCTCGTCGGGAGAGAGCGCGAGTCCGGCGGGGCGGCCCGGGAGCAAAATGGTCCGGCTGACTTTCCCACTTGCGATGTCGAACACGGCGATGCGTTTCGCCGTGGCTTCGGCGACGTAAAGCGTCGTGCCTTCCATATCTGAGGCCAATGCCGTCGGCGAAGCGTAACTTTCCTGGACGGCGCCCGCGCTTGCCGCAAAAATGATGGATGCGCAAAGCCCGCCCTCGAGCAGCGTTGCATTGCGGAGCACTCGCCTCATTTCTTCTCTTCTCCTCTCCTATTTTAGTGCCTCGGCATTTCAACAAAGATATGTTTGTCGAGTAACGCGGAGTTATCGGAAAGTGAGTCAGGTTCGACGATGAATGCAGAATGAACAGCCCGCGCGCGCTCGTTGGGCGGTGTCAGGAGTTGTTACTCTTGTTTGTCATTCCGACTTTGTGGCCTTTCCGCCATTATGGATTCGCGGTCGGCGACCTCGCTATGTTGGCTTTGCTTTGCGATAAGCTTCTCGATATTGTTTCGCTCGATTTCCTCCATGCGCTTGCGTTTCTGCGTGAAGTGGTTGTACTTGCGAACATCGTCGGGCGACCATGCGTTGGCTTCTGTATAGTCGCCGCAATACGGAACTAACAGGTCTATCCAGCAAGCGAGCTTGTCGAATTCCTCTCGGGTCATTTTTACACCCTCATGCCCTGTTTCGAGCAGTGTGATGAGCAGGCTCCTGGCGGCTCCCGCGTAGTACGGCGGAAGCGCAGGCGGCGCCGACTGGGCACTGATCCAGTTCACGAGCTCGCTCGACTGGCCTCGCCGCGTCAGCGCCAGATAGGAATCGCTCCACTTTCGCCCTGCTACAGTGTCCTGCATTTGCTTGCCCAAAAGACTGAAGGAGGTCTCGCTGCCACGGCCCTGTCGCGGGTCTTTGGGAGTGCCGGACTGAGCCCCGCCATTGTGGCAGCGGATGCAGTGCCGGTCAAGAATCGGCTGGATTTCCCCGATAAAACTAAATCCCCTCGGGGGTCCGTAAAAGGGCTCGAGCTGCCTCGGCCCCGCTGCCATTGCGAGGGTCGCTTTTGTGACGAGTGGCGTGGAGTTCTTGCTTTCGTGGCAGCCAACGCAGGAGAACACCTCCCCCGGCTGGAGGGTGGACCAGCTCCGCATGGTCTGGACAGCGTGCCGCTTTTCATCGAGGGCCTGAAAGTAAACAGGTGTGCGCGCCGGCACGGTGAAGCAGGCTGAGCCGTCCTCGTACACTTGGGCGTCGCCCAGCACAATCTTAATGTCCCAGCTCCCGTTGCCAATCGCGATGGGGGTGCTAATGAGGGCACTCCCGGCGGGGCCGCGATTTCGGTTTTCCCCAATGCCCGCCGCACGGTATTCGAGCGCCACCACGCGAAGTCGCTTGACAGTTCCGCGAGGAACGCCTCGCAGGCTCGGCCCGGCGTAAATGTCCTGGACATAGTAGGCGCCTGTCTTCTTGCGGTAATCCACGACGCTCGGACGCACGTGCGGCCTCTTGCGCGGCGAGAGCGGCACGGGCTGGTTGCAGGAGATGCGCGGGTCAGATACCAAAAGCTCTCGCCGGCCGTCAATGGTCATGAAATAGATGGCGTAGGGCCGCACATACCTTTTGCTCCCGCTGCCGTAAGGGTCGTAGGTCACAAGGAAGCACGTCTCACTCAGCGGGTAGGGATATTGAAACTGGTCGCCGTCCTGGCCGTACTGGTCAACGCGAACGGCCCGGGTCTCGCGAACCGGGGCGACCAACTGCACGCCGGCGGCTTCTTGGCGGCCCCGCCGGATGTCTATGATGGCCAGCTTCCCCCGCTGGTGAGTGTGGTGCCCGGACAAAACCGCGACGATCTCACTTGAGGCGGGGATGCCCCTGGCGTGCATGATGGTGGTGGGAAACCAGGAGTTGTTCCCATAACACTCGGTTTGACCCGTTCCGTCGGGGTTCATCCGGAACAGGGGTTGGGTGTAGATTTGACCCCGATCGCTGTATTCCCAGCGAGTATAGATGACCTGACCATCATCCCGCACGGACGGATAATTGGTGTGGACCTGGTCGAAGGTCAACCGGCGGAGATAGCTTCCGTCCTTGTCGCAAGTGTAAAGGTTACTGACCTCGGTCCACCAGCAGTCCACCGTTTGCACACAGCGGGTTGAGCTAAACACGATGTCGCCATTGGGTAGGTACGCTGGCTCGTAATCTGCGAAGCCCAGGCCGAAGGTGAGCTGGCGGACAGTCCCGCTCGCCACGTCCATCTCGTAAAGATGGTAGTCGTCCTTGCGGTCAGATTTCTTCCACGCGAAGAGGATACGTTTGGCATCGTACGAGACAGCGGGGTCGCGGATGACGCCATTCGGGTCGTGGATGAGGGTCTGCACATCGCCGTAGTTGCCGTTCATCTTCAGAAGGCAGAGGCTGGCGCCCGGTATGAAATGCCGCTCGCTCTGGGCGTCAGACTGGCCCTCGGTATAGGCATAATGTGATCCGCCCAGATTGTAATGTTTCGTGAAAACGATCTTCGCGCAGTGCTCGAGCAGAGGTTTGAGGCGCATCCCTCGCCGTCGTTCGCAGGCTTTCACGTAAAGGTCCAGCCAGCGGTGGTCATCCGGCGCGGACCCGCCGGCGCAAAGCTCCTCGAGTTCCCCCCGGAAATCCCCGCCGCCCGGGCCAATTTCGTCCAAAACCCGGGCGACCATCTTCTTCTCGAGCTCGGTGTCGCTGGCATTGCCAAACCAGTTGTGGAAGTCTTTGCCCACGTCCTGAAGTGCCCAGTCACATCGAATTGGAAAATCGGTCTCAACCTGCGACCAAAGCTTCGCTTGCCGCTGGCGTTTGTCCTTCTCTGAAACCTCCAGCTTCTCCAACGCTTCGCGTGAGGCAAGCATTGTCTCGCTCCAGGTATCCCGCTTGATATAGCATCGTGGCTTTTCACTCCGTTGCGCCCGCCCACCTGTAGCGGCGCTCTCGACGCTGAGAAAAGAGCTGAAGAAGAAATAAACCAGTCCAGCCCCACAAGCGGCGATTGTTACTCTCATGGTGCCTTCCTCGCCTCAAAACCGGGCAGCGTTTGCGGAATGCGTTTATGGAATGTCGGGCTCGCCTGTCCCTGTGGAGCACAGACTCCAAGACCAACCAGAAGCCTCTCTGAGATTTGCGCGTTTTGGACTCGGCCTTGATGGGTGACAGCGCGCGCAGAGACGTCGGCATGCCGCAGGCCATTCTCTGCTACGTCGCTACTTTCTCTGGCGGCAGATGTACAGGACTGCATCGCCGCGGAAGGGCGCCGTGAACTTCCGTTTGGCGCCGCCGGAGGTCTTTTTTGCTCTTAACGGCTTGCCGGTGCTGGGGTTGAACCACTCGACAAAGAGCGGACCCTTGCCCGCGGACAGGTCCACTGTCACCGTGCCCCCGGAGGGTAGATAAACGAGGTATTCTGAGCCCCGATTCGCCAGGCAGTACTTCGTCGAGGCAAGCCCGTTGTGCGGGACCATTTTCACGAGGTTCATGCGCCTGGCGTACTGGAGAGTGTATCCCATGCTGCGGCGGATGGGGTCGAACTTCGGGTCTAACTGACTGCCGAGGACGACGCCTTTGTAGGGGTCCATGAAGATGGGATTGAAACCCCTGACGAAGCTTTTCCACACCCATGCCTGATTGCCGCCGATTCCCCAGAGGTGGTCGGTGTCGCTGAGGACAACTTTGCGTCCATCGGCCGCCGGCGGATTGTCGCGATAGCCTCCCTCCGGATTGGGAGAGACCCACTCGGCGGGACTCTCGAAAAGCGTGCTGTTTTTCCCGCCCCTGTACTGGAATGTCATGCCGACGGGATGCTGCTTCGGCTTGCCTTTCTCGTACTTGTGAATGGAATCAATCATGTGATACTGCCACTTTGTGGATGGCGGATGGTTCTCGTTCGATATCTCGTAGAGGACGTTGTCGAGGTCGTTGACGGTGTCAATGACCTTTCTGACATACGCTTCCTGCAAGGCGGTGATGGCCGGGTTAGCGAGGGTGTGGATTTCAAGCCCCTTGCTGTCGCTGTTCAGGTCGCCATTTATGCCGTTGACGTTGTTGTCGCGGTTGAAAGGATGTCCTTCCCAGGCGCCGGGCGAAAACTGGACGCCCCATCCCTCGAAGAGCATGACGGAGACGTAGATGCCCCGGTCACGCGCGGCGGTTACTCTGGCTCGCAACCGATTGAAGTAGTCTTGATTGAATTTCTTTAGATTGAACTTCGGCTTTCCATCCAAAGCCTTACCCGGGCCCGTGCGCGCCCACGGTTGGAAAGTGGCATGGTGAACGTCTTTTTTTCGAAAAGCGGGGTTATTCCCTCTGGTGTCCCAGGTCGTTGACTCCCAGGTCCACATCCGAATGAAATTGTGATTGAGCCGCCGCATCCAGCCGAGATAGGCGGGGAAGTCGAAGCGAGGCGGGGGATCGCTCGGGCCCATATCCACGAGGTTGCTCCAGGTATGTGAACCGGTGAGGTAAACTGCTTTGCCGCTACCGTCCGTGAAGTAGCGGGGATTCTTCTTACAGACCCTGAGGGGGCCGGTGGTTTTGGCGGCATGTCCCACTGCGAGGAGAGCCGCGAATGTGAGCAGTAGCAACAGTACGAATTTTGTGACTTCCTTCATTCGTCTCTCCGGTACACGCATCTGATACCTCCTCTCTGATTTTTCTTGATTGCCTGATGGCAACTCTGGTGCTGCTGATGCCAAACTCATTCTGCCAATATCTCTAAATCTTGGGAAAGCCCTTGCCGTTCGAAAGGGTCGAACGTTGTTGCTCTATTGCGGAAGCGTGCACCTCGGCCTCCATAACGCTTAGAGCGATCTGGGCTGTCTCCTCTAAGCTTCGCGTGACGGGGACAACTGTGAGGGCTTCCAGGTCGTGTGAGGTAACTGCCAAATACAATAAGCCCTCAAGGTCAAGAACCGTGGACGGGTCAAAACGGAAGCATGCTATGTTGTCAAGCAGCCCTTTCTGCTTCTTCAACCGAGTGTAGTGCTCCATGATCTGTCCCATCGCCACCGGCCGTTCAAACATGTAGAAAGCGTTCCAACCGTACTCCATCGGAAAGTCGGGTCTGTCGGGTTTCCAAACCAAATCGCTGGTGGGGATTGTTACCCGTCCTCCGAACAACCAGAACGGCCGCCTCAGCCTGGTCTCCACCAATGCATCCTGCGCTCTAATTACCTTCCATATCCCACGATCTATCGAATCGCGGGGCACGACCATGTAGAGAGTCCCCTTCTCGCGCTGGCAAACTCCCATAACCACCTTAAGCTCCGCGTTTGCAGCGACGGACTCGAAATCTATCCGGATCTCTTCAGTTCCGTTGGATATCACGAAGATATAGCCGCCAGCCCTCATACTCTCCGCTCTCCTTCGCTGACGTTGCTGCCAGGAGGCGCGCTGGTCTCGCGGTCCATGGGCGCGTTCACCAATTATCATGCCGCATTTTCTACTTTGCGGCGCCGACCCAACCGGTCTTCTGAATTGAGACGATGTTCTTCAGAGTCAAAGCCCCCGAGCTGTCCGTCTTGCTGCCATAGACACGTATCTCGTCAATGAGTCCCCGGAAGATTCGGTCGGCCGTTCCGGGGCTGCGAGTGGCGGTGTTGAAATGGCCGAGGGTTGACTTTCAGCGATTGGAGGCGGTCTATGCTTCTTCTGATGGTTTCATCGTCCCATCCCATGAGGTAATAGGTCGTGGTACCGTTCCAGAAATAGTGCTCGCCGGTCCCCTCCCAGACGAAATGCCACGGATATTTCTTGTCAAGCCTCAGAATGCCCCGCCGTTTGCCCTCTTTTGCGCGGAAGGTTCCTTTGTGCGATTTTTCAAAGCTTCCCTGGCGGTAGTTGACAGAAAACGAATACTTCCCGAGTTCGTCCGGCATGAAACGGATGCGGAATAGGCTTCCGTCCTGCGAATCGCAGAAGCCAACCACTCGGATGGACCTGCCTCCCTCGCGCTGAAAACTTCCCTCGACGACGACATCGGTGAAGGGATTGCGTGCATCGGGTCTTTCGACATTCAGCGTGACCTCGGCAAAATCATACGCTTCAACCACCGGGGCAGATTGGGAAAAAGTGACGCTTTTGGGGGCAGCTTTCAGTAGCGCGGGCTGGGTCAAGGCTGTCAAGAAGATAGCGGGCAACAACAAAGCTTGTGGGCGGCAGTGCATAGTGGCCTCTTTTTCTATCGTGCTGTCAAGAGCCGGGAAAGGCAGGAAAACCGTTTCCCGCGTGCGAGGGCTATATTGGCTATTTTCGCCTGGAGGGAGGGCAAAGTCAAGCGCTTCCCGGAAGAAGGGTGCGGCTGTGTTTCGGTGGGAAGGAAAGGGGGGAGAAACCTTAACGCAGAGACGCAGAGAGGGGCTGAATGGCAAAAGCCGGACCACTCCTTTGTGGCGCGGGCGTCTCGCCCGTGAAGAATCATGGGCAAGATGCCCATGCCACGGGACAGGCGAGGACGGACTCCTTCTCATTCTTCTTCTCTCTGCGACTCTGCGCCTTTGCGTTAATCTGCTGTTCCCTTCTTGCCTCCTCCAGCTCGGCCAGCTATCCGCCCGAGACTGAAGGGTTACATACAGCCGCACATTCCGATTGCCTCGGTGTTGTTCTATTTGATACTTTCAGAGGAAAATCGAGGTTTCAATCTGGCTGGAAAGGGGTGTGATGATGCATTGGCCACGTAAGGTAATCGTGTGCGCGTTAAGTGTGGCGGCGCTGTGGAGTCTCGGCACGCGGTCGGCGACCGGTCTTGAGGTCGCAGACATCGGAAATCGGTTGGAACTGTTCGTTGATTCGCATCGAATCGAATCGCTGGATGGCGTGCGGCTCGTGGTCCATCACCCGAAGCGGATGGAGACGGCCTTGAAACTAAACGACGCCTGGGACGGAAAGTATAGCGCGTATTTCACCGTTTTTGAGGACAAAGGCTTGTTCCGAATGTACTATCGCGGCTGGGCGCAACTCAAGGGCGGGGAACAGGTTACCTGCTACGCGGAGAGCAAGGACGGAATCCACTGGCGCAAACCGAAGCTGGGGCTTTTTGAGCTCGTCGGTTCGAAGGAGAACAACATCATATTGAGGGCGCCGGGCGACAAGGGGACGCACAATTTCACGCCGTTTAAGGATACGCGACCGGGCGTGCCTGCCGACCAGCGGTACAAGGCGCTGGGGGGCAAGCCGTCGTATGCGTTCTTGTCGGGCGACGGTATCCATTGGCGGCGGCTTGGTGACGAACCCGTCCTTACGAAGGGGGCGTTTGATTCGCAGAACCTCGCGTTCTGGGACCCAAACAAACAAAAGTATGCGACGTACTATCGCATTTTCACCCGAGGAGTGCGCGCCGTCGCAACGGCAAGCTCCGAGGACTTTATCCATTGGACAGACCCTAAACCCATCGAGCTGGGAGACACTCCGCCAGAGCATTTTTACACTAACGCGACGCTCCCCTACTTCCGCGCCCCGCACTATTATTTTTCGTTTCCGAAGCGGTTCATCCCTGCTCGGAAGCGATTGCCGACCCACAAAGGGCGAGGGATTTCGGAAGGCATTTTTCTGAGCAGCCGAGACGGGCTGCACTTTGACCGAACGTTTATGGAGGCTTTCATCCGCCCCGGTCGCGACCGTTTGAACTGGGGTGACCGCAGCAACATGCCGGTATGGGGCATCCTACAAACGGCGCCGGACGAGATGTCCATCTACTTCAGCCAGAACTATAGCTACCCGACGCACCACATTCGTCGTGGAGTTCTTCGGCTCGACGGCGTCGCGTCGGCCTCAGCCGGTTACGAGGGCGGGGAACTGGTGACGAAACCTATCCGCTTCAGCGGCAGGAAGCTCATACTCAACTATGCGACGGCTGCTTCCGGGAGCATTCGCGTTGAGATTCAGAGCCTCAAGGGCAAACCGTTTCCGGGCTTCTCGCTTGCGGAGGCAAAAGAATTGTATGGGGACGACATCGCGGAGGCTTATTCCTGGAAGTCCGGCGGCGATGTCTCCGCGCTCGCCGGGATGCCGGTGCGCCTGCGGTTCGCGATGAAGGATGCAGACCTGTATTCCTATCGCTTCGGCGAATGAGCTTCCATTTGTTCCCGATTCGGCTCGGAATTGTGAGTAGATTCTGAAATGCTCTGCGTCTTGGCGCCTTTGCGTTAAAAAGCAAGGGGGTGGCTTGACAGGATGAACAGCATTGAGAGCATGCACGCTACGCTGTTATGTTGTCCACACAAACTGCGCCGCGCGAACGCGCGGAAGGAGGGCCAATGAGCAGGGCGGATAAACGCAGAGGCGCAGAGGGCATCCCAGGATGAAACTGAAAAAGGGAGTTTTGCTATCTATGGCAGCACAGGTTTTGATTCCGTCGGCGTCGGTTATGGGAGAGGTGAGGCCGACCCGCCTGCGGTGCGAGTATGCGGCGAATCCTTTGAGTATTGATGTGGCGAGGCCGCGGCTGAGCTGGGTTCTCGTTTCCAACGAGCGTGCTGAAGCGCAGACGGCGTATCGGGTACTCGTGGCAAGCGAGGAAGCGAAGCTCGCAGCCGGACTCGGAGACCTCTGGGACAGCGGGAAGGTCGCGTCCGCCCAATCCATCCACGTGGTCTATGGAGGCAAGCCGCTGCGTTCGCGAATGCGGGTACATTGGAAGGTGCGTGCGTGGGATAGGGAAGGCAAGGCATCGCCGTGGAGCGAGAACGCTATGTGGCAGATGGGTCTGCTTGAGCCCGCAGATTGGAAAGCGAAGTGGGTCGGCGCCGGCGGCTCATCGTCCGTGGCGATGTTGCGGAAGACGTTTCGTGTCCCCTCGCGGGTCAAGTGTGCCACTATCTACGTGTCAGCACTGGGGCTATACGAGCTTCGGCTCAGCGGGAAACGTGTCGGTGAGAACCTGCTGGCGCCCGAGTGGACGAACTACGGCAAACGGGTGCAATATCAGACGTACGATGTCACGGATATGCTCCAACCGGGCGAGAACGCTATCGGGGCGATTGTGGGCGAAGGGTGGTATGCCGGTCGGATCGGAATCGCCCAAATCGTTGTTCCCGCTGGGCCGTCGCGGGGTCTGTACGGACCGCGGCCGCGGTTTCTGTTTCAGATGGAGGTCAAACTCGCCGACGGCGGCACGCGGATTATCGTCTCGGACAAGACCTGGAGGGTGACGACGGACGGTCCCATCCGCAGCTCGTGCCTGCTGGACGGCGAGGTTTATGACGCGCGATTGGAGATGCCGGGATGGGACCTGCCGCGATTCGATGACTC
>Ga0315539_1003194_pt1 | contig 11582 bp, 8 predicted proteins | sample SalMarSW160150MG_FD_203097 | JGI IMG/M metagenome (GOLD analysis project Ga0315539, IMG submission 203097) | Salt marsh sediment microbial communities from the Plum Island Ecosystem LTER, Massachusetts, United States - Salt Marsh Sediment SW1601-150 ... | reverse complement strand
ATTTTAGCTATTTACAACAATCAGAGTGCGAGGTTTTTGGAGACAGGAACCCAAGATATTTACAATCAAAGTTATATGAATATTTCTTCTGGGAATAATAAAGTTAATGTCTCAACACAAATAGAAGAAAATATGGGTTCTGATATTAATTTAACAGTTGGATATTATGACGGGACTTGGAAAGCAACATCTCCGCAAACTATAAGTTCCTTGACTAATTATACTTTTGATATAAGTTCAACCTCAACGAACCTTACTTTAAACTACACTTTTATTGCAGGTAACTCTACAACTTCATTTTATTCGCCGATTATTTTAGGTGATATAAGTTTTGAGGCGTGGAGTAGTGGAGGAACGGCAAAATCTGGTTTAATCCCAATAGAATTAGATTGGACAACAGAACCATTTTACACAAATGCAACTTCAAACCCTTTAACAACTTCTTCATTAAGTTCAGGACAATCTGAAACAATAACTTTCTGGATGAATGCAACAGGAGAATTAAATACAACACATTTATTTTTTGCTTATGCAAATCTAACAAGTAATTTATCAATAAATAATGTTACAGGAGAATGGAATGTTACTATTGTTTTTGAGTCAAATGTTGCGCCAGATAACCCATTTGTTTCAATTAATTCAACAGACGGAACCAATCAGACAGCACAAAACCTAAACTGCTACGCAACAATATCAGACCCTGACGGAGATGACCTGAATGTTTCAGTGAAATGGTTTAAGAATGGAATTGAAAATTTAAGTATTAACTACAATAATAATTATCCCAATGCAACTAATTTTAATGCAATCCTTTCTTCAGGAAACACAAGCAAAACTCAAAACTGGAGCTGTTCAATAAAATTCTACGACGGACAGGAATATTCTGAATGGGGGAATTCTTCTAATTTAACAATCCTCAACACACCGCCGACAGTTACACTAACCTCCCCTCCTAATTGGAATGCAACGACAAACAGGACACCTTTATTTGAATGGGACGGAAGCGATGATGATTTAGATATTTTGACTTACGATTTTAACCTGACTGATTACAAGTTTAGTGGGGATAATATTTGCACAGATTCCCGTTTAATAGATAATATATCTAATGAAAACTATACTCCAACTTCTGACTTGTTATGCCTTCACGATAATGGATATTATTACAAATGGAAAATTCAAGCGAATGATGGAGAAGAAGATGGAGAATGGAGTGAGGTGTTTGTTGTTAATATTACAGCTGAATATTCAATTAATATGGTAAATGATAATATTTTATTTGAATCTTTAACACCATTAAATAATATTAACGATACAACTGATGACAACCCTGCCCCTTTCATTCTTGAAAACGAAGGAAATGTAGTTATTAATGTCAGCTTAAATTCTTCTGCCCTTTGGGACACCCAACCATCAAACAGCAGTTATTTCCAATTCAAAGTTGATAATTTAAGCGGACATGAGGGTGCGTTCAATTGGCTGACATCAATAGTAGATTGGTTTAATTTTCCAATAAGCGGGAGCGTCGTCGCGATTGACCAACTAAATTATTCAGATAAAAACAGCGCGGAAATAGATGTTCGAGTTGAGCTTCCGCCAAATGAGAATCCTGGACCAAAGGGCTCAGTAATTATATTTAAAGGAGAACTTGCAGAATGATGAAGAACGCAGTGAGCTATTTCAGTGAGAAGTTGAAAGTAAAGAAAGATGGAGGCGGACAAAACGCTTTGAGTAAAAGAATTGTCTCAAATAAGAAAACTTTTTACAAGGTGCATTTTGCGAGGAGGTCTTACGAATGAAGAACTTATATAAAATAGATATTGTAATTGTTACAATTAGCTTGATGCTTTTGATTTTTTTAGTTGGATATATGAGACCTCTTGTTATTGCTCCTTTAGATTCCCACGAGACAACAGAAAGCGAGATTTTGTTTTCAATTGAAAAGGCAGATATATTACTAATTGACGACAATTACGATTTTACAACACCAAATGAGTATCCTTTGAAAGATGGCTTGAAAATAAATTTAGAACCAGGGAAATATTACTGGAAAGCAAAAGGCATTGTTGAAAGTGAAGTTAGAACCTTAACTATAATTTCAGAAGTAAATTTTGAATTATGGGAAATAGACGACGTTAATTATGGAGTTTTCAATGCTGGAAATGTTCGGCTGAATGTTGACGTTTACAATGGAACAGAGTTTGTTGGGAGCAAAAAAATAGAAGTGAAAAAAAATTTGAGCTTATCAGGAGATAAATTCGTCGGAGGGATGGATGAATAAGTTAATATTTTTTATTGCAGGGATTCTTTTGATTAGCTCAGTCTATGCATTGGGGATTACTCCAGCGAGGACGACTTTGGACTTTAAAGAATCTTTAAAGGTAAATGTTGATTTTGAGGTTATTAATTCAGGGAATAAAAATATGAATGTTGTCTTTAGTGTTCAGGGAGAACTCTCAGATTATATTAAACTTCCAATAAAAGAGGCGTCTTTCCTTGCAAGCGATAGATCAAAAACATTTACTTATGAAATTAATTTACCAGAGGAACTCTCTCCAGGGCTTCACACTGCTGAGGTTTTTATAATGGAGATTCCGTCAGGGCAGGATATTGGAGCTACTCAGGTTCTTGCTACATTAGCTGTTGTCACTCAATTGCATATTTATGTTCCTTATCCTGGGAAATATGCAAATGCGAAAATGGTTGTTTATAATGCAAATCAGGGCGAAGATATTTTATTTGTTTTCCCTATTGTAAGCGCCGGAGAATTTGATTTGACTTCAGTGAGGGCAAATGTGGAAATTTTTAATAATATGGGTGAGAAGATTGACAGCTTTACAACTCCGACAATGAGTGTTCTAAGCGGGGAGAAAAAAGAGATTGTCTATAAATGGAAGGCAGATGTTCCAATAGGGAATTATCGGGCTGTTGCAGGATTGGTTTATGATGAAGGTTTAATTAATTTAGAAGAATTTTTCACAGTTGGAAGCAAGGAACTTGAATTAAAAGAAATAACAGCAAAAGGGTTTAGGTTAGGGGAAATTGCAAAATTAGAAATGCTCGTCGAGAACAAGTGGAGTGAGCCAATTTCTGGGGTTTATATAGAAACCAAGATTAAAAACGATAAAGGGAACATTATGTCGGTTTTCCAGTCGCCAAGCCAAAATATTGATGCATTGTCAAAACAATTTTTTGCGTCCTATTGGGATACAGCAGGAGTTCGCGTCGGGACTTACGAGACTGAAGTTTCAATAAATTATGCTGATAAGAGTTCAAAGAATAATTTAAAATTCAGAGTTGACGAAAACGAACTAACTATTCTTGGTTTAGGATATGTTATCTCAACAGATAAAGGAGGTGGCACAGATACGATTATTGTTGTTTTAATAATAGCCATAGTCCTCCTTATTTTAATCAATCTATTATGGTTCTTCTTGTTTAGAAAGAGATTAAAAATTAATAAAAAATAAATTTAATTACTTATTTTCTTTTGTATTTTCTTCAATCCCTTCGTCAGTTGGAACTCTTATTAAATCGCTGACAGAATCACTTTCTTTTAAATTTATAATTCTCACCCCTTGAGTTGCTCTTCCCATAATTCTAATATTTTTTATATCTGTCCTTATTACAATTCCTTTTTCTGTTGTAACAATGATGTTATCTTTTTCGCAGACAGATTCAGAGGTTACTATTTTTCCTGTCTTGTCTGTTACTTTCATATTAATAACTCCTTTTCCAGCTCTTCCTGTCAGGCGATAATCGTCAATTAAACTTCTTTTACCATATCCTTTTTGACTTATTGTTAATACTGAAAATTTTTCTTTTTCTTTAGGCAAAACTTCAAGAGAAACAACTTTGTCCTCTTTATCGAGTTTTATCCCAGTCACCCCATAAGAAGCTCTTCCCATAGATCTGACATCTCTGATGTTAAATCTTATTGCCTGCCCGTTCTCAGTAACAAGTAAAACTTCTTGGTTATCTTTGGCTGGCTTTACATCAATTAAAATATCATTAGTTTCAGAAACCTTAATTGCTTTAATCCCCCCCTTGCGAGGACTGTCGAATTGAGATAATTCTATTTTTTTAACTATTCCTTTTTCAGTAGCCATAATTAAACAATCTTTAAATTCTTTAACAGAAATAATAGAAGTCACATTTTCGTTCTTTAAAGAAAGCAAATTAATAATAGCTTTACCCTTGCTGACTTTAGCAGAATCTGGAATCTCGTACGCTTTCAACCAATGAACTTTTCCCTTGTCAGTAAAGAACAAAATATAATCATGAGTGGAACAAGTAAGCAGGTTTTCTACAAAATCATTTTCTGTTAAATCAGAACCTATAACTCCCCTCCCACCTCTTTTTTGTTCTTTGTATTGCTCCAAATCAATTCTTTTTATATAACCCTTATTTGTTATTGTAATAACAGTTTCTTTCTTTTTAACAAGGTCCTTTTCTTTCAGTTCTTTAACAAAACTCACCACTTTCGTGCGGCGAGCGTCGCCGTATCTAATTTTTAATTCATTTAGTTCTTTTTTTATAATCTTTAATATTTCTTCTTCATTACCTAATATCTTCTTAATCTTTTCAATAAGTTCTTTCAATCCTTTTTCTTCATTTTTTAATTTATCAAATTCTAATGAAGTTATCTGGTGCAGTTTCATTTCTAAAATTGCTTCAACTTGGTTATCTGAAAGAGAATACTTGATTTTCAGTTGTTGTCCTGCTTCTGTTTTTGTCTTCTCTGAGCGTATAAGTTTGACGATGCTGTCAATATTTTTCTGAGCGATGAGCAAGCCCTCAACAATATGCAGTCTCCTTTCTGCATAGTCTAAATCATATTCATTAGATTTTCTGATTATTTTCTGGCGGTGGCTGACATACACTTTTATATAGTCTCTCAATGACAATAATTTTGGAATTCTGCCCACGAGAGCGAGCGTATTCACATTAAAATCTGTTCTAAAAGTAGTATATTTATATAATCTGTTAAGAGTAAACTTTGGGTCAGCATCTTTTCTTAAATCAATAACTATACGAATTTTTCCTTTAGAAGATTCATCTCTTATATCTAAAATATCAGGTAATTTTTTATCCCTTGTTAAAATAGCAATCTGCTCAACTAAATTTGCTTTATTTACCTGGTAAGGAATTTCTATTAAGATTATACGAACCTTGCTGGATTTTTTAGACTCTTCAATTTCTGCATACCCGTTAATTGTTATTTTTCCTTTTCCTTCTTTGTAAACCCTTTGTATATCTCCGCTGACTGTTCCTCCTGTAGGAAAATCTGGCGCCTTTATAGTATTAATTAATTCTTTGTCTTCGCAATTAGGATTTTCAAGATATTTCAGAATTGCATCACAGACATTATTTAAGTTATGTGGAGGGATATTTGTAGCCATTCCAACAGCAATACCGCTTGTCCCATTAAGAAAAAGGTTGGGGATTTTCCCTGGGAGAATTGTTGGTTCTTTTAAAGTGTTGTCATAATTATTCAGCATTTTTACAACATTTTTGTCAATGTCTTTTAGAAGCTCGTCGCTAATTTTTTCCATCTTTGCTTCAGTGTATCTTGAAGCAGCTGCGTTATCTCCGTCTCTTGAGCCGAAATTTCCTTGTCCAATTACTAAAGGGTATCTTAAGGAGAAATTCTGCGCCATACGAACCATTGCTTCATAGATTGAGGCATCGCCGTGAGGGTGGTATTTACCCATAGTATCCCCAACGATTCTCCCTGATTTTTTTGTTTGCTTGTTATAATGAAGCCCCATTTCATTCATTGTCCAAAGAATTCTTCTCTGAACAGGTTTGAGTCCATCTTCTGCTGCTGGAAGCGCCCTTGCAACTATTACTGACATTGCATAATTAAGATAAGCTTCCTTCATTTCAGATGAAATCTCAACATCAATAAGTTCCTTTGCCTGAACACTTAATTTCAGCTTTGCTCGTCGGTCTTCAAATTCTTGTGCCTCTTTTTCTGCTTTGCCTATATTTTCTATTTCTTTCACATTTTCGTTTTCAACTGTTTCTTCACTCATTTCAATTCCTCCTTAAGTTTTTCTAAATTTCCATATTTTATAAAATCAATTCCTAATTCTTTACAAACTTTCCTAGACTTTTCACTTCCAACGAAAATATCTGGCTTCTTTGCTCTTTTAATAGCCTTATCAAAAACAATTTTTTTATCATCTTCCTCATTAGGATTAGCAGTAACAATATAATCAAAAGTCTCACTAGCATTAGCTAATCTTAAAACTTCATCAACAAAATCTCTCAAATTTGTTGTTATTAATATAAGTTCATAATCAATTTTTAATTCTTCCAAAAAAGAAACAAAATCTTTATCAACATAATCCTTAATCAAGCCAAGCACCCTGTTAAAATATTGCTTTCTCCTCTTTGAAATTCTTTCAGATTCACTTAAATCTTTATATTCATTAATTTTACTAAGTGCTTCTTTTACAAATTCAAAATAATCTGGTTCATTTACCTTTTCAAGTAATTCTGGTATACCTGCTCTCTCTGCTAATTCTTTCATCCCGTCCTTATGAGCTTTTCTCCAAGGCTCTTCACTTTTTACAATCCCAAAAAGGCTAAACCCTAAAACTTTTTTTTCATCCATATTTCCTTCCTTGTGATTGTTTTTTTAATTTCTTCTTTTTTAATTTCTTCTTTGCTTCTTCAATTTTCTTTTTGCTCGTAACCCAAATTGGAAAAACTGCTGATTCAAAACCACAGTCAAGACACCTTTTCTTTGGCATTATCCCAAATAAATTCCTAAATTCAAAAACATAACGAACATTGTGCGAGTTGCATTTAGGGCAAAAATAAACTCTGATTTCTTTTTCATAAGTGCATTTTTCTCTTCCGCAACATTTTAATCTTGGTATTTTTTTAGTTTTCATAAATCAATCTCTGCCTTGTCTGCATTTTGTTCAATAAATTCTTTTCTTGGGGCTACAGCGTCTCCCATTAATAGTGAGAATGTCTCGTCAGCTTCTACAGCGTCCTCTACAGAAACTTGCTTTAATCTGCGCGTTTTAGGATTCATTGTTGTATCCCACAGCTGTCCTTCATTCATCTCTCCAAGACCTTTAAAACGACTTACTTCTGCTTTTCCTAACTCTTTTAATTTTGTTTTTAGTTCCTCTCCACTATAAACATAATATTCTTTATTTCCTTTTTTTATTTTATAAAAGGGCGCTACTGCAACAAAAATATGTCCTGCCTCGATTAATAGTGGAGTATATCTATAAAACAGGGTCAAAAGTAACGACTTAATATGCTGTCCATCAACATCAGCGTCTGCCATTATAATTATTTTATTGTATCTTAATTTGTTTATGTCAAAATTTTCGCCTACGCCAGTTCCGATAGCAGTAACCAAATTGGAAATTTGTTCAGAGCCTAACGCTTTTGCAGGGTTGGATTTTTCCACATTAAGAACTTTTCCTCTTAATGGAAGAATTGCTTGTGTTTCTCTGTCTCTTCCTCCCTTTGCTGTTCCTCCTGCTGAATCTCCTTCAACAACATAAAGTTCTGTCAGTTCTTTTTTTCTACTTGAGCAATCAGCTAATTTTCCTGGGAGACCTCCACCACCTCCAAAGGCATTTTTTCTTCTAACTAAATCCCTTGCTTTTTTAGCAGCTTCTCTTGCCTTTAATGCTGATGTTGCTCTGATTAAAATTGATTTAGCAATACTCGGGTTTTCTTCTAGGAAGTCTGTAATAGCTGATGTAGAAATAGAGTCTACTATTCCCTTAACTTCACTATTCCCGAGTTTGGTTTTTGTCTGCCCTTCAAATTGGGGGTTGGGCATTCTTAGGGAAACAACAGCAGTAACGCCTTCTCTAACATCCTCTCCGCTTAATTTTTGTCCTTTTTTTAAAATTCCTTTTTTAATTCCATAATCATTAAGCACTCTCGTAAGAGCTGACTTTAAACCTATAATATGAGTTCCTCCTTCAATTGTGTTTATACTATTAACAAACCCGAGTATACTTTCATTAAAAGATTCTGTATATTGGATTGCAACTTCAGTAATTATTTTTTCTTCTTCTCTTTTAAAATAAATCGGCTTAGAGTGGATAGTTTTTCTTGTCTTGTTGAGCCACTTTATAAATTCTATTAAACCCCCTTCATAATAAAATACTTCCTTTTTTTCTTCTTTTGTCCGAAGGTCTTTTAAAATAATTTTTAAGCCGGCATTAAGGAAACAAGTTTCTCTAAATCTTGTTGAAAGGGTTTTGTAATCAAATTCTATATTTGAGAAGATTTTATCATCAGGTGTAAAAATCACCTTGGTCCCGTGTTCAGAGGAGTTAGATTCTCTTAAAATTTTAATATTATTTAAGGGTTTACCTCTTTCGTAACTTTGCGAGTAGACTTTTCCGTCTTTTTTTATTTCAATAATCATTAATTTTGACAGGGCTGCAACAACTGATATTCCGACGCCGTGAAGTCCTCCTGAAACTGCATAAGCTTTGTTGTCAAACTTTCCTCCTGCGTGTAATTTAGTAACAATAATTTCTACAGCAGATTTTTTGTAAACAGGATGTTCATCTACAGGAATCCCTCTTCCATTGTCTTCAATTTCAACAGAGCCTTCTTTGTTTAGAATAATTTTTATCATTGAGCAAGCTCCTGCCATATGTTCGTCCACAGAATTATCCACCACTTCGTAAATCAAATGGTGCAAGCCATACTTATCAGTAGAACCAATATACATTCCTGGTCTTTTTCTTACTGCCTCAATACCCCCTAAAATAGTAATGTTCTTTGCAGAATATTTTTCCATCATTTAACTACCTTATTCAACAAAAAACAAAATATCCTTTATAAACATTTGCGTCCAAAAAAACGCGTTTGTCGTCGGTAAATAAAAAATGTTTCTCTTTATATATTGGCGTAAAAATTTAGATTTAAATTAAGCAAGAGAGTCAATAATGATATCACTTCTTGAAGATTTTCTTCTCAATTGCTCAAATTCATCCAAGATTTTACCAAGTTTTTCTAATCTTTCTATTCTTTCTGGAGGTATGTTTCTTTCTGAAGTTTCAATTGGAATTTCACAAATTAAGTTTTTATTAGGATTAAATAAAGCAAGTTTTTTCCATTGTTCTTCAATAGTTTTTTCTAATGCTTTTTCTGGGCAACCCATACCAATAGGATAACAAGAAACTTTCATTCCTTGTCTTTTGTATAAGTCTAAAAGTTCTTTTCTAACTTCTCCTAAACTTGTTCCATTTATTTCAGTAAATTCATTTTTATTTAATGGGATTATGAGATATTTTCTTTTTAATTGAGGATGGGGGTGGTGAGCCACAATATAATAAATGCCCATTATAAACTAAAACAGGAATATTGTCCTTTTTATGAGTATAAATTCCTGGGCTTCCAGTAACATATGTTGAACAGCATGCAATTCCTTTACCTTTCCTAAAATAATTCCTATGAAAATTTTCCCAAAAAGAAACAATTGAAGGATGTATTAATCCTAAATCTCCTGTTCTATAATTACAAGGTTGTGAAATAAACCCCCCAGACATCATAGTTCCAAGACTAGCTCTCACTGTAGAAATAACAACATATTTCTTATTTTTCATTCAAAAATCAAGTTTATTATATTTTTAAGGATTATTATACTCTATTATAATTCGTTTTATTCCTTGTCAATATAGGAAAATTCAAGATGCTCTAAATTAAAAATGGGGTTCAATTACCCTTTCAATCTTGAGACCTATTATTTATTTTGAACTTTATACTCCCCAGGTTACATTTCTTTTTCTTTTTATCTGTGCAATTTCATACAATATTGATTTTTCTTCTGAAGTCAGAAGCTCTTTGTTTTCTTTAAACTTTCTGAATTCTATTTCGCTTAAATTTGTGTAAAGAGACTCTCCAACTTTTAGTTGTCTTTCAAAGTTTACTCCAGGCATTGAGACTGCGACCTCTTTCCTTGCTGTCGCTTCTTGAATATTCTTTTTTTCTTCCTGAATTTGTTTTATCTGGCCAATTTTTTCATCATTGGAATTTATAAACTTTAATTCTTTTTTTAATTTTCCTCCATCAACTATGACCCCGAAAATAGCAGGATTTGAATTCCTAAAAACAAAATCAAGGATTGTAATCTTACAAATTTGCGAGAGGTCTTCTAATTTTTTCTTTTCTATTTCTCTAATTTTTTCTTTTCTCCATAATTCATAATCTTCAGTCAGTTTGTAGATGACAGGATTAATGATGATTTTTATTCCCTTTGCTTCTTCTGGATTTATATCTTCTGATAGTCCGACGTTAAATCCTAAAATTACCCTGTCTTCTTCAAGTAGAGAGCTGGCAATGTAAATTTCTTTCTTGGTTATCGGTCCAATCCCTGCTTTGATTATCCGAATCTGTTTTTGTCTGAGGAGAACAAGCAAAGATTCTAACGAACCTAAAGAATCTGCTTTAACTAATATCCCTTGTTTGTCTGTTTTTATTTTTTCTGAAATCTCTTTACTGAATTCTTTTTTTATTTCATTGAGATTATTATCAAGAACCTGAAAAGGCATTCCTGGTAAAACTTCTTCCTTAGAAATTATTTGCAAGCGTATACCTGCTGCTGCTTTTACTTCTTGTTTTATCTCAAAAATTTTGCTCAATGGCTTTGCTTCTTTAATACTCCTTATTTTTGTGATAATTGGCTCATCAAAAGATCCTATAATAATTTTATCTTTAGAAAATAATTTTCCATCGTAAAGAATACATTCTAAATAATTTGATGACTTTTCTTTTTTTGTTTCAAGAACAATTCCTTTTGCCTGTTGTTTTATTCTAATTCTATTTTTCAGAAACTTCTGTGAAAGGGCGACTATCATTGAGAGCATTTCTGAAATTCCTTCGCCTGTTCTTGCAGAGCAAGGGACTACTGCAATTTTTTTAGTGAAATCTTCTATCTTTGAATAAATTTCTGCGTTAAATCCAAATGAGTTCAGTGCTCCGACTATTACATAAAATTTCTCTTCAAAATTTTCTTTTACATTAGCTGCCTGTTGATTTATTGATTCTGCTGACAATTTTGATTCAGAAGTTTTCCAGCCGGAAATATTGTCTATTTTGTTGAGGGCGATTATGAATGGTGTTTTGTTTGCTTTTAGGATTTGAAGGACTTCGGAGGTTTGGGGTTTGATTCCTTCGTTGATATCAATGACTAAAATTGCAATGTCTGCTAAGGCGCCCCCTCTTTTTCTAAGATTCGTAAATGCGGCGTGGCCTGGGGTGTCTATAAAAAGAATTCCCGGAATTTCCAAAGGGATTTTGTATTTTTTTAAAATATCTTTTGTGTTCCTTTCAATATAATCTCTTGAGAGAGTGGTAAAAGAAACTTTTTGAGTAATCCCTCCTGCTTCGCTTTCTTGAACAGAAGTTCCTCTGATTTTGTCAAGGATACTTGTTTTCCCGTGGTCAACATGGCCACAAATTGTTACAATTGGCTGGCGGATACGGTAATTAGTTGTCATAGAGATAAAACTTATTCAAAGGTTAAAAGCTTTTGCACATACAAAAATTTGATATCATGTATGATAAAATTTGTTCGTATGAAA
>Ga0315539_1003193_pt1 | contig 11582 bp, 9 predicted proteins | sample SalMarSW160150MG_FD_203097 | JGI IMG/M metagenome (GOLD analysis project Ga0315539, IMG submission 203097) | Salt marsh sediment microbial communities from the Plum Island Ecosystem LTER, Massachusetts, United States - Salt Marsh Sediment SW1601-150 ... | reverse complement strand
CCTCCTCGTAAGTCGGGTTGGGGGTGTGCCCGCCTGCGTACCCGACCGCGGTTGTGTAGACCCCAGGTGTCTGCCAGAAGATGCGCTCGGCGCCCCAGAAGCAACCGAGGGCGAAGACCGCTGTCTGAACGCTTTCGGGAAACGGCGGCTGAAGAGGTGTGCCGAGGACGGCGTGCGTGCGCTGTCGACGGCGTTCGGCGGGCGGCACCTTGTGGGTCTCCTGCGCCTGCTGCACCACTATCTTCGCTGCCTTTTTTCGTTTCTTGCTCTTCGCCACCGTGATCTCCCTGACTTCGAGCCTAACGGACCCCGAGTTCTTATTGTCGAGTATACCACTGGTGGGAGGAACGTGGCCCACCTCTGTAATCACGGAGAGTCTGCGTGCGCAGAAGGCGATATGATTGCCAAGCATATGCTCGCCCTAGTCGAGCACCTGACAGGGCACCCACGACGCAGGCATTGCTGGGCAAGGCGTGGGCGCCACCTAACGATAATGGCCCATCACGAACCAGGAGCAGCGCACCTGAAGCGCATTCAGGTGGCGCACAAGAAGGCCGTCCCGAGGGAGCAGTCTTGGCTCGGCGGCAGAAGCGATAGAGAGCCGGGCGGGATTCGAGCCCACGACTCCCGGGTCAAGAGTCCAGGGCTCTGCCGCTGAGCTAGCAACTCAATGGTGTCAAGATGACAGACGGTGTGACAATAGATTAACCGGGCCCCGACGACCTGCCTGAAAAGCAGGAGGCCGCCTTCCGGCGGCCCTTGCCTTGCATGCGTTGTAACGTCTAATGCGGGGTGGAGCGGGAGACGGGAATCGAACCCGCGACAACCTGCGGTGAAAATAGGGCGGACGGCCGGTTGCAGGAAGACACCAAGAGGGTGGCTGGAGCGGCCAGCGGGAATCGAACCCGCGCTCTCTCCTTGGAAGGGAGATGTGCCACCACAACACTTTGGCCGCTCACTCCTGCTGCCAGCAAGCCGTTTTCATTCAGCGGTGGTGCCCCGACAGGTCGGGGCATGAGCTACTGCTTGGGAGGCAGGTCGGACTGTGGTTCCGTTCTACCCTCCGTACTTCGCCTTCACTGCCTTGAACGCCTCCTCCGTGACCGCTAGCGCCTGGTCGATGTCCCGCTCGGTGTGGGCGGTCATCAGAAACCAGTTGTGGTGGGGGTGAAGGAAGACGCCCCGCCGGGCAGCCTCGCCGCAGAACAGGCGGCTGCGCTCCAAGCCAGGCTCGCGGCCGAAGGTGAGGAAGGGGATGGCCGGCGGGCCGGTCAGGCTGATGGCGATGCCCAGCGAGCGCGCCTGCTGCTCCAGGCCATCACGGAAGCGTTGGCCCATCGCCCGCATCTGCTCGATGCCGTCCTCCTCGCGCAGAGTGTTGATGGTGGCGATAGCTGCTGCCATAGGCGCCGCCGCTGTCCAGAACGTGCCGGTGAAGAAGACGCTCTCCGCCGCTCGCCGCAGCTCCTCGCGGCCCAGACCGACGGCCAGTGGATGGCCGTTGGCGATGGCCTTGGAGTAGCAGATCAGGTCCGGGCGCACGCCATACGGCTCCCACGAACTGCCCAGGTTCAGCCGGAAGCCACCTCGTATGTCATCCAGCGCCAGGACGATGCCCTCTTGGTCACACAGGGCGCGCACTCCTTCCGGGAAGCCGGGGGCCGGCATCTCCTGGTCGCGGAAGAAATGGTGCCCGTAGGCGTTAACGATGATGGCCGCCACCTGGCCCTTGTTCTCGGCTACCACCCGCTTCAGGTCCTCTAGGTCGTTGTACTGAAATGTGGCGACCAGGGCGCGCTCGGCAGCGGGAATGCCGGTGGGGATAGGCGCGCACCAGGGGTGGGTGCCATGATAGGAGCCAGAGGCCATGATGATCTTGTCCCGGCCGGTGTGAGCACGGGCCACCGTGAGGGCCCAGCTGGTGACATCGGAGCCGTTCTTGGCGAAGACTACCCAGTCGGCGGCAGGCGTGATGGACAACAGCAGCTCGGCCAGGTCCACCCATTCCTCTGAAGGCAGGTTCAGGCCGTCGGCCTCGGCGAGCTGGGCGCTGACCGCCTCCTCCACCTTCGGATGGCGGTGTCCCAGGACGATGGGCCCGTAGGAGCACATGAAGTCGATGTATTCGTTGCCATCGACGTCCCAGATACGGCACCCTTCAGCGCGGGCCAGGAACATGGGGTAGGAACCCGGGGTCAGGAACGCCGGGCTCTTGGCGCCGTAGATGCCCGAGGGGATGACCTTGAGGGCGCGGGTCATCATCTCTTCGCTGTGGGCGAAAGTGTAGAGATGGGCGCTAGTCATGAGCACTCCTCCTTGCAAACGGGGCCTCTCTTGTTTGTGAGCCTTCTGGTGCGGCTCGCATAGCATATACCCTCCTCCCTGGGTAAATCTATTCTACGCCCGGCCAACCTGGCGTCAGTGCGCGCATTGCCCAATCTCTCTGTTGACAAGGCAAGAAGTGTGGAGTAGTGTGTAGTGGTACTAAACACTATACACTAAGGCAGGACAAAATGGCAAGAAAGTCCGGGAAGCAAGCATTCAAGATGGCAGAGCTCGTCAGAAGGACGGGACTCAAGAGGGAGACCATCCAATTCTACATCAACAACGGTCTCCTTCCCCGGCCCCCCAAGACGGAAAAGAACATGGCCTACTACGATGAGAGCTACGTGGACCGCATCAGGCAGATCAAGGAGCTTCAGCTAAAATACTTCCTCCCCTTGAGTGTTATCAAGGAGATTCTCATCCAGACGAATGCTGACATGTCTACGGCTGAAATGGACTTACTCAAGGTGGGTGTATCCGGTTTGATCCAACTGCAGGAACTTCGCCGTACGTACGAAGCCCAGACTCTGGATGAACTCAGTGCCAGAACTGGCCTGCCGAAGGACGAAATACTGGAAATGGAAAGTTGTGAGATGATTTCTTCCATTCAGGGCCAGAATGGGACAAGGGTCTACCAGGAGGACGATATCAAAGTCGTTGAAGCGTTTGCAGGAATACGCAAAGGGGGCCTAACGAAGGAACTCGGCTTCGAGGTGGATCAATTCCGGATGCAAAGTGACGTAATAAGCGCGCTTGCCATTGAGGAAGTGACAGATTTTGTGAGAAAGCTACGCGGCCGATTCCCGCGTGATGCCGAGCTGCTCGGCAAGATCGCGGAGAATGCAATAGAGACGGTCAATCTTTTCATATGTCACCTTCGCAGGAAAAAGATACTGGAGGTAGCTCAGGCGCTTAGTGAAGGTGGAATGAATGCTCTCAAGCAGATGTCAGGGGACAAGAGCGCAAGGAAAGGGGCGAAAACTCCCCGCGCAGCGAGACAGCCACGGAGGAATAAGACACGAGACCAAAGGGCATAGTCTCACAACCTAGCATGAGGCCGTAGACGATACCGGGGATGGAGGCAAGAGAATGAAGATAGTGAGTATCGTAATGGCCCTGACCGTTGCCACATGCCTGGCAGTGCTGGCAGTGGCTTGCCAGGAGGAGGAAGAGGCAACCCCCACCCCCGGCGGCACGCCCACGGCCGCAGTGACCGGCACTCCTACCGCCACGGCGGAGGTGCCGGGCATCACCGATACAGAGATAATCCTGGGAGCCGATGTCATCCTCGCCGGTGCCTTGGGGGCGGTCTACATCACGATTCCCCAGACCACAGAGGCCTACTTCAACTACATCAACGACACCCAGGGGGGCGTCTGCGGTCGCAAGATCGTCTACAAGCTGGAGGATAACCAGGACGACCCGGCTAAGGGCATGGAGGCGGTGCGTAAGCTGGTGGAGCGCGACAACGTGTTTGCCATCGTCGGCGCCCTAAGCGATTGGTCCCATCCCGCCACTTGGGACTACCTGAACGATGAGGGAGTGCCCGACATCTTGTGCTCCGCCGGGACTCACATGTTCGGCGCTGACCCCGAAGGGCACCCCTGGACGGTCCAGATGATCCCCAGCTACCGCGTCGAGGCGACGTTCTTCGGCCAGTACATCTCCGAGAACCTGCCTGGCAAGAAGGTGGGCATCCTCTACCCGAATAACCAACAGGGACTGGACCACCTGCAGGGGGTGAAGGACGGCCTGGACCCCGATAAGAACGAGGTCGTCTCCGAGCAAAGCTTCGACATCACGGCGGTCTCCATCGCCTCCCAGGTGACCAACATGAAGAACTCCGGTGCCGAGGTGGTCACCGCCATTACCGGTCCCGGCCACACCGCTCAGGCCCTCAAACAGGCCGACCGCCTGGGCTGGCATCCCCAGTGGATGCTGAGCTACATCAATTCCGACGAGATGATGTTTCAGTTCGTCCCAGCCGAGCTTATGGAGGGCGCCATTAGCTTCCAGGCCCTCAAGCTGGCGACCTGGACCGACGACCCAGCCGTAGCCGAACACTACCGGATCATGGAGGAGTACGGCGGGCCCAGCCCCACCAACTTCACCGCCTATGCCCAGGCGCTGGCAGAGGTGGCCGTGGAGGCGCTGAGCAGGTCCTGCGATAACCTTACGCGAGAGGGGCTCATGGATTCGCTGGAGTCCATCGAGGACTTTCACAGCGACTTGTTGCTGGACGGTGTGAACATCTCCTTCTCCGACACCGACCACAGGGGCCTGGAGGACGGCATGATGCTCAGGGTTGTCCTCGAAAACGGGAAGGGCAAGTGGGAGTACTTCGGCCCGCTATTTGAGTTCCGATAGGACCACCTGCAATTAATACTTTCAAGCGGATGTCAAGGGACAAGAGCGCAAGGAAATGAATGAAGGCTCCCGCCGCAGCGTGACAGCCACGCGGGTAACAGGACATGAATAGCGAAGGCACAAGGACCAGAACAATTGTGATCGTGGCTACCCTGGATACGCGGGGTGACGAAGTAGCGTTCCTAAAGGAACTTATAGAGAACAAAGGGCCCAGTGTCATAACCGTGGATGTGGGCGTCTTGGGAAGTCCCTATATGCCGGGCGATTTCACCAGAGAAAAGGTGGCCGAAGCCGGTGGCAAGAGCCTTCAACAGCTTGTTGAGGCCGCAAATGCCGGCGCCGACCGAAAGCAGGCCACCGATGTGATGATCGCCGGAGCAAGAATAATCGTTGCCGACTTGCACTCCGCAGGAAGACTGGGAGGCATTCTGAGCCTGGGCGGCTCGACGGCCGCGGCAATCGGGGCGGCGGTTATGAAGGGGCTCCCGATAGGCCTCCCGAAGCTCCTGATCACTACGTTCATATCCTTGGCCCCGGTCGGCGACGAGGATATAACCGTAATGCAGTCTCCCGTCGATCTTGTCGGTGTGAACAAAATCGTTGCCAGGACCCTGTCTAATGCCGCCGGTGCGATAGTTGGAATGGTGCACCAAGAGGCTCCCAGGACTCGGGAAAAGAAGCTGGCGGGAATAACCGCCCTGGGAGTAACAACGCCGGCCGTACAGAAGGTCATTTCTGGGCTCGAAGAGAGAGGGTACGACTCCATCGTGTTTCACGCCACCACCGACAAGCTGGACAGAATGGTAGGAGATGGGGTTATCGATGCCATCCTTGACCTGACGACATTTGAGACGGTCCCGAAGGTGCTCTATCCCACAGAGTTACTGTCTAGGTTATCACCATCCGGACAAGTGGATAGATCGCGGCTCAGCTGCGCAACAGAGAAAGCTATTCCCCAAGTCATCGCTCCCGGCGGCCTGGACATGCACATCTTCCCGGGGGCAACGGGGATCGACTCTGTCCCATCCGAATACAGGGACCGGGCATGGTCTATGCACGGACCGAATGTAGTTCTGGTGCGAACTGCCGAGCAAGAACTCTCACAAGTTGGTGCGAACATCGCGGAAAGAGCAAACAAAGCAGCGGGTCCCGTTGCCATCGTTATCCCTCTGCGCGGTTTCTCCGAGGCAAGCAAGAAGGGCGCGCCTCTCTATGACCCACAAGCCGACCAAGGCTTTATCCGAGCCCTGAAAGAGAATCTCGACAAGCGAATCAAGGTAATAGAGGTTGACTGCAACATGAACGACGCCGGTTTCGTGGAACAAGTACTGCGAACATTCGACGATATAACTACCTCGACGGAGGCGCGACAATGGGCACAAGAATAGAGAGAAAAGAAATACTCAATAGGCTTAAGAAGGAAATGGGCGAGAATACGCCCATCCTCGGCGCCGGCTGCAGCGCAGGAATAATAGCAAAATGCGCTGAGATTGGCAGAGCCGACCTAATAATCGTTTACAGCACTGGAAAGACGAGGATGATGGGGCTCCCCACTACAATGATAACTGGAACCTCGAATCCAATAACACTGGAAATGGTCGATGAACTGGCCAACGTTGTCAAGAACACACCCATTGTTGCCGGCGTCGAGGCGAACGACATCTTCTGCCTTGACCTTGAGAAGTCCCTGAGACGCTTTGTCGATAAAGGGTTCAGCGGAGCAATCAACTTCCCCACAGTAGGGCTCTACGAGAACCTGATCGAAGGTGGAATGGCCCTGAGGAAGTTCACGGAAGCCCTGGCCTCGGGGTACGGCGTCAAGCATTGGGGTTGGAGCCGTGAAGTCGAAATGATCAGGATTCTGCATGAGTGGGATGTGTTTACGATGTCCTATGTTCTTGCTCCGTCGGATGCGGTAGACATGGTAAACGCAGGCGTGGATGTCGTTTGCGTCCACGTGGGGCCGACTATGGGCGGGCTAACCGGTTATGCCCCGACGGAAGACATGGACAAACTGCTGAGCAGAGCGCAGGACGTAATAGATGCTGCCAGAGACGCTAGGCCCGACGTGATCTGCTTAATACACGGTGGGCCCTTCTACGATCCCGAGAGTGTCAAGGTCGTATACGAAAAGACGGATGCTGTCGGATTTGTTGCTGCTTCGGCAATCGAGAGGATTCCGGTCGAGAAGGCTGTTGCTGCCGTATGCAAGGAGTACAAACAGCTCCCCATGCCTAGACTCCAGAATCGGAGCGCCTGATCCCGCACGCAATATCGATGGACGGTGCTGAAATGAAGACACGAAAGGTAATGATCCGCAGATGCGAGACATATGACGCGTTTGTCATCGAGGAGATAATCAAAGAGGCGATTGAGGAGCTGAAAGAGGAGCCAAAGGGCAAAATTCTCATCAAACCTAACGTGGTCTGTTCAACACCCGTTGTCCAGTCCGCCCACACCCACACCAGTGTCGTCGAGGCCGCCGTCAATGCTCTGCGCAGGATGAAGGCAGGTTCTGAGATAAGCATTGGAGAATCCGGTGGTATGGCCATACCGACCAGGTTGTTCTTCCGTCATGCCGGATACTCCGGAATGGCAAAAAGACTTGGCGTGCCGCTCAGGGATTTCAACGAAGAGAGATGGGCCAGGGTAAAGCTGACTCGGGCGAAATGGCACAAGACGGTGTTCATTGCAAAGTCTCTCTACGAAGCAAACTACAAGGTCTGGATGCCAAAGCTGAAGTTTCACAATGCCTGCCAGATTACAAATGCGATAAAACTCAACATGGGCATTTTGACGCACAAGGAGAGAATGCTTTACCACGATGACAGACTGGAGGAGAAGATTGTAGACCTGCTTGAGGTCGGCTATCCGGACCTTATTGTGACTGACGCAATAGAGATTGGACACGGGTCTGAATTTGCTCCCTACCTGCACCATCTCGGAGCGATCCTGATTGCGAATGATCCGCTGGCTATCGACATGGTGGCTGCGCGTATCTTGAACTATCGACCCGAGGATGTAGGGCATCTTGTGGAGGCCAGAGATCGCGGCTATGGAACCCTCGACTGGTGTGACATCGAGATCACAGGCGATGTAAGCATCGAGGAGCTGTCTGACAAGACAAGCAGGATCGAATCGCCCTATTCGGTCAACTGGGATGTGCAAAAGGTGAAAACGCCGGTCAAATTCTATTCAGGCATAAATCCCGAATCGGGGAGAAAGTGCGTCACGGGTTGTCTAAATGCCCTGGCAGGAGCCCTGGCAACCTCAGAACTGTACTATCCCGGCCTCGTTGCCGGTCTGGAGAGGATGGGAATAGTGATCGGATACTACAAGGGCGATGTTGTCCATCCTGGTGAGAAGGTCGCACTTATAGGTTCGTGTGCGGGCGTAGAAGGGGAGCTTGTAGCCGGCAAGGTTATTCGCATCAAGGGATGTCCGGTGAAAGGCATGGATCAGGCCGCGTTCTTGTTCCCAAGGCTAGGGATAAGGACGCCTGCGTGGAAGCTCTCGAACGTGTGGGACATGGCCTACCACACCGTAGTGAAGACATTTGCGCTCATGCTCAAACCCTTCCGCAGCCCAATAGGTGAGCCGGGAGTGCCAGGTTTGCAGAGAGTATAGGCTTGATGTTCTTGACCGGGAGTCTGGGAAATCAGTCATAGGGCAAGTTACGACGCAATCATCGTTGGCTCCGGGCCCTCGGGCTCAGCCGTCGCCAATGAACTGACGCAGCTTGGCATCAAGTGCCTAATGCTGGAGGCGGGCAAGTACTACCCGCGGGACACATTGCCACTTCCGGAGATCGATTCCAACTCCCAGATGTACTGGTCGGGCGGAATCGAATTGGATACCACCTGCAAGAACGGAATCATGCGCGGAAAAGCGGTGGGAGGCGGCACCCTCGCCTACCAGGCGATCATGTGCCGGTTCGATGAGTATGCCTTTGGCCCCTGGCGCGACCTGTCCGGTATTCAGTATTTGACCGTCGACGAGATGAGCCCCTGGTACGAGAAGGCCGAATCGCTGCTTCACATTGCGCCGGTTGACGAGAGGTATCGGAGTGAGTGCTCCAGGATCTTTGTCGAGGGCCACGCAAAGTACGGTTACCAGGCCAAACCGGAGCTTCGTGCGCAGCGTGACTGCCACTGGGAAGAAGGCAACGACTGCATCATGTGCCTTGGCGGTTGCCCTATCGACAGCAAGCAGAGCATGCCCCATACCGTGCTGAAGCCAGCGCTCAAGCAAGGGCTTCACCTCATTCCGGAGTTCGAAGCGAAGCGCCTGGAGGTAAAGCCCGATGGCGTCATTCTCCACGGCGAATACCAGCAGAGTGAGCGGATGAGCTTCTTCGGCCGGAAGCTTGTGCTAGCGGGTGCGCCCCTTGGCAACACGAAGCTCTTGTTGAAATCGGGCTTCAAGGCCAAGTTGCCGGCGCTGGGAGACAATTTCTATGTGCATACGCAGTGGTTTCATTTCGGAATGTATGACCGAGAGATCAACGCCCACAAGGGTCCGTTCCAAGTCTACGGGTCGCATGACCCGAAGCTCCGTCAGCAGGGTTTCAAGCTAGAGAATACGTTCCCGCCGCCCGTAGGTCTCGCATGGCTATTCCCCGGTTACGGGCGCGAGCACCATGCGACCATGCGCAAGTTCCGCAACCTCTCTTCCGTGGAAACCTCGATCCGCGGTTTACACCCAGGAACCCTTCGCCTCGACAAACACGAGAGACTGATCATCAATTGCGGGTTCACGGACGACGAAGAGCGACGCACGAAAGTTGCCCAGGAGCTGGCACACAACATCCTGTATAGTTTCGGCGCCAAGCAGGTCGTAACCTCCCGTTTCAGTATCTGTCCGCATCATTTCGGCGGACTGAACATGGGAGCGGATGGAACGAGAAGCTGTGTCGACCCGGAGTTCCATCTGCACGGCTTTCGCAATATCTACTGTGCGGATACCAGTGCGTTCCCAAACGCACCGGGCATGAACCCAGTGCTCACCATCCTGGCGCTTTCAATCAAGGCCAGCCAGCACATTCTGAGGGAGATGGCGTGATGGCTTCGAAACACTTGACTCCTGCGCAGCTTCGGGTCATCAACCGAATCGGGAACATCCTCGCACCGGGTGACGGCGTTCTGCCACGTTTTTCGGATACCGGTTGTGTTGAGCACATTGATCGTATGGTCGCCTACTTCCCTCCAAGCGATATCGCCAGCTTGCAGTTGCTAACGAGTGTATTGCGCTTCATGCCCAATTTCGTCATCCGCTTGCTGTTCAAACTAACCTCGCTGGATCGATATTTCCCCGGGCCAGTTGCCGCAAACCTGAGAAGACTGGACGTCGGTCTCCGCGGGATCATCTTCAGCCTGTACTACTCTTTTCTCGATGAGCCTGCCGGTCACGGCCAGCGGATCAAGGACGGCATCGGTTGGGATGCAGCTATCCATAGCAAGCCCGAAGAACCGGATGAAATGCCCGGCCTGATCCGGGCGGCAAACCCTCTCAACCCGCCGCAAGCGTAAGCGAAAGGAGCTTATTTCGATGACGCAGAACCCGTTGTTCACTCCCATCCGCATCGGCACTCTGGAGTTGCCGGGGCGCTTCGTCAAGTCAGCGACGACCGAGACTCTCTGCACCGATGACGGCTTCGTTACCGACGACCTCATCGAGTACTATGAGACGATCGCCCAGGGCGGCACGCCACTGCTGATCACCGGAAATGCGTACTTCAATCTGTACTCGAAAGGGGCTCCGCGGCAGCTCGCTGCCGATCACGACGACAAGATCCCGGGGCTCCGCCGCCTGACCGATGCCGTTCACCGTCACGGATCAAAGATCCTCATGCAGATCTACCACGTCGGTCGCCAGGCCTCTCCCCGCTTCGTTGGGCGAATGGATGCGGTGTCTCCTTCCCCCGTGTTCGAGCCCACCCTTGGGGTGCGACCTCGTGCGATCACTCGTGAGGAAATCCAGGAAACAGTCCAGGGACTCGCCGATGCAGCCGCCCGGGGCCAGCAAGCTGGGTTCGACGGCATTCAGATCCATGCAGCACACGGCTACCTGATCAACGCCTTTCTCACGCCGCACACCAACCGCCGCACCGACGAGTACGGCGGTTCGTTCGAGAACCGCCTGCGCTTCCTGCTTGAGGTGTACCGTGCCGTCCGCCAGCGGGTCGGGCAGGATTATCCGGTCATCATGAAGATCAATGGTTCGGACGAACTCCGCCTCCGCAAGGGATTGAAGCCGGATGACATGGTGAAAGTGGCGCAACGGATGGAAGCCGAGGGCGTTGACGCGGTCGAGATCTCTGCGGGGCACTATGAATCGGGGCTCACCTTCGAACGGGGCCACTGGCGAGGATTCTTCTCGACGGTGACGACGATTGGTGTTGCCAGGAATCTCCCCTCGTATCATCGAATCCCCGTACGTCTGCTGTCCCCGCTTCTGGATTGGGGACTCAGGCGGGTCGCGGCCTACAGCGAAGGTTTCAACCTGCGCTATTCGAAGCTGTTCAAGCAAGCACTCAGTATCCCCGTGATCTGCGTGGGGGGCTTCGTTCATCAAGAGGTGATGGAGCGTGCAATCGCGAGCGGCGAGTGCGACATGGTCTCGGTCGCCCGCGCCCTGATCGCCGACCCTTTCCTGTATCGGCACATGCAGGAGGGCGTTCAGGGGCCCCAGTGCGATTTCTGCAACGCTTGTTACGCGCGTGCCGCCGTGTGGCCCATTGACTGTTACAACGACGAGGTGCGTGCCGAGAGGGACCGCATGCTCGCTACGGAGGCTGGATAGCCGTGGTTCCATCCCCGTCCGTCTGTCAGGTTGCATTCAGCGCCACCGACCTCGAACGCACGCACGCGTGGTATCGCGAGCTCTTCCGC
>Ga0315539_1003179_pt1 | contig 11610 bp, 7 predicted proteins | sample SalMarSW160150MG_FD_203097 | JGI IMG/M metagenome (GOLD analysis project Ga0315539, IMG submission 203097) | Salt marsh sediment microbial communities from the Plum Island Ecosystem LTER, Massachusetts, United States - Salt Marsh Sediment SW1601-150 ... | reverse complement strand
TGCCAGTCGCTGATACGATTTGTATCTCCATTTTGCGTTTTCCTCGGCTGCCTTGAAGAGGACTTCCGCTTCGCCCGGGAATGATTTGGTCAATGAAGTATAACGTACCTCCGAATGCAGGAAATCCTGGAATTTGGTCCAGTCAGGTTCTTTTGAATCGAGTATGAAGGGATTCTTACCTTCCTTCTCAAGAAGTGGATTATATCTGTAGAGATGCCAGTAACCGGCCTCTACTGCAGCTTTTTCCTGGGCCTGTGTTTTACCCATTCCTTCTCTCAATCCATGGTTTATACATGGTGCATATGCAATGATGAGCGATGGTCCTTTATAAGCTTCTCCTTCTTTTATTGCCTTCAGGTACTGTGCATTGCTGGCGCCCATGGCAACCTGTGCAACATATACATAACCATAGCTCATTGCCATCTGACCGAGGTCTTTCTTACGTATCTTCTTACCCGATGCGGCGAATTTTGCAACGGCACCTGCCGGTGTCGATTTTGATGCCTGCCCGCCGGTGTTTGAGTAAACTTCGGTATCGAGGACAAGAATATTAACATCTTCGCCTAATGCAATAACATGGTCGAGACCACCATAGCCGATATCATATGCCCAGCCATCACCACCGAATATCCAGTGGGATTTCTTAACGAGATATTGCTTCAGACTTAGAATCTCTTTTGCAACATCTGATTTATCTTTTTCGCACGCTTCAACAACTTTTGCTGACGCAATCCTTGAGGCTTCGGCATTGTCTTTATCTTTCAGCCATTCTTCGAACGTAGCTGCTGTTTCCGGTTTGAGTGAGCCATTATTAAGAACTTCTTTCATTCGCAATGCTATGCGCTCTCTCATTTTATTGGCTCCCAGCGCCAGTCCGAACCCGAATTCTGCATTATCCTCGAAAAGTGAGTTAGCCCAGGCTGGTCCATGACCATTCTTATTGTGGGTATAAGGTGTTGAGGGAGCTGTTCCTCCGTAGATTGATGAGCAACCGGTAGCATTTGATACTATCATCCGGTCGCCAAACAATTGTGTAATTGCCTTAATATAAGGTGTTTCGCCACAACCTGCACATGCTCCGGAGAACTCAAACAATGGTTGTGCAAACTGGCTGTTCTTTACGTTAACAAATTTGTCAACCACATTGTCCTTGTAACCTACTTTCTCATGCATGTAAGTCCAGCGGGCTGCTTCATCAAGCTGTGTTTCCAGCGGTTTCATGATGAGGGCTTTGTTCTTTGAAGGGCATATATCAGCACAGTTACTGCAACCTACGCAGTCATAAACACTTAACTGTATCCTGAATTTATATGCTTTTAGCACGCCGGGGATACCCTGGATGAAACGTGTCCCTTCCGGGGCTTTGGCTGCCTCCTCATCAGTAAGCAGGAAGGGACGGATTGCTGCGTGAGGACAAACATATGAGCACTGGTTACACTGGATGCACTCATCGGGCTGCCATTCCGGAACATTAACCGCAACACCACGTTTTTCATAAGCTGTTGTACCTGAAGGGAATGTCCCGTCTTCCCTTCCCCTGAAGGCGCTAACAGGAAGATCATCACCTTTGAGACTGTTTATTGTTTCAGCGACTTCACGGACGAATTCAGGGACATCACGGGTATCCTTTACTTTTTCAACTTTAATACCGGCCCATTCCGAAGGGATTTCAACCTTCGTAACTTCACAGCCTTTATCAACTGCGGTATAATTCATCTTAACAACATCTTCTCCTTTTCTGCCATAGGTCTTCTGAATAGCCTTCTTCATCTCACTTTCGGCTTTCTCATAAGGGATCACCTGTGCTACCTTGAAGAAAGCAGCCTGCATGATGGTGTTGGTACGCGTGCCCAGACCTATTTTCTCAGCTATTGCAGTAGCATTGATAATGTAGAAGTCAATATTGTTTTCCGCAAGATATTTCTTCATATGATCAGGCAAACGATTTTTTGTCTCTTCAGCATCCCATATTGAGTTAAGAAGAAAAGTGCCGTTCTTCTTCAAGCCCTTGAGCATATCGTACTTATCGAGATAGGAAGGAACATGGCATGCTACAAAATCGGGCGTGTTAATAAGATAGGGCGAACGGATAGGATTATCGCCAAAGCGAAGGTGGGAAGAAGTTATGCCGCCTGATTTTTTTGAATCGTAAGCGAAGTATGCCTGACAATATTTATCGGTTGTGTCACCAATAATCTTAATAGAGTTTTTGTTTGCACCAACGGTACCGTCTGAGCCCAGACCATAGAATTTTGCCGAATATGTACCTTTAGGAGCAACGTTTATTTCCGGAAGCAAAGGAAGTGATGTAAATGTTACATCATCAATAATACCTACAGTAAAATTATTCTTTGGTTCATCAAGTTTCATATTCTCATAAACTGAAAGCACCATGCCGGGTGTGGTATCTTTTGAGCTGAGTCCATAACGGCCGCCCAGGATCAGGGGTTGCTTTTGCCTCTCGTAGAACAAGCTTTTGATGTCGATGTATAGCGGTTCTCCGGGTGCGCCGGGCTCTTTGGTCCTGTCGAGAACAGATATCTTTTTTAATGATTCAGGTAATACATTAAAGAAGTACTTTTCGGAGAACGGGCGATAGAGATGTACGCTTATCAGACCAACTTTTTCTCCTTTGTCCAAAAGATAATCAATCGTTTCTTTTGTCGTATCGGTGATTGAACCCATAGCAATAATTATATTCTCGGCGTCGGGTGCTCCATAGTATGTGAAAGGCTTATAGTCTCTGCCCGTAAGCTTCGATATCTCAGACATATATGAATTAACAATGTCGGCAACCGGCTCATAGAACGGATTTATTGACTCTTTGGCCTGGAAGAAGATATCGGGATTCTGAGCTGTACCCCGGGTTACAGGGTGTTCCGGATTAAGTGCATTTTCACGGAATTTTCTGATTGCATCCCAGTCGATAAATTTTTTCAGATCTTCTTTTGCGAGGACCTCAATCTTCTGTACTTCTGCTGATGACCGAAATCCATCGAAGAAATGAAGGAAAGGGATCCGCGATTTGATAGCTGAAAGGTGAGCAACACCTGCCAGATCCATAATCTCCTGGACACTTCCTGTGGCCAGAAGGGCAAATCCTGTCTGACGTGTTGCATATATATCGCTGTGGTCACCAAAGATTGACAGGGCATGAGCTGCTACTGAACGTGCGCTGACGTGAAACACACCCGGAAGAAGCTCGGCAGCTATCTTGTACATGTTGGGGATCATCAGAAGTAATCCCTGGGATGCCGTAAAGGTAGAGCACAGCGCCCCGGTCTGCAATGTACCGTGCAGTGCACCCGCAGCTCCTGCTTCTGACTGCATCTCAACAACTTTAACCTGTTCTCCGAAAATATTTTTCAGCCCGTTGGCAGACCACTCATCAATAAACTCAGCCATCGTTGAAGAAGGTGTAATCGGATATATGCAAGCCACCTCGCTGAACATATATGCCACATGCGAAGCAGCCTGATTGCCGTCGCATGTTATAAATTTTTTTGTTCCCATTGTGATTGAAGTATATTATTGATTAACAAATGATTATTTTCAAAATAAAATGCGAAGGTACAATAAATATTGATTTGTTATCCGCCATTCATCGAAATCAGGAACTCTTCATTCGATTTAGCCTGCAAAAGCCTGTCACGCAGAAATTCCATAGCTTCCACAGAGTTCATATCTGCAAGGTAATTACGCAGGATCCAGATCTTTTGCATTATATTTTTGTTCAGGAGCAAGTCCTCACGACGCGTACTTGAGGCAGGAATATCAATAGAAGGGAATATTCTCCTGTTAGATAGCTTTCTGTCGAGCTGAAGCTCCATGTTACCGGTTCCCTTAAACTCTTCAAAAATGACATCATCCATCTTTGATCCTGTTTCTGTCAGAGCTGTTGCCAGTATTGTCAGTGAACCCCCGTCTTCGATATTGCGTGCGGCACCGAAAAATCTTTTGGGTTTATGAAGGGCATTTGAGTCAACACCGCCCGACAATACCTTGCCTGACGCCGGAGCTGTTGTGTTAAAAGCTCTGGCTAAACGGGTGATGGAATCGAGAAGGATTACGACATCATGGCCACACTCGACAAGTCTTTTTGCCTTTTCGAGTACAATATTGGCCACCCTGCAGTGCCTCTCGGCAGGTTCATCAAAAGTGGAGGCAATAACCTCGGCTTTTACGTTTCTTGCCATATCAGTAACCTCTTCAGGGCGTTCATCAATAAGCAGTATCATCAGATAAACATCGGGGTGATATCCTGCAATAGCGTTGGCGATCTCCTGCAACAATATTGTCTTACCGGTTTTTGGCTGAGCGACTATAAGACCTCTTTGTCCCTTTCCGATAGGAGTGAACATGTCTATTACCCTCACCGAGAGAGTACCTTCACCAGGCTGACAAAGAGTGAATTTCTCATCCGGGAAGAGGGGTGTTAGAAAATCAAACGGAACTCTGTCCCTGATATAATCAGGACTCCTGCCATTTATCTCATTGACTTTTATCAGGGGGAAATACTTTTCTCCTTCCTTTGGTGGACGGATAGTACCCTTGATTGTATCACCTGTTCTGAGACCAAATAATTTAATCTGCGATTGTGATACATATATATCATCTGGAGAGTTAAGATAATTATAGTCGGCTGATCGCAGAAATCCGTACCCGTCAGGCATTATTTCAAGTACTCCGGTGTTGTATATTATACCTTCGAAATCGTAAGGCTTCTCTTTCTTTTCTTCTTTCAACGACTCATCATCAGGAGATGCCTCTTTTACTGGAGGTTCTACTATGATATCTCCCGGTGTAGTCTCTCCAACAGTTTTAGTATTCTCATAAACCGGTTCGTCATTATTTGATTGAAGATTATTATCTAATGAATGGTCAGCTTTTTTGTCTTTATGTTTTTCTGCAGTGGCCTCATCAGGTACATTTTTTCTGTCTTTCTTTTCATCTTTACGGTGGCTGGGCTTCCATACAGGAACTTTTCTGTCTTTTCTTGTTTGTTCTGTACTTTTAAAAAGGTCAGGTTCTTCTTTAACACTTTCAGGTTTTTTTGATGATTCCGTCTGACCGGCAGGTCTTGTATCAGGTCTTTTAGTATCGTCGGGTGAGACTGAAATTACTGATTCTGCAGACCGGTTGATACCCGACTTGGTTGTTCTGGGACGTTTCCCTCTTCTCTGACCGCTTTCGCGACCCTGGTTGCTCTGTCCTCCTGAAGAACGGGGACTGCCACTTTCTGATTTGTGTGATAACCTTTTTTCCGTTGCTTCAATTGCTTGCTGATCAAGAATTTTATAAATCAGATCCTGTTTCTTTAAAGATTCAGTTCTTTTAATTTTAAGATTCTTGGCAATATCCCTTAATTCGGGAAGCAACTTCTTACTTAACTCAAGAATGTCGTACATATTTAAATGATAAATGAAACAAAAGAGATCTTATTGATTATTTTCTGGAAATACGGGCCGGGAAATGAAGATATGTCGGCTGGAAATGCAGCACCTGCTCCACATATCCGAAAACCGATGCAATAATAATTAAAATTACAATTAAAATATGTTAAATAAGTAAAAAATGCTCTGAGGAAATATCAAATTGATTATTAAATTGATATTCAACTTGGATAACACATCTGCAATATAACGAAAAATAATGATAATTCAAAAAAAAATGCATTCATATGTCGGAAGAGAAGATTTTTTTATTAAAATTGTACCCTTAGCCCGGTGTTTTCTTTTGGACCCTATAAAAACCTGTAAATGCGTCAGCTAAAGATAACGAAACAGGTTACTAACCGCGACACCCCTTCTCTGGACAAATATCTTCAGGAAATCGGGAGAGTTGATCTAATATCACCTGAAGATGAGGTTGTTCTGGCAAGGAAAATAAAATCGGGCGATTCAGATGCTTTGCGTAAACTTGTAAACGCGAACCTTCGTTTTGTAGTTTCTGTGGCAAAACAGTACCAGAACCAGGGTATGGGATTACCTGATCTTATCAACGAAGGTAATCTGGGACTTATGAAAGCTGCTCAGCGTTTTGATGAAACACGTGGATTCAAATTCATTTCATATGCTGTGTGGTGGATTCGTCAGGCTATTCTCCAGGCACTTGCAGAACAGGCTAGAATAGTAAGACTTCCTGTCAATAAGATTGGTTCAATAAACAGGATAAACAGAGCTTTTGCGCGTCTCGAGCAGGAATTTGAGCGTGAACCTTCGTCTCAGGAGATAGCAGATATGCTTGAGATGGTTCCGGAAGATGTTAAGGAATCACTTAAAACAAATGGCCGGACAGTAAGTATGGATGCTCCGATAAGCTCAGAGGAGGATAACAATCTGTACGATGTGATGCAGAATCCCGACACTCCAAGCCCCGATAAAAACCTGATAAACGAATCCCTTGCATATGAGGTAGAAAGAGCTCTCTGTTCCCTCTCGCCCCGCGAGGCAAAAGTGCTGAAACTCTATTTTGGTCTTGGCATGAAACATCCATTTACACTCGAAGAGATAGGAGAGGAGCTCTGTCTGACACGAGAACGGGTTCGCCAGATTAAAGAGAAAGCCATCAAAAGGATCCAGTTCACAACCAGATGTAGAATACTGAAATCATATCTGGGATAAAAATTTGTTTCTATATTTATCAAAAATAAACCGACATGGAACATCTTGTCTCTCCATCCCTTTTAGCTGCCGATTTCTGCAATCTTAAAAAGGATGTCATGATGGTGAATAACAGTATTGCTGACTGGATTCATCTCGACATAATGGATGGCGTCTTTGTTCCTAATATATCATTTGGATTTCCGGTAATCGAACATGTGAAAAAAGTTGCTGAAAAGCCACTTGATGTACACCTTATGATAGTAGATCCTGACAGGTACCTGACACGATTTCGCGATTCAGGAGCCGGAATCCTGACAGTCCAGTATGAGGCATGTACACATCTGCAGAGAACGGTAAGTGAGATACGTGACCTTGGAATGAAAGCCGGTGTCGCACTTAATCCTCATAATCCTGTATTGCTACTGAAGAATACATTTCCCTTCGTCGATATGGTGCTGATAATGACAGTTAATCCGGGTTTTGGAGGACAGTCGTTTATTATGGAAAGCTACAATAGAATAAAAGAGTTGCGCAAGATGATTGACGAAAGTGGATATGATGTTCTTATTCAGGTCGATGGCGGAGTTGATACAACCAACGCAGCTAAACTTATTGAATCGGGTGTGAATGTTCTGGTTGCAGGGAATTCGGTATTCAGTTCTGATGATCCGACGGAGACAATAAGGAGATTGAAGGAACTGGGTTGAACTTCTGGGATCAAACAAGCTATTGAATATTCAATCTGCTTTCTATATACTCAACCATCTCTTCCACCTCCTCCACCTGAAACCATCTGATCTCCCTGTCTTTACTCCACCAGGTTATCTGTCGTTTGGCAAATCGGCGAGTGTTACGCCTGATAAGTTCTATTGCTTTTTCCCTTGAAATTTTTCCCTCAAAAAAATCAAAAAACTCTTTGTAACCAACAGTGTTGAGTGCATTAAGATTCCTCATTTTAAATAATCCGCGGGCTTCATCCTCTAGCCCGGCTTCAGTCATTTTATCCACACGCAGGTTGATCCTTTCATATAGTTCCTTTCTGTCCCTCTTAAGGCCAAGTTTGATAATTATGAAATCTCTTTCACTCTTTTTATTTGTGAGAAATGATGAATAGGGCCGTCCCGTTGTTTCGCATATCTCAAGCGCCCGGATTATCCGTTTGTGATTTTTCAGGTCTGCCTTTGAATAATAATCCGGATCGAGTAATTTCAGGGCAATTCGCAGACTCTCAATACCTTCCTCTCTGTATTTACTGGTATATTTTTCCCTTATTGAAGTATCAACATCAGGTATGTCGTCAATACTGTTACACACTGCATCGATGTACATTCCGGATCCTCCTGACATAAGAACAATATTTCTTCTCTTGAAAAGCCTTCCAAGGAGCTCAAGGACATCCCTTTCAAAAAGGCTTGCACTGTAATACTCTTTTACAGACAGAAACCTTACAAAGTGATGTCTGATCGTATTCAGTTGTAAATCAGTTGGAACAGCTGTACCCGTTTTCATTTCCATGTAGAACTGGCGGGAATCGGCTGAGATGATTTCACAATTGAAATGCCGTGCTATTTCAATAGAGATGTCAGTCTTACCGACGCAGGTCGGACCAAGAAGAACTATTAAGAAATTTTTCATGGGAGTAAGATCCTGAGGGAGTTACTCGTCCTCCTCATTCAGGCCTTCAATATTGTTGAAATCGGGCAGATTTTCTTCATCATCCCCGTTGAGGAAAATATCATCCATTTCCGGCTCATCTTCATCCTCATCATCACCTACAACAATATTATCGTACAGCTTATGGGAGCTGCTGCCAAAGACAACCTGTTTCGGAGGAACACCCTTGGAGTTGGTACATACAGGGTACTCACGGTCATCTGACTCTTTTGTGTCTCCCGTATATTCAACAAAAAGTGCCCTTTCGTTGAAAAAATCAAAAACGTACAGAAGCTTCTGGTTCTTGCGAAAGATAATTTCTTCAAGAACAGCGATTTCCATGGTTGACGAACCTGTCCCCATATCGAATAGAGTGAACTCTTCATCTTTTTCCCAATTATCTGTTGCCAGATAAAATGAAGCCATCTGAGATTTATCAAACTCCAGTTCATCCTGCAGGATATTATGAAAATCCAACAGGGTGTGCGAATCAAGGAACTCAAATTCCCTCACAAATGATTCATCCTCATCTGATAACACTACAAATTTGTAAACCATATCCTCTGCTAATTCGACATGTGCAATATAATATTTTTTATTTTACGATATTCCTGTTATATATTTTTTTAAAAGAAATTCTATTGTGTCGATTCCGTCAGCATAATCCCATAGACGTGGTAATTGGGAGTTTCCGAACGGAATATGGCTTCTGCCCACAACACATTGGATTCTATCTTTCATGATTTCTATCTGTTGAGTTACATAATCAGGAGAATTATAATGCTCATAATAAAGTACGGCAACAGGTGAGGATAAAGCAGAATTTTTTTTCAGGAGCATGTATCCTGTATCTATAAAGTTTTCCCTGTTCACGAGATAAACCGCTTTATTAAAGTCGTAATTATTCGCATATTTATTATGGCTAATAATATCTGAAAACAATGACCAGTTGCTGATCATTGTCTCAAAATTATGGTTTTCAGGTATATAAATCTTTGAAACATTTCTGCATCCCATTCCAAAATATGAGAAGATATCAGTTCCGAGAGCCTCCAGTTCGGCAGACTGTTCATTCCCCTCAATAATTGCTATACTGTTACGGTTTTTCCTGATAATGCTTGGGTGTTTCCCAAAGTAGTATTCAAAATATCTTGAAGTGTTGTCACTGCCAGAGGCAATAACTGCATCAAAACCTGATAAGATAGTGTCAGTAAATGAAACAGATTTTTCAAACTTTGGATTTATTGAGCATAACAGGTCTGCAATAAATACAATCAATTCAGCATCTTTAGTACTGGTTTTTGCAAGAATGTTGTTTCCGCTGATCAGTACCGATATAAAATCGTGGAATCCGACGAGCGGAATATTGCCTGCCATTATAACTCCGATATTCAGCGGATTTATGACCGAATCAAGTGCAGGATAACTGTTTGTCCATGTTGTGAGGTTATCAAATGTAAGTTCATCAGCAATTGCCTTAACAGCCAGTCTTACATTTTCGGGTGTAAACCAAGGATTTTTAAGATGCTGACTGTTAATGAGGTTAGCAAGTGTAACAGAATATTTTTCATTCATCCCGTCGAGACTGCTTCTTAGGATTTCTCCCAGTTCAGAAAAAGCTTCTATCCGTTCCCTGAGGGTCATATTTGATATAATCTGTTTGCAAAATTAGGGAAATTGAATTAATTGCCTTACCGGGGATATGTAATTAAAAACGTAGAGACGGATCACAGACCCGCCTCTACGTTCGATTCTATTTATACATTTATAATTATTTCAACGTAAACGTAATAGGCACCATGAACCATACCGGTACAGGTTTACCATCCTGTTTCCCGGGTAAAAAGTCCGGAAGTGTTTCAACTACTCTCAAAGCTTCTCTATCAAGTTCAGGATCAACACCCTTTAGTATAGTTATTCTGTCTACATTTCCTTTGGAGGTTACACAAAACCGTACAATAACCCTGCCCTGTATTCCTGCAAGTTTGGCAGGCTCAGGATAGAAGGTATTCTCAGAAATGTATTGTAAAAGAGCCATTTCACCTCCAGGGAATACTGGCATTTCTTCCACCACCACAAAGGGCTCGGTATCAGTATCTTCTGATACGGGAGGAGGAGGTGGCGGGGGTGGAGGTGCCATTATTTCAAATTCACTTTCGGTAGGTTGTTGGCTTTCGGAGCAGGAGGAAAAAGCTAACATTACTGCTGCGACAACCGGCAGAACCAGCATTAATTTAAGGTTAGCAAGCGCTCCGGAACGTGTTTTTGTCATCATGATCATTCGTTTTTTCATTAGAGTTGGATTTGAGAAACAATTAGTCAGGGGGAAAATTTTTGATCTGAAGATCTGGTTTAATAACAGGCTCTGGTAATTTGCCACAGAAACACCGGAATTAAGGCATCCTTCGTCAGCCTGATATTCATGAACTGCGCGCAAAGACCTGTCATACAGATATATAATAGGATTAAACCATTGTAATACCTTTATTACTTCTATAAAAACTATATCAAAAAAATGGTTTCGTTCAATATGATTCTCCTCATGCTTAGTAATCGCCTTGCTCTCTTCAGGTGAAAGCTGGAGATTGATGAATACATATCCCATTGCTGAGAATCCGGCTGTATTAAAACCTCTAAACCTTATTATTTTACTGTCATGGCTTTTCTTCATGATTATAAGATAAACCAGTTCAGTAACGTCAATAATCAGTTTGAGTCCGAAGATAGTTACACCTGACAGGTAAAGGGTCCATACTATTCCCGGCCAGTTTGTTCCGGAACCCTCTGAAGCAGCAGTTTCCGATGATCCGCCCGGTATACCCTGTATGAGTACTTCTGATAATGTTTTGCCGAAAAAGGGAAGGTTAAATGGCTGTCTGGTTTGAATGGTAATCAGTGGAAAAACAAGTGAACATAACAACGATAGCAGGATGAATGTTCTGTTCCTGCCATACAGGGTGTCTTTGCTTAGAAGCAACGAATAAAATATATAGAATGCTGCCAGATACAGAGCAGCTTTCATCATATATATCAAAACTGTATTCATCTAATTTTATCTTTTCTCTTAGTCCCTTTATCCCTGCCTACCTCAGCCTCTTTCTGCTTCCTCACTTCTCCCTTCATGATCTTCATTATCTCTTCCATCTCCTTAACAGAGATCTTTTTTTCCCTGGCAAAGAAGCTTACCATTTTGCCAAAAGAGTTTGAGAAATAATTATCAACAAAGGTACTGAGATGAGTTTTCGAATAATCATCTTTCGATACAACCGGATAGTATTCATGCGTTCTTCCATAAGCCTTATGGTTTACGAATCCTTTGTCCTGCAGAATCCTTACAATAGTACTGACAGTG
>Ga0315539_1003158_pt1 | contig 11661 bp, 7 predicted proteins | sample SalMarSW160150MG_FD_203097 | JGI IMG/M metagenome (GOLD analysis project Ga0315539, IMG submission 203097) | Salt marsh sediment microbial communities from the Plum Island Ecosystem LTER, Massachusetts, United States - Salt Marsh Sediment SW1601-150 ... | reverse complement strand
TGGATGTTTTGCAGAAACGGGGCCACATTGTTGGAATGACCGGTGATGGTGTCAATGATGCGCCTGCACTGAAAAAAGCTGATGCCGGCATAGCCGTATCCGGTGCCACCGATGCCGCACGAGCTGCGTCAGATATTGTATTGCTGACACCAGGCCTATCGGTGATTATCGATGCTGTCAAAGAAAGCCGAAAAATATTCCAAAGGATGAACAGCTACGCCACCTACCGGATTGCTGAAACGATACGTGTTTTACTATTTATGACACTTAGCATACTCGTTTTCAAATTTTACCCCGTAACAGCAGTAATGATTGTTCTATTGGCTTTACTTAATGACGGCGCTATTCTTTCTATAGCTTATGACAGAGCCCATATCTCAGATGTGCCCGAAGTATGGAATATGCACCGAGTGCTTGGAGTTGCCACAGCTTTGGGTATTACAGGTGTGATAGCATCTTTTGGTCTTTTTTACATAGGTGAGCGGGTATTCAAAATAGACCGCGATATGATTCAAACGCTTATGTACCTCAAGCTTTCTGTAGCCGGGCACATGACTATATTTCTTACTCGTACTCGGGGACATTTCTGGTCCGACCGGCCTTCCAATATCCTTCTTGGTGCAGTTATAGGCACACAATTGATTGCCACACTGGTTGCTGTCTTTGGCCTGTTCATGACTCCCATTGGCTGGGGCTGGGCAGCATTGGTCTGGGGATATGCTTTTGCATGGTTTTTGGTCAATGACTGGGTCGAAATTTGGGCACTGCACATCTTCGACCCTAAAAAGCCCGGCCTGTTAACAAAAAAATAATGAATTGATTAATTTCTTCGAGGTGTTGTTATGGATACAAGAGTTTTTAAGTTGTCCTTAAAGAATCCCCTCATTTCTCCATTAGATTTGCCTTTTCAGGCGGCTGCAGTACTCAATCCCGGCGCCACCGAACAAGGCAATGATGTTGTCCTGCTTCTTCGTATCGAAGACCATGCCGGTTTCTCAAATCTTCATATAGCACGCAGTAAAAATGGTGTTACTGATTGGAAAGTTGACCCCAAACCGATACTGGCCTACGGCGAGCCGGAATGGCAGTATGAGGAATGGGGATGTGAAGATGGACGAATCACATTTATACCGGAAGATAAATGCTGGTATATTACTTATACCGCCTATTCTCCCAAAGGTGCCGCAGTGGCATTGGCACGGAGCAATGACCTCGTTACGGCCGAGCGAATCGGACTCATTTTATCGCCCAGTAATAAAGACGCCGTTCTGTTTCCCAGGAAATTTGATGGCAGATGGGCTGTGCTTCATCGTCCGGATGCCGGTGGTGATGAACATATATGGTCGGCCTACTCACCTGATTTGATACACTGGGGTGAGCCTCACTCGGTTCTTTCAGAAGAAGGCGGTGCAGCGTGGGATAATATTAAGGTCGGTGCCGGGCCACCGCCTGTTCTTATTGAAAAAGGCTGGCTGCTTATTTATCACGGTGTTAAGGGCTATGGAGGTCATCTGGTCTACCGCGTTGGCGCGGCCTTGTTAGACAAGGATAAGCCTTACAAAGTTATTGCTCGGTCACGCGAGTGGATATTCCAGGCCGAGGCTCCGTATGAGCTTTCCGGTTTAACACCAAACGTTGTGTTCCCAACCGGTCTTTTACTTCGCGGTGACGAACTGTGGATGTACTATGGAGCTGCCGATACTTGTACTTGTCTGGCCACAGCTAAACTAAACGACGTTCTGGCAATGTTGGAGAAATAAGGCGTTAAGGTAACATGGACGAGCGAACACTTACATTTTGGAGTATGCCAGCTACCGAGCTATTGGCTTTTCTTAGTACTTCAGAAAATGGATTAACAGATGCCGAGGCAAACCTGCGCCTGGCCAACAGCGGGGAGAATATCATATCTGCACCCGGATATTCAGGAGATTTAAGAATTTTCGTCTTCCAGTTTAAGAGTCCTGTTATTCTCATCCTCATTTTTGCGGCGTTGTTATCCTTTTTTCTTCGTGATGTCACTGATGCTTTGGTCATAATTTCAATAGTATTGGTAAGCGGACTGCTTGGCTTTTGGCAGGAGCGCCGAGCAGCCAATGCTGTCGACAAACTGCTGGCCATCGTGCAGACAAAGACAACGGTACTTAGAGACGGCCGACAAGAAGAAATTGCCACAAGCCAAATCGTCCCCGGTGACATAGCCATCCTCTCGGCCGGAGCGAATATACCTGCAGATTGCCTCATATTAGAATCGAAAGACCTGTTCGTCAATGAGGCAAATTTGACGGGAGAAACATACCCTGTAGAAAAAACTGGTGGAGTCCTGCCGGCACAAACACCTTTGGCCCAACGCAAGAATTCTCTTTTCATGGGCACTTATGCCGTGAGCGGTACTACAAAGGCCTTAATCGTCCGAACAGGAAAAGAGACTGAATTCGGGCGAGTTTCAGAACGATTGAAACTCAAGCCCCCGGAAACAGAATTCGAACACGGGCTGAGACAATTCGGATATTTTTTGATGGAAGTTACTTTACTATTGGTAATTGTAATCTTTGCTATAAATGTATATTTAGCAAGACCTGTTTTGGACGCCTTTCTTTTTTCGCTTGCTCTTGCAGTGGGCCTGACGCCACAGCTGCTGCCGGCGATTGTAAGTGTAAATCTTGCCCACGGTGCGCAGCGAATGGCACAGAAGAAAGTGATTGTCAAACGTCTTGCTTCCATCGAAAACTTCGGCAGCATGAATGTACTTTGCTCCGACAAAACCGGCACCCTGACCGAGGGGCTTGTAGCGCTGGATTCATTCATGGATGTAGATGGGAATAAAAATGAAAAGATAATTCTGTATTCATATCTGAATTCCTTTTTTGAAAAAGGCTTCACAAACCCGATGGATGAAGCTATTCGCAGGTACAAACAGTTTCAAATCGAAGCTTTTAAAAAACTGGACGAAGTTCCCTATGACTTTATTCGTAAGCGGTTAAGCGTGTTGGTCTCTTCTAAAAACGAGAAGAACATCGTCATTACCAAAGGTGCGTTAGTTAATGTTCTGGATGTGTGTACAAAGGCTGAACTTGCTGACGGCTCACAAGCCGATATATCAACTGTGAAAAAAACGGTAATCGACCGTTTTGAAGAACTTAGCAACAAAGGATTCCGTGTGTTGGCAATAGCATACCGGAATCTCGGCGATAAGTTACGGTTCGTCAGGGAAGACGAAACTGACATGATATTTTTAGGTCTGCTTACTTTCTTTGACCCTATTAAGCAGGGACTAACCAGGACCGTAGAGAGATTAAAGCAGATGGGCATCTCACTAAAGGTAATTACAGGAGACAACAGACATGTGGCAACCTATATAGGTCAGCAAATAGGACTACAGAAACCGAACATACTCACAGGGTCTGACCTTCGCAAAATTAGTGACGACGCCATTCTTCAGCAAGTGAATCAGATAGATATTTTTGCAGAAGTCGAGCCGAACCAAAAAGAGCGGATCATTTTAGCACTTAGAAAATCAGGCAATATTACAGGTTTTATGGGGGATGGCATAAATGATGCTTCAGCACTGCATTCAGCGGATGTTGGTATTTCCGTGGATGGCGCTGTTGATGTAGCAAAGGAGGCGGCTGACATCGTATTGCTTGAGAAAGACCTTGCAGTTCTTCTGGAGGGTGTGCAAGAGGGCAGGGCAACTTTCGCCAATACTCTCAAGTACGTGTTTATGGCGACCAGCGCTAATTTCGGAAATATGTTCAGCATGGCAGGTGCTTCACTTTTCCTGTCGTTTTTACCGCTGCTGCCAAAGCAGATTCTGCTGGTCAACCTGATGACGGATTTCCCGGAAATGGCTATTGCTACTGACAGTAACGATTCGGAGATGCTCGAAAAACCTCACAAATGGGATATAAAATTCATACGCAAATTCATGGTTGTTTTCGGTCTTCTTAGCTCTGTTTTTGACTTTTTAACTTTCGGCACACTTATTCTTATACTTCATGCTTCGCGGGAACAGTTTAGAACAGGATGGTTTATCGAGTCTGTTGTTTCGGCTGCACTTGTAGTGATGGTTATTCGCACACGCAGACCATTTTTCAAAAGTAAGCCCGGCAAATATTTGCTGGCAGCAACCTTAGGGGTAGCTGTGGTTGTATTACTGCTGCCGTTTACCACAGTGGCTGCGATTTTCGGATTCCAGCAGCTTCCGGTATATTTCCTGGTTTTTCTATCGGTGATAGTCGCGGCGTACGTTGTAGCAGCGGAGATTGTTAAAAGGATATTTTACAAGAAAATCAGGTTGCTATAGTCTTGATATAAAAATATTCGTTGAAATTTGAGGGACTTTATATTGAAAAGGTTAATACATAACCTCAGTTACCTGGTCAGTGTCATATTATTTATCCTTGCTGTTATAATCATCCACCATAAGTTAAAGCAGTACCACTATCATGATATTATAGCCCAGTTGGGAAAAATGCCTTCCGCCTTTCTGTTTTTGGCGGCGGCTTTGACGATACTGAATTATTTAGTGCTTACTTTTTACGATACACTGGCTTTGCGTTACGTCCATCATCCTCTTAAATACAGGAAAATCGCACCGGCCTCTTTCATCGGATATGTATTCAGTATCAATGCTACTATACTCGGTGGCAGCGCAGCTCGTTATCGCATTTATTCAGCCCTGGGTGTTTCGGCAGGTGAGGTAGTCCGACTGGTTATTTTTTGCAGCCTGACATTTTGGCTGGGATTTTTCACCATTGGCGGCATGGCCTTCATCTTTGGGCACCAGGATATCCCTGCTGCCCTGCACCTTCCTTTTGCCTCAGTATGGCCTGTTGGGGTGGTTTTTCTTGTAATCGTTGCCGGCTACGTAGCCACAGTTATTTTAAGAAAAGCCCCCATGAAAATTCGAGGATGGGAATTCGCTGTTCCAACCTTACCGGTTGCCCTTGGCCAGATAGCGATTGCCTCATTGGATTTGGCTTTAGCAAGTGCGGTACTTTATGTGTTATTGCCATCCACGATGGGGCTGACCTATCCAAAATTCCTGTCTATTTTTTTACTTGCGCAGCTTGCCGGGCTGATTAGCTTTGTTCCCGGCGGATTAGGTGTTTTTGAGAGCGTGATTCTGCTTTTGCTCTCGCAATTTGGTGAGGCTTCTGCTGTTATAGGTTCGCTTGTGATTTACCGCCTGGTCTATTACATTCTACCGTTAGGAGCAGGCTCCATCCTGCTGGCAAGCTACGAAGTTTTGTCAAGAAAGATAGCAGTAAAGCGAATAGGAGTGGTCCTGGAGCAATGGAGTTCGGCTATGATACCTCATGTGCTTGCCTATGCCACCTTTGTTTCCGGTGTCATACTCCTCTTTTCAGGAACCTTGCCGGCTGTTAAGGGTCGTTTGGAATGGCTCAGAGATTTACTGCCGATTCCGGCTATAGAACTCTCTCATTTTCTCGGCAGCTTGATAGGAGCAGCTTTGCTCATATTAGCCCGTGGCCTGCAGCGTCGACTGGATGCAGCTTACCATATTACAGTTATCTTTCTCGGCGCAGGAATAGCACTTTCTCTGCTTAAAGGTCTGGACTACGAAGAAGCAATCATTCTGACTATTATGCTGCTGGTGTTCCTGCCTTGTAGGCGACATTTCTATCGGAAAGCATCTCTCTTAAATAATCGATTTACTGCCGGATGGATAGCTTTAATAATTGCCATTATGTTTTCTACTGTTTGGCTCGGAATGTTTTCCTATAAGCACGTCGATTATTCTAACCAGTTATGGTGGCAATTTACGATTCACGGCAACGCCTCTCGATTTCTTCGGGCCACATCAGGAGCGGCTATTGTCGTCCTTTTGTACGCTGCTATGAAATTGTTTGCCCCGGGAGAACTAAGGCAAGTAGCTGCGGACAGAGGTAACGTGGAAGAGGTTGAATCTATCGTGAAGAACTCGCGAAAGACTTACGCAAATCTCGCTTTGCTCGGTGACAAGAAGTTTGTATTCAGCGAAAAACAGAATGCATTTATTATGTATGCAGTTGAAGGACGCAGTTGGATTGCCATGGGAGACCCTGTCGGCCGGGAAGATGAATGGAATGAGCTGATATGGCGGTTTGCCGAACTCTGTGACCGATATGACGGCTGGCCTGTTTTTTATCAGGTTGAAACAACGCATTTAAATTTCTACCTGGACATCGGAATGACATTTCTCAAACTCGGCGAGGAAGCTCGAGTTGATTTACGGTCCTTTTCACTTGAAGGAAGCTCCAGAAAAGGATTGCGTTACGAACACCGCAAAGTAGAAAAGGAAAACTGTTCCTTTGAAATAGTTTCAGTTTCGGATGTTCCTTTCATACTCGGTGAGCTTAAAGCTGTTTCTGATGCCTGGCTGGCTGAAAAGAACACCAAGGAAAAGCATTTTTCGCTCGGTTTTTTCAATGCTGAATATCTAAAGCGATTTCCTGCCGCTGTCGTTCATAAAGGCGAGAAAATCATTGCTTTTGCTAATGTCTGGCAGGGGGCACAGAAGGAAGAACTATCGATAGACCTGATGCGTCATTTGCCGAACTGTCCTGAAGGTATAATGGATTATCTGTTTGTGGAACTAATGCTTTGGGGAAGGCAGGAGGGATATCAATGGTTCAATTTTGGCATGGCTCCGCTATCAGGTCTGGAAGACAGAGCTTTAGCTCCATTCTGGTCTAAAGCCGGCGCTTTTGTTTTTCGCTTTGGAGAACACTTTTATAATTTCCAGGGTTTGCGGCAATACAAAGAAAAATTTGACCCCGAGTGGCATCCCAAATATCTGGTTTGCCCAAAAGGGCTTATGCTGCCGCGAATTCTTACAAATATTGCTGTTTTAATATCGGGAGGTATTAAAGGAATTATTGCTAAATGATTACATTTATAATGAAATTAGTTGTCAAGAATTAAGAATGTAAGTCGTAATCTCAGGATGTTATTATGTATAAAGTGTGGAACAACTTCAAAACAACTCTACTGATGGCCGGCCTGATGGGGCTCTGCCTTACGATAGGCTATTTGATTGGTGGCCAGTCGGCCTTGTTGCCTGCTTTGGTTATTGGAGCGGTGATAAATCTTTTCGCATTTTTCTTTAGCGACAAAATTGCTTTGGCAACAGTAAGGGCCACCGAAATTTCAAACGATGATGACCCTGTGTTATGGGGGATTGTAAAAGCACTGGCTGGACGGACAGGGCTCCCTATGCCAAGAGTCTATATTTCACCTGCCCAGGCTCCCAATGCCTTCGCAACGGGTCGCGGGCCGCATCATAGCGCTGTATGTGTAACCGCCGGCCTTCGTGAAATGTTGGATGACGATGAACTGGAAGGTGTCCTGGCACATGAACTGTCTCACATAAAACATCGTGATATACTGATAAGTACAATAGCGGCTATCGTTGCCGGGGCCATCAGCTGGTTAAGCTATCTTGCTTTATGGTCCGGGGGCGGCCGCAATCGCAGGTCAAATCCCTTAGTGGCATTACTTCTTCTGATTTTTGCACCATTGGCCGCCACCCTGATACAGCTTGCGATAAGTCGCTCGAGGGAATTTGAAGCGGACCGGCTTGGCGCAGAAACCGTTGGTTCTGGTCGGCCTCTGGCTAATGCCTTAAAAAAACTCGAATCAGCAAATCAACGGATTCCCTTGCCGGTTCCTGACACACAAAGAAATATGTTTATTGTTGAACCTTTAACCGGCAGCAGCTTTGCGAAACTTTTTATGACTCATCCGTCTACTGAGGAACGCATCAGGCGTCTATTAGAAATTTAGTGATATGCCAATAACAGAAAACAATAAAAATGACTTGCCGCTACTTCCTGCGAAAACAAAAGGTTACCGATTCAAATCGTGGTTTATAGGGATTTTGTTGTTGGCCGGGGTAATAGCTGCTGTAACTCACCTCGGTGAAATAGAGCATTTTACCAAGCTGGCACGCCAGGCCAAGCCTGAATGGCTGCTGGTAGCCTTGCTTCTGCAATTCGGTACTTACGTTTGTACTGCGGCAGTTTGGAAGCGAGCGCTACATTATGTTAATATACGGCAAAGTTTTTTTTCTTTTGTACCGCTTGCCTTTGCCAAACTGTTCGCAGACCAGGCCCTGCCAAGCGGCGGAGCAAGCGGGATAAGTTTTTTTATCGCTGCTTTGAAACGCCGCGGGATACCTACAGAACTCTGTATGGCTATGATGCTACTAAGTCTTGTGACGTACTATGTGGCTTATCTGATTGTTGCGTTAGCAAGCTTGATTCTGCTGTGGTTCTACCACGCCGTTCACGTCTGGATTCTTTTGCCGACAGGATTGTTCTGTCTGGTGGCAGTGGCAATCCCTACCAGTACATTATTTTTACAGCACTGGAGTGAAAGGGCGGTGCCGAAATTATTGACACGACTGCCAAATGTCAGGGATTTACTACAGGGTTTTACCCGGGCACCTAAGGACCTTCTACGCAATCGCTCCCTGGTAGCTACATCGATATTGTTGTATATTACAATCTTCCTGCTTGACGCGGCAACGCTATGGATAATGTTGCTTGCTATGGGACAGAATGTTTCGTTTCTCGTGGCGTTTCCCAGCTTTGTAGTTTCTTCAATAATTGCCGCGCTTAGTCCAATTCCACTTGGCCTCGGCATTTTCGAAGCAAGTTCTACAGGTATGCTCAGTGCACTCGGCATACCTGTAGAGGCTGCACTTACAGCGACTTTGTTATTACGCGGCTTTACGCTATGGCTGCCAATGTTGCCGGGGCTTTGGCTTGTAAAACGACAGCTACGTTAAGGACCGTAGTTATTTGGTGAAAATTTGAAAAGCTTCGAGAAATATCATTATAAGATTAAAGTATGACAGATAACATTAAGTATAAATCAGAATATTCACAAACAACAATCCGTTCGGCCAGAACTGTTCTTGTAACGTTTCTGTTGACATTTATGTTAGCCAGGATGATAGTGTTTCTGATTATGTCTCACAGAATACCTGATTTGTATTTGCATATTGAGGGCTCCCACATCCATCATCTAAACTATGGTATTTTTCTGCTTTCAGGAGTCGGAGCTTATTTAATATTCGGTCGTCCTGTTGGCAGAAGCCTTAAAATAGCAGCCGGAATTTATGGTGCAGCCATGGCACTGACATTTGACGAGTTCGGAATGTGGATACATTTTGGTGGCAGCTACTGGCAAAGAGCAAGTTGGGATGCGGTAGTTGTGTTATCAGCAGGCTTTGGATTAATCGCCTTTGCTCCGTCTTTGAAGAGATTTCATCCGCACCATTGGATCACGACTCTAATTTTAATTCTCACACTGGTTCTCTTCCTGTTCTTGTTTTTTGAATCATTCAAATATGCCGGTATAAAACTGGGACCTAAATTGCACCAAATAGAATCAACCGCTCCCAAGTAAATACATAATAGAAAGGAAATAGTGTAATGCTGAAAAAAGTCTTAATATTATCAGCATCAGCCGGAGCTGGACACCTACGCGCAGCACAAGCTGTCGAAAAAGCTTTTCTCGAATTAAAGGCTGCTGAAGAAATCAGAAATATAGACACGTTGGAATATACCAATCCAATATTTCATCAATTTTATTCTAAAGCATATATAGAGATAGTAAATAAAACCCCCGAATTCTTCGGCTGGTTTTATGAACATTTTGACAAGCCCTGGCAGAATGAACATCGCAGGTTGGCTTTTGATAAGCTCAACACAAGGCCATTTGTGAAAATGCTCGAGGAATATCAGCCGGATATAGCAGTCTGCACACATTTTCTTCCAGCGGAGATTATATCCTGGCTGAAAGAGAAGCGCAGGATTAGCACAAAGCAGGTTATTGTGGTTACCGATTTTGACCTTCATGCTTTTTGGCTGTGCCGTCATTTTGAACACTACTTTGTTGCTCTCGAAGAAACCAAGGCTCATCTTATTGAGCTTGGAGTATCCACGGATAAAATTACTGTTTCGGGTATTCCAATTGATCCGGTTTTCTCAAAACCTAAAAATCAAAGTCAGATACGTCGTAACTATATGCTTAAACCGGAACTGCCGACTATTTTGGTTTCCGCCGGCGGCTTTGGTGTGGGGCCTGTTGAAAAGATAATTCAATCTTTATTGAAGATGAAAAATAAAACTCAAATTGTAGTGATTTGCGGTAAGAATGAAGAACTCAAGGATAGGGTGGACAAACTTATAAAAAATATCCCCTCTAATATAGCGGTACAATTCCAGGTTGTAGGGTATACAGACCAGATGGATTCATATATGGCTGCTTCTGACTTGGTACTTGGCAAAACGGGCGGCCTAACAACTTCCGAAGCTTTGGCAAGCGGTTTGGCTTTCGTTATTGTCGACCCCATACCCGGTCAGGAGCGACGAAATGCCGACCACCTGATGGAAGAAGGTGTAGCAATAAAGTGCAATAATTGGCCGGTATTGGGGTATAAACTTGATAAGTTACTTGACAATCCTCAGCATCTTGCCCAGATGCAGTGTAAGGCCAAAAAAATAGCGAGACCTTTGGCGGCTTATGATGTTGTTAAAAAGCTACTGTGCATTTAAGAATCTCATTTGTAAGTGAAAAGCAGTTAGATAATTCGGATTAGCTTTTTACATAGGTTGAAAACATATATGCAACTATAGAAAATGTTGAACACAATGATTATTTTCTCGATTTCCCTTTCCCCCAATCACGCGCTTTCTGTTGTTTTCATCCATGATTTAAGAAGGTCAGCAATAACAAACTGGGCAAAATATCTGCCAATACAGGTGACGCAACAGCTTGCAGGTCATTCGAGTCTTTCCACAACCCGGAAATACTACATTGCAGTTCGGCCTGAGGATATAGCCTCTGCAAGCTATGTTATCAACAAAATCATGGAAAGAGTGGAAATGTAACTGACGCAAAAGTGACGCACTTTTTGGAGGGGTGGCTGAAAAGAGCTTGACAGAATGTTTAGGAAGGTGTTATCATTGCACAACTTAGAAAATCTCGGCGGCGTAGCTCAGCTGGTTAGAGCATGGGATTCATAAGCCCAGGGTCGAAGGTTCGAATCCTTCCGCCGCTACTTTAGTTGATAGTTATGAGTTCATAGTTCATAGTCTATGAACTACAAACTGAAAACTATGAACTAAAAAATGCCCCCATCGTCTAGTGGCCTAGGATATCAGGTTCTCATCCTGGAGACAGGGGTTCGACTCCCCTTGGGGGTGTTTCTTTTTCGCCGATGACAACGTGTATGTCGCTGGGCCTAATATAGACTCTACACCAAACTAAAACCGCCGTCTACTTCTGTAGACGGCGGCATATGTCCACTTATCTTAAAGTGACTAAAAGCACTTCAAAAGCAAATTGAACAAACTTCCAAACTTAAAAGACTATCTACCATCCATAGCTAACATCAGCGAAATCAAAGAAATCAACTATATCATTCTCATCCTTGTGGATATCGCCCGGAACATCCGGACCGGTAACGAGCCAGTTGTCAAGTATTACTTGCAGGTCTTCCCATTCAATGAAGCCGTTACCGTCGATATCACCTACCGGAGGCCAGCCGAGAAGAGTTGCAGTGGCCATCTCGAAGTCATCCAGATAAGCCTCACCTGCCCCGATGGCAACAACATCCGAACCGCCGCCAACTGACACATCAACCGG
>Ga0315539_1003156_pt1 | contig 11661 bp, 9 predicted proteins | sample SalMarSW160150MG_FD_203097 | JGI IMG/M metagenome (GOLD analysis project Ga0315539, IMG submission 203097) | Salt marsh sediment microbial communities from the Plum Island Ecosystem LTER, Massachusetts, United States - Salt Marsh Sediment SW1601-150 ... | reverse complement strand
CCGATCGCGCAGCCGTCCTTGCGCGACTCGGAGCCACCGTGGAGCATGTTCGTCTCAGGATCGATCCAGATTCCCTGGTAGCCGCCAAAGCCGCCTTCGCGATACTCCACGCGATGGCCTTTCTGTCGTAATCCTTCGGCAATCGTCTCAGGAATGCCGGGCTCCAAATACACGATCCCGCCGTCGCCCATCCGGTCTCCAGTGGGCGTGGAAGAGCCGTCGTGACTAAACCGGAAGGCATCGCCGGCTTGTTGCGGGTCCATGCCGAAGTCGAGCAGGTTGACGAGAACCTGCACCTGGCCCTGCGGTTGCTGGTCCCCGCCCATCACGCCGAACGAGAAAACAGGCTGTCCATTCTTCGTCACAAACCCGGGAATGATTGTGTGAAACGGTCGCTTGTGCGGTTCGAGCGCATTGGCATGACGAGAGTCTAGGCTGAACAGCGTTCCGCGGTTCTGCAGCGCAAACCCCAGGCCGGGAGGAACGATCCCCGAACCGAATCCGTAATAGATACTTTGGATGAACGACACCGCGTTTCGATCGCCGTCGATCACCGTTAGATAGACGGTGTCCCCTCCACGAAGCCGAGGATCCTCGAGCGGAAATTCAGAAGCGGCTCGGTTCGCATCGATCCGCTGTCTCTGCCTGGTGGCATAGCCCTCTGAGAGGAGAACTCCCAACGGCGGATCATAGAAATCGGGGTCGGCGTAGAAGCGGGCCCGATCCTCGTAGGCCAGTTTCTTCGCCTCAATCATGAGATGAAGCGCCTCCACGGAGTTGTGGCCAAGTCCTGCGAGATCAAACCCCTTGAGGATGCGCAGCATCTCCAAGACCGCGATCCCCTGCGTATTCGGTGGAAGCTCCCACACGTCGACACCGCGATAGGGGACAGAAACGGGTTCCACCCAAGTAGACGTGTGGTCAGCGAAGTCCTCGATAGTCAAGAATCCTCCCAGCTTCTGCGAGACGGCAACGATCTCTTCCGCAATCTCGCCACGGCAGAAGGCCTCCTTCCCACCCTCAGCAATCAGCCGGAGCACGCGGGAAAGGTCAGGGTTGCAGAAGACCTTGCCGCAGGCGGGGGCGTGTCCACCAGGCAGGTAGACAGCTGCTGCTCCTTGGTCTTCTGCAAGAAGGTCTGTTGCTTGATACCACATCGACGCAATCACTGGGCTGACCGGAAAGCCGCGCTCGGCGTAGTCAATCGTTGGGACAAGGACGTCAGCCATTGGAAGCCGGCCGAATCGATCATGGAGGGTGAACCACCCATCGACGCAGCCGGGGACGCTCCACGACAGCGGGCCGCGTAGAGGGATTTGATCCAGCCCTTTTTCTGCGAAGACCTCACGCGTTAGGCTGTGGGGGGAACGGCCGCTCCCATTCAAGCCAACGAGCCGCTCCTCGTTCGCATCCCAGACGATCGCAAATAGATCGCCGCCGATGCCGCAGCTCATTGGCTCCACCAGTCCGAGCATGGCATTCACGGCAATCGCCGCATCGACGGCACTGCCTCCTCGCTTCAGGATGTCAATCCCCACTTGCACCGCCAACGGCTGACTGGTGGCCACCATCGCCGTGGGGGCGATGACCACCGATCGCCGACGGGCATCCGTTCGTTGACGTTGGTTCGACGGCAATTGGGTTCCTCCCTTTGGTCTGTACTTAAGCTTCTCTCCTCTAGCATAAACGACAGGCACCCTCCGGCAAAGATCAACCGACTCAGAGCCAAGTTGCCAAGGTGTTTTATGCCGTCTTGCGTTTGCCGCGGAATTCGGTGGAGTCAGTGGATACGGCGTGTATAATGAGACGCCTAGCGTTTTGGGAGGGATTATGCGAGATAAGAAGGTCGTCCTACGGGATCTCTTGCCAAAGCACCCGGCCGATGTTGCCGAGGTGCTTTCTCACCTTTCTGATGAGCAGGCGTCTGATCTCTTGCATCGCCTCTATCTGCGGAGGGCTGCCGCCGAACCGCTGGGGGAAATGGAGCCCGAGGAATCGGCAGAACTCCTCTCCGAGCTCGATCGCACGGAAGCGATCAAGATCCTCTCCCGTATGGATCCCGACGACGCCGTCGACCTGTTGGAGGAGCTCCCAGAGGCTGAGCAGCAGAAGATTCTCTCCAGTTTAGGTCGGAAAGAGGCTGAGGTTCTCACTGATCTACTCGCTTACCCACCGGATACGGCCGGTGGATTGATGTCGCCCGAGGTGGTCGCCCTGTCGCTTGACATGTCCGCCCAGGAGGCGATCGACCTTCTTCGTCGCCGGGTGGAAGAAGCTGAGACGGTTTATTACGCCTATGCGGTTGATGAGCAGGGGCAACTTCAGGGTGTCCTGTCTCTACGCGACCTTGCACTCGCCCAACCGGAGACGCGCCTTTCCTCTCTGTTGATGCGAGAGGTTATCTCTGTCCCAGTCGAGGCAGATGTGGAGGAAGTGGCGCGCCTGTTCGATAAGTACAACTACTATGCGCTCCCTGTTGTCGACAGTGAGCGGAAGCTACTTGGGATTATCACCATCGACGACGTCATCGACGTGATCCGGGAAGAGGCGACCGAAGATATTTACGGAATGGCGAGCGTGCCGATTGAGGAGAGGGTGGATACCACCTGGATTTCCTCGTTGCGTATGCGTCTACCCTGGCTGTACGTTCGCTTGGGGACCGCACTGCTGGCCGCCGTAGTTGTCGGTGTGTTTGAGGAGACTATTGCCAAGGTGGCGGCACTCGCTGTGCTGATGGGGGTCATCGCTGGACAGGGTGGAAGTGCGGGGATGCAGACGGTGACAATCATCACGCGCGGAATGGCCTTGGGAGAACTGGAGCCTCGCCTCGGGTGGCACCTGTTGGCTAAGGAAGCCCTGTTGGGTGTTGTGAATGGCTTGGTCATCGGCGCAACGGTAGGGGTCATCACCTACCTGTGGAAAGGGGATTATCTGTTGGGAGTAGCCGCTTGCCTGGCGATGCTTTTTGTCCTGGTGGTGGGGGGAGTGGCCGGGGTGGCGATTCCGCTCGGTTTACGTGGCTTAGGAAAGGATCCGGCACTTGCCTCGGGGATCTTCCTCACCACTGTCACCGACGTCCTTGGGTTCGGTTTCCTGTTTCTGTTAGCACGGCTCTTCCTTCCAGGGATCAAGTAAATGAATGTCAATCCTTCTTCCCTTCCGATTTGGTCTTATCCATTGATTCTCGCCCTCCTTGGGATTGTGTTGTTTGTTGGAAATCTTTCTCCACCTTTGCAGGTGGTAATCGGCGTAGAGAGCATCCTCTACCTTGGCTACCTGATTTTTCGATCAGTTAAGCCTGCACTTAAGGCGTGGGCGGTGGCAAAGCTTCTTTCGCTCTTCCCTGGGCACCTTCTACTTCTGTTTGCCATTTCACTTCTTCCTGCCCCCGCAACCGCGTTGGTAATTCTGTGGGCGGTTATCCCGGTGGCGAGTGTTCTCTATGACCTTCTTGCTTCATGGTCCATGCTTAGAGAACGGGTGAGAATGTCGATTTTGGTTGGACTTTACTGTATAATCTGGGCTGATCTTTTCGTGCTTTTGGAACGTGTAATTGCTTTAGGAAGGGGATTATCAGGGAGTGCGGAGATCGTTGTAGCGGGCATATTTGGCGTTGTAGGCACTGTATTTCTCTTCGTCGGGGCCTATCGCCATTGGCGTGCCAGTAAGCTTTAAGGAGTGATAGTATGGGTAGAGCGGTTGTTTTTACTGTAGGAGTGGGGCTTCTTCTCTTTGGTCAGGCGGCGTTTGGGCAGGATGAGCCCGCGGCAGGGCAGTCGATCATCTCACTCGTCGCCATCCTTGCCGTGTTCGCGGCAGTCTTCTATTTCATGTTGATCCGGCCGCAGCGCAGACGCCAGGCAAAGCACAAAGAACTTGTGAAAGGGATCAAGCGTGGCGACAGCGTAGTTACCGCCGGTGGGATTTACGGTGAGATCGATTCGATTGGCGACACTTCTGTTGTGCTTAAGCTTGAAGACGGGGGGAAGCTTCGCATCGCCAAAAGTAGCGTCGTCGATAAGCGTGTGAAGTGATTGATAAGGGGGGCTTTTAATGGCACACAGCAATATGACACGCAATGATTGGCTGCGGTTTGGGACCGTGCTTTTGGTCGCCGTTGGCTCGCTTGCCCTCCTTTACCCATTCTGGCCACTGAAGGATGTAGGGATCAACCTCGGGCTCGACCTGCAAGGCGGGGCAAGGCTTGTCCTCAAACCGGAAGGGATCGAGGAGATGGCCGCTGATCAACAGCGAGATACGCTCGATCGAATCATCACAATCCTCAACAATCGGGTCGACCAGTATGGTTTGGCAAACGCTGAGATCAAGCGATTGGGAACGGAAAGGGTGCTCGTGAACCTCCCAGGCGCGAAGAACCCGGGTGAGGCCCGCAATCTGATTGGCCAGACCGCGATCCTTGAGTTTTATAAGGTGCTTGAGGCGGGGACGAGCGCGATGTCTGAGCTTATTCCAACCTCGGCCACGCAGCAAGTCCTGCGTGATCGGGACGGGATTCCTTATCTTGTGGAGGGAGAGCCGCTCCTCACCGGGGCGGCCCTCTCTGACGCCCGTGTGCACACCTCTCAATCAGTGCAGATGGCTGGACAACTGTATATCGCTTTAAGCTTCAACCAGGAGGGGGCACAACAGTTCGTGGACGCGCTTCGGCATCTGAAGGTTGATGACCGTCTGGCGATCGTGCTTGATAGCACCGTATACAGCGCACCGCGGATCACTGAATCGATCAAGAAGGCCGCGTCTCAAGGCTGGCGGCAGGTGAAGGATTCGACAACGATCACCGGCCGATTCACCAAGGAGGAAGCGACGAGAATCTCGATCGTACTGCGCACCGGTGCCCTTCCGGTCGCCGTGGGTTTCGTCGAGGAGGAAATAATCGGCCCAAGCCTGGGGAGCGACTCGATTCGCAGGGGGATGCTCACCATCGTCACTGGGTTTATTATCATCCTCCTCTACATGCCTATCTACTACCGAGCCCTTGGTGTGGTCGCGGATGTCGCGCTTGTTCTCAATATGCTGATTATCTTTGCCGCTTTGGTGCTGTTCGGCGCTACCCTCACCCTCCCCGGGATAGCGGGAATCATTCTGACGATTGGTATGACAGTCGACGCTAACGTGATCATTTTCGAGCGAGTCAAGGAGGAACGACGGACCGGAAAGTCGCCGCTCGCTGCGGTGCGGGCGGGGTTCGAGAAATCACTCTCTGCCTTGCTCGATGCCAACATCACTACTCTGCTTACCGCCTTGATCCTCCTGCTGGTCGGGACCGGCCCTATCAAAGGGTTTGCGATTACGTTGGGGATTGGTGTAGTAGGAAGCGTGTACTGTGCTCTTGTCGCTAGTCGATTGTTGCTCGAGAGGGCTGGCTTCTCCGAGCATATTCCGGTGCGGGTGGCGCAGGAGTCGTAGCGGCAAGGATCAGTTTTAGGAGCGCATCGGCCGGTCGGATGCCGCCGCTTTTGACCTTTAAGTCCAGTTTGATCCCGAGGTCCAAAACGGCGGTGAGCCTTTGAACGGAGTGGGCCTTCGCCTGGATGATGAGCCGACGCACGAGCCAGCCCGGTGATGCGATCATTGTTGCCATCTTCGTAGTAGTGATTCCCTGGTCAAGTAGAACGCGCACCATCAGGACCCGCGTGAGATGGCGCAGAAGTGCGGAGAAGATCCTCCCCGGATCCTCGTGGAGGGCGGCTAGCGCCGCGAGGCTTGCCGGGAGGTTTTGTTCGCCAACGCGATCGAGGAACGGGTAGATTGATCCTTCTCCCGCGGTGAAACTCAACCGCTTAATAGATCTCTCATCGATTACTTCTTTAGGCGAGAAGGCGTGGAGCTTTCTCATCTCCTGAAGGATCACAAGCAGATTCCCACCGCTTCGCGTGAGAAGCTCTTTGAGCGCTTCTTGGGTGAGATTAAGGTCGTGTTCTGTAAGAATCTTTGAGGCAGCGCGCTCAAAGCCCTTCCCTTTTGCCCGCGGGAGCGCCTGCACACTCCCGCACGCTTTCACTGCTTTGACGATAGGGTTTGACTCCTTCAATTCACCGGCAAGGAGGGTGAGGAAGGTTGAGGGTGGTAGCTCCCGTTTGATGAGTGCGGCGAATCGCTTTGTCTCCTTGATCGCATCGGTGTGGCGAACGACAAAGTGGCGGCCTAATGCGAACAATGGAGTGGATTGAAGCTCTACCCGAAGCGAGGGCATGTCGAATTCATCCCCGAATAGGGTGTGGCGTTCGGTATCTGTGTATTCGGTGAGGATCGCCGTGTGTCGAGCGGCAAGCGCCCGCTCACAGCGGTAGGGATCGCCAAAGATAAGGGTCACTTGCGGTTCGCTCATGTATCCTCGCTATCGGGTGAGATGGTTAGATCTTAGCCAGCAGGCGAGACGAGGGCAACGAGGGGGAGAAGGCTGTCAGCAATCAGCTATCAGCCGTCAGCTACAGCACCGCTCGATCATACGGGCGAGAGTTGCTCAGGGGCCGTGCCATAAAAACATCCCAGCAGAAAAACATCAAGAAACAGGATCTGATCCGGTTGTCCGTAACCCCGGCTTCCTCTAGTTCTCTGATGTCCATCCCGCGATCCACGCCCTTACGTCTTCTATTGCTACCGTTTCCCCTTTCATTCTTTCCGCTTCGGTGTCAAGGGGTGAGGTGGGGTTTAGCTTGATGGTATGGAGTGCAGCGTTGTCGCCGTCAAGTGCTTTGAGTATGGCTACCGACAGCATGACGACATTTTGCTCCTCGTCAGCGATTGCCAAAGGGATGAGCAGGTCCTTGTTGGGAATACACACGTCTTCGCTGGTTTTTGCGACGTCCATGTACTTGGCAGCGAAGGCAATGATCGACTCCTCGGAATCTCGAGACATGTAGCGCAGTCTACCAATGCTCTTCCTTAGTTGGAAAAGCGCCTCAACCAGGGGGGTAGACTCGTACGATGCTTTCCCTTTGCTGTATTCGAGGAACTCACCTGATGCCAATGCTTGTTCGACAAACTGGGACACCAAGTACCGTCCCCTGGAGGCGGAAAGCGAGTACAGCACTACCCCTCTCAGGTACTTGCTAGACATCTGGCTCCGGTCGTCAACACTACCGGTGAGATGTTTTCGAGCAAACGAGGCCCAGACGTAGGCGGGACGAATATGGTCATTGCCCTTTTCAGTGAGCAGGACAAGGTTTTCAAGAAGTTCACGTTGCAGATTGGCCTTGAGCGCAACTCTTGCTATGCTATCTTCGATGCCGAGGCTTGTTCTGAGAGCACTGGCGATGTCACGGAACGTCGCGAAACTGTGAATCCAGTTGGCACCTGGAAACGGAGCCTGGCCTTCAATCGCAGCCTTCATCTCGCTATTTCGAGATACTTCATCAGTAAAGAACCCCGCAGCAAGCTGCGGGGCATTAAAAGGCAAAAACCTAAAGGGCTAAGCGGAGTTGATCCTTATGTTGCAGTTTGATGTAGCGCTGTGTCGCGCCAGAGATAACGTCGCACACAAGGTGCGACGCTACATCCATTTTTTCGTAGCGTCGGAGCTTGTCTCCGACGTTGAGAGGTTTGTTCCTGACAGAGTTCATGTAGCTCGTATAAACAACAACCAGGTTCGCCTTCGGCGAATCTCCGCTTTCCTCCCCCCAGCAAGCTGGGGGGTATCCAGCGGAGGCTCTTTATGAAGCCGAAGATGGTTTTCGCGTCATCCAGGAGCGGGCTTGGATGGTCAGCAATTCTTTGCCTATCGCCCTCTGACAGATCCCAGCGGCCATTCTCCGATTCAAGGAACTTGAGCAGTGCTTCTCTATCTGTCTTCACCTTCCACAACTCATCACGCAGGAAAGCTATGATGCGCAACTTGCCTGAACTCGCCAACTTATAGGCCTTACGATACTCCATGCGTGTAATGCTAATCTTGTTCGCCGCATCATAGAGAGCTCCGACACGTGAGCCAATGAGAAGGATGTAGTAGTCGGCTCGTTCAATTGTGGCCAGGCAGGCCTCGTAGGCGTTCTCGTCCAACGGCTTTGGGAAGTCGTTGTACTCCGAGAGGAGGACTTCATAGCCTAGTTCCTCCAAGTAGTACCTGATTGCAGTGCGCAAGTCCCTGAAGTCATGGATCGTAGAGGACACGAAAACCACAGGTTTTCCGCTCATCACAGATGGAATCACCTACAAGACGAAGTATACCAGATCAAGAGGGCGCGTGACCGGGGTCTTGACTTTTGACCTTCTCTATTGCTCCTCAACGTACTTGATGATACTGCTAATCGTAGAATAGAGCAATTCCATGTACTTTTCCTAATTGGGGTATCCCCGCCTCCCTGTACAGACTCCGATGATAGGCTCCGTTACCTCCCGATCAATCTTCCACCTCAGCTTCCTCCTTTTCCAGCTCTGGACCTTGGGCGCTGGTTTGGGAGATCGCAGCGGCAGTCGATAAAGCGCGAGAACGAGCCCGATGGCAAGCTGCGCCACTGGAGGCAGCCACCAGGTAAAGGTCTGCGCGGGAGAGCCGCAATATGTCTTCACCACACTCAAAGAAAAGCCTTTGCAGAACCGCTACGTGCAAGCAATGTTGGCGAGGTATGTCGAGCGGGCGGGGATAACCAAGACATCTCACCGCACACGCTAAGGCACTCGTTCGTGACAGATCTCTACTGGGAGACGGGGAAGATTCGCCTGGTGCAGAAGGTGCTAAGGCATGCCAATCTGTCGACAACGATGATCTATACCCACATCTTCGACGAGGAGGTGGAGGAGGCGCTTAAATCCTTCGCCGAGAAGCGGTAGCGGCCTGAGAACGCAACATAATCGGCGGTTTTGATAGGATATGTTGCGCGGTTTGCCAACTGGAGGAATCTTAGCCAGAGGCTGAAAGCGCTGAAGCCCCGTTAAGGATGGATGCCTGTAATTAGGGATAAGCCCAGCAGGAGCGCAACACAATGTATATTGTGTTGAGGTCGCGCTGACATAAAAGGTGTTCTTTTTCTCACTGGATAGGTGTATAATGTGTTTCTTTGAGATGCGTAAATTGCAGTTTGGGGGAGGGTGTTCCCCTTTACGCTAAAAACGAAGAGGGTTTCTGGACATGAATCTCTTAAATTCAAGGTTTGCCACGCTAGTTTCTCTAGGTGCGTTTGTTGTTGCAATTGTCATCTCACTAACCGGGTGTGCGCTATTAGAGACCTGGCTTGCGCCTGGATCTCCAGAGCAAGTTCCTATAACTGAAGAGGAAGCTGACTTGCTCCTAAGTTTACAGGATAGTGCTGCCGTGATGTGTGAAGACTTATGGGCACAAGAGGATCCAGAGTTCGCAAACAAGGCAGCAGACTGGCTGCGACAGGAGTCTGACGTTTCGAGCGTCCACGTCTCAGAAGACAATACGGTCTGGATCCAGTACTCTTGCGGCCTTGTGGGGGCAGTGTTTTCTCCCAGCACACGTTCCAGACTCGACATAGATAGCGCTTTGCCGCAGGAAAGGGAGTTTTCTGCCAAGAGCACCCTAAGTAATGACAAGCCGCAAGTGCTGCCGCTTGCCACTGTTCCTACTAGCAAGAGGGCCTTGTTTCTGATATTCAACACAGTTCGGAAGCCCAGTGAGGAACTAAGGCAAACTTTCGAAGTAGCTGGGTATACAACTGAAACCTGTATTGGGAGTGCTTTCACACTGCAGAAACTGCGATCCTTAGGGGAATATGGGGTTATCTACTTCAACACTCATGGTGGTGCAGGCGACTTGGCCCAACTGACTGGTGGACGATTATCCAAGACCTTCTGGATTGCCACCGGCGAAAAGACTACCGGTGGAAAGCTCAGTGAAATCTGGAGCGCATTCACTCCCGGAGTTGGTATAGTCAACATTCCGGGAGAACAAGGTACGTACATCATGTTCAATCAACGCTTTGTGGATGATATAGCACTGGATAACGCCCTCGTGATTAATCACGCTTGTTCCTCGCTTAAATACGACTCAATGGCCAACGCGTTCTTGAACTCAGGGGCTGCAGTGTATATAGGATGGACGAACACAACGTTCTCTGAGCTCGCTGCGCCCGTCACTTTGGGTCTCCTCCACTCTCTAAAGCAGCCGAATGTCACCTTTTCTGAGGCTTGGAACGCTAAGGCAATCACCTTCCCAGAATGGAGCGAGTCATATTCTATAGGGGAGCTGTTTCCGATGACCGTCCTAAACGACGCTGACAAAGACGGTGAGTATTGCATACATTTTCGTAATGGCAAGATCATTGGTGACGACGATGACTCGGGGGATGATTACGTATCTGATGTCGACTATAGGATAAGATCAGGGATAGATGAGTTTGTTCTTTCTAGAGAGCTCCCCGGAAGTAATCCAATTGATCAGATAGGATTCGAAGTTGTTTGGGAAAAAATGATGCCCGCGACACCTAGTATTGATCTCAATGCCGCCATCAAAGGGAGTAATGAAGGGGCAGTTATCGTTGGGTCTGATCTTCGAAGCACCTATGATGAAAGCCTTATGGTTTTCGAAGTAACAGATAGCGGCGACCTCTTGTGGCAGAATGAGATTCACCAGTACGATGCCGAGAGAGGGCGCGCTATTTGTCCTGCGCTTGATGGTGGATATCTCATTGCTGCTCAGTGCTTCAGTGCTTCTGAATCTCCCGATGGCTTTGTGATCAAGACCGATTCCGCTGGAAATGAAGAATGGCGTATGGAGTTGAACAAAGAAGAAATGCGCTCTGCTCAGGGAGTGCAGGCGACTGAGGATGGCGGAATCGTAGTGGCTGGAATGAAAAGCGGGGGCGGTTATGCCATTCCGTACATCTTGAAGCTAGGAACCAGCCGTGAGATCGAATGGCAGCGAACTCTTGCAGTGGGAGGAAGCCAGTGGATTGACAAGCTGATTCGAAGTTCCTCAGGGGACCTCATTACCTTGCTGATCGGTGATGCCCTCATGGTCGGGCGGTTCTCGCCTGATGGTGTAACTCGTTGGCTGAAGCCTCTTCAGGGACAGGGAGCTCTAATCGGAGACTCCATCATGGAAGCAGCCAATGGAGACATACTTGTTGCCGGTCATCAAGTTGGAGTAGTGTCTGATCTCCTCATCTGGAGGCTTTCGGCAGCCGGCAAGATGCTGTGGCAAACACAGATTGGGTTGGCTGATGTGAATGAGCTTTGCGGGCATCTAGCTGAAACCGAGACTGGAAGCATCTTGGTTGCAGGTATGTCATCTGGTGGGACAAGCCTGCTAGACGCCTTTAACCGCATTGTGGTATGGGGGTTAGACGCAGATGGCAATTTTCTTGGGGAGAGCACTGTTGCAGAAGGAGACTACTACGCGGAGCCCCGAAGTATCGTGGCCACAGCGGATGGATTCATCATCTGTGGTGTTCTCGGCCTTGCAGGTACTATGGATGGGTACTACTGCAAGATCAGACAGTCGGCTCCCTGAAGCCGCATCAAAAAACTCGCTCATGAGGCTTGCCTAATCCGCCGATCACGAATTTGAGTGAATAGTTCTGATTTCTTTCCTGCTTTTTTCCTCACATCCGCTGCAGGATTGTTTCCGCAATCACGTGGTTGGCGGACTGCTCCTTCTTCTCCTTCAGGGCCCTCTAACAACTATAGAAACTGTCCCAGTGAAGTTATGCTACACCCTCTTGTGATCCGCAACACATG
>Ga0315539_1003154_pt1 | contig 11662 bp, 12 predicted proteins | sample SalMarSW160150MG_FD_203097 | JGI IMG/M metagenome (GOLD analysis project Ga0315539, IMG submission 203097) | Salt marsh sediment microbial communities from the Plum Island Ecosystem LTER, Massachusetts, United States - Salt Marsh Sediment SW1601-150 ... | reverse complement strand
GTTCTGGAAAGAGCTATTAAACAGCGACGCCAGCGAATATGGAGGCACTGGTCAAGGTAATCTGGGTGGAGTGGAAGCAGCACCGATTCCCTTGCATGGCCGCCCCTATTCCCTGACCTTCACCCTACCACCCATAGCCATCGTGTTTTTTAAATCCTCACAGTGAGGCGCAGATTCCAAAATAGACTGGATAATCGCCTCATGGCCTTTTTAGGCCGGCGTTATACTATGGTCGCGCGATAGCACTTTTCCTTGAGGGTTGGTCACCGCCGTCAGAATTTTGGTGCCTCCAAGGTCAACGCCAAGAATCAAAATCGCCAAGTCCGCAGGCATTTTTACTCCCCAGTCAGCATAGGAAACCCTCTTTCCACTCGCAGCCTATCCTGCCAACAGGCATTGTTTACTGCTATGCCCTATTGTATACTGGTGTAAATAACAACTCCAAGATGGCAAATCTGTCGTGGATAATCGAAAGCACGGTGAAATCGCCAACTCTTCCACCTCAAACCCGGATGACTCGGGTAAGGGACAAGTCAGCATGAGTTTTCCCAGAGCAAGCGGCATATTATTACACCCGACTTCACTCCCGGGTCAATTCGGGATAGGAGACTTGGGAAAGGAGGCTTATCAGTTCGTAGATTTTCTGGCTAGCACTGGGCAGCGTCTTTGGCAGATTTTGCCCCTAGGCCCCACCGGCTATGGCAATTCTCCATACCAGTGCCTTTCTGTCTTCGCTGGAAATCCGCTGCTTATAAGTCTGGAAAGGCTGGTTGAAGATAAGTTCCTGGAACCTGCTGACTTAGAGAATAGGCCTTCCTTCCCTAAAGACAGGGTTAACTATGGCTCAGTTATCAAGTTTAAGATGCCCTTGTTGAAAAAGTCCTTTGAGACCTTCCAGAGGAAAGCTGCTCCAAGTGAGCGGGAGCAATTCGAAGTTTTCTGCCAGCGGAACACTTCTTGGCTTGAAACTTACTCCTTGTTTATAGCATCGAAAGAGGCTCATGGCCTCGTTGCCTGGAACACCTGGGAGGAAGGTATCCGAAGACGGCAGCCGAAGTCTCTCGAACGCTGGAGCAAGAAACTGGACCACGAAATCTGCTGCCACAAATATCAACAATATCATTTTTTTAAGCAGTGGTCAGAACTAAAGAAGTATTGCAATGAGCGCGGGATCAGGCTCATCGGTGATATGTCCATCTTTATTGCCCTTGATAGCGCTGAGGTCTGGTCGCACCCAGAAATGTTCTACCTGGATACCAGTGGCAAACCAACGGTGGTGGCCGGGGTGCCGCCTGACTACTTTAGCAAGACAGGGCAGTTATGGGGAAATCCTCTCTATCGCTGGGATGTAATGGCTAAGGATGGCTATGCGTGGTGGATTGAGCGTTTCCGAGCAACACATGCCCTGGTGGACATCATCAGGTTGGACCATTTTCGCGGCTTCGAGAAATACTGGGAGGTTCCAGGCACAGATATCACTGCCATGAACGGGCGGTGGGTCTCCGGACCGGGGGCTGAACTCTTTAAAGCCATGCAGAAGGCATTAGGCACCCTACCCATTATTGCCGAGGACTTAGGGATAATCACACCAGAAGTAGACGCACTTAGAGACCAACTCGGCTTTCCGGGGATGCGGGTTCTCCAGTTTGCCTTTGACAGTGACCCCAAAGCTGATGATTACAAACCCCACAACTACCCGCGAAACTGCGTAGTATACACTGGCACCCACGACAACAATACAACCATTGGCTGGTTCAAGGGTAGCGCAACAGAGGATACCACTCAGAGCAGGGAGGAGCAAAAGAGGGAGAAGCAGGTTGCCTTGAAGTATCTTGGCACAGATGGGCACGAGTTCAATTGGGATTTCATCCGCCTGGCTTTGATGTCTGTCGCCCATACAGCTATCATCCCTATGCAAGATGTTTTGGGACTGGGCAGCGAAGCCAGGATGAACTTTCCAGGTACCACGGAGGGGAACTGGTGTTGGCGTTTTGTGCCTGACATGCTGACCGAAGAAATCAAAGACAGGTTAAAGGAATTAACTGCACTCTATGGACGGTAATTACAGCTTGATGGTCTTGTACCGGAAGGTTTATTAGATTGAAAAAACTAGCCTACAATTAAGAAAGTAAACCAGCTTGTACCACCAAAATAGATTCGAACTGAAAAAAGATATTACCACAAAAGAAATGTCATCCTAGTACACATCTTTGTTTAATAAGGAACAAGTTTGCGGAGCTTGCATTTAATTGTTGTTGCCCTTCAGGCAAGCATGGTAAAATCAGTCAAGCAAGTAGTGAGGAAGGGAAATAATCCAACCGCCTGACTGTTGGGATTTCAGTTGGCTTCCCAACCCACTTTTGAAGCTAAAAAGGGTGTCTTAGAGGCTAGTAACATTATACTAACTTTTAATCAGCCGGTTCTGGGTTCGAGTCCCAGGCGGCTCACAATAGATGATGAACCTTTCTTGGATAGGACACATTATTCTAGCGTCTCGATAATAACTATCTAAGTTTTAATCTTATCTGGAAATCGACTTGAGTGCGAAGAAAGCGAGCTATATCTTCTCGGTCTATTATTCCAATGACTTTCCCGGCTTCTATTACCTCTCATCGCCCTTCTTGCGGTACAGTGCAACCGATAAGCTTGTAGGTTAATTTAGCCAATAGGAAGGCGCAAGAACCCGGCCCCTCCCCAGGACAAAATTCCATTAAATCGAAGCCCACTACATGCTTGTGAAGGGCAACTGCTTCTATTATGTCTAGGACTTGCCGCCATGACATGCCGTCGGGCTCGGGGGTGCCTACTGCCGGCATAATGGAAGGGTCTAGAACATCTACATCTATGGTGACATAGACATCTTCGCTAAGCGAGTCTACTATCTGGTCTATAGAAGCTTTATTCAATGCCAAATCAGACATATAAATGGGCGTCAGCTTGTTTTGTGTTAAGAACTGTTTTTCTTCCCAGCTGAGGCTGCGCACTCCTACCTGAGAGATTGGGCAAAGCTCAAAGATACGGCGCATAACACAAGCCTGGCTATATTTAGTCCCCAGATAAGCATCTCGGAGGTCGGCATGGGCATCCAGTTGTAACACAGAAAGTCTAGGAAATGCTTCCTTGAAAGCTCGGACTGCCCCTAAAGAAAGGGAGTGTTCTCCACCAAGCAACACTACAAATTTCTCCTCCTGTATTAAGCCTTTAATCACTTGATAGACTCTGTCAATCATGTCCTGGGGGCTGCTCAGCAGGGGTTCTACTTCGGGCAGGGTACAAATACCAACTTTATATATCTCGCGGTCTAGCTCTAAATCATAAAGCTCCAAATACTGAGAGGCGTCAATAATAGCCTGTGGACCATGGCGAGAGCCGCTTCGCCATTCGCTGGTGCTGTCATAGGGGACAGGGAGAATTACAATGTTGGCTTGCTGTAAATTTGAATAAGGTGGAGTTAATCCAGCAAAGACCCTATGCGGTAGAAATGTCCCCTCATACCAAGAAGTGAAGGATTCAGGATTAAGGTCGTGGTCATTCATGGTAGATAAAACTTTGAGGGTTGGCTATTGCAGGCTCTCCTTCGGGCCATTCTCTATCAATCAGGCAGGTTCGCAATTTAATCAACTGGAACCTCTCTCGAAAATCTTTTATTGCTTTCTCAGTATCAAAATCCTTGCAAGAGAAGATGTCTATGTTAATGTAATTCCGCTCAACGAAGGTATGGATGCCAATGTGACTTTCCGCTATAAAAACAAATCCTGAGATTCCCCAATCCTCTAACACAGGCCCGACGTATCTGAGTACATATGGCGGTGAAATCCTGGTCATTCCAATCTCAGCAGGATAATTTTCCAACCACTTCCGAAGGAAATCTCCGTCTCGGAGAATTTTTTGGTCGCTGGAATAGCCATCTATAATTAAGTGCATTAGACCTCCTCGAGCAATGTTCTTCTTAAATCAAAAAGAGCAGCATAAACTGCTCTTTGCTTCATTCTTGAGCGATTTCCGCGGAGCTTATGAGTAAAGGTTTGGTCGAATTTATCACTACTCAGACCTATGAATGCATCGCCGGAATTTTTATCGGGATTTATGTTACCTCCAACGCCCATGCCGATATCGGCTTTCAAATTTCTGCGCGCAGTCTCAGCCATTTCCCTAGCTAGCTGAGTGCTTTCCTTGCCGTATTGCTCTATAATGGAGGTGTCTACACCGCAAGCCATCTTAGCCTCATCACGGCAAGCTAGCAATCCCCCGTTGAAATAAGTGCAGCTTTCCCAGCCACTGGCAATGATGCTACATAAGAGTCCCTCCGTGCAAGATTCCATAGTTGCTAAACTCAAATTTTTAGCTCTGAGCAGATCGCCAATAACAGAGTCTAGAGTATCATCGTCTACTCCCCAAATATAGGAAGAAAGAATGCTTCGAATTTGTTCTTCACTTCGGGAAATAAGGCGTTGAGCCTCTGTTTCTTCCTTTGCTTTGGCTGTAATACGAAGATAGACACCGTCTGGCTTGATATAAGTAGCCAAAGTGGGGTTGGATAGTTGGGAAACATTGGCCACCAATTCATCTACCTTAGCTTCGGCTAGCCGAAAGGTTTTGATTATCCTGGATAGAATAACCTCTCCAGTTACTCTTTGCTCCAGTCTGGGCAAAACGCCTTCCTGCCACATCAATTTCATCTCATCGGGTGGTCCGGGTAGGGCTATAATTATGTGGTCGTCTTTCTCAACCCACCAACCAGGCGCTGTGCCCATACGATTGTGAATTATTTGAGCCGAAGGGATGATAGTTGCCTGTTTTATATTGCTTTGTGGTATCTCACCAATATAGCTGCGGAGTAAGTCTTGCAACGCTTGCCATAGGTTATCATCGACTTCCAACTCCTCACCCACTAGTTCGCCAATAGCCTCGCGGGTTATATCATCTTGGGTAGGTCCCAAGCCACCTGTGGTGATAATGAGGTCTGCCCGCTTCCAGGCTTGTTTTAGTGTATCAACCAGCCTTTCCTGATTGTCGCCTACCGTGGAGATAAAATATAAGTCTATTCCCAGCAAAGGTAATTGATTGGCTAAAAAAGAAGAATCAATATCAATTATATTGCCCAGTAAAATTTCTGTGCCAACCGGTATTATCTCTGCCTTCATTTTAAAATATTATCTGCGGATCTTTCGCCTACCTGTCATTCTGACCCTGAACGCACTGAAGGGAAGAATCTCGCGTCGCTCAGAATGGGTTCAGCGAAGCAATCTCAGCTAGCACTTACTTACTGAGACGCCCAGATACCTTTCTACTATTGCCATGGCGCAATATTTGCCGCACATGCTGCAAGTCGCCCCGTTAGCAGGTATCTTACTGTGCACTTGCTGCGAAAGTTCTGGGTCCAGAGATAGTTTAGCTTGGCTTTCCCAGTCAAAAGCCTTGCGAGCCCTGGACATTTGTTCATCCCACTCTTTGGCACCTTTTACACCTTTAACAATATCGGCAGCGTGAGCAGCAATACGAGAGGCGATTACTCCTTCTTTGACATCCTCTATGCCAGGGAGGGAAAGGTGCTCAGTGGGAGTAACATAACACAAAAAGTCAGCGCCAGCAGCGGCGGCAATTGCCCCCCCAATAGCGGCAGTGATATGGTCGTAGCCAGCACCTACATCGGTCACCAGAGGCCCAAGGACGTAGAAAGGCGCCCCACAGCAGAGGCTCTTTTCCAACTGAACATTAGTGGCGATTTGGTTCAATGGTAAATGCCCGGGACCTTCTACCATGGCTTGAACGCCAGCTTCTCTGGATCGCTCTACTAATTCACCAAGGGTGATTAATTCTTCAACCTGAGCCCTATCGGTGGCATCGGCTAAGCATCCTGGACGCAAGCCATCGCCCAAACTTAAAGTGAAATCATATTCAAGAGCCAAGTCCAGTAGGCGGTCATAATATTGATACAAAGGATTTTCCTTATCGTTGTGGAGCATCCAGCCAATGAGAAAGGCTCCTCCTCGAGATACTATGTCAGTCGTTCTGCCTTGCTTTTTGAGCCTGGCCACAGATGCCTGGGTTACTCCGCAATGGACAGTCATAAAATCAACGCCATCTTTGGCATGTTCTTCGATCACAGCGAAAATCTCGTCCACACTCATGTTTACAATAGCTCCATGACTATCAATAGCTTCAATGCCCGCCTGATAAATAGGCACTGTCCCCACCGGCACGGTACTAGCACTCACGATAGTCCTCCTGATAGCTGAAATATCACCCCCAGTGCTCAGGTCCATCACAGTGTCGGCACCAAAGTCGATAGCGGTCTGTAATTTCCTTAGTTCCGTGTTCAAATCACAAAAATCTGACGATGTGCCTATATTAGCATTGACCTTGGTCCTCAGCCCTTTGCCTATGCCGCAGGGGATTAGCTTCGTGTGATTACTGTTGGCCGGAACTATGATTTCACCATCAGCCAAGCCTTGGATGATAAAATCTGTCTCCACCCCTTCTTTTTCGGCTACGTGTTTCATCGGGGGCGAAATAGTGCCCTTTCGCGCTAACTCCAGCTGGGTCATTTTCCTAAAAACCTCACACAAGTTGGAACAAAACTAAAGTATAAAACAGAGCAATGGTCAATGCAAACGCAACCGCGGAAATAACAAGACTGGCAAATTCAAGACAAAGCCCTTAAGGTTTGCTTTTGTATTTTGAACAGTTTAGCTATCCCTTGCTGGGCTAAAGCAAGTAAGGCATCGGCGGTTTCTTTGGAGAAAGGTTTCCCCTCGGCGGTTCCCTGAATTTCCACAAACTCGTTTTTGTCGGTCATGACCACATTGAAATCAACTTCAGCTTGATAATCTTCTTCGTAGCAAAGGTCAAGTAGCATATTGCCATTCATAATGCCCACACTGGTGGCTGCTATCATTTTATTTAACGGCATAAATGGCAAAACGCCCTGCTTTCTTAAGTTATGGAAAGCGTGATAAAGAGCAACATATCCACCGGTAATAGCTGCTGTTCTGGTACCACCGTCTGCTTGCAATACATCGCAATCTACTACAAATGTTCTTTCTCCCAGGATAGCTAAGTTTGTCACAGCTCTTAAGCTGCGACCGATCAGGCGTTGGATTTCCTGGCTTCTTCCTTCTCCCTTGTCGCGCGGTGTGCGCGTAAATGTGGAGCGAGGCAACATAGCATACTCCGCAGTAACCCAACCCTGACCACCACCTTTAAGAAAGCCGGGGACCCTTTCATCCATGCTCACAGAGCACAGCACCCTTGTTTTTCCCAGTTCAATTAAAGCTGAACCCTCGGCGAAGCTCTGGTATCCTAAAATTACGCGCACGGGGCGAAGCTCATTGTCAGCTCGGTTATCTGTCCTGGTCATATCATGAGAAGTATAGCAAACTATCCAGTAATCTGTCTGTCCATTTTGAGCTGTTATTCACCACCGCCCTCTTTTCTGATAGGTCTCGATAAATCTTTCGATAGACCGGTCATAAGTCCTCTCCACATCGTTGGGAAAAAGGCAGGCTGGCAGCTCGCCTAACCGCCAATGGTATCTTATACATTCGCAGCAAATGCCTTTCCTGCTGCATGGCTCATAGGTACAGTTACATTTTTCTTTGTTGTGCTCGACGGTACACTCTCTCATATTCGCTCTCCTTCGATAATTTTTTAGCTAAAGGCTTCTTTGCCCTCAAGTCGAAATTATACTATGTAGTGAGCGTAAGAAAACAAAGCTGCACCACTTTCCCAAACATATGTTATCATATGGTAAAAATAGGGGTATTGGGAAGGAAGGCAGCAGGTTGCAGCTACCACTTGATGCTTATCTTGACATTGAAACCACGGGCTTATGCTCGTTTTATGACGAAATAACCGTTATTGGCATCTGTTTAGCCAATGACATGGAGAATAGACTGGTTCAACTTGTTGGGGGTGATGCAACCAGTTCTAACTTGCTCAGGACCTTGCGTTGTGTGGATACAATCTATACATATAATGGCAGCCGCTTTGACCTTCCTTTTATCAATTTTCGTCTGAGGGTAAATCTGAGAGACCATTTTCATCACCATGACCTGATGCACGATTGCTGGAGGAATAATTTATATGGTGGCTTCAAGGCGGTAGAACGGCAATTAGGTATTCCTCGACGGCTGCGGGGTATTGGTGGAGCAGAGGCGGTGGTACTCTGGTGGAGATATCAGATTCACCGTGACAGAAAGGCACTGGATTTGTTGCTGGAATACAACAAGGAAGACGTGGTTAATCTGATGACATTGAGGGGGAAGCTAGAGAGGTTCAGGTATGGACCCCGCTGAGGAAAGCGGTTAAACAAATTTTGCTATCTCGCTTCGCTTAATCTTCATCCCATGGAAAAGATTCATCATAATAATAGAGATCGTTAAAGGCCGCGTTAATTTCATATTCGTATAGTTCAGAATCAGGGTGTGTCTTGGAAGGCCCGAACCAGGAATTCCGAGAAGAGAGTTGAGCAGGTGCTTGAGACTCTATCCTTCGCCATTCCCCATCGTAATACCAATCCTCTATCAGGAATGCATGTCCATATTCCTCATCATCAATACCGAGGGCGACATATACCCGCTCCGCATCAATGCCATAGGCTCTAAGGAGGGAGCATAATAAAGTAGAAAAATCCTCGCAATCCCCACTGCTGTGAGACAGAGTTTCTTCGGGGGTTTGCCAATAGTCTTCACCCCATCGCTTTTCATCAGGCATATAATCTATATTAGTAGCGACCCAGTCTCGGATTTCATCAAAGCCAGCTTGAGAAGGTTCGTATGGGGGGTCACCGAGGATACCTTGCAAAGTTCCCTCAACCCATGGACATTCGGGCGTGATGTAAGACTTAAATTCAGACTCCGTTGTCGGAAGTCCATGTCCAGTAGGGCTCTCTCGGTAAATTACACAGCTGAAACAACTCAACCCAGACACGATGAGTAAGCCGAGCGCGGCCCCCAAGGCTAAGGGAGCTAAAAAGCGCTTTTTCAACACAAGCCCCCGGTCATTTTAAGTAATAATTTAGTTTCAAAAATTTAGCTTATAGTATATCACCGCGCTCATTTGTTCCACCAACCGCGGCTTGAGGCGGGTTTACTGAGATTTTTCGTGCCTTCTGCTATGATTTAGGGATATTTGTGGAAAGAGATATCAGAAATTCATGATAACCTTTGAGGCGCGATGCAGCACTACCGCTATGGGGATAATGCCCCATAGGGATATTGACAGGGCGCTGGACCTTGCCTTGAGCCTGGATATCCCATTCTGGCCTCAGCTTCCCAAGGTGAGCTTGTATGAGGATATGTATGTGCAAGCATCGCAGAATTTCCCGGGTATAGCTATTGACTTTGACAGGGAAAGGCTCGTCTTCAACACTGCACGATTTGAGCAAGAACTCGACGAGTATTTTGTGAAAATGGATAACCCGGAGGCTTTTGCCCTCACCGCCGACTATTCCAGGGTATTCCATAAGTTTCTCTCCAAGGAGCTTCAAGGTTATAAAGCTGTCAGGGGACAGGTCACGGGCCCGGTGAGTTTTGGCTTGAAAGTATTGGATGAAGACCTGAAGCCCATCATCTATAACGAAGAGGCGAGGACTATCTTGTTTGATTTCATTCAGAAAAAAGTCAACATCCAGTATCAGGAACTTAGGAAGAGGAATCCCAACGCCGTTGTCTGGGTGGATGAACCGGGGCTGGGCTACGTGTTCAGCGGTTTTTCCGGGTACAACGAGCAACATGCTAGAGAAGACTATCATAAGTTCGTTGGAGGTTTAGAAGGCCCCAAAGGGCTGCACCTCTGTGCTGAGGTGAATTTGCCCTATCTGTTAGAGTTGGGGGTGGAAATTCTGTCCTTCGATGCCTATCAAATTGGGTTTATGCCCAAGGAATATGCTGGTAGCGTGGCTGAATTTATCAAGGGTGGCGGTATTATCTCCTGGGGAATTATCCCCACTGAATCCACAGCTCTGGCAACGCAGACACCAGAAACGCTGGCTGCAGTTCTCTCAAACTATTGGGGGGTAATCTCGGAAAATGCAGGTTTGTCCTTGAACCAAATTGCAAAGCAGGCATTGGTGGCTCCAGCCAGATGCTGTCTTAGCGATTTAGGCCAGGTCGACACAGACGGTAAGACAGTAAGCGGATGCCAAGTCTCAAGCATTGAGGAAGGGCTTGTTGAGAAGGCATTTGCCTTCCTGCCTGAGCTCTCCCAGATACTGAAAGAAAAGTATGGCGTATAAAGAAATAGAATTTAATTCCTATTCATGGCTTCATCTTAGGTCTCAACCCGAAGGGCGTATGCCCAATTCTATTCGGGACGCTATAATTATGAGAAGGAAAGCAAGATGAAAGTATTAGGCATTATGGGCAGCCCCAGAAGGAAAAGCAATACTGAGATTCTTCTTGATAAGGCGCTGGAAGGTGCCAAGGAGGCCGGAGCCGAGGTCGAAAAGGTGATGGTCTCAAAGCTCAAAATCTCGCCGTGCCTGGAAATATATGCCTGTCGCAAGGATGGCAACTGTGCCATTAAAGACGATATGCAATTGCTCTATAAGAAGCTTCTGGAAGCAGACCATATCATTTTTGCTTCACCGATGTTCTTTTATGGTATTACCAGCCAGGCGAAAGCCATAATAGACAGATGTCAGGCGCTTTGGGTAAGAAGACATGTGCTAGGCATGGGCAAGGAGGACAATCGGGTGCGTAGGGGGGTGTTCATTTCAATTGGCGCCACTCAGGGCAAAAAGCTCTTTGATGGCGCAGTGCTCACGGTGAAGTATTTCTTTGATGCTATTGGCGTGAAATATTCTGGTGATTTATTAGTCAGGGGAATCGATAAAAAAGGCCAGATTGAGGAGCATCCTGTGGCTCTCGAGAATGCATTTCGCCTTGGCCAAGAGCTTGTCCTTGGAAAATAGACACGGAGAATGAAGGCAATAAGAGCTGACAATCTAACCAAGATGTTTGGCCATCTTGTTGCGGTAGATCATATTTCATTTGAAGTCGAAGAAGGGGAGATTTTTGGCTTTCTTGGCGCTAACGGGGCTGGCAAGACCAGCACCATCATGATGCTGGCTACGGCGCTAAATCCCAGCTCGGGGACGGCCACTGTATACGGGTATGATATCATCAGAGAGCGGGACAAAGTCAGAGAATCAATAGGCATCGTCTTTGAAGAGCTGAGCTTGGATACCAATCTAACGGCGAAGGAAAACCTGGACTTCCATGCCAGATTGTATCACCTTCCCAAAAAAGTGAGGGATGAGCGGATATCTCAAGCCCTGGACTTGGTAGAGCTAAAGGATAAACAAAGATCCTTTGACCTATGGTGTGGACGGGTTGAGAGGTACTCTTATTGGCATTTCCGCCTTTCCGCTCTGGCTCGATTTCACGGTTCTTATTATATTGTGTTTAGCTTTAGCAACATTGGGAGCTTACTTTTTCTCAAAGATGGAAGCTGATTGAGGAAGCGGGGAAAGCTAATGGGACTGATTCTGATTATATCGTTATAATCCTCCCTGCCCGCACACCACAAACGCTGATCTAGTTCAGATAGATGGGTGACACATACATGGGTCATGAAAGGACGTTATAATGGCTATGCTATGAAAGTTTATTACTCAATGCCAGGATATAAACGCCTGGCAAACATCCCCAGGTTATCA
>Ga0315539_1003153_pt1 | contig 11666 bp, 5 predicted proteins | sample SalMarSW160150MG_FD_203097 | JGI IMG/M metagenome (GOLD analysis project Ga0315539, IMG submission 203097) | Salt marsh sediment microbial communities from the Plum Island Ecosystem LTER, Massachusetts, United States - Salt Marsh Sediment SW1601-150 ... | reverse complement strand
TCTTCGCTGTTCCAGGTGAGACCTGAGGAGTGCCTGTGTTTATCAAAACAGTCCGGACATAGGATGGAGATGGCAGAGTAGCGGAGATGTTCGCCGTCCAGTACCCGACGCAGCAAGCCACCGCGCCCGCCACGACAGGTGAAGCACTCGAGGTTCCATCGAAGTGCTTTCTGTACCAATAATTATACCCTTCAGCGCTGTAAAGATTACCGTATCCTGTTGTGGTCACATTCTCGCCCCAGCCTTGGAGGTCAAAACGAGAACCGTAACTGGAGAAGGAAAGTTTTTCGAGATCTCCTTGAGGCCAAGTGCCTCCGGGGTATGCCCCTCCCGCCCCGACGATGATGGCACCAGAATTCCCGTACCAGGTGAGATAATTCGTGTTCACGTAGCCGTTCCCACCTGCCTCAACCACATGAATTCCGTTCGCAATGGCATTTCCAATGGCCGCATAGACTCCGTTGAATGACTGAGGATTTGGGGAATAGTCCAGCCACCACTCGATGGGAATGTAGTCGGTGCCCAGATAGGTGTATGGCCATTGTTGTTCCAAAAGGATCACGTCACCCGCAGAAAGGCTGTCAATCGCATAAGCCAGCGCACCAGGAACGTTCCAGGTGGTAGCGTTAGGATACACGGTGCCACAGGTTTTCAAAGAAGACCCATAACAAATCCCTGTGGTGCCCCAGCCATTGTTGTCTGAAACCAGCTCGCCGATGGCGGCAGTGCCGTGGTTGGTATCTGCGTTGACCGGATAGAATATCGGGTTCGGATTGATTTGAGAGCCAACCGCCTTGGTGAGATCGGCGTGGTTGTAATTCCAGCCGTATTCCAGATCACAAACGATCACGCCTGTCCCGTCTCCCCCGGTTTGGGTCCAGGCATAATCAGCGTCGATGCCCACGGGAGTGGAACTTGCCGAGCGCAAATAACCCTGACACGTGTCGCCGACGCAGGAAGCGTAGTCAGGAGGGGTAGGAAGAGCCGGGGGTTTCGGCACAGGTCGGGCAAGAATAATGCCGGGCAATGCTTCCAACTCCGCGCTCACCGCCCAGACGTCGTGTCCCTTGGGAATATGCAGGCGATAGATATTGTTCAAATTGTAGACAGGTTTGCCGGTATTCGCCTCTCCGCGAGACTGGATTTCGTCCAGCCGCTCCTCAGGGACGTCACAGATTCGGTACCATTCGAAGCCGGCGAGCTGCTGCAGAACTGGGTCCAGGCCACCCAGAGCGTCACTTTCTAAGTCGACCAGGGTCCCGTTCAGAAGGCGCACTCTCGAATCCCAGGCGAACATCACCTCGATCAAATCTTCCTCGGAGGCGTAAGGCGGGCTGGTTTGACTTTGCATCAGAGGGGCTTGGCTCTGATCCGGCCTGGCTTCGGCTTGGGCCAGAGCGGTCGTCACTCCCAGGAATAGAACCATGATGCATGCCAAAACACAAAGTTTTCGGGACGGCATATCGAACTCTCCTTTCCTTGATTAGGAATTATGAAGAGACATTTCTCCGGTGGTTTTCCTCAAGCATATAGGTTATGTGTCGTCAGAAACCCCTTCCTCTATTAGTTTACAAAAAAAATCAGAAATGTCAAGCTTTTTTCACATCTTCTGCCCTCCCGCTAATTCCGCAGTAATCCACCGTTAGCCTAAAACATGCCAAAATTTGTCTATCCAAATTTTCTTTTTGTCTCTTGCGTCTATTCTCGAAATCCATATAATTAGGAGAGCTTTTTGATATGGTATTCTATGTCAAATAGAAACGCGACAGAAGAAAAGATCACTTTTGCCCGCAACCTGGGCGCATTTGACGCCACCATGATGGGTGTGGGTGCTCTCATCGGCGCCGGTATCTTTGTTTTAACCGGCATCGCGGCAGGCGTGGCGGGTCCTGCGTCCATCTTAGCTTTTGCACTCAACGGCGTGGTCACACTTTTTACCGCGTTGAGCTATGCTGAATTGGCATCTGCCGTGCCCGAAGCCGGTGGCGGGTATTCTTTCGTGAGGAAGGCATTCCCCGAGCCGTGGGCTTTTACCGCCGGATGGATGGCGTGGTTTGCCCGCATCGTTGCCTGCAGTCTATACGCTTTGGGATTTGCTTCCTACTTCTGGGAGTTCGTCAATATGTACGCCCATCCGGTTTATGATCTGGTTGTAGGAAACATAGGCTATGATTTTTCTCTAAGTCTTTTGACCGTTTTCGGGGGACTCTTATTCATAGGTTTGAACTACAGAGGGTCATCTGCCAGCGCAAAGACCGAGAACGTCATAACCTTAGGCAAGATCTTTATCCTCTTGGTATTCGTGCTATTCGGACTCAAACAGATATTCAATTTCCCCCATGAGGCGGTAACCCATTTCAAGCCGTTTTTTCCCAAAGGATTCGGCGGCGTCCTGACTGCCATGGGTCTGACCTTTATCGCCTTCGAAGGATACGACATAATAACCACCGTCTCCGAAGAGGTAAAGAATCCCGAGAAGAACATCCCCAAAGCCATCTTCACCGCTCTGGGAATAGTCATCCCGCTGTATCTTCTTATCCTTCTGGTTTCCCTGGGCGCCGTGAAAGTCGAGGGGATGTCATCCTGGCAGTTTCTGGGGGAACATAAGGAGGTCGCCATAATCAAGGCGGCTGAGAATTTCATGCCCGTATTTGGTGTGGCGCTTATCGTCTTCGGCGGAATATTATCCACCATGTCGGCTCTGAATGCCACGGTCTGGGCATCTTCCAGGGTGTCTTTCGCCATGTCCCGGGATAAGCTCTTACCGGAAAAGCTTGCCACCATCCATCCCAAAAGGAGGACTCCACATATAGCAGTCATAGTAAGTGGGATCATCTTCTTGTCTACGGCAGTCTTGCTGCCCATCGAGGTGGTGGGCTCAGGTGCAAGTCTGATGTTTTTGTTGACGTTTTCCCTCGTGAATTTGTCGGTCATCGCTTTGCGAAGGAAAAGACCGGATATAAAGAGGCGATTCAGGATTCCCCTCTATCCGATTCCTCCGATATTGGGCGTGTTTTGTTGTCTGTTTTTGGCCATCTTCCAGTACAAGTTCAAACCTCTGGCCTGGTATGTCAGCCTTGCCTGGATATTTATCGGGCTTTTCGTCTATTTTGCCTATTTTCAGAAAAAGACGGAGGACCAAAAGCCCAAGGTCCTGGATGCGGATAGAAAACCCAAAGCTGAAGAGAAACCGAAGAAAGAGTTCAGGATTCTGGTTCCTTTGCACAATCCTGATAATGTGGAAAAACTTCTGAGTTTCGCCGTCCCGCTGGCGAAAAAATACGATGGGGACATAGTGGCTCTGGTGGTGGTGGACGTTCCATTTCAGCTGCCTATTCACGAAGGCATGAGGTTTGTCCATCACAAAAGACCGTTGCTTAAGGCTGCCACCGAATACGGCAAGAAGAGGGGCATCGAGATTCAATCTGACATCAAGGTTGCGCATCGGGTGGCAGATGGTATCATGGCCTCAGTTGAGGAAGAGAAGGCATCCCTCCTTCTTATGGGATGGAAGGGTTTCACCAACACTAAGGACAAAATCTTTGGCGAGGTGGCAGACCAGGTGATAAGGCATGCACCCTGCGATCTGATAGTCCTGAAACTGACAAAATATCCTATTAAGAGCATACTTGTGCCCAGTGCTGGCGGGCCCAATGCCCTGTTGGCTACCCAGTATGCCGGAGCATTGAGCGAAGACTTCGACGCTGAATTGACCTCCGCTTTTGTTATTCCCAAGAAGTCATCCGAGGACGACAGGAAGAGCGCCTGGGAATGCGTGGACAAGACTCTCGAGAACAAAGAATTCGAAAAAGAGGTCAAAAAGAAATTGATAGAATCGGCCTCGGTGCCTGCCGGACTCATTCGTGAAGGAAAGAACTACGATCTTATCATGATCGGGGCCACCAAAGAGGGATTCTTCAAACGAATGTTCTTAGGCGAGATTCCGGAGAGATTGGCAAGGCATTCGTCATCTTCGGTTATGGTGGTGAAGAAATATGAAGGGGCAGTAAAGTCGTGGATAAAGAAGCTTTTCGGTTAAAGGATATACCCAGTCTGGCAAGCAGACCGGGCCACCCCGCAGAGAAGTTGGACCAGGTTCTTAAAGAAGGCAAAGGAAATCATGTGTAGGGACAGGGCTCGTCCCTGTCCTTAGCCTGAAGCGGACAGCCACAAGGGCTGTCCCTACAACCTCGTAATGGGATATACCCGGTCTGGCGAGCAGACCGGGCCACGCAGCCAGGATCATTCCATGCGGGATAGGCAACATATTTGTAACTTCGAGAGGACCCTATCCGTATAATCTTGTGAGTCAAACAAAAACAGGGAGGGATATTATGGAAAAAGAGACTAGCTCTAAGGGGACCTCACCTCTCACCTGGGTCATAATTGGCATACTGGTATTGGGAGCTGGCACACTTATATCTTGGCTTATAATTATGATGTTCTTCAAATAAAGCAGATTTGTTTGTCGGATATACCCGGTCTGGCGAGCAGACCGGAAATTCCCCCTCACCCTAACCCTCTCCCCTTGGGGAGAGGGAGCTTTTTACTGGGATATACCCGGTCTGGCAACAAGACCGGCCCAACCAGCCAACGCCAACATATCTGAAAGAAATTCAAAAGCTATTACGATTAAACTCTGGAGTGTAAAGCTTCAGCTTTACCTTGCTACCCGGCCGGGTGGGGTTGGTGAGGTTGGTGACCTTGGAGAGCTTCGTTTTGATTTTTTTTTGTTCTTCACCAATCATAAGAAATCGATTTTCGAAACTCGTTTTCACTTTCTTCCCTACGGTTCTCTCTCAATAACACGTGACCTATCTTTTTCACCACAAAAGTTGTGGTAAAAGTGCTCAGATTCATTTGTCAAGTGCGCAGGGGCGCTGACTTACGGACTGAATTGTTAACCCCTTTTGTCCCCCTTAACAAGTGGACGGGATGAATTTGTCCCCCTGACAAGGGGGATATAGGGGGTTGGAGAACCAACACGATTCATTTGTCCGGTGCGCAGGGCGCCCGACATAGGAAGTAAGAAATCACTTAAATAAGACTTGACTTTTCAGACGCGAGGGCGTATAATCTTGAGGAAAGAACATGTACACAGAGAGCTTATGATAGGGGAAAGTAATCTTTGGCCTTTTATATAAGGCCCCTAGTAACCCTATCAACGACGCAGGGATGAGCCATTTGCGCCCAGAGCCTAATTCTTTCGAGGAAGACAGTGAAAACACTTGAGTGCACAATCTTCAACGTAGAACACGGGTTTTGTTCGTTCATCAAATCACCCAATGACTACGGGCTACTAATAGATTGTGGGAGCAGGGAGTACTTTTCACCGGTAAAATGGGTGAGGGGTAACTATAATATTGGAAAAAACAATATCCAGTATTTCCACCGGCGGAGAATAGCTACTTTGATCATTTCCCATTTGCATATGGATCACTTTGATGATATCGGCAGTTTAGTGGGGGATGAAGAGCCGGCGCGTCTCCTTCGAGACAAGAAAACCCTGCCGACGATCGACACAAAAATCGAGAAAGAAAAAGACGAAAGGAACAAAACCATACTGACGAAATTTAAGAAATTCCAAGCTAAATATACGGAAGACCCGGAAGACGATATCGATTGGGGCTTCGAATTTCATCAGCGTTCCCAGATAAGCTACAAAGATGCTGAGGACGTCTCAGCTGCAACGGACAATCTCATAAATAATAGAAGTTACATAGTTGCCATCCAATTTGCTGGGAAGAAGATTCTATTCCCCGGAGATATGGAGCTTAAAGGTTGGGAAAAAGCTTTTGGCTACGAAACAGTCAAAAAAGTTCTGAAAAATACGAATTTCTTTGTTGCATCCCATCACGGTCACAAAAGTGGATTTGCTACCGAAATCCTTGACCATACTGGGATACCCGATCTCTATATCGTGTCTGCAAGAAGTGGCGATGAGGCCATTGATACGTCTTATTCTAAGCTCGAGTTATCAAATGGGTATCTGGTCGATGGCGATAAGGATTTGTCAAGGATGATTTCAACCAGGGACAGAGACAATTCAATCAGAATCACAATAGATGAGTCAGGGAAAACCTCAATATCAATAGTCGACACGCCCGATAATCTGGATGAACACCAGAAGAAGATATTAGCGAGACGTACGAGGAGAGTTCTTAAGAGTTGGGGATATTAGACACATGCAGCTATACGACAAATATTCATTTAAGGCAATCTACCTGCCAACAATTGTTGTGTTGTCTTCACCCATAATCAACATCTATGCTTTGGTTGCCCTCACTTCGATAAATACAGATCAAATACCGTTCTCAATAACGAGGTCGCCGAAGATTATTGCGTCAATGGTTCCTATGTTGCTCTACCTTGTCGCCGCCACGCTGGTAAGAACAAGCGGAAGAAAAAAGCAAGAAAAGCTCTTGAGGCAATGGGATGGATTTCCCTCGACAAGATTCTTACGTCATAGCGACAAGAGATTTTCGGAGGAGATGAAAGCGAATTTGAGGGATGTCGTGAAGCAGGTGCTTAACATAAATTTACTAAGGCTAGAGGAAGAAAGAAAACAACCTCAAGAAGCGGACAGAAGAATTTCGGATGCATTTGCATTGGTTAAAGACTGGTTAAGAAAAAATGACAAGGAGGCCTTCTGGCAGAAGCACAATATCGATTACGGGTTCTATCGGAACCTTTGGGGAAGCAGTTGGCTCTGGATTAGTTTCAACGCTCTCTTTGTGACTGCCTCAGTTGTTCTGTACCGGGTCTATGGTTCTATCCCGTTTCTTTGTCTGTTGTTTTTGAATATCGCCATAACCGCTATCACATTGGCACTGGTCGTGTTGTATCTCCCAAAATCAATCAAATTCAGTGCTGAGCAGTATGCTGAATCTGCGTGGTCAGCTTTCTACAATCTAAACCAGCGATCGGAATCCCTATAAAAAATATATTGCAGCGGTCACCAGTGTTCCTGTCGGACGAGAGAAGAAACGCCCGAGACCCTTCGAGCATGCTCAGGGCAAACGAAGCTCGGGCGCTACATTTAAAGCTCCCCCTGACTCGGTAAGCCGCACACCCTCAACGCGAGCCGCCTTCTTCTCCGAGTGAAGCGTCCGACATTCCTGTCCGCCGGATCCAAGGGATCGGACGAGAGAATAAACGCCCGAGACCCTTCAAGCATGCTCAGGGCAAACGAAGCTCGGGCGCTACATTAAGAAGGAAGATGAGATGCGGCTTGTCTGACACCATTTAACTTGTGCACTCCAAAGCCGTTTTTAGCCATTTGGGCCAGTTGTCCGTTTTTCCGAAGTTCGTTAATTACTTTGCCCAGGGTTTTGGCTCTTTCCAGGGAATCCAGAGGGTAAGCTACTTTTTGTCTTTGGGCGAATTCGAAATTCGAAGAAGCGAAAGTGCCAATCAAAGGAAACAGGACGAACATTGGGAGTCCCAAGCCAACTGCCCAGTTGGTGCGTTCATGCGAAGCCGCAACAAACGCATCTATCTGCGGCAATAGCTCCACTGCTCTTTCAGTTTCGGCTTGCCTGGTCTCTCTGGTAACGAGCAAAACGTTACCGTCTTTTTCTTTTCCTGAAGCCTCTCCCCTATCCTTCCCGCCTCCGGTGGTTCGACTTTGCTCACCACCCTGAGCTTGTCGAAGGGCGGGATTTTCAAGCACAACCTCAAGCCCCCATTTTGTCAATCGTTTCTTGAACAACTCGAATTTCTTTGGGCAGGTGCCGGTGAAGATTATCGCGCGCATTCCTTGCTCGACAACTGATTTTGCTCCCCAGAGTATCTTCTTCATGTGTTCTTTGGGATAGGCCCCTGAGGTAAAAAAGCCAATGGTCAATGGCTTATCCGACTCAATCCTTCTCAATCTGGCTTGAAATGATTCTTGTGCTCTATCAACAAGCCCTGGCTCGATCATCAATCCGGTGACTGCGATACTTTCAGGGTCAGCGCCAGAAGAGATCAATCTGTCTTTGGTCTCTTCCAAAGGGACAAAGATTTTCTTTACTCCCGCAACGGCACATTCAGGGGGCGCGGCGATCTCGCCATGAACATACCAGGTACGGCATATGTTCTTCAAAATCCTTGCCACCACCGGATGCGCCACCAGGCAGATGCCCCTGAAATCCTGATATTTCTCTCTCAGGTCGCGTCCTAAGAGTTTTATGAGGGAAGAATCGGAGGAGACATCCGTCCGGCTTGATCTCAGCCAATTATAAAGCCTGGTTCTGATGCCACCCTTTCCGCCAATAAAATAGAGTTTTTCGACGAGCTTCCAGGCTAAGAGGGAAAGACCATCGCTTTCCTCAAAGACGGTGCGACAGAGTACCTTCTGCCCCTTCTTCTGTAACGTCTCAAGCAGGCTGTCAAGATAGCTGGGGTGTCCCCTGCCGATGTTCGTGTAGATTGCGATTAGTTGGCGATTGCTGGGAGGGCTTTTGGCAGATCGATCCATATTATTCCGGCCAAGATGCTGATAACGAATGCTACGGAGAGAATGTTAGGAAAAAGAAGGTGTATGTCAAGATGATTTTCGGAAAGGCACGAAGGAACCTCTATCTCATGCTCATGAGAATCCCGGTGGACAGAAGAAAGATGATGAGAAAAGGCCCCCAAACGTGGCTATCAACTCTCTCCAGAAGCGCGATAAGATTCTCCATTGTCCATACAGTCAAGTGGAAAAGGGGGTTTTGTCAAGGAATAGAACAGGAGCTCACATCTTCAAGAAGCAAGTGAGAAGTTCAACACGGAGCTATCGAGATCGTGGAATCGGCAAAACCACCGGCGTGAAATCATGTTTGAATTCTGTATTAAGGGCCAGGTCTTGAAGGAAATAAGGAAGGATGATGAATTTTCAGTCTCTGTCCCTTCGAAAAACGGTTGAAATTTGGGGTTTTGGTGTTATATTTATTGTTGTATCCAAGAACTGCAGAGAATTCCGTATATGGAGGACTATTTGACACCGCAGTCCATGATTGGCGATCGTTATCAGATAGTAGAAGAAATCGGCTCGGGCGGAATCGGGAAGGTTTTCAAGGCGACTGATCTTTTCAAGGGGAGCACCGTCGCCATGAAGATGCTTTCAAACGAGGAGGCGGATCATGCAGAGAGACTCAAGAAGGAATTCCTTCTTTTAAGAAAGCTGAATCATCCCAACATAGTGAAAGTGTATGATTTTGGCTACGACAATGCGGGCAAACCCTACTTCACCATGGAGTATATCGAGGGTAAGGATTGGAAGACATCTTTTCAACCACAGGACTGGCCCCAATTCTGGTATCTAACCTTTCGAATCTGTAGCACCTTAGATTTCCTCCATTCGAAAAGAATCATTCACGGAGATATCAAGCCATCCAATATACTGATCACCGACTCTGCCGACGGTCGACCCACTCCTAAATTCACCGATTTTGGCTTTGCGGAATTGGAAAAGGTAAACGAATCCGCCTGGTGGAAAGGCACGCTTTCCTATCTAGCTCCTGAGATCATCAGAGGCGAGAGATACACTCATCAGGCAGACCTGTACTCGTTAGGTGTCTTGATCTACGAGACCTTATTCGGCCGGAGACCTTTTGAGGAAGAACAGCTGAGCGATCTGGCGCAAAGCCACCTGGAAAAGGACGTGGTGATTCCTGAAGAGCCTTCGGTTCCCGCAAACTTGAAAAAGCTAGTCTTAAGGCTGTTGGAGAAAGATCCAATCGACCGCTATTTTTCGGCAAGGGAAGTTCTGAGCGACGTAGAAAAACTCTCTGGGCTGGAGGCTGATGAATCGAAGACCTCCTTGGCAAGAAGTCTGATCTCGTCAGGTGATTTCGTTGGACGAGAGAAAGAGTTCTCTATTCTGAAAGAGGCTCTCCATCAGACCTCGACAGGCAAAGGCGGGTTAGTTCTTCTGTCAGGGGAACCAGGAATCGGGAAGACAAGACTCTTAGAGGAGTTCTCAACCTGGGCTAAAGTCGAAGGTTCTTCGGTGATTGGGGCTTCGCTCGGCGAGCGCGAATCTGCGGAGGCTTTCAAGAAGTATATCCCTCATGTTCTGGACAGCATTTCAAAACCATCAGTTTTGATGCTCGAGCATCTTGAATTTGCAGATCAACCCACCTTCAAGTTCCTTTGCGATCTAATCGATCAGACGCAAGACAAAAAGATCCTGGTTTGTATAACTGTGACCAATGAATTCGGCGCTTCCGAGAGCGACAAAAGGGCATCCGCAATTGAGGAAGAAATCAGATCGACCTACCGGGACAGGGTTACCCCAATTAGGTTGGAGAAATTGACAGAATCCGAAGAAAGTAGATTACTTCGCTCGATGTTTGCGTGGAAGGAAAAGGAAGAACAGATAGCCGCAGCTGTCCATAAAAAAACCCGGGGCCATCCTCTCCTCATCAGACAGTTGGCGGAGTCATTGGTCGATCATAAGAACATTCACAGGCAAGATGACAAGTGGGTGGTGGACCCAGATCAGATTGAAACGGTCGCCGCCCCGCCCGAATGGGTGGAGAAGATCGCCTTTCGTATTGATCGTCTGAACCAGGATGAATTGGGCCTGCTCCGTATTGCCTCGGTCTTAGGTCTGGAGTTTCAAGTCGATGTGCTGCGTGAGGTGTCGGGGCTTGATGCTGAGAACTTCGGAAAATATATGGAAGCCATCCTCGCACAGCGAATCCTGGCGCTCTCAACCTCCTGCCCGGCCGAAGACAACGTTTGTTTTATCGACGGCTTCAGCCGTGATTTCATATATGACCAGATTGACTCGAACCAGAGAAAAAGTCTTCACCAAAGGGTCGGCGACTATCTCGAACAGAAATATTCTAATGCCATTGAGAGTCATTCTGACCAGTTAGCCGATCACTTTTATCGGGCTGATGATGACGAGCGTGCGGTAAGGTATGCTCTCTTGACTGCTCAAAGGATGGAGAGCCTGCAAAAGAGAAATCAAGCCATAAAACACTACCTGCGTGTTCTGGAGCTCTGCGACAAACCTGGCCTCTCGCCAGCGAAATCCAGAGAAGAAATCCTGGAGAGTTTGGCGGACCAATACGAGGCTGACGGCTCTTACGAGAAAAGCCTGAGCTGTTACCGAGAGGCTTTGGGATTGGGGAAAGACCAAAACCCAAGTGATCGGAACGCCAGCCAGATTTGCAGAAAAATGGCACGAATTTACAGAAAAACAAGTGGGCACCAGAAGGCCATAGAACTACTCAATCAGGCCTTAGGGCTGCTTGACGTTGAAAACTCGCCCCAAGAATATGCTTCCACGCTGATCGACCTGGCCCGGGATCATAGGATCAGAGGTGAGTATGACAAGGCGATCCACTATTCAGAGAGGGCGATTTCCGCGCTCAAAGATCGACCGCTCTCAGAAGAGATGGGCAATGCTCTCAACTGCATGGGAAGCGTCTATTGGTCACTGGGGGACTATGCTCTGGCTTTCGACTACCTGTCAAGAAGCCTTAGTGTTCTCCAGGGGCTTGGAAAAACCCAGGATGAGGCTAAGTGTTACGTCGCCCTGGGCTTGGTCCTGAAAAACCAGGGACTTCCGGACCAAGCCTTAGAGTATTCCGAAAAGGCGCTTGCGATCATGGAATCGTTTCATAACCCGTACACGCTGTCCGTATTGCAGAACAATTTGGCGCTGATCTATATCGACCTGAATTGCT
>Ga0315539_1003151_pt1 | contig 11669 bp, 8 predicted proteins | sample SalMarSW160150MG_FD_203097 | JGI IMG/M metagenome (GOLD analysis project Ga0315539, IMG submission 203097) | Salt marsh sediment microbial communities from the Plum Island Ecosystem LTER, Massachusetts, United States - Salt Marsh Sediment SW1601-150 ... | reverse complement strand
TCACCTAACTGATTATTAAACAATGACTTACTGTTTGAAAAGAAAAAACAAAAAACGATTTTTTTCTTTTCAAAGTATGCCTAACCTTAATTTTGCAGAACTCAAAAACTGAAAATCAACGGCCAAATCAAATACAAAAACCAATTACAAAGCTCAGACCTTACTAATGTTCTTATAGCAGATTCGATGCGTCACTTCAAGAAAAATTTATCTCAAACTAAGGCTTTTTCATGCTCTCTCTCGGTAATTCGCACGGGCCGTGAGTTGTAAGACTTTCTGTTATAAATAGTTATAAGGCTTTACAGTACTGCTTGTTAATGTCGGCATTGACCGCTTTGTTCTGTAGTGTCTTGGAAAAACCTGAGTTTGAGCTATTTTGCTATTGTGGCAAATCAGATTCGGGTGTATAATAATGTGTCAGGCAAAATAGCCCTAATTGACACAGGAATAAAAAATTAACGAAACACAAATTTTTTTTGCACATCTCAACAGGTAAACAGCAAAAGGGGTTATTATGAACAGACAAAAAGGATTCAACCCGTTAGAAGTTGAGATCCCTGACCGGAAAGGCGGAAGATTTCTCCGAAAGTCCCGTAATCCCGTCAGGGATGCCTTTCGGCAGGGACGCCTTGCGGCGGAGTCCTTAGGACTAACGGGCTTTACTTTAATAGAGCTTTTGGTGGTTATCGCTATTATTGCCCTGTTGATGGCTATATTGATGCCGTCGCTACAACGGGTAAGAGACCAGGCAAAGACAATTGCCTGTCAGTCCAATCTAAAACAATGGGGCCTTGTCTGGTCAATGTACACTGAGGAAAACCACAGCAAATTCCCCGACTATATGGCCGGTGATTGGATGCAGAAACTGGTGGACTACTACTCTAACAGTGAAAAACTGCTCTACTGCCCCATGGCAGTAAAAAAGACTATAGCTGAGGGGGCTCCCGTCCGCTTTTCAATTCTTGAAACCGGCGGCAGCTATTCGCTAAACGAGTGGATTTACGACAGCGACGACACAAGCGATGGTCGCAGACTCGAGGAGTACTGGAGAAGCACCAATCATAAAGGTTTGAATAACATACCGGTTATGGGCGATGGTGCCCACCGTGCTGACGGCCAGCCATACGAAGTCGACGACCCTCCGGAATTTGACGGGCAGCGGCGAACAGGAGTCGGCACGGCTGGAGATGAAATGCGCATCTTCTGCATTAACCGTCACGATGGATTTATAAATGTCCTCTTTATGGACTGGACCACCAGGAAGGTCGGACTAAAGGAATTATGGACTTTGAAGTGGAATACCGACTACAACATATCTGGTCCCTGGACCAGAGGTGGCTTTGTCCAGCCGGGTGACTGGCCCGAATGGATGAGGCATTTCAAAGACTACTAATAGATAATCGCAGTAACTTCTTCAATCCTCTTGATGACCTCTCTGGCTTCAGCGGAGTAAGGCACATAACCATCAAAGCCCTTCTGCAGCAACGCTGCCGACTCAGAATCGCTTAGCTGGTTCACTATCGCTATTACCTTGATAGTCCGCAAATCCTCATTAGCACGAATGTATTTACAAATGCCCATCGCATTTATACCTTCGGCCAAAAGGCTTACCAGCAGAACATGGGGGGCAAATTTCTGTACGACCGCACCTGTCCCAAAATTGCTCTGAACGGTTTGGACCTCGTAGTCTCCCTCGCTTCGCAAAATATCAGCCAAAGCCGATGCAGTTTTGTCATTGCTGTCTGCTATAAGCACCCGGATTTTACCGACCGGAAGTGCCGTGGTAGGCATATTATGCACTTTCATAAAGCGAATCAGCTCGCTCACAGGTATGCGCCGGTCCTTGCTGCCGGGTATGCGATAGCCCTTCAGTTGGCCGTTATCAAACCACTTCGAGACTGTGCGAGGTGCGACGTTACAAATCTTGGCTACGTCGCCTGTCGTCAGTACATTTTTGCCTTTTGCCATTTCCGGATTCCCGCCACTATATACTCAAACCGTATCTTTATTCGGTTTTAAAGCGAAGGCTGTTTAACATACAAATACAATTTTCAAGCCCCCACCGTTTTGCTGACCAAAAGCGAAGCAGCAGAGGCAAATAAACGATTATCTCTTTTACCACGTCCCATAAATCCATTTCGATTGACGGGGAGAAACTCGGAAATCGAAAAACCTATTATCAATCCAGGACGCAACCGAAAAACGATACACGAAACGAGCAGCGCAACCGTTGAACGAAACACGGGTTTAACGGTTGCGGTTGCGAGGCTCGTATCGGTTGCGGTTATCGTAAAACGTTATGCAAATCGATAAAATGTTTTTGATTTATCAACCGGTGCCGGTACAATTTCGCCAAGGAGATTTTACTATGCAGATATATTTGTCTCGACCGGATATCACCGCCAGAGAAATCGAGGCGGTCTGTGAAGTGCTTCGCGGTCCCAATCTGTCACTCGGCCCTAAACTGGCGGAATTCGAGCAGGTCTTCGCTAAGTACATTGGCACAAAGCGGGCTGTTGCCGTCAATAGCGGAACCAGCGGCCTGTTCTTGTGTATGTTGGCACTGGGAATTGCCCCGGGAGATGAAGTTATTACTACGCCCTTTACTTTCATTGCCTCCGCTACTTCTGTTATGATGGCAGGGGCCAGGCCGGTCTTTGTTGATATTGACCCGGTAAGTTTGAATATCGACCCTGCTAATATCGAAGCCGGCATTACCGAAAACACAAAAGCCATTGTAGCCGTGGAGGTTTTCGGCAATCCTGCCGGTCTTGACAGGCTTTGCGAAATTGCTCAAAAACACAATCTGCCGGTAATCGATGACAGTTGTGAAGCCCTCGGTTCCGCATTGAACGGAAAAAAGGTCGGAACATTCGGAACGATGAGTGTATTCGGCTTCTATCCCAACAAGCAGATAACCACCGGAGAAGGCGGAATGATCTTGACTGACGATGATTATCTCGCCGATATGTGCGTTTCGCTCCGCAATCAGGGAAGAGGTAAGGACAGCGGTTGGCTGGGCCATGACAGGCTTGGTTATAACTTCCGGCTAAGCGACATAAATTGTGCGCTCGGCATTGTGCAGCTTTCTCGAATAGACCAAATTAAAGCCAAACGCCGGCAGGTCGCAAAATGGTATCAGGAAATCTTAGCTGAAGATGCCAGGCTGATAATGCCCGCCGAGCCGGATGGCTGCGATATGAGCTGGTTTGTCTTTGTCGTCAGGCTTGCCCCGTCCGTCGCAGACGTATCGGGGCTTGCTGATGGTTTTACTTTAGAGAAGCGTGACCGTATTCTACAGGCAATGAGAAGCCAAAACATTCAGGTCGGCAATTATTTTCCACCTGTGCATCTGCAGCCGTTTATGGTTGAGCAATTCGGCTATAAGCAAGGCGATTTCCCTGTTACCGAAGCCGTCTCTAAAAGCACTATCGCCCTGCCGTTTCATAACAATCTCACTAAGGATGAAGTGGCAATTGTCTGCAAAACATTGAAAGAAGTTTTGGATAAAAATTAGGATTGCGCTCTTTCTCATTGCGAGACCGAAGGCTCCCTTTGTCATTGCGAGCGAACGCAGTGAGCGAAGCAATCTCAATACTGTTTAGCCCCACGTTTCACGTGGGGTTCATTTACCCCCAACCCCATGATCTTACCTGCCTATAAGGCAGCGTTGGGGCGTCAATTAAAAAACCGCCCTGGCCCCGCCAGGGCCTCCGCCTCGTTTAGCCCCGGGTTCCACCCGGGGTCCTCTCACACCAGAGATGTACCCATCAACCAATATGAAATCTCAAATCAAAAATCCGAAATCTCCTTCCCTGCTCTGGAGTTTACCCTCGATGTTAGCTCACTTGCTTTTCTGTCGGGGGCCACCCCGATTAGCCCCGACACCTGCACTCGGGGTCCATTTATATTTAGCCCCCACCCCGCGCGGTGGGGGTCACTTCTGTCCCGTTTTACCCACCCCGCGCGGTGGGGGTCACTTCTGTCCCGTTTTACCCACCCCTGTGCGGGGTGGATTTTTTGTCCGTTTTACCCACCCCTATGGAGGGGATAAAGGGGCTTAAGGGGCCCCCTACACTTCTCTAATCTCTTACACACATAACCTTTCTTCTACCCTGGCCGTGCTGCCTGCTTCTTTGCTATCCTGACAGTATCATCAACTCTCGAACCTTTTTCCGTAAAGGACTTAGCGCAATCCCAAGAAGCGTTCACATTAATGAAATACCTTGGGAAGAGTTGTATTCTCCACTTATGATACGAGTTTCCTCTTGGCTCACGCATTCTGTCAATCAATGGAAGAATCTTGGTATTCCATATTTTTGACTCTTCTCTTGATAAAGGTTTGCTCTTAATGGAAGCCATACGCGCTGGAAACCTACACCCAAGGAGTTGGGGTTCGTATCTGGACAACCCGCTTCTTTTGAGAACACGCCTTAGCTCAACTAATGTTTTCTGGCCAAAACCAAGAATAATATCAGGCCGGAGTATTCGGATCTCGTGGTCCACATATAGGGAACAGCATTCCCTCCACCAAATGTTAGGAATACTCGAACTCGATGCGTCTTTGGCTGTGCTGAACTTTACAAAATTCGTAACTGCCACTACATCATCGACCGTTTGTGGGAGGGAGCCTCTGTGAATCTGCATCCACCTCGAAATGGCTGACAAAGCTACTAATGGAATAAAACCTTCTGCATACGGCCTGACTGGAATTGGCCGATTTTCATGCACAGCGCGATTTAGTCTATCTTGGGCGTACTCAACATCTGTTGCCCAGCAGGCAACCCACTCTTTCGTCCAGGGAACGTGCGGTGACAAGTTTTGGTTAATGGCATAGCATAGAATCCTCGGCCTGTATTCAAAATAGCTTGGTCCTATATAGGGAATGTATGCTGGCAGATATACTTTCCTTCCGTCCAAACTTGCGTGAGCTGAGCACTCATATCGCGAGACAAAAGGATGCCGTCGAACATTCTCCAGAAGCTTCTGGTGTGCTCTGCGCCATTCTTGACTCAACTGTTTTAAGGAAGGATAATTTCTAACTGGCATTGCACTAAAGAATAGCGTTTCTTAAGCGAGGATTAGTCAGAGGGCACATCAGGCGTGTTTCTTCTGACATTGTGCCGCACGCATTAACAGTACACCCGGCCCTGCACTTTGGTTTTCTGGTACATTTCACACAAGCAGGTATCCCCCCATTATGTATATCCCGAATGAGTTTGATAATATCAGAGCCGAACCAGATATCCTCTAACTTGGAACCGTTCTTTTTCAGGTTACCAAGCCTCAACTCCTTGACACCGCTTGCTGCCGTACACGGGAAAACATCACCTTTGGAATTTATATGAACTCGGTTAATCCCCGACATACATTTCTCGTGCCCGTTAAGTATGGCCAGATGTGGCATACTCAAACGTGTACAATATCCCGCCTCTATATGAATCCCTAATTTGCCACCTGCTTCCAAAAGGTCTTTTTCAAACTCTCGCATCTCATCAGCAAGCGGCGCAGTTTCTCCATATATCGGTCTTGCCCGCCCGGACGGGGCCAGTGCCATTGCACGAATCCGTTTTACTCCAATATCCCGCAGTTTTGGTGTCAGGTCCTTGTAACCCTTGCATGTCCCGTGAGTAGGAATATAATAACAGGTAAGCGGTAGCTCCGCTTTGGCTATAATCTCTGCCCCTCGAAATGCTCTCTCAAAAGACCCTTCCGTTTTGGTCATGTAATCATGCGTTTCTGCGTCACTACCAAGGAAAGTAACGCTTACAGCCTCAAACAGAGCCAGCACCCCACTGGGTCGACACATATCTTCAGTAACCAGCGTACCGTTTGTGTGCATATGAAGGGGCACTTCAATTTCGTCTATACAGAACCTGGCAATGGCTTCCAATTTGGGAACGTCAAAAAGCGGCTCTCCACCCGTAAGTCCTACTTTCCTCAATCCCAGTTCTTTGGCCTCCGCAAGAATCTGCTTTATCTCATCAGCGGTTAACTCCTCTGGCGTCCCACCTTTCGCCGCGCGCGCAGAGCAATGCCGACACGCCAAATTACAGCGATGATTGACCTCTATATCAATATGTTCTAAAACATAACCAGACACGACTTCACGTCTCCTCACCTACAGTTAAATCATCGAGAACCTAAAGTTTCTATTTCCCACTTTCGTTAAGCTCACTCTTGTTAAGCCCACTCTTTATACTTTCGACCTCTTTCCAGAGTTCTACTGTTTTATCCCTTAATTTATAGTCGATTCTATTCATTTTGTCTCTCAATTCTATATTGACTTCTCTTAGTTCTTTTCTAACTTTAGCGACTCCTTTCCGACCGCGCCAAGGTGAGAAAATGCATATCACGACGACAATAAGAACTAACGTGACCCCTGCTATTGCAACGAACAAAGTATCGTCCCAATCTATATTCACAGGCATCTCCCACGCTATATTTCGAGCTAGGAGCGCAATTATTGCAACAATCAAAGAAATAAATCCAAGTATCGAAAGTGTTATTGCCACGATCCTCAATATTATCCTGCTGATTTCCTTGTTAAGTTCAGCCTCGACTTGCCCCTGAGTCTGTTTCTTCACCAGCTCTGGCATATTCGCTATAACCTCAAAAGGCCTGCCCCTTTCGACAGCCATTCTCGAAAGAGCTTCCGGACTGCATTTAGCCGCTTCGTTGGCGACATCCCCCCTCGTTAGGCGTTTCGGAGATTCCGGTTTTTCGCCATCTGCCAACTTTTCAAAGAGAAGGTCCAGCGCGGGTAATCCTAAAGCGTCGCAGCTTTTTGTTCTCACGTCCTCTTCAACTGCTTTGTGCCATTCTTCGCTTTCGTGTTGTTTTCTCAAAAATTCAAGCTCTTTTCTATCCAATGCTACTTGAATCGTTAATTTCCCATTTTCAATACGACATTTCCCTTTTAGGTCACTTCCCCCTATCTTCTTGTTTACATCCTTCTCAACATCTGCGGGGATAGTTACCCTTTGGATACTTTTATTTTCATCAAACTCTAAGGTCTTCCCTTTACGAAATAGATTTATGTCGGTGGGGCTGCTGAGCTCATATATAATCAATGTTCCAAATCGTTTCTCCTTCCATATTGGGTACTCAGCCGGCGATACGTTGGTCAAGGCAACTCCCAATTGGCCATACCAGGTAGGGTCTGTTTTGACCATACTCTGGAAAATCCCTTCCCTCACGAAATTAAAACGTGGCCAAACTGTGGCTGAATAACAAGGTGGAAGCGCAATATATTCCATGGTTCTCACTATCACTGTCTCTCCTGGTTGCATCTTGTAGGGATTTTTCTTATCCCCTAGAGCAAAGGAGCTGGGACTCTCAAGTCTGCAAGAAAATACCTCATCACCTATGGTCAAATCGTATGTGTATGGTGTTAGATTCAGCACATCATATGGATCTATTATAAATCCCCTTTCTTTTTTCTTCTTCTTAAGTTTCTCCCATTGCCGGCTCTCAAATAACTCCTTAAGCTCTGCGTAATCTCTATCTCCCCGAGTAATCACGAGGCGTCTGATATCTGCACTGCTCAGCATTCCACCACGCCCATTAATTCCTTTGTCATTTTTATCGTCTGCCATGGCTCTATCCTTGCACCCTATGCTTCTCCGCCATCATCAAAGAGTTCCATCTGTCTGTGGGGTTGTCTGAGAATCACAATATTTCTTTTCTGCTTCGGCGGCTCGAGTTTTATGTAGTTTTTCTTTTGCATTGCTTCTAAGATTTGGTTGACCCCGTTAGTACTCTTTTGTCCTAACAGTTCTGCAAGTTCCCGGCGGGTAGGAGCTTGACCATGTTCTTTCATATAGCGGTCTATCAGAAGAAGTCCACGCTCCTGCAATTCGGTCAACTCGTCCATTCCGCCACTCCATAACAAAAACCTCCACTTTTGTTCATATGTTTGCACTTGATCATATGATCAAAACAAAAGATATGCTTATTTATTATGATTTGTCAAATTTATTCCGAAAAAAATTTGAAAATATTGACAATAAATCTCACACCTATCCTCCAAGCCCCCACTTAATTCAATCTACCCTCAACCTAACATATAACCATTATACCCAAAACTGTTAACCTCTGTCAAACAAAACCCAAAACTACGTAATACAATCTTTCAACTCCTTTTTTTTATGCGTGTTTTTTGTTTTAAGCGATTGTATCATCTGTAATTACAATAGGTTATGGATCATTTTGTTTAGACGAACTTTTGGTTGCGGCTACGCTGCGCAAGGCAATCCGTGGTTTAAGATAGGTAAAATTTTCCGTCAGTTTTCAATCAAAAACACTGATACCTCAGAACAAAATTTGAATTTTTAGAATAATTTTTAAATTACTTCCCCAAATCGAGTTACGAGAATCACGAATCGATATTCGAGGACTTTTTTCGCATCAAATACGCAGGTAGCTCTAATTATAGAGGCTCTACTTTTTTCGCCTCCGGCTAAAAAAAGCCAAACTCTAAGCTTGTCCCCGAATGTCGTAGTCGGGGATCCAGATTATAGCTTAAGCATTTAACCAATTTAACCATATTAACTAAATTAACCAATGAACCATCACAACCATCGAGAATCAAGAATCGAGAATCCAGTTATTTACGTGCCTATAAGGCACTACATCTGTAGAGAACGCTCTACAAATCACCTACTTTTTATGCAAAACAAACCCAATGTCAAGTACGCTCAAATTAACGTAAACTCTTACATGAAAAGTAAATATGAAAAATTGGACACTTGGTTAAGTGGAAAAAACAAAGCCAATTCAAACCCAATCAAACCCAATCTCAAAAAAGCCAAAATGAATGTAAACTTATATGTTATAGAGGATTACAGAAAAAAAGATGATTTTATAGTCCGAATAAACAAACCCAATTTCCGAAATGGCCCAAAATGAACGTAAACGTATATTTTATAAAGGATTATGAAAATGAAACCGCCCTCCGGCCCAAAAAAACAAACCCAAAACAAACCCAATTCAAACCCAATCAAAGCCTGTCCTGAGCGCAGCCTGCCCTGAGCGTAGTCGAATGGGTCGAATGGGCCAATTTCTTCAAAGGCCAAAATCGCTCGCCAAAATAAATAGCACAGTTTCCGCACTTTGCGCTTGGAATCAACGGCTTTTTATGTTAAATTTTAATAGAAGAGGCAAATCAAAAAGGTCAGCGGGGGGGATGGCCGATAAAATGTGTCTTAGGAAGGGAGAATCTTTATGAGAGGTTGGAGAATCAAATTCGTTTTTCTGCTGATAGTCTATTTTGCCGGCTTTGCTACTGCGATTTATACTTTGGCACCCGTTCCGGAGAATAAAGCCAATACCTCCGCTAATTCTTTGTTTTTGCGAAGCAAAACAGCGGGAGAAAAAAGCTCTGTTTTTTCGGCGCTCAAATCAGACGATTTCGCAAAATCTTTTAATTCCGGGATACACAAGTGCATTGAGTTCGGCAAGGATGTTACCTGGCGCACAGCCAGGTTCATAAAACAAAAGATTGACCAAAGGAGGCTTCGAGCTGATTGACCAAAGGCAGCTTCGAGCTGATTGACCAAAGGCAGCTTCGAGCTGATTGACCAAAGGCAGCTTCGAGCTGACAGCTAATAGCTCTACTGTTCTTAATTGCTAAATAGTTCCTGTTGCGGAAACAGTATTTGTCATTCCCGCGAAAGCGGGAATCCAGTTTTCCTCAACAGATACTAACTAATACACCTACACCTATATACGTTGCCGAAATCTTTTGAGAGGGGGGGGCGTGCGTATATGCTACATTGGCTGGCCGTGGGTCACCAAAGGCCCACGGCCTTCAGAATATCAAACCCAAGACCGCAGACCAAAGTCTTGTCTCTGGAGTCTTAATTCTTGAGTCTTACTTCCTTGTTAAACATGCGCAGCTGCACGTCAATAGCGCTTAGTACCCAATCTATGTAATGCAATTTGTGAGCGGGCCGGTGGTGTCCTTCGTTCATCAAACCACTTTGGACGGTCTTTAAAAATTTGCTTATTGTTTTTGGGCTGATTTCTGCAGGTTCGGCAGCCCACTGCTTTAACTCCTCATACTGCCGCTGCAATTTTCGGCTGCTCCTTAACTGTTCGGTAGTCAAATAATCCCCCGGATTATAGGCTAATTGGAGACCCTTAAGACACAAGATTAACGGCTCATAGTTGGCCCTTCGTTCCAAACGAATAAATTTATACTGCTGGACATACGTAGTTGCCTGTGCCGGAGGTTTGTCTGCAATGGCGTCTGCCCCCAGGTACCATCTGCGCTTGCTGGTTCTGGCAAATACCAGTTCTTCATCCCGACGTTCGGTGCTGCCAAATGCAGCATCGGGGTACTGGGTTATCTCATCATAGCCCATTCTGGAAACCCACAGTCTGCCGGTGCCCTTTAGTTCCGGACCACCGCCAAGCACAAGCAGGCACTTGACAAAACCCAAAGGTAGAATTTTTTGATTGCCGAGCTGGTTTTTTCGAAGCTGGAAAGAAAGATGCAAACTATGTGGGTGGGCGTCATAGAACTTGACAATCTCGTGTATCAGCTGATCAAGAAGCCAGGGGTCAGCAGTTGCCGGTCGAGACAGCTCTCCGCGGATATTCAGCCTTCCCGGAGCAAGCTCCAAAAAACCGGACCGCCGGGCCTGGTCGGTCGAGCCTGTGTGGTCATCGATATACCCACCGAGCTTCCAGGATAAAACATCCAGGCGAAAATCATAAAAATACTTAAATCCGTCATACACCGCGTCAACCTTGTTCTGAATGCTTCTTTGCGGTTCGACGGCCGCTGGACCAAGATTACTCAGTTCAATCTCAGTACCTAATGGAACCAGCCCGGGCCGGAGATTCGAACGAATTCGCTCCAGCCTTGCCCGGACAATGCGAGCATCAAACATACTTTTCGCCGCGCGTACGGCGTATTTGATATAGTCAATGAGGTCGTGTTTGTCACAGGGCATGGTTTGAAGGCTTCTCTCAATAATCATATCAACTGCTCTGCCGTTTGCATTTACCATTTGCAAAGCCGCAAGCACACTAACCGACCGCTTAAAATATCTTTCCGAAATCCGCATATGCTCGAGTTCAAAGCGGTATCTCGACTGGATTTGTTCTTCGAGCTGACTGAGCAGGACCTGCTTTATAACCAAAGCTAAATAGTTTTTCATAAATGGCCTAGCCTGAGGGTCGTCGTATAAGTGTTTTATGCTCGGCCGAGGCCGGTCAAGCTCGTGTTCAAGATAATAATCACTAACGGCATCGCTGTGATAATGGCTCATGACAAGGTCGCGTTCTGTAGTTGCGAGCAGCTCCCGGTCGGCTCGACGTTCCGAGTCCGCATCTGCCGTGCGATCACCGGGCCGAGTGTGTTTCTTGATGAATTTCTCAATACGTTTTCGCAGCCAAAGCTCGTGTATAAGATTAACATGGAACCTGTCACCAAAATGCTTTTCCATCGAACTGTGAGTTACAAGGTAAGCCTGTGCTTCGACCAGACCATTGGCCGTGTTGATTTGTACCATTTCTCTTTCGTAACGCTTGCCTTCATACCTGTCGATTTCAGCCATTGCCCAGGCGGGGACATCGTAGACCACCAAGCCTTCAATTTTTGAAGATGGTGCTGCAACGGCATAGAAATAGACATTGTCAGGGCTGATTTTTCTGTAATG
>Ga0315539_1003150_pt1 | contig 11674 bp, 8 predicted proteins | sample SalMarSW160150MG_FD_203097 | JGI IMG/M metagenome (GOLD analysis project Ga0315539, IMG submission 203097) | Salt marsh sediment microbial communities from the Plum Island Ecosystem LTER, Massachusetts, United States - Salt Marsh Sediment SW1601-150 ... | reverse complement strand
AGATGTGGAACTGATCGTTTCCGGCACCGGGACCTTGGTGGGCGGCGAAGCTCAAATAACCTTCGAGCAGGAGTTCCAAGAGGCCATATCTACCGAAATCCCGGTAAAGGTGGTGCTCACTGCTCAGGGTGCACCCTCAGGTCTGCTTTACGTAGCATCCAAGTCAAATCAGGGCTTCTCCGTAGAGCGTTTAGAGATTCCTGATCTGGCAATGAAATCAGATGACATAGCCTTTGACTGGATTGCGATTGCGCGGGAGAAAGGATATGAGCAAAGGCCCGAAGTTGTCATGGAGGGGGAGGGAGCGGTGGCTGATCAGATAAGTCGAGAGGAGGCACTGAGGGCCGAGGAGCTAGAACACCAGGAGGAGCTTGAGCGAGACGCACTTCATCGCCAGCAAGTGCTGCAGAAGCAAGCCGAGAAAGAAGCGGAGAGAATACAGGAGGAGAGAGAAGAGCAGTCAACGGATTAGAGGGAGAGAACGGATTTTCTCACGTGGAGGAGTTGAACTTCTGGTCAAGCAGGCTTCGCCATGCTTGACCTACGATAAGTTTGGAGTGTCAAGCCCCGCCTTGGCAAGACCTAGGGCTTTGGTTTGACCAAAAGGCTTTGGAGTATCCCGCCTTCGGCGGGATCATATCTCTGTGTGGGGTGGTACGATCCGCAGAGGAAGATGAGGCAGAGACTTCTAACCTATAACCTGTAACCCTTAACCTTTTACCTTATGAAGAAGCGAGAGGGAGAGATGAAAAAGCTTTTAGTCTTTTTGGTGTTGGGTGCGATTTTTACTTCAGCGGTGGTTGTTTCCGTAACGGTTCCGGCGGAAATTCCTCATGAGATCAACTACCAGGGGATGTTGACCGACGATGAAGACAATCCTTTGAACGGCAGCTATGACATCCTGTTCAAGATTTACAATCATCCATCATCCGGCAGCATGCAGTGGTCCGAGACCCAGACCGGGGTCTCCGTCGACAATGGTCTGTTCAGCGTGGCTCTGGGAAGCGTGACCCCCATACTTTTGAGTTTCTATGAAGTAGACCAATACTGGCTGGACATCACTGTGGAAGGTGAGCACATGCCCAGCCGGGTGAATTTCGCCAGCGTGGCTTTTGCCTACCGGGCGCAGAAATCAGATACTGCCCTTTACGCCATCTCCGGCGGGAGCTACAGCCACAACCATGACGCCTACTATGTTAATGTCATCGGACCCGATTCGATTAGAGGAAGTTACAGCAGCGCTTTGTTCCGTGTGAGAAATACCGGCGCAGGCCATGGTATCTATGTTTACACCTACGGATCGAGTGCAGATGGGATTGTAATCGACACCGCGGGGGACATGGGGATTTATATCACGGATACCGGCGACGACGCGATTAAAATAGATGACGGACACCAGCGGGCGATTGAAATAACCGATATTACAGACGATGGAATTTATCTGGACAACATCGGGGATGATGGCATTTACATGGAAGATGTGGCGGGCGAAGGCATCTGGCTGAACGATGTGGAAGGCTACGGAATCTGGATAAACGACGCCAATAGTGACGGTATTTATGTGAACCTGGCCGATAACGGGGTATACATAGATTCAACCAGATCAGGCTATGACGGCATTTACATCGGATACGCCGAGGATGACGGGGTCCAAATCGGTCATGCAGATGACGAGGGCATATATGTGGTTGATGCAGACGGCGATGGCTTGTATGTGAGTAATGCAGACAACGATGGCTTGCATGTGGGTCATGCGGACCGCTACGGCCTCTACATTTACGATTCCGATAATGACGGTATTCGTGTTTCAAGCGCTGATGGAGATGGAATCGAAGCCTACGGAACCGAAGGGAATGAGCTATACGGCCTTAGCTCCTCTTATACTGGGTTGCGCGTTCATTCCTTCAATGACCTCTCGACCAACGCGGGACTGTACGTATATGGCTTTGGCGGTATAAGCGGGACCTGGAACACGAAGTTGTCCGGATCATCGGGTGATGTGCCGGGCTTTATGGTCTCCAGCACAGACGTTGAACTGATCGCCTCCGGCACGGGAACTTTCGTGGGCGGTAAAGCTGAAATAAGCTTTGAGCCGGAGTTTCAAGAAGCCGTTTCCAGCGAAATTCCGGTAAAAGTGGTGCTCACTGCTCAAGGTGCACCTTCGGGTTTACTTTATGTGGCATCCAAGTCAAACCAGGGCTTTTCTGTCGAGCGTTTGGAGATTCCTGATTTAGCGATGAAATCAGGTGAGATAAGCTTTGACTGGATCGCCATCGGGCGGCAGAAGGGATACGAGCAAAGGCCCCAAGTAACCATGGGCGAGGAGGAGTCCAGTGCTGACCTCGTGAACCGAGAGGAGGAGATGAGGGCTGAGGAGCTTAAACATCAGGAGGAGCTTGAGCGAGACGCAGCCTACCGACAGCAAATGGCGGAGAAACAAGCCCGAAAAGAGGCGGAGAGACAAAGAGAGGAGCAGAAAGAAGAGCAGTCAACGGATTAAGCGGATAGAACGGGTTTTCTGACGTGGAGGAGTTGAATTTCTGGTCGAGTAGGCTTCACCATGCTTAACCTACGATAACTTTGGAGTGTCAAGCCCCGCCTGGGCGGGATCTTCGACTTCAGGTTGATCAAATGAAGACTCGGTTGTTTTTCTTTGATTTTAGGTCTGGCTAAAGCCGGACACTCTGCGTTACCTCAAATAACTCTTGACAGCCGTTTGGGTTTTGCTAATATTGAGGAGTGTATAGATATCATATGGAGGTTGAAACGACCAGGCGGGCGTAATTCAGCGGTAGAATGCAAGCTTCCCAAGCTTGACGTCGAGGGTTCGACTCCCTTCGCCCGCTTTTAGTGCTTGAAGTAACGAAGGTTGGCTGGCATGATGTAGACCTGACAGAATGGGAGTCAGGCGGAGATACGCGGTAGAATTCTTGCGGCTTCATCATGAATGGATTCACCCCGAACGGATTGTCCTTTTCAAGAGTTTAAAAGACGCATGGTCAATGACCATCTGCCTATTGAGTTGAACATTTTACACTCAATCCCGTAGGATTGGGTATGTCTTCTGTTTTGGCAGGTTAAGCATATTGTAAAAGGTTCGATAAATATACTGTAATCATGAATCAAAAACCATAACCACGGAGGGTTAGATGCAAAACGTAGGAAGAGCTTTTTCTTTTATGTTTGAGGATAAGGACTGGGTAGTGAAGATTCTGTTGGGAGCAGTCTTCAACCTCTTGACTTTGGTCCTGGTGGGCATTCCCTTTCTTTTCGGCTATCTTTTGGAGCTGGCGAAGAATTCAAGCGAAGGCAAAGAACTCCCCTTGCCCGAATGGGACAAGCTGGGGGACAAGTTTGTTCGGGGCTTGATTTATCTTGTCATCCTGATCATCTATTCTATTCCGGGCATCATTCTTTCCGCCATCCCTTGCGTGAAGTACTGTTTTGGACCTTTGTACTTCCTGGCCCTGGCCTTTGTGCTGCCCTACATTACCGTGAGATATGCGCAGACGGGAAGCTTCGAGGAGGTCTTTCGTTTCAACGAAATCTTCGACTTTGTAAAGGCCAATATCAGTAACTTGGTCATCGTGGTTTTGCTGGCAATCGCTCTGCAAATAATCGCTGCCTTTGGACTCTTGGCCTTAGGGGTGGGGATATTCTTTACCTCGTTCTGGGCGTATCTAGCCACCTTTTATCTATATGGACGGGTGTACCGAGAAGGACAGAAGGAGAAGCCAGCAGCTGAGCCAGCATCCTCCTAAAATACAAGAACCTGATCGAATCTCTCATGCAGGCAGAACTTCTCTGGATTTGTTTCTGGCAAGGAATGCGGAGAAACTGGGCATAGGAGTCTATGGTTTCATCCGCAGGCATTGGCTGGGAATCATTAATTCCCATCTTCTCTTATTTGTCTTGGGCTCAATTTGTGCTCCATATCTGAGTTTTCTGGGGCAGGAGGGAGTAGCCAAGTACATTTACGGGTTTTACGGAATTAGCTGTCACCAAATTCCTTCCCGATCGTTTTTTATCTTTGACCATCAGATAGCCGTATGTGCGCGCTGTTTTTCGTTTTATGTCTCCATGCTTGTTTTTGGCCTCTTGTTGAGTCTGGTGAATTCCGGACCACTCAACCGAAGGATCGCCCTTTTGCTCGCGGTCGATGTTTCGCTGCAGACCCTGGGAATAAGGGAGAGCACGAATCTGCTTAGGGTCACCACTGCCGTACTTTTGGGCCTCTCCATTTCATTCTACGGCTATCCGCGCATAAACGCCTCCATAGAACGCTTCACCAAAGGCCAAGAAGATATCTTCTAGGCACTCAGGGACAAAAGTTGGAACTTTTCCTTGTTCTCTGCGTTACAATCTATGGGGGGTGGTGAAAAGGTATTCGGTGACGATCTTGGAAAACTCAAACCATGGGACGAAAAAGAGCCAGAGACTTCGAAAAAGGAGGTTGCCATGAGACGATTGACGATCGGACTAACTTTGATTGCTTTTATCCTGACAGCTGCGAATCCATGCTTGGCCAAGAAGAAAAAGACCGGTGAGGTCAAGAAAAGCGTCTATACTGATGCGAAACTTGGCTTTCAAATTACGGGCCTTAGTAATTGGAAAATGAAGACCCAAAAGGATCCGTCCTGTCTTAGAGTATCCATGACGCAGAAAAACCGCAAGGTGAGTAGAACGCCGGGCGCGACCTCGCAAACCACTGCCATCCCGATCATTCTGGTCCTGGCCGACACAACCTCTCTGTCTCTAGCTGAAGTGGAGACCTGCCTCTTTTACAAGTGTGAGAAGCTCAAAAGCAGAGATGACTACATGATCCAGCTCGATCTGATCCCTAATTCCGAATACCTTGGGGCTGGAGACGTGATGATAGACAGCCTCCCGGCCAGAATGTATACATTACAGCAGAAGTATAAGAAGACAGTCGAAGACCCACGAGAGCGGAGCTCTCCTATGGGAAGCACCGTGATCATAGAAGAATTTCTGGCCGGACACGTGATTCTGTTTAAGAAAGAGAATAACATCTACATGGTGCAGTTCTCCTGCGAACGCGAGTTTTTTGCACCTACTAATGAAGAGTTTCAGAGAATAATCCAATCCTGGAAGTTTACGAAATGACACGACTCCTCGGCGCCAGTGCCTTTTGGGCAAAATAAAAGTCGTCATCCAAGAGATCCTTTTCCCATTGAAGCCCTGTCTTAGACAGGGCTTTCTTCTTTTTCTACTTTTTGATTGACAAGAAGTTTCTTTTGTGTTAATATTTTGCATGTCGAAAACAAACCCTGAAGTTCGGGAGGTAATATGTGGATTCTAAGAACGTTCTTGATCATCATTCTGATCGTTTTGGTGGTTGGATTCTCGATCTACAACTCCGAGGAGAAAATCTCGGTAAATCTCTACGGTCAGGAATATATAGACGTCCCTATGATTTTCGTGGCCTTCTGGGCATTGGTGATAGGCATGATCATCTCCTTTGTGTTGGGGGTGAGCTACTACTTTAAAATGCATGCAGAGGTGCGTACTCTGAGAAGGGAAAACAAGAAGCTGATAGACGAAGTCACCGCCTTGCGCAATTTGCCTTTGGAGGAGACCGAGGAGAAAGAGGAATTGGGGATTTGAGACGTTGGAGGAAGCTCTAAGTCAGGCGAATTTGACGTGAGAAATTCTTGTTAGCAGCCGGAGGTGGGAATTGAGTCAAGGTCAATTGTGGTCGATCATCATCGCAGTTGTCATAATTTTCTTCGTTATCGTACTCTTCTGGTCTAAAGCCAAAAGAGAGAAAGGAAAAGTCTCACCCAAGCTTTACACTGATGCATTAAAGGCCCTTTTGGCCGGGGATGAAAGGTTGGCCTTCGAGAAGTTTAAGGATGTGGCCAGAGGTGATCCCGAGAACGTGGATGCCTATCTTAGACTGGGGGATCTCTTTAGGAAAAGGAAAAAATTCGACAAGGCCCTTCAGATCCACAGAGAGCTCACCCTGCGTCCGTCCTTGTCCGCCGAGGAGAAATCCGAAGTCTGGAAGAGCTTAGCCGAGGACTATATCGCCTCCAACAATCACGAGAAAGCCATCTCGGTTTTGGAAGAGCTGCATCGAAGCGATGACGATGACCAATGGGTCAACAACAATTTGATTTCGGAATATGAGAAGACGGAAAGATGGGAGGATGCTTTTGAATTAAGAAAAAAACTCTCCAAGCACAGGGATGACAATGCCAATAAGATTCTGGCACTTTACAAGTTATTTTGGGGCAAAGCTAGGGCGGATAACGACGATCTGCACAAAGCCAGAGTGGCTTACAAGGAAGCTCTTAATTACGATGAAACCTGCATACCCGCTTACATATATCTGGGGGAAGCTTACTACCGGGATGGAAGACTGGATGATGCGGTTGAGTATTGGAAAAAGCTGTTAGACGCAGTGCCCTCCGCAGGACACTTGATTTTCGATAAACTCGAGAGGACCCTGTTTGAGCTGGGCCAATATGAAGAGATCGCGGAGATATATGAGAGAATATCGAGCCAGAATCCGAAAGATATTCCAGCCCTTTTTTCTTTGGCACACATCTATGAGAAAAAGGGAATGATGGAGCTGGCCATCGAGAAATACCGACAGATCCTGGACATCGATCCAAGCTTCTTATCCGCCAAACTGAGTTTGGCTAAACTGTATCAGGAAAAGGGATGGAAGGAACAATCAACTGATCTTATGGATGATTTAATCGAGAACCTTCCGCCTGCTCGCAACGAATTTGTTTGTAATCGATGTGGATATAAATCTCTGGAAGCTCTGTGGAAGTGCCCCCGGTGCAAGAAACTGAACTCATTCGACATATAAATCTCAGCCGCTTTCAGGGGCGGGTTGCTTCGTCCCTTCAGTGTTCACCTTTCTTCGAACTGTAGACAAACTCAGTGTGCTGAGTGAAGTCCAAGCATTAGGTGAACCGCAGAGAGGCTGTTTGTCCTCAAAGACACTCTGGATCGAGTTGAAGCTTGACACTTCAGTAAAATCTTTTGACCTCAAGAAATACCGATTTCGATTTTCCGTCATGTCTGAAGAGATCACTCCACTGATGAACCAATATTTCAAGATCAAAAGTCAATACCCGGATGATATCCTGTTCTTCCGCATGGGTGATTTCTATGAGATGTTCGGCGAGGATGCCAAGGCTGCCTCGAAAATTCTGGGGATTGCTTTGACCTCGCGCGGGCAAATTAAGGGGGAAAAGATACCCTTGGCAGGAATCCCGTACCATGCTGCGGACAGATACCTGGCCAAACTTTTGAGGGCAGGCAGGAAGGTGGTGGTCTGCGAGCAGGTGGAGGATACTAAGCTTGCCAAGGGCATAGTGAAAAGGGATGTGGTGGAGATAATCACCCCCGGAACAGTCACCGTTGACGGGGTGATAGAAGGCGCAAGCAACAACTACCTGATCAGTCTAATTGCCGACAAGCAAGAACTCGGCCTGGCCGTGATCGATTTGACCACGGGGGAGTTCAAGGTAGACCAGGGAGAGGCCAGCAAAATGATTGAAAAGATCAAGGTTCTCAATCCAGTAGAACTGGTCTGTCCGGAAGTCTGGCAAGAAGAAAGAAAAAAGGAGCTGGGGCTATCGGATGACAACGTGACTTTCACAAATTTGGAGATGTGGAAGTTCGACCATGATTTTGCTCAAAAGATTTTGACTGAACATTTCAAGGTTACTTCATTAGATGGATTTGGGTGTCAGGGTTTGAAGCTGGGAATATCCGCTGCCGGAGCCATTTTGGCTTATTTGAAACAAACCAAGAAGGCCTTTCTTTCTCACATTAACAAAATATCGCCCTGGATGGAGACCGAACAGATGTTTCTGGATAGGAACACTATCAGAAACTTAGAACTCCTAACTGCCATGGGAACGGGGCAAAGGGCCAATACTCTGTTTTCTCTTCTGAATAAGACCAGGACCGCTATGGGGGCACGGCTTTTGAAAAGCTGGATCATTCAACCTCTGCTGAATGTGAACAGGATCATAGAAAGACAAGATGCAGTTGAAGAGTTATTCAAAAACAATGATATGTCTGACTCTTTGGAGGAGAAGATAAAAAGAGTTGGGGATCTGGAAAGACTCTCAGGCAAGATCGGATACGGCAAGGCTAATCCTAAGGATATGATCTGGCTCAAAGACTCGCTTTCCGTAATGCCCGATCTTAAGTCAATTCTGGGCGATGCAAAATCTGAGCTTTTGAATGATGCCAGAGAGAATATTCCTGATACCACCGAATTAGTCGGCCTGATAGAAAGAGCGATCACCGACGAGCCTCCTTTTGTCTTGACCGACGGCGGAATCATCAAGTCGGGTTATTCCTCTGACTTGGATTCTTTGAAGGGGCAGATAAAAGGAAGCAAAGATTGGATAGCCGGACTTCGGCAACAGGAAAGAAAAAGAACCAACATACCATCTTTGAAAGTTGGCTTCAACAAGGTCTTCGGCTATTTCATCGAGGTGACCAAGCCACATCTGTCGAAAGTTCCGCCCGAATACATTCGCAAACAGACCATGGTCAATGCCGAAAGATTCGTCACCCAGGAGCTAAAAGACAAGGAAGCACATATTCTGGGAGCCGAGGAAAAGATCTTCAAATTGGAGTATGATCTGTTCCTGGACATCAGAGCGAAGATAGCGGAGAAGACTGCCCAGATTCAGAGGTCCGCAGAGGTAGTGGCGCAACTTGACGTATTGCTCAGCCTAAAGGAGATAGCCGCAAAATACAACTACGTTCGCCCGCAGATTGATTCATCCGATGAGATCGCCATTGAAGAGGGGAGGCATCCGGTTATAGAAAACATACTGGACGCCGGGACGTTCGTTCCCAACGACACTAAGATTGATACTGAAAGCGAACAGGTTCACATCATCACCGGCCCTAACATGGCGGGCAAATCAACTTATTTGAGACAGGTCGGTTTGATCGTGCTTCTGGCTCAGATGGGTTCTTTCGTCCCGGCAAGGAACGCCAGGATTGGAGTGGTGGACAGAATCTTCACGCGCGTGGGAGCAATGGATTACTTAGTTTTGGGTCAGAGCACGTTCCTGGTTGAAATGAATGAGACTGCAAACATTCTGAACAACGCCACGCCGAAGAGTTTAATTCTTTTGGATGAGGTGGGCAGAGGGACTTCGACTTTCGATGGTCTTTCCATCGCCTGGGCCGTGACCGAACACATTCACAACAATCCTAAGATTGGCTCCAGAACTTTATTTGCCACACATTTTCATGAATTGACCGAACTGGCGAAATTTCTACGCAGAGTGAAAAACTATAATGTGGCAGTAAAAGAATGGGGGGACGAAGTTATCTTTTTGAGAAAGATCGTTCCCGGCGGATGTGATGACAGTTATGGAATTCAGGTGGCAAGATTGGCCGGGATTCCTAAGCAAGTTCTGGAGAGGGCGAAGGAGATTTTGGCAGAGCTGGAAAACGGCGAAGTAAGGCAGCAGAGAGTGCCCGAAGCCTTGAACCAGTTCGGTTCAGGGCAAGCCAAGCCAAAACCGGTCTCCTATCAGTTGAGTATTTTTTCTCCAAAGGACGCTCAGATAGCAGAAGAACTGAAAAAACTAGATTTGGATAAATTGACTCCCATTGAGGCATTGAATAAATTGAGTGAGTTGAAAAAGAAAGCAGAAGAGCAATGACGAATGACCGATGTCAAATGAAGTGGATGACTGACGTTTCTGATGTTTCTGACCTTTCTGACGTATCTGACGTTTCTTTCATAATTTTTTATCCTTCGGCTACGCTCAGCACAAGTCCTTCGGGTGCGCTCAGGACAAGTCCTTCGAGTCCGGTCCGGACAAATCCTCCGAGTCTGCTCCGGACAAATGGTTCGCTCAGGTTCACCACAAATGGTTCGATTATGTTGACTGTAAATAAAATTCATATTTGTTCTCCTACAAACAGGAGAGTTATCCAGATCACCATCGAAGTTGTAGTGATTCTGTAGAATGAGAGGTTAGAAAGTTCGAAAGTTGGAAGGTTCGAAGGTTCAGGATTCACAGCTGATTGAACGGATGAAAAACGATGACCTCACCCCCGCCTCTGGCGGGATTTTCAACCTAGCCCTCTCCTAAGAGGAGAGGGAAAAAAGCCAGCACCTAACTTAAGTTAGGCGCTGGTCTTGGCAGGCACAAGAATGGTGACTTAATGTTTGGGATGATAACATCTCCAAGGAGCACAAGGTTACCTTTGCTTGTGACCAGATCAGGGAGGATCGGGGTGAGGGTACCCCGATCCAACAGGTGATCTATCACCATCGAAATTGTAATGATTTTGGGAAATGGTGTAGTGAATTAGATTGAAAGCGTCGCACACCCTTCACCTACGTTCAGGGTAAACAGAGATGCGACGCTACACGTAACATTGGGTGTTGTATCAAGAAGGTTAAGTTAAATGATAGAAATTTTTGGTTATCAAATTGAGCCGACATTGTTCTGGGCAATTGTGGGGGCAGTTCTAACCGCAATCGGCGTTATAGTTGCTCTTGTTCGGCGAGCTCGTTTGCGAAAGGAAGATGAAGAACATCTGCGGCGAATTGAAGACCAGGTGAAAAAGACGAATGAGGGCATGCAGAGGCTTGAGAAAAAGGTAGGTATTGAACCAATTTACATTGATGGTTTATCTTTAGCTGACCGGCCCGTCTTTGACCCGTTTCTTGAAGGCACCAAATTGATGATAGAATATAAATGGAATGAAGCGATTTCGGAGTTCGAAAAGGCAATGAAAGAAGCAAAAGGAAGGCAATTGGTTGGTCTTTATAACCTTGTCGCAATTTGCTATTATACCTCTGGTGGAAGGCTCTCTTTGGTTTTGGAAAATTATGAGGAATCATTACGTCTTGCTCGACAATTCAAAGATAAAGAAGGTGAAGTAGCCGCTTTAGGCAACATCGGTATTGTTTACTATCTTAAGGACGATCTGAAGCTGGCTTTTAAATATTTAGAGGAGGCTTTAAAGATAAATAGGCAGTTAGGTCGCAAGGAAGGCGAGGCAATCCAGTTAGGTAATATCGGTCTGGTTTATCAGGCTCAAGGTAATCTGGATCAGGCCTCGAAATATTTCGCGGATGCTTTGAAAACTGATGAGGAAATAGGTTCTAAGCAAGGTAAGACAACTCAATTGGGCAACATCGGTTTGATCTATAAGGCTAAAGATGACCCAGAGCAAGCTTTGAGGTATTTTCAGGAGGCTCTGAAAATTGATAAGGAGATAGGTTTCAGAGGAGGTGAGGCAGGGCATTTAGACAACATCGGTCTGATCTATTCTGCCAGAGGCAGATCCGCCTCTGGCGGACAAGCTAAAGGTGATCTGGATGAGGCTTTAAAATATCTTCAAGAGGCTTTAGAGATTGATAGGCAGACAGGTCATAAACCAAGTGAGGCAATTCGATTGAATAACATCGGTACGATCTATCGAAAAAGTGGTGATTTGCATCGGGCTTCGAAGTATTATAATGAGGCTCTTGAGATATTTCAAGAAATTGGTATGCCACGAGAGATTGAGAAAGTGAAAAGGAATGTTGAAAGAATTTCCCAACAGATTAAACAGATGGAAAAATGACCTCACCCCCGCCTCTGGCGGGATTTTCAACCTAGCCCTCTCCTAAGAGGAGAGGGAAAAAACAGCACCTAAC
>Ga0315539_1003141_pt1 | contig 11689 bp, 16 predicted proteins | sample SalMarSW160150MG_FD_203097 | JGI IMG/M metagenome (GOLD analysis project Ga0315539, IMG submission 203097) | Salt marsh sediment microbial communities from the Plum Island Ecosystem LTER, Massachusetts, United States - Salt Marsh Sediment SW1601-150 ... | reverse complement strand
GCCACCCGCTGGCGGTAGAGCTTTCGGGCATCGGAGGGGGGCGTTACCCTGACCCGTATCAGGGAGCCGTCGCCGGGCATGGTCAGGGCGTGGTAGTAGTCGTCCTCCGAGCCGTTATAAAGCCTCTCCCAGCACAGGTTGGCCACCCCGGCGTGCCGGTTTGAGGCCTCCACCTTAACGTAGGGAACACGGGAAGCCTCTTTCTGGGCGGTGAGCAGTGTCGAGCTGAGCTGTCTCATCAGGGCCTCCTTTACCAGAAAATATGCCCCAGCACGATACCCAGCGCCCCGAACAGGAGGAGCCACAGCAGGGGGTGTTTTTTCTGGTTATCCCGCATGATATAGGTCCAGGGCCTGCCTCCTATACGGCTCCAGAGCCACTTGTATAACCTTTCTATCATCTTTACCCCCCTACCCCAGCACCGCCAGGGTATCCGGCAGCGCTTTATCAGCTTTAAGGTAGTGGCCGGCCAGGTGCTTGGCCGCCTGGAGTATCTGCTCCGGGCTGGCTTCAACCCGCCGCCCCCGGTAGCCCCCGGGAGAAAGCGCCGCCACCGCCGCCGGCATTAATTCCCAGTCAACCGTCTTTTCTATATCCAGCCTCCCCTTGAGCGCCCTGAGGATGCTTTTCTTATGGTGGGGCAGCTTCCAGCTATCGGGGTCATCGGGGTCGCCAACGATGGCAAACGCCTCCTTGGGCAAATCGTCTTTGGTCTTAGCCAGGGCCTCTCTCACTTTCATCTTGGTCTCCTTTACTGGCGGTAGAGTTGGCGGATTCTTACCTGGTTCCTTCTCCCCAGCCGTTTCAGCTCGCCGCGGAACTGCTTTAATCTCTCATCGCCCCAGGCCAGAAACTCCCTGGGAGTGGTGGTGCCGCCCAGGCTCACCCGGTTGATGGCATAGCTCGCCCACTCCACGGCGGCATAGCCCTCAGCGCCGGTGGCGATTAAATCCTCGTGCCTGCTGGAGATGGTTGACCCCTGGGTATCAAGGGTGTGGAGCATGCCGTAATAGACGTTGCAGTCGGAGCCATCGGGGGTCTCATCGCTAAACAGAGTCAAGGCATGTCCCCATAAAGCGAACCTCTGGTAGCTGGGCGGGAAAATGCCCAGCGGATACTCCACCGCCTCCACCATAACCCTATCGGTCAGCGGGGAGATGTCGATCACCCTGGAGTCGGCGGCGGTGGGCAGGGTAGCCTTGGCCGGGAAGGGCACCGCCTCGGAAAACTCCTTTACGGCGCGGGTGATGTGCCGGTCCAGCTCGTCGTTACTCCAGCGGTAGTTCTGCGCGTCTTCGTCTTTCAAATCGCGCCTGACAATAGTTCTCATCGTGCTCAAGTCCATAGTCTCATGCCTCCCCCCTTGGTCGGTATTTCAATCTTGGCGGTCAGCCCATCGGCGCCCTCCCCCAGCTCGCTGGCAAAGAGGTGCTTGAGCAGACCCCCGCCCCCGATTTCACTGGCCTCGGCGCCGTAGCCGTTCTCGGCGGCGGCCAACAGCCGGTCGATAAAGGCTTCAATAGCGGAGCCGCTATCGCTGCCCACCAGGAAAGCCCCGGACACTGGTACCGCCTCCACCCCGGAGCCGTTATCAGAAGCAGTCTTGGCCACCGGCGCCTGTAGGGAAACAGAGGCGTCAACCCCATAACCGGTATCAGAGGCGGTCTTGGCCGCCGGCGTCTGCAGTGAAACCAGGGCGTCAACGCCGGAGCCGCTTTCGGGCAGGGCAATATCCCGGGCCGGTAACGAATCAGCGCCACTGCCGGTCTCGCTGCCGTTGATAGCCGCTAAAGGACTCCCCGATGCCTTGGTATCGGCACCGGCTCCAGTATCAGCCCCGAATTTTTCAGTTGCTCCACCTCCCGATGCGCCTGTCCCATAAAGGGACATACCATCGCCATCTAAGAGGGAAAAGGGTTGCTCGTCACCGGGGTCAATACACTCCCCACTATAATAACGAACACCTGAGTATCCAGTGCCATCAATCTTAAGATAGAAATAATTCGGAGAATAAGCCCCTATTAGGTCGCCTGATTCACAATCAATATCAAGCCCCGTAACTACCTGTTTTGAGCCACCCGCTATGTCCCCTATACTTTCACTATCTCTAACTTTATAAGTTGTCCCACTGACAAGATAGACCATTCCTGCTGTGACTGAATTTGTGCTGCTTGAAAGGTAAATTTCAACCGTATTAATAGAGCCTGAATCGTTGGCAGGGTTATCCAAAGCCACATAAGTTCTACTCATCCAGTATGCAGAAGCCCTATTAATCGCCTCAAGCCCAATATCAATTGCCAACTTCAACCTCCAAACCGGCAAAACGGGCGTTAACTTCCTCAATAAGCTGTTTGGTGTCGGTGGAGTACGGGACTATCCCGCCGCTTCCCCGTTTGGCACTGGCATTCATTAGTTGAACAACTTGCCTCAAACTGACTTCTTTAACCCGCCATCTAATAGCATCCAGCCACTCCACGTCGGAAAGCAGGTTATCAAGCTGGCTCAAGGTATCAGCGTCAAAAATCTCCCTGACCTTAGCTTCCAGTTCCTCTCTGGTAGTCTCATGGTCAATGGTGATAAAGTGGCAGATAGTGGGGTTAAGTTCTTTGTGAGTTGGAATCAGGGCCAGCAGAGCTTCGTCGGCTAATTCTTCCTCTACCGGTTCCCGGTCAAAGTGGTCAACATAGTGGAGAGGGTACGTCTTACTCCCCTGACCGTAACACAAATCAAACCTCACCTTGAGCCAGCCGTTTTTAGTATGTGTGCCCGAGCCGTTGAATGTTGCTGTTACTACTGGTGGCATTTCTATCCCTCCAATACCCGGTGGCACTATCCCAAATCGCCTGCCGGCGGTTATCAGCTTAAGGTTATGCTGACTTCCAGTGTCCAGGTACCGCTTGACTTGGTGCCCAGGGATTCAACCTTGCGGTTGAGGCACTTGGCGCTGGACGATTGCTTGACCACCCACTCATTCCAGGCGTAGTTGGCTTCGCTGTCGCCGAAGCTGGCCTTAAAGGTCGTCTTCTGGGCGGTAGAGGTGGGATAGCTGCTCTCCATACCCTTGTAGGTCTTGTTGGTGGCCGCCTGGAGGTCGGTCTGGGTGGCGTTGGCAGCGGTGGTGGAATCGCCCACGCCCACCTGGGCGTAGCTATTACTGAAGTGATTGGCCGAATCGCCGATAATCAGGTCCCACATCTCGTCGATGCCGGTGTTAAGCAGGCAGTTGCCCTCGCCCTCGATTACCTCGTAGGGCTGGAAGCGCTCATGGAAGGCCGCCTCCGCCCCCCGGTAGGGCGTAATGTCCTGGCGGTATTTGCTCAGCCGGTAGCGGCAGAGCCATCGGGCTGCATCTTTATTCTTCATTTTCTCCTCCCGTGGGGGAGCCTCATCTCGGCTCCCCCGAAATTAGCTTTAGTTTAGTCCTTGACCCCGATTAAAGCGGCTGACTTGATGGAGCTGAACAGGGCCAGCGAGCAGTACCACTTAATGCGGGTCCGCGATGCGTCCTTGGTCTCCAGCGAGCCGATTGGCTCCACGGTAAGGTGGCCGGGGCCGGTCAGGCCGCATAGCGCCCCCTCCCCCATCTGGAAGGCGTATATGGTGGAGCAGGTGCCGCCGGTGGTGGCTGTCTCCACTCCGCCGCTCAGGGTATGGGTATCCAGTATCCAGTCGTTGACGCCGATGGGGGTGCCGTCCCAGAGCTGGACGAAGTTGCCCCAGCGGTCTCTATCGGTCTCAATCATGCCGCCGGCGGCTCTTACCAGGGCGTTAATCTTGCGCCGGGAACGGCGGCTCATCAGCAGCACATCGGGTTTGCCGCCCTTGACAGCGTCGATAAGCTCGTCCAGCTTGGCCAGGGTCAGGGTGGCGCCGGTGTCGCTCATGGCGATGAGCTGATCGCCGGCGGTGCCGGTGTCAATCAGCTTTATCAGCCCGTCGAACTGCTTGGCGTTGACCGAGGAGTCGCCGTAGATAAAGGTCTCCTCGAACTTGTCGCGGAGCGCCTTGGCCTTCAGCTCGACCACGGCTGCCTCCAGGTCCTGTATGTTGCTGCGGGTCGCCTTGAGGAAGTTATCCACGTCGGCGTCGCCGCCCATAATCTTCAGGGTGGCCGTTTTCTGCTCGAAGGTCGGCGTGGACTCGGACCAGGAGTCGCCGACGTCGTAGAAATCGATGGTGGGCAGGGTCTTTTCCTGGTTGTAGGTCATGACGTTGCCCACAATCTCGATGAAGGGCATCTGCTGCAGGACGGGCGAGTCCTTGACGATGGTCTCGACCACCCCCTGGAGCAGCATATCGTTGGACAGCTTGGCTGCCTCATCCAGTGTTAAAGCCATTTTCTATCTCCTTTCACCCATTGCGTATTGAATCTTCTCCTGCGGGGACAGTGCGGATAAGTCCGCCGGCGTCCTCAAGGGTGCCCCCGCCGGTATTTTGGCCCCGGCTATTTCGGTCTCCAGCCGCTGCCTCACCCGGTCGATAAGAGCCTGAGCACCGGCCAGCGATTTATCAATCTCCTCAACGCTGTCGCCGGTTATCAGTTCCTCGGGCAACTCAGGGTTAGACCTGACCACCAGCGCCCGGTAGTTGGCTATCGCCTGAGACTGGCCGTCCTTAAGCTCGGCCAACTGCGTCTCCAGCTCGGCCAGCGACTGCTTTAAGGTGTTAATCTGGTCGTCCCTCTCGGCCAGAGCCTGCTCTAGCCCGGAGATGCGGGAACTCTTCTCCACCAGCGCCGCCTCGCTTTCAGCCAGCCGCGCTTCCAGCTCCCCCCCGTCGAGCTCTTTCTCCTGGTTTCGATTTCCCTCCGGGGCCCCCGAAAATCCTGATTTTTGGGGTAAATTATTGTTTTTTGCCATTTTTCCTCCTTAAGATGGGGATTCGCCAGCGCCTGTCTCCCCGGCTGAAGCTCTCTCTCCCTCTCCGCCGTTGGCAGACCTGGCGTTATTCGGGTTCCCAGAAAAATCGGAGATTTTTCCGGGTGAATTAACCGTCTTATTCATCCTTAAAATAGTCTCCCTCTCCTCCAGCCACCGCTTGAACTCGCTCTCCGGGTCCTTGATGCCCATCTCCTCCATGGCTCCCCGCCGCGAGTGAATTCCGCTCTGGACAAGGGTCTGCTCATTGGAAACCAGGCGGGCTATATCCTGGGGCAGTATCGGGCTCCAGATTACCCGCAGCCGGTTCTGGCCAAAATCCATTCCCTGGTACTTTTCCAGCAGCTTTAGAATCATCCGGTTGCGCCGGTTATAGGCGGCGGTGCGGATAATCCGCTTACGCCTCACCTTGTGCAGTAGCGGGTTAAGCTCAATCTCAAGGGCTACCCCGGAAAGGTCGCGCTCGGTGCCGCCGAAGGCGGCCCGGGGAGACTCGGAGATATCGTGCAGTATTCTATAGAGCAGATTGATATAATCTATGTGCAACTCCACCCCACCCCCCTGCAAAAGGTCGAGCAGGTAGGCCTTGGCGTCCTCGGGTATATTCCAGACCGCCCCCGGCCTTACGGCGATATCCTCGGCCTCCTCCACATTCTCCAGCACGGCAATGGGGTTGCCGGAAAGCTCCAGTATCCTTGATAGCTGCGACATCGCCCGGTTAAGCTCCTGCTGGGACTCCATAATCGTAGATAAATCAGACATACCCCAGAACTGCTTCGGCTCCCTCAGGTTGGGGTAGATGATAAAAGGGATAAAGCCGTAGGGATTGGGCTTGCTCTCGATGAGGGCGTCATCCAGGTAAAACTGGAACTGGCCGTCAGCCCACAGCTCGACTATAGTCGCCTGCTTGCCCTTGGGCTTCACCCCGTAGAGCAGTTGGCTCTCCTCAGTGGTCAGGCTGTACTTGGAGGCAACCCGCCACACCCGGGAGGTATCATCCCCCAGCCACCAGACATAGATGCCCTGGATATCGGGGGCGGTAACCCTCACCTTTTTGGCCCCGGTATCCCAGCTAATCTTGTAGCCGGCATCGCCCAGGACGGCGCAGTCAATCTCGGTCTCCAGGTCCAGCTGCTCCAGGTTGTTTTCCTCATAGACCTGGTGCAGGGCGGCCTCGGCCCTCTGGGCTTTAGCTTCGGCCTCGGCCGAGTCTTCCACAGCGTCCACGGCAAAGTTAACCCCGGACATAAGGTAAGAGGTAACCTTATCGATAAAGACCTTAGCGTAGTTAAAGGTTAATCTTTTCTCCCCCCGCCGCTCTCTCCCCTCCCACTGCCGCCCGTGGTAGAAATCGAGCCGCTCCCGGTAGCCCCGGAGCCGGTCAATATCCTGGCGGTTCAACTGTGAGATAATAGAGTTCTTATCCATTAGCCCCCCTTTGAAATCTTGAATTTGGGGTAGATATATCCTTAGCCTGCTTTAATATGCGCTGTATGGTGCGCCGGCTGATGCCGAACATCAGGGCCAGCTCCTCCACCTTCTTAGCCTGGTCGGTAAACAGCCTTAACACCGCTTCGTCCCTTAAAGTTTTCAGCCACCGCTGCTTGCCCCCGGGCTGGGCATAGAGGCATTCGGGAAAGGGACAGTCAAGGCAGGAATCGGCAAACTCACACCCGTTATCCTGGTAGTGGCAGTACTCCGGCGGTAAATCCAGTTCAAAATCGTAACAATCCATATCTCTAACTCTAAAAAGCCGGATGATGAGATATTAGCACATTTGTTCTAATCGGTCAATGACATTTTGTCGCCCAATTATCGTTGACACGGTATAAGGCCATAGGTTATTATTTAGACAGGTTTGCAGTTTGGCGAAAAAGATGGAAGCGGCGGAATTTACCCCAAAGTTTGGAATGTCCAAAAATACTTTAGGGTTTCTTAACAAATTCATAACTTTTTCTTGTTATATTCGTTATAAATATGGGGCAGACTCTCAGGCAGTTTTAAAAATGATGGAGGTAGATGGTGAAAGGTAAGAGATTTTTAAGCATTCTGGCGACGGCAATAATCCTGGCGATGATGATAGCAGTCATACCGGTTAGTCCGGTACTGGCGGCGGAACGCATTACAGTCACTCCAACTAGCGGCGAAATCGACGATTATATCGAAATCAGCTGCTCCGGTTTTTCCCCAGAAGAGGACGAGGTTTATTTCTACTTTTCCGACGAAGATATTGATGTAGACGATGAGGTTGATGTTGACGAGCTTGATTCCTACGAGTATATAGAAAATGTATATTCTGAGGGCGATACATCATTCGAAGGCAACTTCGATGTGCCCGATGAACTTACCGACGGGGATGACAGAGTAGATGTCGAAAGCGGCGATTACTATATCTATGCATCCTACACTAGTGAGGGAGAGATAGTCGCCAAGGATGACTTCCGTGTCATCGTCATCGGCCTATCCATCAGCCCCACCAAGGGGACGGTGGATACCGAGGTCAGGGTCAACGGCTCCGGTTTTGAGAGCAGAAAAAGCATTGAGATAAAATTCGGCAGTTCCACCGTCGAAATATCAAGAGGCGATGATGATACCAGCAGCAACGGCTCCTTCACCAGCTATTTCATCGTCCCCGAGAGCGTCGCCGGCGACCACACCATAACCGTTGAGGTTGACAATGACGAGGCCGAAGCTGACTTCACCGTGGAGCCCGATATAGAGATTGACCCCGTAGAGGGGGCGGTAAATGACAGGATACTGGTCACCGGTACCGGCTTCGCCCGTATGGAGGATTTTACCATCACCTTTGACGGCGAGGAGGTGGGGGGAGATACGACTGGTGGCTCCGGCAGCTTTGAGACTCATGTTAATGTGCCCGAGTTGGGCGCCGGAGAGTATGATGTCGAGGCTGAAGACGATAGCAACAACTCGGCCAGCGCCACCTTCACCATAAGCACCGATGTCAGCATCAGCCCGGTCACCAGCACCAGTTCCCCCGGCCATGTGGGCCAGGACCTGACCATCAGCGGCACGGGCTTCAAACCCAACTCTGATATAACCATCACCTACGCCTCGACCCCGGTCACCTATCACGCCACCAGTGAATCGGACGGCAGCTTTTCCTATACCTTCCCGGTTCCCTCCAGCGACGCCGGGGAGCACACCATAACCGCCAGTGATGGCACCAGCAGTATGTCAGTAAACTTCTTCATGGAGTCAACGCCGCCGAAGACACCGCAACCCCTGGAGCCCTACATGGAAGGCAAAGCGAAATCACTGGCATACTTTGACTGGGAAGATGTCACCGCCAATATTGACGGCGTTGTCGAGGTGAGCCTGCCCATAACCTATGACCTCCAAGTAGCCACCAACGAGAACTTCACCTCCCCACTAGTAAACCAGACAGGGCTGACTACCTCGGAATATACCCTCACCGAAGAGGAGGCGCTGGAGAAAACCAGCAAAGAAACCCCCTACTACTACTGGAGGGTAAGGGCGGTAGATGCCGCCTCCAATGCCAGCCCGTGGACCGGCGCTGGCACCTTCACCCTCGGCTTTAGCCTTGACTTTGATCTAAGCGGCGGCTGGTTGCTCTATGTCCTCATCGGGGTGGGGGCGCTGGTGCTCTTCTTCGTAGGCTTCTGGCTCGGCCGGAGGGGCGGCGGCGGCGGCGGCGACTACTACTAATCAAAAATAAAAAACAAGAGAGGGGACCTTAAGTCCCCTCTCTATCTTTAAAAAATATCTATTCAAAAATCTTAAAGCGGCTATTTCTGCTTTTTCTTAGCCTCACGGATAATCTGCTCTGCCTGCCGTTTAGCCGCCGAAATAACCTGAGCCGCCTCCCACTCTGACTCGTGCTTGGCCTCAGCCCTGATCTTGGCTATCTCTTCCTCCGCCTGCTTCTTACCAACCCCCCTGGCTTCGCTGGTAACCTGCTTGGCTGACTTTTTAGCCTCATTTAGAATACTGTTAGCCTTTTCCTCAGCTTCTCTCTGAGCGTCAGCTAATATCTGGCTGGCTTCCTTCTCGGCCTCCCGCTGTGCCCTAGCAACAATGTCAGCCGCTTCCTCCCTGGCGCGCTCAACATAGAGCTTCTTCTCCCGTTGTTTTTCCTGCTCGGCTTGCTTCCTTGCCTTCTCCGTAGCCTCGGTAATAATTCGCGCGCTCTTCTCCTTAGCCTCGGCAACAATCCCTTCTGCTTTCTGCTCAGTCTGTTTCTTAATGGTGCTCTCGAACTCGGCTACTACCTCTTTAGTTTTCTCCTTGGTTTCGTTAATGTACCTCTGTGCCTCCTGCTCAGCTTGCCCTCTTAACTCAGCGATAATCTGTTCCGACTGACTCTGAGCCTCTGTCCTGGCTTCGGTAATCAGGTGCTCCCCTTTTTGTTTGGCTCTAGCGATAACCGCGGCCGATTCTTGCTCTGCCTCTCTCCTGATCCTTTCCCGCTCCTGTGCCAGAACATTGATTAACCGCTGTCGGTATTCATCCCGGGCTCCAGCAATAATATGAGCCGATTTTCGGTCCGCCTCCTTCCTCATTCTGTTCCCCTCTTCCTCAATAATCAGGCTGAGCCTCTGTCTTATCTCATCGGAAACATCGTTCATCTCTACAAGCTCCTGCGCTGCCTCATCAATTACATTTGCCATATGACCGTCCTCCTTTTTGGCCTACCCTGGCCTGCCCTATGTAATATGGTTGGCTTCCCTGGCAATCCTATCAACATCATCATTTGTGAACAACCGCCATCCCCGCTTATCCCGGTGCGAGGCATCATTCAGAACGCCCTTTCGAAGCCACCTCAAGAAAGTAGACCTACCTATCCCCACCATCCGGCAGGCCTCCGAGGTTCTATAGTAGGTCTCGCCCTTGATACTAACCGGCATAGTTTAAGTCTCCTTTAAAACCGCTAAAACCGGGTTGGTATATGTCAATCTTGCTCAAATTATGCTATAGAGCCAGGCAAACTGTAAATCACCTGAAAGTACCGCTCTAGGGGCACATTAGTACTGGTAAAATAGTCCCGGTCAAGCCCGCCGCTGCCGTTCCAGGACAGTCGCTTAGGATAGGAAAAGTAACCTTGACCATCACTATATAGCAGGCTACGATTTTAGTAGGTGGCCCGTCCGGTCAGTTGGGAAGCTGGGGTTTAAATATGATGCCAGCGGTAACCTTCGTAGCACTGAATATTGCGGACGCTTATCTAACCAAGATAAGTTTAGCGGCGGGGGCAATAGAGATTAACCCACTGATGACGGGCATCGGCAGTAGCCTGCTATTCAAGGGGCTGATAGCGGTAGCACTGGCCTGCGCCCTCTACTTTTTCGGGAAAGAAAAACTCCTGTGGTTGTTGAACTTCGCGTTTTTCGGTATTGTCTTGTGGAACTCAGCCGCTTACTTGCTAATAGACCTCTGGCCGCTCAATTCCTTCATCGGCACCCACGCCGGCTTCTAAATACCGTCAGCCGGGCAAACCCTCTATAATTAAAACCGCTAAATCTCCGCCGCCGCCACCAGTATTAAGCAATCCTCATCCCCATCGTTTATCAGGCCGTGGGGCACCCCGCAGGGAAGCCAGATTGCGTCACCGGCGGTTACTTTCTGTCGCTCATCGCCGACCGTCATCACCCCCCGCCCCGAAAGCAGGTAGTAAACCTCCTCATAGGGGTCCACGTGTACCTCTATCTCCTTACCCGGCTTCAGAACGGCGTGGGCAAAGAACAAAAGGCCCTCCAGTAACCGCCTATCCAGCAGCATGCAGGCCTCAGCCCCATTATGGGCTATGTAGCGGGTCTGGATTACCTCCGGGTGGTTAATATTTCTAACTATCATAAACCCATCTCCTTGGCTCAAAGCAAAAAGCGCTCAATCGCTACCGCCAGCCCATTCTGGTCAACATGAGGGGCTATATGGTCGGATACCGCCTTGAGCTCGTCGGGGGCGTTGCCCATAGCCACCGCCAGGCCAGCCCGGGAAAGCAGGGTAATATCATTGGTGCCATCCCCCACCGCCATCACCTCGCTCAAGGAAATCCCCAGGTGCCGGACCAGCGCCTCCAGTGCCTTCCCCTTGGATACCTCGAGGGCAACAACATTGGCAAACTCGACGTCGGGGAAAGCCGGCGACCGGGCCAGGGAAAAGTGAAGGCTACCCTCAAACCGGGCGTAAAACTGCCTGGCTTTAGCCAACTGCTCGGGATTGACCGAGGTCAACCCCCCTTTAATGATTCTCTCCCGCTGCCAGAGATTTTTGAAGTCCACGATGGTAGGCTCGATACCGAAGTAATGCCGGTGGGCATCGGTTGACCAGTTCTCCCGCTCGGCAAAATAATGGCCCGCCGAATGAAGCTCAAATTCTATTTTATGCCGGTGGGCAAACTCAACCGCCTCCCTGACCACCTCACTATCCAGCGGCTCGGCATAGACCTCCTCGCCCAGGCTGGAGACTAAAGCGCCGTCAAAGAAGATATGATGGCCGTCCAGCGCCAGCTGGTCTAAAATAGACCGGCAGGCCAGGAGCGCCCGTCCGGTGGACAGGGCAACCCCCACCCCCGATTTTCGGGCCCGGTCCAGAGCTTTCTTATTCTCGGCCGAGATGTTCCTCTCTCTGCCCAGCAAGGTGCCATCTATATCTATCACTAACATCTTGTACTTCATCAGCCCTCCCTATCTATCCATTAATTTTAGCATTAGAGGCGGTAGATTTCCAAATCAGACAGGCTCAGGCAGTACTGCGGCACTGGCTCTTAAAGAATGTTCAATTTCCCATACCCTCCCACCCTACAGGGGTTTCACCCTCTTAGACTCTCTCTT
>Ga0315539_1003137_pt1 | contig 11699 bp, 7 predicted proteins | sample SalMarSW160150MG_FD_203097 | JGI IMG/M metagenome (GOLD analysis project Ga0315539, IMG submission 203097) | Salt marsh sediment microbial communities from the Plum Island Ecosystem LTER, Massachusetts, United States - Salt Marsh Sediment SW1601-150 ... | reverse complement strand
CGTGGTCGTTGACCCAGATGCCAGCGGTAATGTGCATGGCGCTAACCAGGCAAAAGCCCTCCTGAACGCCCGACTTGTGGAGTATGGCGTCCACCTCGCTGGTGATGTTCGCCAGATGGCGTCGGGCTCCGGTATTGAACCACAGGTATTCGGTATGACTTCTCATGCGTTCCCCCCACTGCCTGAATGTGCCCTGATCGGCGACCTCTGCGGCCTTTCGGTCGAGGTTTACCCTTTGCCCCTGACCGCTGTCAAGCCCACCGGGGCGCTAGACTCGGAGGCTAGCCGGCCAGCACCAGGCCTCGATCCAAGCCCTGGTCATCCTGATGCGCATCGATTGGGGTGCTCGCCCAAGGCTAGATAGTGGCTCCACATAGGGTATAATGCTACCTGCACACTAGAAAGCTTGCACATGGCAAGCCGTCGGCTGCAAAGGAGGCAACGATGGACTTCCGGTTTAGCCAAGAGGAGGAAGCCTTCCGTAAGGAAGTAAGAGAGTTCCTTCGGGAGGAGTGGACTCTAACCGACTATGATCTGGACAACCCCGACCATTGGAATGCAGCCAAGGAGTTGGAGAAGAAGCTCGGTGCCAAAGGATGGCTCTGCATGGCCTGGCCCAAGGAATACGGCGGCCTGGGCACCAGCCACATGCACCAACTGGTGTTCCAAGAGGAGATGGCCTCTGCCCACGCGCCCATCCTGGACAGTCAGGGTGTGTACATGGTGGGGCCATGCCTGATGTTTCAGGGCACCGAAGAGCAAAAGCAACGCTTCCTGCCGCCCATAGCCCGCAGCGAGGTTGTCTGGGTTCAAGGGTTCAGCGAGCCCAATGCCGGCTCCGACCTGGCCAGCCTCCAGACTCGCGCGGTGCTCGATGGCGATGACTACGTAGTCAACGGACAGAAGACCTGGACCACCAGGGCCCATCGCGGCGACTGGATACACCTTATGGTTAGAACAGACCCCAATGCACCAAAGCACCGCGGCATTTCCTACCTCCTGGTAGACATGCGCTCATCTGGCATCAGCATCAATCCCATCATCCAAATGACGGGGCAGGCTGACTACTACGAGGTCTACTTCGATAACGTGCGCGTGCCCAAGAGCAACCTAGTGGGTCAGGAGAACCAGGGTTGGTACGTGGCCCTTACCACCCTGGCCTTCGAACGGTCGGCCATTGGTGCCATTGTTTCCCAAACCCGTCACCTGCTCGAGGATCTTGTGCAGTTCGCCAGAGAGACCAAGCGGGATGGCCAGCCCCTTATTAAAGACCCGATGTTCGGCCGCAAGCTGGCCGAACTGACCACCGAGATAGAAGTCGCCCAACTCCTCAGCCACCGTGTGGTCTGGATGGCAAGTCGTGGCCAGGTGCCCAACTATGAGGCCTCAGTAGCCAAGACCTTCACCACCGAACTCCAGCAGCGAATCGCCAACGTCGGCATGCATCTCTTGGGGCTATATGGCCAGCTAGCAGAGGGGTCGAAGTGGGTCGCCTTGGAGGGCCGCATTCAGTACGAGTACCTGTGGACGGTGGGCGTGACCATTTACGCTGGCAGCAATGAGATCCAGCGGAACATCATCGCCACGCGCGGTCTAGACCTGCCGCGCGGGTAGCCCCTCGCAGGAAGACAGCGGGCGACACGAGGGATCGCCCCCTCCACCTCCATGCCGCGGTGACCGATAAGGGGACCCTCCTGCCGGCACCCGGTAACGAAGCGCTGCTTCCCCGCGTCTTACCTAGTCGAAGGCCCTGCCGGGCTCCAGACATCTCAGGAGGTGAAAGAACCACGCGAAGCCTTGGAGAGATGCGGGCGATGTCAAGCGAGGTTTGCTCCAGAGAGATACGGCGCATCACCACCCGGGTTGAAACGCGGGTCGATGGTCCCGCTCCCCACCTGCGCTGGTTATGGGTCGTCGGCGCTCTGACCATAAGCTCCACCATAGCGGCCCTCCTGATATGGCAGGAACCGAACCCGACGAACTATGTCGCCAGTACAGTTGTCCTAGCACTTCTAGGTATCTTGGCCTTTACTGCTGCTGGCCAGGCGCTAACGCTCACCTCGCGCTTCCGCCAGAGCACCCTCTACATACAAGAGGTCGAGCAAAACTATGAGTCCCTCTGGCAGGTTATGTTCTCGGCTCTTGATCTGAAGGACGGGGTTACCGGCGGCCACTCTTCGCGGGTCGCCGACCTCACTGTGTACCTGGGGCAGCGGCTAGGCATGTCGGCCGATGAACTGGAGCACCTGAGGTGGGCTGCTCTTCTGCACGATGTGGGCAAAATCGGCGTGGCCGATGACATCCTTAGGAAGCCAGGGCCCCTGTCCGTCGCCGAGTGGGACCAGATGAGGCGCCATCCAGCCTACGGATATTCGATAGTGGGCCAGCACAGCTTGCTCAGTCAAGTTGCCGAGATCGTCTACTCCCATCACGAACACTACGACGGCACGGGCTACCCGCGCGGCCTTGCCGGCGAGAAGATACCCCTTGGCGCACGGGTATTCGCGGCGGCCGATGCCTACGATGCAATGACCTCCGACCGCCCCTATCGCCCAGCCCTCTCTCATAGCCAGGCGATAGAGGAGATCGAGCGCAACGCTGGCTCACAGTTCGACCCCAGGGTGGTGGCAGCAGTGTTGGAGTGGGCCGGGGAAGCCCCCCGCTCAGAGCACCGCCAGCGCATTGCCCTCCCACGACCACTACCGGTCACTGCCAAGACATGAAAAGGCGCGGCCGCAACCTGCATGGCCGCTTGACGCCGCGCCTTGCGCCCTGCTTCGGGCTGGCTACTTCCCTCCTACTCGAACACATATAGCGGGCCGAAGTACTCCCACTTGCCCTTCCCATCCTCCACACTAGCCCGCAGCATCTTGCCGGTTTGCAGACCGGTGTGGTCCGTGTCGGAGAAGGAGACGTTCACCTCATCCAGGAACAAGTCGCTGTGAAAGTCCTCGATGGACTCCAGGGCATCCATGAGCCCCTCTCGCGTCAGGTTGTCGCAGGACCTGCTGAGCACCTCCACCGCCACTTCTGCCAGCGCCTGGGCATAGATGGTGAAGTTGGTGGGACTGGGCCCGTCGTACTCCTCCATGATCCGGTAGTGTTCAGCTACAGCCAGGTCGTCGGTCCAGGTCGCCAGCTTAAGGGCCTGGAAGCTAATGGCACCCTCCAGGAGCTCGGGCGGGACGAACTTGAACATCATTTCGTCGGAATTGATGTAGCTCAGCATCCACTGGGGATGCCAGCCCAGGCGGTCGGCCTGTTTGAGGGCCTGAGAGGTGTAGCCGGGATTGGCCATAACAGTGACCACCTCGGCGCCGGCGTTCTTCATGTTGGTCACCTGGGAGCTGATGGAGACCGCCGTGGGCTCGTAGCTCTGCTCGGAGACGATCTCGTTCTTATCGGGGTCCAGCCCGTCCTTCACTCCTTCCAGGTGATCAGTGCCCTGCAGGAGATTCGAGTAGAGGATGCCTACCTTCTTGCCGGGCAGGTTCTCGGAGATGTACTCGCCGAAAAACACGCCCTCGGTCCTGTTGCTGGGGATCATCTGGACAGTCCAGGGGTACCCCTCGGGGTCGTCGCCGAACATGTGAGACCCGGCGGAGACCAGGATGTCGGGCACAGCCTTCTCATTCAGGTACTCCCAAGTGCCGGGATGAGCACCATCGCCCAGGGAGCCGACCATGGCGAACACCTTGTCCTCCTCCACCAGCCTACGCACCGCCTCCATACCCTTAGCCGGGTCGTCCTGGTTATCCTCCAGCTTGTAGACGATCTTGCGACCGCAGACGCCCCCCTCGGTATCGTTGATGTACTTGAAGTAGGCCTCTGTGGTCTGGGGAATCGTGATGTACACCGCCGCCATGACACCGGCGAGGGGACAATCCGCTCCCAGGAGTATCTCTGTGTCCGTGATGCCAGGCACCTCCACCACGGCGGTAGGAGTGCCGGTCGCCGCGGCTGTGGGCGTGTCGCCAGGGATGGGAGTCGCCTCCTCTTCTTCCTCCCCGCAAGCCACTGCCAGGGGGATGAGAACCAGGCAGGCTAGAAGCAACACAGCCAGCAGAGCAGTGATCTTACCTGGCAACAGCACAACATGGCCGACCTTCATCTTCGGTCTCCCTTCATGGCCTTGCCTACCGGTAGAGAACCTTAGCTACGTCTTCGAGACCCAACTCCTCCAGGAAGCGGGCCACCCCTGTTTTCCCTGGAAATAGGCGTAGCTCGGGCTGGCTACCCCCTCCTACTCGAACACATATAGCGGGCCGAAGTATTCCCACTTACCCTTTCCATCTTCCACGGTAGACCGCAGCATCCTGGCGGTCTGAAAGGCCGTGTGATCCGTATCGGAGAAGGAGATGTTCACCTCGTCTATGAGCAGGTCGCCGTGCCAGTCCTGGATGGACTCCACTGCATCCAGGAGCCCCTGTCGCGTCAGGTTGTCGCAGCTTCGGCTGAGCGCCTCCACCGCCACCTCTGCCAGCGCCTGGGCATAGACGGTGAAGTTGGTGGGGCTGGGCCCGCCGTACTCGCTCATGAGCCGGTGGTGTTCAGCTATAGCGGGGTCGTCGGTCCAGGCCGCCAGCTTGAGGGCCTGGAGGCTAATGGCGCCGTCCAGAAGTTCGGGCGAAACGAACTTAAACATCATTTCGTCGGAGTTGATGTAGCTTATGACCCACTGGGGATGCCAGCCCAGGCGGTCGGCCTGTTTGATGGCCTGGGCGGTGAAGCCGGGACTGGCAACGGTGGTGACCACCTCGGCACCGGAGTTCTTCATATTGTTCACCTGGGAGCTGATGGTGACCGCCGAGACCTCGTAGCTCTGCTCGGAGACGATCTCGTTCTTATCGGGGTCCAGCCCGTCCTTCACCCCTTGCAGGTGGTCAGTGCCCTGCATGATATTCGGGTAGAGCACGGCCACCTTCTTGCCGGGCAGGTTCTCGGAGATGTACTGGCCGAAGAACGTCCCCTCGATCTTGTTGCTGGGGATCATCTGGACGGTCCAGGGGTGCCCCTCGGGGTCATCGCCGAACATGTGAGAGCCAGCGGAGACCAGGATGTCGGGCACGCCGTTCTCGTTCAGATAGTCCCAGACGGCGGGATGGGGAGAATCGCCCAGGGAGCCGACCATGGCGAACACCTCGTCCTCTTCCACCAGCTTGCGCACCACCTCGACGGCCTTGGCCGGGTCGTCCTGGTTGTCCTCCACCTTATAGACGATCTCCCGACCGCAGACGCCCCCCTGGGTGTCGTTGATGTAATCGAAGTAGGCTTCCACAGTCTGGGGGATCGTGGCGTAGACCGCCCCCATAGCCCCAGCGAGGGGACAATCGGCTCCCAGGAGTATCTCTGTGTCCGTGATGCCCGGCACCTCCGCCACGGCGGTAGGAGTGCCGGTCACTGCGGCCGTGGGTGTGCCGCCAGGGGTAGGAGTCCCCTCCTCCTCTTCCTCCCCCCCGCAAGCCACTGCCAGGGGGATGAGAACCAGGCAGGCTAGAAGCAGAACGGCCAGCAGAGCGGCGGCTCTACCTGACAGGGGAATGACCTGTTTGAGTCTCATCTTAGACCCTCCTACTACCATCGAAAGTGCTCTTCCACCGTCTGCCAAGAGCGAACCCTGGGAGGGTGCGCCCTTGTGAGTTAGGCTGCGGGCGATTGTTGGGCTCTAATCCTCTAGGAGTTCGCTTTCCGTGTATTCCCGTATTGGGCCGAAGTATTCCCACACGCCCTTGCCATCGCGCAAGACCAGCTTCAGCATCCTGCTGGTTTGGATAGCCGTGTGGTCAGTGTCGCTGAAGGTGATGTTGACTTCGTCTAGGAGCAGGTCGCTGTGGTAGTCCGTAAGGGACTCAAGGGAGTCCATCAGTCCCTCGCGAGTCAGGTTGTCACAGGTCCTGCTGAGTATCTCCACGGCCACTTCTCCCAGCGACTGGGCATAGATAGTGAAGTTCGTGGGTGAGGGGCCACCGTACTCGCTCATGAGCCGGTGATGTTCGGCTATGGCCGATTCGTCAGTCCAGTCCACCAACTTGTAGGATTGGCCAGTTATGGCGCCCTCTAGGAGCTCGGCCGAGACGAACTGAAAGATTATGGGGTCGGAATTGATGTAGCTCAAGAACCACTGGGGATGCCAGCCCAGGCGGTCGGCCTGTTTAACGGCCTGAGCCGTGTAGCCGGGAGTGGTGATGGCAGTGACCACCTCGACGCCGTCGTTCTTCATGTTGTTCACCTGGGAAGCGACGGAGACCGCCGTAACGTCGTAGCTCTGTTCGGAGACGACCTCGTTCTTATCGGGGTCCAGCCCTTCCTTCACTCCTTGCAGGTGGTCCAAGCCCTGCTGGATATTCGGGTAAAGGATGCCCACCTTACTGCCGGACAGGTTCTCGGAGATGTACTGGCCGAAGGTCTTCGCCTCGGCCCTGTAGCTGGGGATCATCTGGACGGTCCAGGGGTGCCCCTCCGGGTCGGCGGCGAACATGTGAGTTCCAGCGGAGCACAGGATGTCGGGCACTTCATTGTCGTTCAGGTACTCCCAGACGGCGGCGTGGGGATTATCGGCTAGGGAGCCGACGATGGCAAACACCTTGTCCTCCTCTACCAGCTTGCGCACCACCTCCATGCCCTTGGCCGGGTCGTCCTGGTTGTCCACCACCTTGTAGACGATCTTGCGTCCGCAGACACCCCCCTGGGTGTCGTTGATGTAGTCAAAGTAGGCTTCTGTGGCCTGAGGAATCGTGGCGTAGACCGCAGCCATAGCCCCGCTGAGGGGCACATCCGCTCCCAGAATTATCTCTGTGTCCGTGATCCCTGGCCCCACCACCGTGCTGGCAGGAGTGCCAGTCGCCACGGCTGTGGGCGTGTCGCCAGGAGTGAGAGTCCCCTCCTCCTCTTCTTCCCCCCCACAAGCCGCTGCCAGGGGAATGAGAACCACGCAGGCTAGAAGCAGAACAGCCGTCAGAGCAGTGGCCTTGGCTGGCAGCGGCAGGGCATACTTGACCTTCATCTTGTGCCTCCCTTTATGGCGTTCCCTATTCATAGAGAATATCGGCTACGTCTTCGAGGCCCAACTCCTCCAGCTTGGCACGGCTGGGCTTGCAGGTCTGCTGATCCCAATCGCAGGCGGCCAGAAACTCCCGCTGCATGGTCTCCGCGTCCAGGCTGAAGCCCTTATGCGGACCCTCTTCCAGGGGCGGGCTGCCGATGAGTCGACCAGGGATGCGGCGCTGGGCAGGGTTATCCCCCTCGCTCACCTGAAAGGCCATGCGCAGGTTAGCGATGCGTTCGCCAGTCTTGAGCAGCTCCTGGTGTGTCGTATCCCAGCCCGTGACGGCGTTGATCCACTCGGGAATGCGCTGGTTTGGGCCGGCGAGGGTGATGAACATGCACATGCCGATGCTGTTGACGATGTGGTGAAACTCGGAGATGCCTTTGTGGTGCTGGGCACGGTCGCTGGCCTGATTTCGGTCCTGCGGCGCAAGCGGCACACCCCAGTTGGGTGCAATGGCACTCGGATACTGGGTATGACGGGCGGGCGTGGGGTCCAGCTTATAGGTGGTGAAGTACTCTGGCTGGAGTCTGGCCTCGTGCATGGGGAGCTCCTCGCCGCCCACCTCCATGGCGAAAGGCTCTGCCTCAGCGCCCAGCCTCTCGGCAGCCTTGCGAATGCCGTCTGCAAAGAGATTGCCGATGCCCTCCCGCTTGCCGATGCGGTGGATCATCTCCACAATGGCCTCGCTATTGCCCCAGGTCAGCTCCAGGCCACCCGTGTCCTCGTTGCTAATGAGACCATTCTCATAGCACTCGATGGCAAAGGCGACGGTAGCACCGGCGGAGATGCTGTCCAGGCCGTAGGCGTTGCAGAGATGGTTGACGCACTGGAGGGAGTCGATGTCAGCGTTAAGGGTCAAGGTGCCGAAGGCGCAGGCCGTCTCGTATTCCGCCCGATGAGTGCCCTTCGGATAGGGGAACTTGGGGTTGTCGGATTCCTTACTCTCAGCACCACAAGATAGGGGGCAGTGCCAGCAGGCGTAGGTCTTGTCCATCTTGGCGTTGAATTTGTCGCCAGCGAGCTGGGGTGCCGCCGGGAAGTCAACGGTGCCAACGCCGCCCCAGTTCTTCACCGGTGAGTCACCCGTGACGGCTGAAGTGGCAGTGATGCCGGTGGTGCCAAAGCCGCGGAAGAAGGAGGCAATGGGCCCGAACTCGTCCACAGAGGTACGCACCAGGCTGCGCACGTCCTTGTCATCGCCAGCCAGGATGTTGCGGGAGGCCAGGGCGACGACGGCCTTGAGCTTCTTGGAGCCCATGACAGCACCCAGTCCGCTGCGGGCGGCCAGGCGACCGTACTCGTTGCAGATGCCAGCCATGTAGGAAAGCTTCTCTCCTGCCTGCCCAATACAGGCGATGCTGGCCTTCTTGCCGTGGCGCTCCTTGAGCTCGACCTCGGTGGTGATGGCGTCCAGGCCCCAGAGGTCGCTGGCATCCTTGATCTCGACCTTATCGTCCTCGATGAGGAGGTAAACGGGCCTGTCAGATATGCCACTGAACAGGAGGCCGTCCCAGCCGGCGTGCTTCAAGAAGGGGCCGAAGTCGCCGCCGCTGTTGGCATCGCCCCAGCCGCCGGTCTTGGGCGACTTGGCGACGGCCTGATAGCGATTCCCGAACAGGGGGGTGCCGGTGAGGAGGCCGGGGAAGAAGCCGAGGATGTTGTCTGAACCCAGCGCCTCCGCACCATGAGGGATGCGGTCGAAGAGCAAGCGAACACCCAAGCCGTAGCCGCCAATGTAGCGGCGGTACACCTCCTCCGGCAGCGATTCGGACTCGATGGCGCCCGAACTGAGATTCACGGTCAGGATCTTGCCATTAATGGCTTTGGTCAGCATTTCGTCTATTCTCCTCCTGAAATCGGTGCCAGTGGCCAGCCTCTGGGCTGGACGAGACAAGATAAAATAGGGCGGTGCCAGCGAAGACGATCATAGGATTGACAGCGGCAATAGGTCAAGCCATGAGTTCCTCTACGCTTTCTTTGGCGCTGGCCCGCCCTTCCCCCGCAACCCGTTGGCGGAGGGCCAAGGGTTCCTCGACAAGCCAGCGCCCATCTGCAGTGACTCCGCCCGCGAGCTTGGCCTGTCGCCATCTGTGTGCTATATATGTTCCTGGAAGAAGCCACGGCCGCTGGGATGCCCCTTCTTCCGGGGCAAGCTATTTCCTTGAGGCGGGAGAGGAGGAATTAGGATGAAAGCTGGCTATTCGGCGCATCTGCCATGCAAGACCAGCGCCCGGCTGGTTGTACTGCTCCTGGCTTGCCTGGTGGCGGTCCCCCTACTGAGCGGCTGCGCAGAGGAAGAAGAGGCCGAGAGCCCCACCCCTGGCAGCACGCCCACGGCCGCAGTGACCGGTACTCCTACCGCCACAGCGAAGGTGCCGGGCATCACGGACACAGAGATAATCCTGGGAGCGGATTGCCCCCTCGCCGGGGCAATGGGAGCAGTCTACGCCACGATCCCCCAGGCCACAAAGGCCTACTTCGATTACATCAACGATACCCAGGGCGGTGTCTGCGGCCGCAAGATCGTCTACAAGCTCGAAGACAACCAGATGGACCCCGCCAAGGCCGCTGAAGCAGTGCGTAAGCTGGTGGAGCGCGATAACGTATTCGCCATTGTTGGCTCCTTGGGCGACATTCCTCACGGCGGCGTCTGGGACTACCTCAATGAGAAGGGAGTGCCCGACTTTCTGCTTTCCGCCGGGGCTCACATGTTCGTCGCCGACCCCCAGGGGCACCCCTGGACGTTCCAGATGATCCCCGACTACAGGAACGAAGCAGTCTTCTTCGGCGACTACATCTCCGAAAACCTGCCAGGCAAGAAAGTGGGCGTTCTGTACGAGAACCAGGTCTTTGGCTACGACGGCCTCGAAGGCACGAAGATGAGCCTGGATCCCGACAAGAATGAAATCGTCTCCGAACAGAGCTATGAGAGCACGACCGTCTCCGTTCGCTCCCAGATCGCCAATATGAAGAACGACGGCGCCGAAGTGGTCGTGTTGTACACCACCCCCGGCTACGCCGCCCAGGCCATCAAGGAGGCCGACAAGCTTGGCTGGTATCCCCAGTGGCTCATGAGCTATGTCAATTCCGACGAAATGCTATTTCAGTTCGTCTCCGCCGAGCTCCTAGAGGGGGCCATCACCAGTCAAGCCTACAGGCTAGCGACCTGGACAGACGACCCGGCCATAGCCGAACACCACCGGCTCATGGACGAGTACGGTGGCCCCTCACCCACGAACTTCACCGTTTATGCCCAGTCGCTGGGAGAAGTGGCCGTGGAGATGCTCAGCAGGTCCTGCGATAACCTCACCCGAGAGGGGCTCATGGATGCACTGGAGTCCATCGAGGACTTTCACAGCGACCTGCTCTTGGACGAAGTCAACATCTCCTTCGGCCCCGATGACCACACGGCCATCGGAAAAGGCAGGCTGCTGAAGGTAATCTTGCACGATGGCAAGGGCGAGTGGGAGTACTTTGGCCCGGTATTTACTTACTGGGGAGAGGAGTAATCCAGAAACATTAAGGCCCAACCATAGCGTGCAGTCTAACCCTCTAGGGCCTACCCTTTCAGGGTGCGCTCTCGGCAGAACCGGAAGAGTACTTTCATGGTAGTAGGAGGATCTAAGATGAGAGGCAAGCAGATGATTCCTCTGTCAGATAAGCCTGGCGCTCTGTTCGCCGTTCTGTTCCTGACGTGCCTGGTGGTGATCCCCTTACTGAGCGGCTGCGCAGAGGAAGAAGAAGAGGCGACCCCCACCCCTGCCGGCACGCCCACGGCCGCGGCCACGGTGACCGCCACCATCACGCCAGCGGCGGAGGCGACGGGCATCACGGACACAGAGATAATCCTGGGAGCTCACCTCATCCTTGGTGGGCCTATGGGCGCCGCCTTCCGTATGATCCCCGACGCTACAGAAGCCTACTTCAAGTACATTAACGACACCCAAGGGGGCGTCTGCGGTCGCGAGATCGTCTACAAGATGGAAGATAACCAGAACGACGCGGCGCAGGGCCTTGAGGCCGCACGCAAGCTGATAGAGCGAGACGAAGTCTTCGCCCTGGTCGGCTCTCTGGGAGACGACTCTGAAGCCGCCGCCTGGGACTATATCAACGAGAAGGGCGTGCCTGACATATTTTTCTCAGGAGGAGTCCACCGATTCGCAATCGATCCCGAGGGTCACCCTTGGACCATCCCGCTGATCCCCAGCTACACCGTCGAGGGGACGTTCATCGGCGAGTACATCTCCGAGAACCTGCCGGGCGAGAAAGTGGCCGCTCTCTACGAGAATGGCCCGCAGGGCTGGGACGAGCTCGCAGGCCTCAAGCTGGGGCTCGACCCTGACAAGAATGAACTGGTCACTGAGCAGAGCTTCGAGCTCACAGCCATCTCGATCAGGTCCCAAGTGGCCAACATGAAGAAGTCTGACGCCACCGTGGCCGTCTATCTTTGCGGCCCTGGCTGGGTTGGTCAGGCCATCAAGGAGGCCGACCGCCTGGGCTGGCATCCCGCTGTCTTCATGAGCTACACTTCCGCCGACGATATCATGTTTCAGTTCGTCTCGCCCGAGCTTCTGGAGGGGGCCATCACCTTCCAGGCCTTCAAGCTGGCGACAATGAGGGAAGACCCGGCAGTGGCCGATCACTATGACAT
>Ga0315539_1003132_pt1 | contig 11715 bp, 11 predicted proteins | sample SalMarSW160150MG_FD_203097 | JGI IMG/M metagenome (GOLD analysis project Ga0315539, IMG submission 203097) | Salt marsh sediment microbial communities from the Plum Island Ecosystem LTER, Massachusetts, United States - Salt Marsh Sediment SW1601-150 ... | reverse complement strand
CCGACTCGCTATCTTTCGCCTGTGCCTCGCCAGTTGTTAAGTCCCCCGAACAGTTGAGACCGTTCGGAAAAGTGTCTAAAAAGTACGCTTCGAGGCGATTTGCCTCGTGCGTGCGCAACGGCTACGTGAAGTCGTCACTACGGAAAAACCGTCACGGTAGGGGCGGAGCATGCTCCGCCCCTGCCTGCATCCAATGTCCCTGATGGGGAAGGTCTCCCGACCGAACCCCTTTCGAGCTGTCTGCTTGTCATTGCGAGGAGCGAAGCGACGAAGCAATCTCCGGCCCGCGACGTAGGGGATTGCTTCGCTCCCTGTGGTCGCTCGCAATGACACGGGTGAGGAGGTACAAAAACCGTGAGTGCAGTTGCGACCAGGCGAGAGACCAAGCGACGAATCATACCTGAGTCTCCTATCGCGGGGCCGTTGGTCACTCTGATCGGGGTCTTTATTATTTTTTCCTTGTTTGTCCCCCATTTCTGCACCCTGCGGTCAGTATCCGGCATTATCAATGCTGCCGTCCTGACCGGGACGGTCACCATCGGCATCACCCTGCTGATGATCGTCGGGGAGTTTGACCTTTCCGTCGGCTCAATGATGGCCATGGGTGCTTTTTTGTATGGTTTGTATACTGTAGAAAATGGTAATCCTTTATGGGCGTTGTCTCTGGCTCTGCTCGTGCCAGGCCTGATGGGGGCACTAAATGGCTTCATCCTAATTCGTACAGGCATCCCGTCGTTCATCGTCACCCTTAGCACGATGTTCATCTATCGGGGAATAGTCTGGCTATACTCAGGTGGGCAGATGCTTCAGACCATAGAGCAGGTGCCCATCTATGATGTCTTTAACGGGCGGCTGGATTTCATCGCCGATGCGGTGCAAGGCGCCAATTTCCGCACTGCTGCGCTGTGGTTCGTTGGTTTGGTATTTCTCTTTCAATACGTTCTGGTGCGCACCCGGTTCGGCAATCACGTGTTTGCCGCCGGTGGCAACGTGGGCGCGGCCGCCGCTCAGGGCGTGAACGTGAAGCGGACCAAGTTGCTCTGCTTCATCATTTCAGGAGCGTTGGCTGGCTTTGCTGGCGTTTTGCTGTTCAGCCAGTTCAAAACGGCCCTGATTGCCACCGGCGCCGGCACCGAGCTCACAGCCATTGCCTCGGCCGTGGTTGGCGGCGCGTTGTTGACCGGCGGGTCGGGTAGTATTCTTGGTGCTCTGCTCGGGGTGTTGATAATCAGCATGCTGCGCACCGGCATCATATTGCTCAACCTGCCGTTTATCCCCGCCGACAATTTTGAAGCTATTGTCGGCGTGACGATCGTGGGCGCTGCTATCTTTAACAACTGGGTCCGCGGGCGATCCTGACCGTGGAACTTCCCCCCTACAGTTGGGGGGACCGAGGGGAGGCGTCAAGGAGGGGAGAATCTTAACATGAGCAACGGCACGAACGAGACGCCTGTCGTTCACATGGAGAACATCGTCAAGCACTTCGGCACTATCACTGCTCTGGATGGCGTGGATTTCACCGTCGAAAAGCAGCAGGTGATGGCCCTGCTCGGCGATAACGGCGCTGGCAAGTCTACCCTGATCAAGATTCTGATGGGTGTCCATACGCCCGATAGGGGGCAGATCTACTTCGAAGGCCAGCCGGTGCGGATCAATTCTCCGCGCTATGCGCGCGCTATGGGGATTGAAGCATGCTACCAGGACTTGGCGTTGGTCAACCTGATGAGCATCACCCGCAATTTCTTCCTGGGGCGCGAACTGGCACGCAAGATCGGCCCGATCAACTGGCTCAGTATGCGGAAGATGAACGATCTGACGCGCGCCGCGCTGGCTGATGTGGGCATCAAGATCCGGTCGCCAGCTGAGAAAGTTGGCACACTCTCCGGCGGTGAACGCCAATCCATTGCCATCGGTCGCGCGATGCACTTCGGCGCGAAGCTTCTGATTCTGGATGAGCCGACCTCCGCGCTCTCGGTGGCCGAGACGCGCAAAGTGCTGACGTACACGCTCAACGCCAAGGAGCGGGGGCTGTCGGTCATTTTCATCAGCCACAACGTCCGCCATGTGTACCAGGTCGCCGACGCCTACACGATCATCCGGCATGGCCGAAAGGTCGGCACCTACGCCAAAGGTGAGCTGACGGAAGACGATATCGCCGACATCATCGCGGGCGTGCGTGAGTGTTAGATCGTGCGAGAGGAGAGTGGGCCTTGCAATCCCTGACCGCTACCCTGAAGCGTCTGCGCTACGGTTTGGCTGCTTCTCCTGAAGTGGTGGCCTTGATTATTTTCCTGGTAGTCTTTGTCTTCTTCAGCGTTGCGGCAGACAATTTCCTGACCCCGGTTGCCCTCTCCAACATTCTGACTTTTGCCAGTATCCAGGGCATCATCGTCGTTGGCATGGCCATGCTGATGATCGCCGGCGAATTCGATCTTTCGGTCGGGTCGAACCTGGCGGTGGCGAGCTTTGTTTTCGCCCTCACCATGAACGCCGGGGTGGCGCCGTTCCCCGCCATGCTGTTTGCTTTGCTGATCAGCACCCTGTTGGGGGCCGTGAATGGCCTGATTGTGATCTCGTCGGGCATTCCCTCCTTCATCGCAACCTTGGGAACGATGCTGGCCTACCGTGGTATTGCCCGTGCCATTGGTGGTGGCACTTTCGCCAAATGCACGGGCCCCAAGCCCCTATTGTTTAACATTTTGAACGGCGCGGTTGATTCGCTCAATCAACTCTTCGAGCCGGTCAGCAACTTTCGCGTGTCCATACTCTGGTTCTTTCTCATCGCGGTTGTGATGACGATGGTGTTGATGCGCACGCGGTTTGGCAACTGGGTGTTCGCTGCCGGCGGGAACATGGGGGCAGCCCTGGCCCAGGGTGTGCCGGTGAAGCGGGTCAAGCTGATGGTCTTTGCCCTGACTGGATTGCTCACCGGGCTCGCCAGCGTGATGCAATTCGCTCACCGTACCAGCGTGGACCCGCTTCGTGGGGAGGGCTGGGAGCTAATCGTAGTGGCGGCCTCTGTGATCGGCGGTGTGCAGCTAACCGGTGGGGTAGGCACGATTCTGGGAGCCAGCATAGGCATCTTGTTGTTGCAAACGTTGGAGCAGGGCCTGGTGCTGATGGGTGTGCCCGTTCAGGTTTTCCGTGCCGTGGCCGGTTTGATTCTGATGCTGTCGGTGATCGGTAATACCTATCTCAGTCGGCAAGGATAGCCGGAAAATCGCCACGCCACGCTCGTCTGCTCCTGCGAAAACAGTGAAGCTGACGGCGAAAAACCCCTGCTACCTTAGAAGGCGGGCTGCCAACCTCTTCCAGGTAGAAGGGGATTTCTTTGAGGAGAATTCGAGAAGCTATAGGAGGATAGATATTTGGAGCTGTTTCGTCCGGACTTTCTGGTGATCGGTCACGTGACCAAGGATGTGCAGGAGGATGGTTACACCATCGGCGGCACGGTGACCTTCGCCTCCCTGACCGCCCGCAACCTGGGACAGCGAACCGCGGTGGTCACCAGAGCCCCGCCCGATTTTAGCCTCAATCCTCTTTATCAGGACATCGAGGTGCTTCGTCTGCCCTCGCCGGAGACGTCAACTTTCCAAAACTTATACTCAGCGAATGGGACGCGCACTCAGTTTCTCCGCGCCGTGGCTGGGCCGATAAAAGCCGAGGACATCCCCCCTACCTGGCGAGAGGCTAAGATCGTGCTCTTGGGCCCTCTGACGGGCGAGTTGGAGGGAAGCATCGTCGAGGTCTTTCCCCATTCGTTAGTTGGGGCCACGCCGCAGGGCTGGATGCGCGGCTGGGATGGGGACGGGCGGGTCTTTCCCAGAGCCTGGGAGGGGGCAGCCGAGGTCCTGACCTGCGCTCAGGTAGTGATCTTCAGTGAGAAGGATGTGCAGAGGGAAGAGAATGTCATCCAGACCTACGCCCGAATGGCCGAAATCCTGGTGGTCACCCATGGCCCCGGCGGGGCGACGGTCTACCACCGGGGCGAGGCCCGCCATTTCCCCGCTTTTGCAACTATAGAGATAGATCCAACCGGGGCGGGCGATGTCTTCGCCGCTGCTTATCTGATTGAGCTTGGGAGAAGCGGCGATCCCTACGGGGCGGCGCATTTCGCTAACTGCGTGGCTTCCTTCGTCGTGGAGAAGCCGGGAACGGAGGGCATCCCCACTCTGGAGCAGGTGAGACAGAGGGGTTCGAGTTTTGGGTTGTGAGTTTCGAGTTTCTTCGCCCATCGAAATATTGAAGCTATCAAAACCCGCCTTTTAGGCGAGATAAAAAACGAGGAGGTTAACTAAATGAAAGGGTTAGTTCTATCAGCTAAATGGGAGCCCCGCGAGGGGTACCAACTCTCGGAGTTCGAGAAGACGACGGGTAAGGCCATCACCGGCAATGCCATCTGGCGCTACCCGGAGCTCAAGGTGCAGGAGGTGGAGAAGCCCGCTATCGAGCCCGATCAGGTGCTCATCCAGATCAAGGCCTGCGGGGTGTGCGGCTCGGACATGCACTTCTACGAGACCGACGACCAGGACTACATTCTCTACCCTGGCCTGACCAAGTTCCCCACCATCCTGGGCCACGAGTTCTCAGGCGAGATAGTCGAGGTGGGCAGCGAGGTCGAGGATCTCGAAGTGGGCGACATGGTCACCGCCGAGGAGATGATCTGGTGCGGCCACTGCTTCCCCTGCCGCAACGGCTTCCCCAACCACTGCACCAACCTGGAAGAGATCGGCTTCACCATCCCCGGCGCTTTCGCCGAGTACATCGCCGTCGGGGCCAAGTACTGCTGGAAGCTCAACGCCCTGATGGATCGCTACGGCGATGAGGAAAAAGTCTACGAGGCTGGGGCTGTGACGGAGCCCTCCAGCGTGGCCTACAACGCCGTCTTCGAGCGGGCTGGCGGTTTCCGTCCGGGGGCCTACGTGGCCGTCTATGGCCTGGGCCCCATCGGCCTGGCGTCCACGGCCGAGTGCAAGGCCTCAGGCGCGGCCAAGGTCATCGGCTTCGAGCTCTCTGCCAACCGGCGGGAGCTGGCGAAGAAGGTGGGGGCCGATTACGTCTTCGATCCGCGCGAGGTGACCCCCCACGAGGTGGTGATGGACCTCACCGAGGGCCAGGGGGCCGACCTCCACGTCGAGGCCGCCGGCGCCCCGCAGGTGACGGTGTCCGAAATGGAGAAGTCGCTGGCCATCAACGGCAAGATCGTCCAGATCGGGCGGGCCGCCACGAGGGTGCCCATGTACCTGGAGACCTTGCAGGTACGGCGCGGCCAGGTCTTCGGCTCGCAGGGCCATTCCGGCCACGCCGTCTTCCCCAGCGTCATTCGCCTGATGGCCTCTGGGCTGATTGACATGACCCAGATCGTCACTGCTCGCTACGATCTGGATGATGCAGTGGACGCCATCGCCAAGTCGGTAGCCAGGGAGGATGGGAAGATTATGGTGAAGCCGTAGAAATTAGAGATTAGAAATTAGAAATCACGGATCGCTGTCAACGGATTTTTTGAACGGATTGAACGGAAAATGTCACGTGCGGAGCTCCAATCCGTTCAATTCGTTCCCAGAATCCGTTGACAGGATTCTCATTTCTAATTCCCTGGAAAGGAGCGAATATGCCCACCAAAGTCAACGTAGGCATCATCGGCGCGGGCAGGATAGGAAAGCTGCACGCCGAGCACCTGGCTCACCGAGTTCCCGACGTGAACATCATCGCTATAGCCGATGTTTTCCTGGAGGCTGCCGAGAAATGTGCGGCCGACTTGCAGATTCCCTCAGCTGTTCAAGATCACCGCGAGATCATGGACAATCCGGACATCGAGGCTGTCGTTATCTGCTCCAGCACCGATACGCACGCGCAGATGATCGGAGAGGCGGCGGCGGCTGGAAAGCACATCTTCTGCGAGAAGCCGATTGACTTCGATCTGGCCAGGATTGATCGGGCTCTCGAAGCGGCGGACAAAGCGGGGGTGAAGCTGCAGGTGGGGTTCAACCGGCGCTTTGATCCCAATTTCAGGCGCGTTCGTGAAATGGTAGCGACCGGCAAAATCGGCACGCCTCACATCCTGCGCATCACCAGCCGCGATCCGCAGCCCCCGCCCATCGAGTACGTCAAGGTCTCCGGCGGCATCTTCCTGGACATGACCATCCACGACTTCGACATGGCCCGCTATCTCATCGGCAGCGAGGTGGAGGAGATCTACGCCGCGGGCGGGGTGATGGTGGATCCGGCCATTGGCGAGGCTGGCGACATAGACACGGCGATCATCACCCTCCGCTTCGAGAACGGTGTCATCGGCACTATTGACAACAGCCGCCAGGCGGTCTACGGCTACGATCAGCGCGTAGAGGTCTTTGGTTCTGAGGGTGTGGTGATGGTCTCTAACAATACTCCCGACACCGCGGTCTACAGCAACGCCGAAGGCGTCCACTCCTCGCTGCCCCTGTTCTTCTTCGTGGAGCGTTACACCGACTCCTACATCGCAGAGATGAGGGTCTTCGTGGAGTGCGTCCAGCAAGACAAGACGCCTCCCGTGACGGGCATGGACGGACGGATCCCGGTGGTGATGGGATACGCGGCCCAGAAGTCGTACCAGGAAAACCGTCCGGTTAGGCTAAACGAGAAATTAGAGATTAGAAATCAGAGTGCGAGAGTTTGACATCGCCTTTCTGGGGCACTATACCAAGGATACCATCGTCCTGCCCCATGAAACGAAGACCGTCAACGGAGGAGCCTTCAACTACGGCGCTCGCGTTGCGGTCAAAATGGGGCTGCGGGCAGCGGTCATCACCAGGCTGGCCCAGGAGGACTTGGATGTGGTGGATGACCTCACGCGGCTGGGTGTGGAGGTGTTTGCCACACCGACCGCGCAGTCTACCAACCTGAGACTGGTCTACCCCACCCAAAACCTCGATCACCGCACGGTCTACAACGCCGGTTCCGCTGGGCCCTTCACTCCGGCCGAGGTCGCCCCCGTCCAGGCACGCACTTTCCACATCGGAGCGTCCGTTCGGGGCGAGGTGCCGCTTGAGGTCATCGAGGTGCTGGCCCAAAAGAAAACCAGGATCTCCCTGGATGTGCAGGGTTTTCTCAGGGTCAATCGAGGGGGAAAGCTGGTGCATGAGGATTGGCCTGAGGCAGCCCAGGTTCTGGAACTGGTGGATGTGCTGAAGGCCGATGCCGTGGAGGCGGAGTCCCTGACTGGCAGGAGTGACCTGCGGGAGGCGGCCCAAGCTCTCGCCGAGTTCGGTCCCCGCGAGGTCGTTCTGACCCATGGTGAGGGGGTGCTGGTTTACGCCGATGGTTGCTTTTACGCCGCGCCCTTCCGCGCCAGGGAGATGAGGGGCCGCACCGGCCGGGGGGATACCTGCATCGCTGCCTATCTGGGCAAGAGGCTCACCGCCTCTCCAGCCGAGGCTACCACCTGGGCGGCGGCGCTCACCAGTTTGAAAATGGAAGCAGAAGGTCCCTTTAACAGAGAGATAGACGAGGTGGAAGAGTCCATCAAAGAAAGATACTAATATCAAGGAGGATAACAATGTCAAATGAACCTAAGTTCTTCACAACAGAGCATCCAACTGTCTTCTTCGAGAACACGGCCGTAGGCCGGCTGAAGAAGCAATTGTGGGAAGCCGATGACGAGCAGATTGACGCCATCCTAGCCGAGTACGGCGTGCCCTCGCCCTGCGAGTGGGCCAAGCCGGGGTCGTACATCCAAACGACGGTGCGCCACGAAGTGGTCGAGCAGCGCCGCCAGAACGACGTCGTGCTCATCCCGGTGGGCAGCACCGAGTTGCACGGCGACCACACCGTGAGCGCCACGGACACCCTGTTCGTCAGCCAGATCGCCGAGGGGGTGCGCCGCTATTTCGCCAAGCAGGGCCGCCCGCCCGCGCTAGCCATCCCCCCGTTGATGTACGGCAGCCACCCCTATCACCACCTCGGCATGGCGGGCACGGTCATCATCCGCGACCACGTGACCGTGGAGTTTTTGGTGGACGTGATGCTGGGCCTGTGGAACGACGGCTGGCGCAAGCAGATCATCCTCAATAACCACGGCCAGCTCTGGGTGCTGGAGGAGGCGCTGCACGAGTTCTGCAAGCGCTACCAGTTGCCGGGCATCTACCGCGTCATTGACTGGCACCGCGCCGTGCGCGAGTTCTTCAATACCAAAGACGAGGGCGGCAAATGGGACACCAACTTCGTCCACGCCGACGAGTCGGAGACCTCGCTGGGGCTGTACCTGTTCCCCAAGATGGTCAACATGGAATACGCCGTGGACACCGAGGGCGTCTCCTTCCTGCCCAATGGTCACCTGGACAAGTCGGTGGACCCGTTCCGCCGGCCGTGTCGGTGGTCGGAGGGGGAGGGTCACAGCGCCATTGAGATTGCCGGCACGCCGGAGGGCGTGGTGGGCAAGCCCACTCTCAGCGATCCCTACAAGGCCAAGCGGCCGCTGGCGGCCATCCTGCGCTACCTGACCCTGCTCGTGGACGAGATCCTGGAGGCTTTCCCGCCCGGCACCGTGCCGCCCACCGAGATGGTGACCCTGCGCACCGCCGAGGAGTTGGAGCCTTACCTGAAGGAACCGATGAGTCCTGGCTGGAAAACGGTCTACGGGCTGCCGGCCATTGGGCAGAGCTAGGGGGAATGAGTAACGAGCGACGAGGAGTGAGGAACAATGAGGAACGAGTAACGGGGCGATCCTCGTTACTCGTTACTTCAAAAAGACCATGAAACTCAGCATCGTCCTTTCTACCCACGTCGCTCAGTTCCAGGCAGTAGCTTTCAAGGGCGACTTCGAAGCCAACGTCGCCAAGATCGCGGGCTGGGGCTACGACGGCGTCGAGCTTGCTATCCGCGATCCCAAATTGGTGGACGCCGACGAGCTACTGCGCGTGGTGTCGGCGCACGGCCTGAAGGTGCCGGCCATCGGCACCGGCCAGGCGTGGGGCGAAGAGGGGCTGTCGTTCACCGATCCCGATCCGGAGGTGCGGGCAGCGGCCATCCAGCGGGTGCGCGACCACGTGCCCTTCGCCGCCCGCACCGGCGCGGTTATTATCATCGGCCTGCTGCGCGGCATCGTGAAGCCCGGCGTCGGCCACGACCAGGCGTATGCCTGGCTCGTTGACGCGCTGCAGCGCTGTTCGGCAGCCGCAGCGCCCCACGGCGTGCGGCTGGTGCTGGAGCCCATCAATCGCTACGAGACCACGCTCATCAACAACGTCGAGCAGGGACTGGAACTCATTGAGCGCGTCGGCGCCGGCAACTTCGGCCTGCTGCTCGACACCTTCCACATGAACATCGAGGAGCCGGTGATCGAGGACAGCATCCGCGCCTGTGGCGACCGCATCTTTCACTTTCACGTGGCCGACTCCAACCGCTGGTACCCCGGCGCCGGGCACCTGGACTTCAGGTCCATCCTGGAAACCCTCGTTGCCACCGGCTACCAGGGCTACGTCTCCGGCGAGTTCATGCCCCTGCCCGATGCCGACACATCGGCCGAGCGTGGCCTTGCCTACCTGCGCCAGCTTCATACGTAGCGACGACTTCCAAATTCATCAAAGAGGGGGGAGTCAATGAGGAGCGAGTTGATGAGGCCCTCGTTACTCGTTGACTCGTTACCCTGTCAAGAAGACCTCGGAGACAATAACCCTCAGAGGTCTTTTTTGTTTCTTGACAAAGCACAGGCCTTGTTGTATAATTTTGTTAGTGCTGACGTTAGCGCTAACGGCCAACGGTGTTGAAGAGAGGTAATTCATGCCCAACCGTGTTACCATGGCTGATGTTGCCCGCGAGGCTGGTGTCTCGGCGATGACCGTCTCACGGGTGGTCAACGAAAAGGTAGAGGTCAGTCCGGCCACCCGCCAGCACGTTCTGGAGATCGTTGAGCGGCTCGGCTACCGGCCCAGTGCCATTGCTCGCGGCTTGGCCACGCAGCGGACAGGCAGCCTGGGCCTGGTGATGCCCGATGTGGCCAACCCCTTTTTTTCTGACGTGGCGCGCGGCGCGGAACACGTGGCCTATGCCGAGGGTTACAACATCTTTCTCTGCAACACCGACGAGGATCCACAGCGAGAGTTGAGCGTATTGCAATCGCTTGAAGAAAAGCAAGTGGATGGTGTTGTGCTGTGCAGTTCGCGCCTCGACGACAGCGAGTTAGAAGCGGCCTTGGCTCATCACCCTGCCGTCGTGCTGGTCAACCGCCGGCTGGAGGGGGATGGGGTCGTCGGCTCAGTATTGAGCGACGACGAGGCCGGCGGCCGGATGGCTACCCAACATCTGTTGCAGTCTGGTCACCGAGCCATAGGTTTCCTCGCTGGCCCCCTGGCCTCCCGCAGCGGTCGCCAACGGGCTAAGGGCTACCGCGCTGCCCTGACCGCTGCTGCCTTGCCCCACAATCCTGACTGGACGCGACATTGTTCCCCCGTAGTACAAAGCGGGCGAGAAACCGCTCTTTATCTATTGACCGCTTATCCTGAACTGACCGCCCTTTTTTGTTACAACGACCTGGTTGCCGTCGGCGCGCTGCAAGCCTGCGCTGATCTGGGCTGCCGGGTACCTGACGACCTGGCCGTCGTTGGCTTTGACGACATTTTGCTGGCTGCCCTGGTCATCCCACCGTTGACTACCTGCCGTGTGCCCCGCTACGAGCTAGGCGCTCAGGCCATGCGGTTGCTGTTGGACCAGATCGGCGGCAGCCCTGGCGAATGTGAGGAGGTCGTGCTGCAACCGGAACTCATCGTCCGGGCCAGCGCACCATAAGTTACGGATGTGGGTTCGTAGTTGCGACTTCAGTCGCCTTTTCCCTTGCCACCGACGACTGCAGTCGTCACTACGAGCCAAAAACGCCAATGTCCAGTTGCTACGTATGAAGAAGGGAGGTGATCTTTCGGACAGTGTCCAACATTGTTTACTTTGTGTCAGTGACTCAGAAAGGAGGTGGTCTTTTAGACAGATAGCAACTTTCAGTCAGTGTCCCAACATTGCTCGTGCTGTGTCAGTAACCCAATTCTAGTTACACCACATTAAGGAGGAGGAAAGATAATGAGGAAGCTTACGCTTCTGAACCTGTTCGCTGTTCTGGCTCTTGTGTTGGCCGCCTGCGCCCAGCCAACACCCGAGGTGATCGAGAAGGAGGTAGTCGTCGAGAAGCCGGTGATCCAGACCGTGGTGGTCGAGAAGGAGGTGGTCGTCGAGAAGCCGGTGATCCAGACCGTCGTGGTCGAGAAGGAAGTCGAAGTGATCAAGGAAGTGACACCAGTGCTGCCTTCAAAGTACAACGAAGCGCCTATGTTGAAGGAGATGGTAGACAAAGGTGAACTTCCGCCTGTAGACGAGCGTCTGCCGGACGAACCCCTGGTGGTAGATGTGGTCGAGGAGATCGGCCAGTACGGCGGCGTCTGGCGACGGGGCTTCCTGGGGCCAGCGGACGCCAACAACTATGTCAGGGTGGTGTTTGATGGTCTGGTGCGCTACTCCCCGGGCGGCGACAAGGTGGTGCCGCAAATTGTCAAGTCTTGGGAGGCATCCGACGACTTTACGACGTGGACCCTCTATCTGCGGAAAGGGGCCAGGTGGTCCGACGGAGCACCCTTCACCGCTGACGACATCATGTTCTGGTACAATGATGTCTTCCTGAACAAAGACCTCACCCCGGTCCCACACCCGTGGATGGTAAATGAGGACGGTACGATAGCGAAGGTTGCGAAGGTGGAC
>Ga0315539_1003126_pt1 | contig 11734 bp, 6 predicted proteins | sample SalMarSW160150MG_FD_203097 | JGI IMG/M metagenome (GOLD analysis project Ga0315539, IMG submission 203097) | Salt marsh sediment microbial communities from the Plum Island Ecosystem LTER, Massachusetts, United States - Salt Marsh Sediment SW1601-150 ... | reverse complement strand
CTAAGGCTGGGGAGGACATCATGTTCTTGTCGGTATGTCTGGGCCAGCCGGGCTCACGCTCGCCTTCGTGGCTGAAAACCTCAACCCCTCCGGTGAATCCCCATCCGGCGGGAGCACCAAGTCCCAACACCACTTCACCGTATCCATCCCCGTCTATGTCTCCAACCGCAGGGGATAAGGAGCCATAGGCAGATAATTCCTGCACCCAGCCGCCAGAAGCGATGCTTTTCACGAACGCCACCACAGTATCACCGTAAGTTTCACCACCATTGGTCTCCACGGTCAGCCGGAAGCTGTAAAACATCTCCTCGAAGTAACTTACTAGGAACGTACCCAGAATATGATCTGCCACCATCTTGGTGGAGGTGATTATGGGAATCCAAATGGGAGGGGACTCTCCATAGCCAAATTCTAAGGTATAATGGGAAAAATCTTCCACCACCGTATATCCATAGATCTCAGCGTATCCCAAAACAGTGTCACCATCACTGGGGGAGGTTATCTTGACGTAGGTATCATTATTGGCTATCAGGTGCACAACTGCCTGGTTTTGATCCCCTACGGTCAATCTTATGGTATACAGTCCAGTCAGGCCGGCACTGTTCCAGATTCCCAGGGTATCTTTGCTTATCGGAATATCAGAGCTGGTAATCTGGGTCCATTCTTCCGGTGAATAGCCCTCCCCATATTCCAGGACATAATTTTCGAAACTATCTCCACTGGCCGTTCCAATGATGGCAACATCTCCGGAGACCAATGCATTTTCATAAGGGTAATCTATCTTGGCCAGCCTGCCGGAGAGAAGCTCCAAGGCAGAGTTCAGGTTCACTCTGCCATAGCCGCTGTAGATGTCCTTTCCAGGCGAATACAGGCTGTCACCACCGTAGGGATAAATTATGTCATCTGCCGATTGTTCGATTATCTCTTTTACCCTCTCTTTGCTTATTCCGGGTGAAGCCGCCAGAATGTATGAGGCTACTCCGACCACACAGGGAGAGGCCATGCTGGTGCCATCTGCCAAATAATATTTGCTATCCACAATATGGACGTAAGGTTCTGTCCCGCTGGCCCCACCGCTAGCATACATGTCCGTATTATCAGCTCTTAAGGAAAGGATATCCTCACCCGGTGCCACCACCTCTATATGGTCACCATAGGTGGAGAAGTAAGTGACCTCGTCGTCACTATTGGAAGCTCCTGCGGTGAAAACCTGTGGAATAGAAGCCGGATAGAATCGGTCCTCTGCGCCGCTGTTTCCTGCCGCTGCTATGGGTAAGACCCCTCTGTAGATGGCGTAATCTAGGGCATCCTCTATGATCTTGGAAGCATAAGGGCTTCCCCAGCTCATGTTGATCACGTCACATCCCATGTCTGCGGCATAGATGATGCTCTTGGCACCTAAGGAGAAGAGGGAATTGGGGAAGAACTTTACGGCCATGACCTGGCAGGGACTGGTTATACCTGAGACTCCCATTCCATTGTCCCTCACTGCTGCTGCGATCCCGGCACAGTGCGTTCCGTGACCATAATAGTCGGTGGGATCATTGTCCCCAACCGGTTCCATCGCCGAGGTATCTCCTGAAAAGTCCCAACCATAGAAGTCGTCCACAAAACCGTTGTGGTCGTCGTCAACTCCATTATCCGGTATCTCGCCCGGATTGGTCCAGACATTGTCCGCCAAATCAACGTGATCCAAATCCACCCCGGTATCGATTATGCCTACCAAAGGTATGGTGGTCTCGTCATTTCTTTCCCACGCCTCCAGGGCATCTATGTCTGCATCCTCGGTGCCATACTTGATTATTTGCGTGTCATTGTAGTCGCCCGGTATTCTGTTTACTCCCAGGTATCCCTGGCCGGTATTGTTCAGATACCATTGATGTTCAAACAGAGGATCGTTGGGTGCCTCGAGAAGCTCTAATTTATAATCCAGCTCCGCATAATTCACCTCAGGTAGGTTCTCGTATTCTCTCTTCATCCTTTCCATATCTGTTCCTTGTGGAACCTCCAGGATGTAAACGCTGGAGAACTTGTCCAACTTCAAGGCGGTCTCCTTGAACTCCTTGAACAGTCTTTCCTGCGTCCTAACTTCGAATTCAAGGTTAAGCCTGTCGAACTGGGCTAAGCCGGTGGTTATCTTTCCCTGGATCTTACCTAGGGTGACCTTCTTATCTGCTTCCGGCTTTAGCTTCACGATCAACCTTGTTGGGGAAAACTCGAATCCTGCTGGCTGTGCTGTGTCCTTTCCGGTGTACAGAGAGTAGCTCAGCGAGGGGAAGAAAAACAGGACACTCATGAGCAGGATGACTATAAAGGACAGGTTTTTCTTCTTCATGAAAACCTCCTGTTTTCGAGTTAGAGAAAGTACTAGAATCTCATCTTTAGTGTCTTTCAAGCAAAATGGCCTCTGTTCAAATAATAACCAAACTCTTTCATTTGTCAAGGGAAAATGGTCTCTGAAGATGCACAGCATTCCGCCCCGCATCTTTGTCGTCGAAGATGTTCCTTCTTGGATATTTCGCTGTTTTTCCTGAGAAAGCCTTGGGGATTAGCTGTGCCCAAAGCTGGGGTCGGTCAAACTCATCACTCTCAAGGTGGTGGCCCACCTATAAAGAGATAGTTGATCAGATACATTACATCTGCAATGTCCACGACCTCATCACCATTGGCGTCGCCGACCCACAAAGGATCCGGTGCAGGCCCACTTATGAACACGTAATTTATCAGGTACATGACGTCAGCGACATCGATGGTTCCGTCTCCGTTGGCATCACCGCGCTGCAACGACGGTAAACCGCCAAAGCGGCCGCTATGCTTGAGATCATGTCTGAACATTGGCCATCCCGGGCCAGCACCATCGCCGGCGGTAAGCGCATATGCCCGGCCATGATTGAGTGTAGGCTCAGACGAATTCGTATATCCACCTATGATGAAAATGTCTAATTTGCCATCGTTATTGAAGTCAGCAATCACAGGCGCATGGTCCATCTCGAAGGTTTCTCCGTAATGGGCTTCTAGGTCGTAGGTCCAGATCACCCGGCCACTGTCGCCTCTTAACGCCCTCAGAATACCATCGTCTGAGCCGAATGCAACATCAAGGACACCGTCACTATCCACATCTGCAATGGCTGCTCCACGAAACATGTCGCCGCCAGTGGAATAGCTCCACAGCAAACCGCCGATGTGGGATAATACCCCGAGTCTATTATAAGAGACAAAAACTATCTCCAGATGATCATCATTGTTAAGATCAGCAATGGAGGTGGGTGCGCCCACATAAGAAGAGGCGGGATAATCCCACCGAAGACTGCCGTCCTCACCATTTAAAAGGTAAAGATGATTATCGTAGCAACCGATGGCGATTTCCGGTTTGCCATCCTCGTCAATATCCGCGAACGAGCCCCCGTGATACATGTAATCGTTGGGTTCATCGGAGAACCACAGAACAGAGCCAGAATCTCCTTTCAGAGCGTAGACCCTGCAATTGCCCGCCCATTGAGCAACGACCACGTCCAGCTGCTCGTCTCCATCCAGGTCAAGAATGTCAGGGCCGGACTGAATGTAACTGCTGGTTCCCAGGTTGATTCGCCAACACAGACTGCCGTCCTCGCCGTTCAGGCAGTAGACGTAACCGTACCAGGCACCCAGTATTACCTCCGGCTTACCATCGTTGTCTACGTCAGCTACTGCAGGGGGTGAGTCAAGGTAGTTGGAACCGGTAGGCGTGGACCACTCCACTTCTCCGGTGACTCCATTGAAACAATAGACCCTGCAAGCGGAAGAGGCCGGCAGAATGACCTCCAGAGTATCGTCTAAGTCGACGTCGGCTATGGCTGGTGAAGCATCGTTGCAGCCGCCAGTGTTGTACTTCCAGAGAACGGTCCCGCTGTCAGCATTCAAGGCGTAAATATGTTCATCATTGAAATAGGTTCCAAAGACTATCTCCAATTTGCCATCTTTGTCTATGTCATCCACTGCAGCTGAGCCAAAAGAGGGGGCATCCAGATCATACCACCAGAGTATTTCGGGAGTCGCACCTGCCTCGGCCTGGCTCCCCGAGTGTTTGGCTGGAACATGATTGCTTCTTGTTTGTGCCTGGTGAAGAGGGAGAATAACCAGCGCGGCGCAGAAAATGTTGATCAGGTAATGCATAAAGCCTCCTGAGCCTGTGGCAGAATAAGAGAATTGTGTCTCATGCGGCACTTCTTTCCCAAGAAAGATACTTCCTACGTATAGGATAACACGGTTTTCCGAATTGTCAACAGTATTTTGTCGAGGGGGATGATAGGTAAGCACTTGCCGGACGCGCCAGACGATCTTTGAAAAATGTATTAATTATTGTCTGAATGCTTTCTCTTTTTGAATGTTGCTGAATCCTTTTTCCTGAAGAGGTATATGATCCGCATCCGGCATTTGGATCAACGATTTTTTTCTTGACAAAACAAAGCGAGGACTCTAAGTTGCCCTTTGTTCAAAAACTAGACACTGTGTAACTTATGGTTGCACCTGTCAGCAAGGTTTTAAATGCGGTTAACCTTTAAGGTTTGAAGGAGGTGAATTATGCCAGCAAAGAGGAAGAAAGCGGCTAAGAAGCCTGCCCGAAAGACCACCAAAAAAGCTCCAGCAAGGAAACCGAAGAAGACTTATGTGTGTGTACCGTGCGGGATGGAGGTCACCATCTCCAAGAAAGGAATTGGTGCCACTCGTTTGATGTGCTGCGGCGAAGTAATGAAGGCCAAGAGACCGAAAAAGAAGTGAATCATCCCTTTGGACTTCTTGGACCAGATTGACCGGAATTCGGGGGTGGACTTTTTGAAAGTTCACCCCTTCTCTTTAGCTGGGAGACCGAGTCAATCAACATGCACAATGGAAATTAACTGATTTTTTGTAGATCGAGTTTCCATCGGATTTAGAGATCTTGCCGTAAATCTTCTAAAACCTTTTTGCGAGATTTTCTTATGATCTTGCTTCTCATAATGGACGGCTATGGATTGAATCCCGAAAAAGAGGGGAATGCCATAGCTTGTGCAAAAAAGCCGAATCTGGATAGACTTTTCAAAGATTATCCTTGTACCACCCTGGGTGCATCCGGATGGGATGTGGGGTTGCCCGAAGGCCAGATGGGGAACAGCGAGGTGGGACATCTCAACTTTGGCGCCGGAAGAATAGTCTATCAGGAGATCACCCGCATCGACAAGGCTATTCAAGATAAAACGTTTTTCAAGAACTCGGTTTTAACCGAAGCGATGGAACGGGCCAAGAAAAGAGGCGTAAACCTCCATCTTCTGGGTTTGGTCTCCGACGGATGTGTGCACAGCTCTCCCAATCATCTCTATGCTCTTTTGAGGATGGCTAAAGACAAAGGCGTGGAGAAGGTTTTAGTGCATGCCTTCCTGGACGGCAGGGACACTTCGCCCACCGGTGGAATGGGTTTTTTGAAACAATTGTTGGATAAATTCAAAGAATACGGGATCGGAGAGTTAGCCACGGTGGCGGGCAGATATTATGCCATGGATCGGGACAAAAGGTGGGAAAGGGTCCAAAAGGCCTATCAGGCTATGGTGTCGGGGGAGGGAAACCAGGCCAACAACATAATGGATGCAATAAAGGCATCTTACGATAACAAGGTCACGGATGAATTTGTGCTTCCCATCGTGGTCTGTGATGATGAGAATCAACCCACAGGAAGAATTCAAAAAGACGATGTGGGTATATTCTTCAACTTCCGGGCAGACAGAGCCAGAGAGCTTTCCCATGCTTTGACGGATGAGAATTTCAAAGAGTTTCCCAGACCGGATAACTTGACCATAGATTTGGTCAACCTGACTTTATATGATGAAAAGCTCAAAACAAGAGTCGCCTTTCCTCCGGTCAGAATGAGCAACATTTTGGGGGAGGTATTAAGTAATGAGGGTAAAAAACAGTTGCGCATAGCGGAGACGGAGAAATATGCACACGTCACCTTCTTCTTCAATGGAGGAGAGGAGGAGGCATTTGAAGGGGAGGATCGAATCCTGATACCTTCCCCTAAGGTTCCCACCTACGACCTGAAGCCGGAGATGAGCGCATATGAGGTAACCGAGGCCGTGGTTAGGGAAATCGAATCACGGAAGTATGATCTGATAGTGCTCAACTATGCCAATCCGGATATGGTAGGACACACGGGAGTTCTCTCGGCTGCCATCAAGGCCGTCGAAGCCGTCGATGAGTGCGTGGGCAGAGTGATAACTGCGGTTAAAGAGGTCGGCGGAATCGCAATGGTTACGGCAGATCACGGCAATGCGGAAAAGATGATAGATTCGAATAACGGCCAGACCTTCACCGCTCATACCACAAACCGCGTTCCCTTTGCCCTGATAATGGATGGTTTCAAGGGGACTTTAAGATCGGACGGAAGACTGGCGGATGTAGCTCCGACCATCCTGCATCTGATGAATATAAAGAAACCTGAAGAAATGGAAGGAAGAAATCTGATAGTGTGATTGAGATTCAAAGTCCAAGATTAAAAATCCAAAGCTAACATCCGTAGGATCCGTAGGTTGAGTTGTGACTGTCCAGCAGGTTGTTCTCTTGCGAAGGAACCGTTCAGTGGGTTCACCTGAAGGTGAACGCTCCGATCTGCTCGCTTCAAGCAATTCCTCACAGATCCTTAACAGATTCTCTATGCTGAAAAGAGATTGGTATTTGGTCATATTCTCCGCTCTGTTGATGAGCCTGGCTTATCCTCCCCTCCCCTTTGGTTTCGCAATCTATTTCGCTCTGGTCCCGTTGCTTTTTGCCTTGGAGGGCAAAGGACTTTCGGATGCGTTCAAGATTGGCTACCTCTTCGGACTGGTTTCAAACTCCCTTCTGCTCTTCTGGATAGGCTGGGCGACCGTTCCCGGAGCCGTCGCCGCCCTTGTGCTTCTCTGCCTGTATACTGCGTTTTTGACCTGGTTTTATGCATTGATTCATAGAAAGTGGGGAACAAGCTCCCTGTTTTTCCTTCCTTTCCTTTGGGTGGCCATGGAGTATGTGAGATCCTTGACCGAGATATCCTTTCCCTGGCTTAATCTGGCATATACACAAACATATTACTTAAAGCTGATCCAATATGCTTCCTTCACCGGGAATTATGCAGTCTCGTTCTGGATAGTCTGCCTTAACCTGACAATCTATCTTATCATCAAGTATAAGAGAAAAATCGTCTTGGCCGTTACAATCTTTGCCGCTTTGATTATTTTGCCCTATATTCATGGCTGGCATGAATTCCGTGTCTTAGGATCGGCCATGTCTGAAAAGACCGAACAGGGTTGTGTCAGAATAGCGCTGCTTCAGGGCAGTATCGAGCCCAAGGTGAAATGGGACCAGAGATTTCTGGATTATAACATTCGGACCTTCATCGACATGAGCAAGGAGGCGGCCAAAGAAGACCTGGATTTGATCCTCTGGCCGGAAACGGCTGCTCCCTGCTACCTGGCTTCCGAATCGTTTTATATGGATGAAGTTCAGGCAACCTCGGATCTTCTCAATACACCGCTTTTGGTGGGAACCAACGATTATGAATTTAACGAAGAAGGCAGGATTCTGTATTACAACTCCGCTTTTCTTTTCAAGCCGAAAGGGGGATATCCCCAAATCTACAATAAGATACATCTGGTTCCCTTTAGCGAAAAGATTCCTTATGATGAAAAGCTCCGCATCTCAGATAAGGTTCAATTGGGACAATCAGATTTCTCGTCCGGGAGAGATCTTACCATTTTCCAAATACCCAAAGGAAGATTCGCCACTCTGATCTGTTTTGAGTCCGTCTATCCGGATTTGGTAAGAGACTTTGTAAGAGAAGGAACCGTTTTTTTGGTCAATATCACCAACGACGGCTGGTTCGGAAAAACTCACGGACCTTTTCAACATGCTCAGATAGCGGTATTTCGGGCAATCGAGAACCGAATCTCCATCGCCCGCTGTGCCAATACCGGGGTGTCGATGTTTATCGATCCTCTCGGTCGGGTGAAAAAGGCCACGAAGATTTACATCAGAACCACGGCGATAGACCAGATACCATCAAAACTCAAGGATACATTTTATACCAGGCATGGCGACTGGTTTGCTCAGGGCTGCTTCTTGGTCGGTCTCTTCGCGATATTGGCATCTTTGATCAAAAGAAGAGTCTGACAACCGGATCACCGTGTGACACGGGTGTTCTAAGAATCATGAACAGAATAATCCACCTCGTTTTGATTTTTTCGATTTTTCTTTTCAAGCTCGGTTCTGCTGGAATCGGCGACTGGACCACTTACACCAACAAGGATGAAGTTCAGGAAGTGGTTTTGAAGGATGAGATGCTGTGGTGTGCCACTACCGGCGGAGTGGCAGTGCTGAATACGCAAAACGACTCGGTGACCCAATTAACCAATGTGGATGGTTTGGGCGGAAACTATTTGTCTTCAGTGGCCTTCGATTCGGGCGGAAACCTGTGGCTGGGAGCCCAAAACGGTACCCTGACCAAATATGATCTGACCGAAAATAACTGGGACATATATTATAATTTCATCTCGGGGGAAAGGATGTTCCTCATCAGGGAAATAGTAGCGGATGGTGAACAGTTGTGGGTGGGATCAGACGTGGGAGTCAGCGTTTTCCATCCCGATAAACCTCCGCATGGCGAAATCACCGAGACGTACAGACGTTTGGGGGAGCTTTTGAACGTGGAGGCTGACGTTAACAGCATACATCTGGTGGGGGATAATATCTGGGTGGGAACGGAGAAGGGTGTGGCATATGCTCCCAAAGATTACCGCACGGTCAATCTCATGGACCCCAAGAATTGGACCTCGTTTGTGAAGGAGAGTTCGCCCGGCTTGACCGATGATTATGTTTACACCATAACCGACGTACAAGGTGAGATCGTCATAGGAACGAAGACGGGGATCTTCAGATTTGACTCACTCGATTCATCCTGGGATTCCTTTGGATTAGAGAATCGGAGAGTCAAGGATTTAGAATACAAGAATGGCAAACTGATTGCCTGCACCAATGGGGGATTATACATATACGAGAATGGAGCCTGGTCCCGGCTTTCCAACACTGGCCTTTTGTCCACCGATCACAATTCGGCAGCGATGGATGACTCCGGCTGGCTCTGGGTGGGAACTGCAGGTAAGGGCATCTCTCGTTATAAAGATGAGCAGTGGGAGAATTACGTGGTAGACGGGCCACCGGGAAATTTGTTTTTGGACATGGAAGTGGACGCTGACGGGAATCTGTGGTGTGCCAATGAGAACGATGGAGCATCATGTTTTGATGGCTCGGGGTGGGTCTCGCTCTCCTCGGTCCCGGAAATTGACAGACATTCGATCAGGGCAGTAGAAAAAGACAAAGAAGATAACCTGTGGTTCGGAAGCTGGGGTGCGGGAGTGATGAAAATGAACCGGGAGGATTCCACCTGGTTCAGGTTTACTGAAAAAAACAGTCCCCTAAAGGGGATAGCCGGTTATCCTGAGTACGTGGTGGTAAATGACGTAGCCGTGGACGAGATGGGAAATCGGTGGTTGCCCAATTGGGAGTCTTTGGATTCGACTCGGTTGGTATGCGTTCTGGCGGACAACGACTCCTTTGCGGTATATTATGACGGAGATGGCATAAAATCGATCCTCATGTTAAAGGCGAAGGCCAGAGAGGGACATCTGTATATTTGTTTTCGGGACATTGGGCTTCTTGATTATTACTACAATTGGACGGTCGAGGACAAGACCGACGATCGCGTCACCCATTACACTCAGACGGATGGTCGCCTTTCGTCAAACACGGTCATGAGCGCTGAAGTGGACAAGGACGGCACTCTCTGGGTGGGAACCAGCGCAGGATTGGACACGCTGGATTCGGAATGGGGGAGATTCAGAAGCGTGGCATTGCCCGATCCTTTGGGACCCCAGGTGAACGTCATTGCGGTGGACGAGCAGAACAACAAATGGATTGGGACTGAGAGTGGATTGGGAGTGATAAACAGTCGAGGTCAATTCGAACACATCTTTACCACCTTCAACAGCAATATCTGTCACAACCGGGTTCTGGGAATCAAGATCGATGAGAGGACCGGCGAAGTCTGGATCGGAACTGAAAACGGGTTATCCAGGTATGAATCCGGCATCGTGCCAGCCCAGGACTTATCAGAGGTTAGGGCATACCCGAACCCATTTGTACTTGGAGAGGGTACCGAGACGCTTACCTTCGACAGGTTGCCTTATCGGGCAAAGATCAGGATATTCACGGTAGCAGGAGAATTGGTGAGAGAGATCAACTCGCAAGACACGTGGGATGGCAGGAATGACGCCGGACAGCTGGTCTCCGGAGGAGTGTATCTGTTTTACGTTACCGGTCCGTCAGGCGACAAGGCGATAGGGAAGATTGCAGTGATTCGGGAATAATGGTAGCCGCAACCTTCGGGTTGCGAAGCTCACTTTTCTTCAGCAAGTTTAGCCTATAATTCAAACGCTGTCAGCCTGAGAGTTTCAGAAGCCAAAGAGTATGCGAATTCTTTTTCTTGCTGATGCCGCAAGTTACCACACCAAAAGATGGGTGGACTATTTCGTCGATCAGGGGCACCAATGCTTTTTGATCTCATTGGAAAAAGGTGCACCAACCAAAGCTGAAGAATTCTCCATCAAATCGGGAATCCTTCCTTCTTTTCTGAAATATCCTTTATCCGTTCGCAAAGTCAAGAAGATAGCGGACGAGATAAAGCCGGATTTGGTAAACGCCCACTTCGTCCCTGCTTACGGGCTTGTTGGGGCCTTGCTGGGGCGACATCCTTTGGTGGTTTCCACCTGGGGATCGGATATTTTGATCTCCGCGCAAAAGTCCCTTTTGCACAGGCTGAGGGCGAAGTATGTGCTGGGCAAAGCAGACCTGATAACCACAGACGCAAGGATTCTCACTCAGGCAGTTTTGGACTTAGGTGTGGATGAAAAAAAGGTGATTCAAAGTCCCATGGGAGTTGATAGGGAACTGGTTTTTGAAGGGGAAAAGCGAAAGTCTGATTTGTCGTTCCGGGATGAGAACAAAACCTTTGTGATCTTGAGCAACAGACGACTGGAGCCGGTTTATGACCTTGCTACCCTTCTGAAAGCTGTTCCTTTGGTGATAAAGCAAGCAGAAAGAAAAGTAAGATTTGTGATAGTAGGAGAGGGATCGCAAAAGAAGAAACTGATGAGACTGGCCAGGGATTTGGAAGTGGAGCAACAAGTGGAATTCAAAGGGGAGCTTTCACGAAAAGAACTAATAGATTGTTATAAGGAATCTGATATATACCTATCAACATCTTTATCTGACTCCACCTCGGTTTCGCTTTTGGAAGCTATGGCCTTGGGGTTTGTTCCCATAGTAACCGACATTCCGGGCAACCGGGAATGGATAGAGGACAAAAAGAATGGATTCGTTTTTCCTATTTCTAACCACCATGCTCTGGCAAAACAGATTGTTTATGCAATAGAGGAATTCACCGATTGGAGCGATTTCAGAGAGAAGAACATTTCCGCTACTAAGGAAAAAGGCATCTGGGAAGATAACATGAAAGCTGTCGAAGAAGAATTCTGGACACTTGTACGTCGAGAGTCACATGTCGACAGAAAGGCTACCTTGTAGCACATTGTCCCGATGCATCCAGGGATTCATACTTCGATATTCAAATCCTTTAAAGCTATAATCTTCTCAAACCTCCCAGCATATCTTTCACTTGGGATAACGAGGCCTGTGG
>Ga0315539_1003125_pt1 | contig 11736 bp, 9 predicted proteins | sample SalMarSW160150MG_FD_203097 | JGI IMG/M metagenome (GOLD analysis project Ga0315539, IMG submission 203097) | Salt marsh sediment microbial communities from the Plum Island Ecosystem LTER, Massachusetts, United States - Salt Marsh Sediment SW1601-150 ... | reverse complement strand
AGAATTAAAAATTGTGGATAGAGAAATGAAAATTCCATTATATCCTCCTTCTTTTAACTCTTGTATTGAAAAAAGATATAAGAGGGTTTACAAAACTTTTATCAGTAGTTATTTCTATAAAATCTATCTGTGATTTTTCAAAAATGTTTTTGACTAAATTTTTTTGTTCAATTACACTTTCTTTATATTTTTTTTGGGTTATAGTTGGGTCTAAAATCATCTGTCTTTTTGATTGAGGGTCTTGAATTGAAAATTGGAAAGGTATGTTTGGGAGTGATTCGTCAAGAGGGTCTCTTATCATAATCGCTATTGTCTCAAATTTTGAACCCAATAGAACAAGACTCTGCTCGTCACTTTTTTTTAGATTTATAAAATCTGAGATTAAAATAAAAATAGTATATTCTGCTTTTACAATTTTTAGAATATCTTTTATTGCGTTTTCAATGTTGAAATTTCCTCCATAAAATGAAGGTTCAGATAAAAATTTTTTAAATAAAGCAAATTGGTTTCTGTTGCTTGAAGGACGGAAAATTTTTATGATGTTCTCGTTAAACATTATAAATCCTATATTATCCCCTAAACTAGAAACTAAGTGAGCAACTGAAGCGACCATCTCTGCAGAGTATTCTGCTTTTAATTTTTCTCCAGAGCCAAAAAGCATTCCATTACTTACATCCAAAAGAAAATATATATTTAATTTTCTTTCTTCAACATAACTTTTTGCTAATAATTCATTTGATCTTAACGTTGCTTTCCAATCAATCATTGAAGCATCGTCATTAGATTCAAATATCCTATATGTATCAAATTCTAATCCTCTTCCTTTAAAAATTTTATTATATAAAATTCTTTTTACTGGGAATTTTTGGAATGCTTTGTCAAACTCAGATATTGCTCTTGGAAAGTTAATTACAAATTTTCTTTTTTCGTTTGCTTGGCTTGTTTTGATTATCCCCATTATGATTAAGGAGCATTAACTTTATTAAGAATATATTTTATTACATCATCTGTAGATATCTTATCAGCTTCTGCTTCGTAGTTTAAAATTATTCTGTGTCTTAAAATAGGATAAACAACGGTTTTGATTTCCTGAGGAGTTACATAGTTTCTTTCTTTCATCATTGCTTCTGCTTTGGAGGCAATATAGATTGCAATAGATGCTCGGGGGCTCGCGCCGTGGGATATATACTTTGAATACTCATTATCTTTTTTTCTTGTTTCTTCAACAATTTTTACAATATATTCTTTAATCATTTCCGAAGCAAAAATTTTTTTTGTTTTTTCTTGCAGTTCAATAATTTGTTCAGGGGATAATATTCTATTCAATTTATAATCTTCAAAATTTTTTATAGTAACATTTTTATCAAGGATGGATTTTTCTTCTTTTTCAAGAGGGTAATTTATAATTAATTTGAAAAGAAATCTGTCAATTTGGGCTTCAGGAAGAGAATAAACTCCACTTACCTCAATAGGATTTTCAGTTGCCATGACAAAAAAAGGGCGGGGGAGTGCGTAAGTTTCGTGGGCAATGGTTACATTCTTTTCCTGCATAGCTTCAAGCAAAGCTGATTGGGTTTTTGGAGGACTTCGGTTTATCTCATCTGCGAGAATAAAGTTTGAGAAAATTGGGCCTTTAACTATTTTAAACCCTTTTTGTGGGGTATAACTCATAATCCCAGTTATATCTGTCGGGAGAAGATCTACAGTAAACTGGACTCTTTTCATTTTACAACCCATAACTTCAGCAAAAGCTTTAATAATTAAAGTTTTAGCAATCCCAGGAACACCTTCCACAAGAACGTGGCCATCACACAAAACTGCGCGTATAATTCCTTCAATAATTCCTTCCTGACCAACAATAATTTTTGACATCTCCTTTTTTATATTTATTATAATGTCTTTTACACTCTCTTCTTTTTTCTTTTTCATTTTTTATACTTACTTATTAAATCTTATGCGTTTATAAATATAGATGATAAAGCCCATTAATAGAACTGATAAAACTGCGAAAAGAAGGTAATAAAAATTTTTGTTTAAAGAATCTTTTAATTTAAATCTTATTTGTTCATTAGATTTTATAGCTTCTTCACACGCAGAAGATATGTCCGTTGCTATATTAATTGCTTCTTCAGATTCCCCTTTTGAAAGTTTGTCCTTGGCATTCTTAAGTAATTCTATTAATTCCAGACATTCAGGATTTTCAGAGATTAATTTTTCAGTAAATAGGATTATCTTTTCAGCTTCTGTATCACTTACCTTTCTAAGCTCAATAAAAAAATCTCCCCAGTCAGAAAATTTCGGAGAGGCCACATTAGCATATACTGTTGCTTTATATCTCCCTTCTTTTTGGGTATCTGCAAGAATCTTCATTGTGAGATTTTGTGACTCCCCCATCTTTAGCTCAGGAAAATAAATAGGCTCCATAAAAATTTTAATGTCCTCGGAGTAGAGAGTGTTAAATAGAACAAGGCTCGTGAGATTTATCCCTTTCAAATCTACTTCTCCTGTATTCTGCAAAGTAAAAGGAATTTCAATAAAATTCTGGTTAGAGATTATAATATCTTGGGGGATTATAATTCTTATTGAAAATAATTTTAATAGAGTTGTTGAACCGCTACTTGAACCTGATGATGGGACCTGGGTTTGAGTAGTAGTAGGTTCTGTAAATTCTACTTGAAATTGATTGCTTTGCGCGGACGTAATTGTTTCGTTTGAAGTATTATTCATATCAAAAGCAAAAATTGTAATTGTTTCGTTTGTTTCATTCTCTTGCGAAACTGGAGAGAAGCTTATTCCCCAATTGTTATAAGAAAAGTTTGCAGGAATAGATACCTCATTTACTCTTATATAACTAGGGGATGTTTCGCTCACTATGCTAAGATTAATATTTTGTTGATAATAATTATCTGCTTCATCTAAATCTGAAAAGCAACTACTTAAATTGTAATCAATGCTTTGAGTCCATGTAGTTGATCTACTTTCGATATAATCACAAACAAATTCGATAGGAGAGTTGGTGTGGCTTATATTTAATTTATATGTAAAATTTTTTGCTATGCTTTCTTTTTGGCTGTCATTTAAATCATCCGTCGCAGGATAAACTTTTATTGTTAAATTTTTCAGATTGCCATAAGTTTCTTCTTTATAACTTGGCGTCCACGAATAATTAAACGAAGTTTCATTTCCATAAGAAGTTGTATTTTCCCTATAAGACAAATTAGAATAAGAACAATTAGAAGAATTCTGGTAACTGCAAGTAATGTTGTCTATAAAAAATGTATAATCCAGATTATCGCCGACAGAATGATTAAATCCTAAAGTGAAGTTGCCTTCAACTGCTTCAGTAAAATTAAAAGTTGAATTTTGACTTGGGGTGATTAATTCAGCAAATCCATAAATAGATATTTTGAAGATTTGGGAATCCACCATTCCATCAGAATCATTAACACTAATATTTATTTCATAAATTCCTAAATATGATTCATTAAATGTAAAATTGAAGACTCCTGAAGTTGTATTGAAAATTAATTCATTGCCTTCGGTAAAATTTTCACCTGAAATAAAATCAAGAGAATAAGTAAGATTCCCATAACTGTCATCTATGTCTTCTGTATCATTTGCATTAATATTTAAATTAAAAGTTTCATTAATTATTAAACTCTGATTGTCTATAAAATCTAATTGGGGAGCATGATTAATTTCTAAAATAGTCAAATTAAAATAAAATAAATCTGGAAGCTCTCCTGCGTCTGTGACATTTATTGTAACATTATAAACTCCGACATTACTTTTGGTTGGGGTAAAATTTGCTAAATGAACAGAGAGATTAGAAGGGGGGGATAAAATACTCCCAAAAGTAAAATTAATTGAGGGGATTTCATCAACAGAGGAAAGATTTAACAAAAGAGTATTAACAGACAAGGTTTCATTATAATAACCAGAAGAGATAAGAAAGTCGTTATCTTCAATTTGAAGGTATAATATGACTAAATTATCTTCAGTTACATTTGCAGAAGAGCCAAGAGTTATATTAGGAGTAATATAATCTCCAGTTAAAGAACTGATACTTGGAGCAGAGTTGTTGTTTGAAATATTAAAAACAACCTGGGTAGTGTTTGATAAATATCCGTCGCTGACAATTATATCAAATGTCCAGAAACCGATATCTTGTTTCCATGGAGTAAAATTAATTATTCCTTCTTCTGTTAAATTAAATCTTGGAGGGATGTCGGAAGAATTTGAAAAAGTTAAAACATCTTCTTCATCAGAATCATTAGCCCAGAAGTAATTATTTTCTTGTGTTAAATTTAAAGTAAAATTAAATCCCTCTGTTGCGGGAATATTGCTCGTTGAGAGATTAATGAAGGAATTAATAGTGTTCCAGTAGGGGGGTGTATTATTTAAAACAGTTAAATTAAATAAAGTAAAAACAACAGCGCTGGAATTATCAGTTGCCGTTAAATTAATTATGAAATCTCCATCTTCGCTTGAATCTGGAGAAAAATCAATTTTCATTTTAGTTACATTTGTCCCTTCAATTAATCCGTTACTGTAATAAGATATTGTAAAATCGCTAAAATTGGAAAGTATCTGTGAGTTATTAGAAGCATTAAGAACAATATAACTTAAAACAAAACTTTCATTATAAATCCTTTTGTCCGGTACAAGAGAGTCATCGTCGGTGATGTTAAAATAAAAAGTATTATTAGAATCAATAGAAACATTTTGGGATAATATTGAAGTCATTTGAGGAATAGTATTCTCACTTGTTTTATTAACATAAATATAAATAATTTCAGACTTTTGATTAGAATTCTGGTCAGAAACAGAAAAATTAATGCTCCAGTTTCCAACTTCTTTTTTTCCAGGAGTTACATTGATTAAAAAAGCATAATTAAAATTAGAAGAATTTGCAAGAAAATTCGCAAAAAACCAGCTTTGATTAACATAACTTGGAGTTGTAAAATCATCTAGAAAAACAGTGTTGTTGATATTTAATAAATCTGTTTCCCCTTTTGTGGAAATATTTATCCAGCATGAAAAATTGCTTGTGTCGTTAAAAGTTTTGTTGTTGCAATCGCTCACATCAATGAGAAGGTCATACAAAATTTCAAACTTGACAATTTGTGAATAATAGATTGTTTGATTATTTGAATAATCTGGTTCACAATGAGGGTAAGCAGAACAGTTGTAATTTTCTCCAGAATCTCTAACAGAAACATTCGCCCAGTAAATCCCTATATGGCTAAAATTTGGTGTAAAAGAAATTTTCGCAGAAGTGTTGGTGAAAGAGGAGTTAAAACTCATATTAAAAAACTCATCTAATAATATGCAATTTTCACTGTCATTTAATCCAGTGTTTACACCATGGGTGCAGTTTGTCTCATTAAAGCTAATGTTGAAAATTAAAGGAAAATGATTTTCCTCATCTGTTGCATTTAAAAAATATATTGTTTCATTCCCCAAACTAAAATTGTAATAATTAAGAATATCTGTAAATTCAGGCGCGTCGTTTGTTGCGTTTATTGTGAATTCCAAAGGTTTAATGATTTGAGTTTCATTATTCTCTTTTTGAACGCCAATAGTCATATTAAATCTTCCAGTTTCGTTATCATTTGTTGAATCTATAACTAAAATACCATTAGAAGAATCTGATTTTGTTGTGGTATCATTCCAATAAATCCAATAAAAATTACTCATAGAAAATTCGGTATGTAAAGGATTACTAGATTTTATATTATCTTCTGATAAAATATAAAAAACCATTCCCTCTTCTAATTCTTCTGTTTCATTACTAAAATTATAATAAAATGATAAAGGCAATGTATCTTCTCCGCCAAAATATTCTGTTTCCATATCTCCTTTCCAGCTTACAGCACTAACTAAAAAAACCATTAACAAAGCAAAAAAACCTAAAATTAAAACAATTTTAAAATTTATTCTTGCTCTGCTGATATTACCTCTTGTCATCTTAATTTATTAATATTAAACCTTATTAACTTTATGTTTTGAATTTATCTATTATTAAGTAATCTTATCTGAATAAAACACTTCTGGTTTAAATAAAAATGTTTATAAAGTCAGGATATTTTTCTAATAAGTTGAATACCTGAGGTTCATTATCACACTCATCATCACATTTATGCAGGGTTGTTAGTAATAAACCCGGGTAGTTCTAACTTTAATTAAATTAAGGAGAAAAATGGCAAAAATTAGTCCAGCGTCGATTAAGTATTCGATTGTAGCAGATTTTGTAGCTGAAGGTCCGTTTCAGAAGCCAGATGTTATAGGGGCTTTGTTCGGGCAGACAGAGGGATTGCTTGGTTCTGATATGGAATTAAGAGAACTTCAAAAAGAGGGTAAAATCGGCAGAATAGAGGTAGAACTAAAAACAGAGAAAGGTAAGACTGTTGGAGAAATTATTATTCCATCTGCACTTGACAAGACAGAAACGACAATAATTGCTGCGGCTTTGGAAACTATTGATAAGATAGGTCCTACAGATGCTGAGATTTCTATTAGAGAGATTGAAGATGTTCGTGGCTCAAAAAGAGATTATATAATGGAGCGGGCGAAAGAACTTCTTTCAGGAATTAAGAATGAAGGGATGGATTCTGTAGAAATTGAAAACGAGTTGCGCGAATCCTCAAGAATTTCTAAGGTTATTGAATATGGAGAAGAAAGATTAGCCGCAGGTCCTGATATAGATTCTTTCAAGGAAGTTATTGTAGTTGAAGGCCGGGCAGATGTTATCAATATGTTAAGATATGGAATTAAGAATGTTATTGGTATGCAAGGGACTAAATTTCCAAAGACAATCACGAAGATAGGTGAAGAAAAAGAGTTGACATTATTTGTTGATGGGGACCGCGGAGGAAATTTAATTGCAAAAAATGTTTGCGATAACGCCAAAGTTATTTATATTGCACAAGCCCCTGATGGCAAGGAAGTTGAAGAGCTTTCAGGGAAGGAGTTGCTACAGGCATTAAGGAAAAAAATTCCTGCAGAAGAATTTTTTAAGAAGTTTTACGAACCTCCAAGAAAAAGATTTGAAAGAACCAAAGATAGAAATTCTTTTGAAACAACAGAAAGAAGAAAATTAAGTGAAGACAATGTAGCAAAACTTAGAGATTTGGCAGAAGAACTTAAAGGAAAAAATGTTTTGGTTTTAAACGATAGATTAGAAATTGTCCAAAATATACCTTCATCAAGACTTTCTTCTGTAAATCCAAAAGATGCTTATGTTCTTTTAGTTTCAACAGCAACTAATTCTTTAATTGAAAGTGCAGAAAAATTAAAGTCAAAAGCAGTTGCAGCAAAAAACTTTGGAAAAATATCTGATACAAATATAGAATTAATTTCATTATAATTTTGGGGCTTTGCCCCTTTATTTTTCATATATTTATGAGATTCATTGTATCTATTAATAAGTTTTATATACTTCTTTTATTTGTTTAATATATGGCTAAGAAAAAAGAGGTTAAGAAGATTAATTATAAATCTATTTTAATTATCTTTTGTATAATTATGCTCGTGTTTTTTTTCTGGCGTTATTTTTTAGTTTATACAAAATGCGAAAGATGGGATTGTTTTAATGATAATTTAAAGAAATGTAGCAGGGCGAGATTTATTGGGGGAAGTGAGATGATTTTTGAATATAATATCCTTAGAAAATTTGATGGAAAATGTGTAGTTAATGTTACATTGCTTCAAGGGGAACTTAATAATCAAGACTCTAAAAAAATTGAAGGAAAGAGTATGGAATGCCGTCTGCCTTTAGGAATCGTTATGCTTCCAGAGTCAAACATAGGATATTGCAGTGGTATGTTAAAAGAAAATTTTCAGGAGTTATTTATAAATAAACTACATATTTATATTGCCCAAAATCTTGGCAGAATAAATCTTGAAGTCCTTGACCCTCGTAAAATAATTAATCAATCTTTAGAATAGAGATAATCTTATAAATTCTTTCATCGTTTTATTTAGTGGACTCGTAGTTTAATGGATAGAATAACAGGTTTCGGCCCTGTTGATGGGAGTTCGATTCTTCCCGGGTCCGTTTTTAGTTGAATTCTAAAAAGATTACTAAATATCCCACAATCAGGCATATAGTTTAAAAAAGGTTAATATCCTGCGTGTTAGTAGAAATAAGTGAGCGGGCTATTTAGAGGATTTTACTGCAACTTCCAGCTCGCCATAAACACTTCTATCTTCAAAATCAAAAATTAAATGTGCTATATATAGTTCTCCGAACTTTTTTGATTTTTCAATTTGAAACCTTCCTTGAATATCTCTTCCAGTGCTTATGGCTCTTTTAAATTTAGTATAGGCATCGGTTACAAACATACTTCCTTTCCTCATTTCCATAAATTCGTCAAAAGTTACAGGTAGGGCTTCTAATTCTCCAGTTTTTATCCAATTACCAAAAGCAGAATAACAAAGCTGATTCAAACAAATTTGAGATTCAATTGCAGTGAAATGGTCTATATTTGTGTTTTCATCAGCATAACAAGTTTTTTGTAATCTAAATATTCCTTCTGCTTTTGGATATTCTGTTGAAGCCCTAACTAAATATTTTGCTTCATGATTGTAACCTTCTAATGCCCTTTTTATAACATCTGCTGGAATTTGCATTTTCATTACTATAGAATTAATACATCATTTATAAAATTTACGCCCGCTCACTTACTCTTCGCCAGCCCTACACTTCGTTTCGGGACATTGCATTCTGGCTCGGTTTTTTTTACGAAAAAACTCTACTAACAGCGATTAAAACTCCGCTCACTTGCAGTTCGCTACGCCCTCACTTTTCAGCTCTGCTCATTTCATTCGCGAGGAAAAGTTCGGGGAAATAAATCCTTCGGATTTACTCCTCTTAATCGCGATGTTATGTCTAATTCAGAATTCGGGCTAAAAGATAGAAAGTAGATTTTATCGTGAAAGAAGCTCTTTAACTTTTCCTGCCAATCCATCGACAGCAGGTTTTACAACCAACATTCCATTATTTGCTCTTAGTGGTTTTGCCCTTGCAATATGAATAAATCTCGCTCCTCTTGTATAAACCAGTCCATCTTTTTTGTACATCTCTATTGGCAAAACCTCATAAGTTCCTTCTTCATCTAAAATTGCTTCTGCTGTCCATAAAGTCGCTTCAGTGTCGCACCAAAAAGCTCCAAATTTACTTCTTGGTATTTGCTGTTGATCGTAAATTCTCACACTCTTAATTTTTGGTTCGACATCTTTTAATGGCAGTCCATTATAACGAAAGTTTTCATCAATTCCAGAACCTAAAATTCTCCAATATAAAGTTGCCAAATTAGGATTAGTTTCACTCAAAGATTTTGTGTCTACTTGATAATCAAAGAATCTTGCAGAATTCTCTAATGTTGCAATTAATTCTTTTCCTTCAACTTGTCTTGGCAATTTATATTCTACCATACTTTTTAGTATTGATAAAAACTTTATAAATCTTTCGCTTCTTTCACTACTTTAAAGTTAATATTGATAAACCCGAACTCTGAACTCAAAATCCTTCGGATTTTGCCCCGCTGCGCTCTCCTCCTTTCAGTCGTCGGGAGACATAACAGGAATTTAACGAGAAATGGCGAGCCGAGCCATTTCTCCAAATTTTTTTGTCAGCTCTGAAAAATCCTCCAGCCATATGGGTCGGATTTTTCGAGGACAAAAAAACTTCTTTAAATCGCGATGTTAAATAATCGAACGGGCTATAATTATTCTTTTTGATGGTACTTAACTTAACTCTTCCAATCACTCTTGGAGGTCCTCCTATAACTAGCTCATATGCTATGCCACCTTTAACATAACCAATTGCTCTATTTGGTCCTCCAATAACCATTTCATAAACAGTATCTCCTTTAACAAATCCTATGGTTCTTAATGGACCTCCAATAACCATTTCTTCTACAGTACAATCAATATTATTATGTAATTTTTTCCCTATATCCATATTAAAATTAGTAATGATACAAATTATATAAATTTATCGCCAGTTTGCTTACTTTGGATTTTTCTGACTTCGTCCGAACATTGCACTAAATCCAACCTTCACTTCGTTTCGTTCGGAGCACACAACAGGAGACGCTGTCTTATAATCCCTTTTACTTCAACATATTAAACCAATAATGTTAAATCTCTCATCAATTCTTAAAATCCTCTGTTACCTCTCCCCATAAATCTTAAATACCTTTTATTCCTGGAAGGTTTATGGGAAAAGATAAAACAACATTTAATGTTTCTAAAGAAAAGAATTTTTCAGAGTGGTATTCAGAAATTTTGAATAAAGCAGAAGTCATAGATTTGCGTTACGGTGTAAAGGGGTTTGTTGTGATTCGTCCTTGGGGTGCGAGAATTATGGAGAAAATGTATAAGATTTATGAGTCATCTTTAAGAAGGACAGGGCATCAACCGACAATTTTCCCTGCAGTAATTCCTGAAGAAAATTTCAAAAAAGAAGCAAATCACATTAAAGGTTTTTCACCTAATGTTTTCTGGCTTGAAACAAAACAAGGCGAAAAAAAAGTAGCTCTTAGACCCACAAGCGAGGCAGCTTTTTATCAGATGTATAATCTCTGGATCAGAAGTTATCGTGAATTACCTTTAAAACTCTATCAAAGAGCAAATATTTTTCGTTATGAGACTAAGGCTACTCATCCATTAATTAGAAGCAGAGAATTTTATTGGTTGGAGTCTCATAATGCTTTTGCAACAAAGAAAGAAGCGGAAGAACAAGTAAGTGAAGATATTGGAATAACAGATTTTGTAATGCACCAGATTTTTGGAGTTCCTTTTCTGCCAATGAAAAGACCTCTTTGGGACAAATTTCCTGGAGCAGAGTATACTGTCGGAGCAGACTCAATCTTACCTGGTGGAAAAATTATTCAACAGCCTTCAACACATTTTTTAGGACAATATTTTTCAAAAGCTTTTAATGTAAAGTTCATTGACAAAAAGGAAAAAGAAAATTATGTCTGGAACACTTGTTATGGTCCTTGTATATCAAGAATTCTCGCGTCAGTTATTTCTGTTCATGGAGATAATAATGGATTAGTCCTCCCTTATACAATTTCTCCTGTTCAGGTTGTAATAGTCCCACATTACAGCAAAAAAAATAAAATTAGAATTAAGGAAACAGCTGAAATGCTTAACAATTTATTTTTTATGGAGAATATTAGTTCTGAAATTGATGATTCTGACAAGCGTTCAGGAGAAAAGTTTTTTTTCTGGGAAATGAAAGGTGTTCCTTTTAGAATTGAAATCGGCGATAAGGAATTGAAATCAGGCGAGCTGACAGTTTTTATAAGAGACACAAGAGGAAAATTGAAGATAAAAAAAGAGAATTTAGTTGAAGAGATAAAAAACTTGGGTGTAGAATTTGATGTTCGGCTCCGTTCAAAAGCTGACGAATTATTTTCAAACAGGATTGAAAATTGTAATGATAAAAACGAAATAAGAAAGACTCTTGATAATGGAAAAATAGCAAGATTTAATTTTTGTTCGCTGGAAAGAGGAGGGCTCAAATGCGCTGAATTCATTGAGAAAGAATTATCAGCGAGAGTGATGGGAACCCGTGCAGACAAAAAAGAAAAACCAGAAGGAAAATGCCCTTTTTGCAGTAAGAAAGCGAAAACAGTTGTTTATGCTGGGAAGAGTTATTAGGAAGAATAATTTGAAAGTTGATTTAAAAGAGAAATTTCTTGTTCTGATGGTGATCTGTCA
>Ga0315539_1003124_pt1 | contig 11738 bp, 13 predicted proteins | sample SalMarSW160150MG_FD_203097 | JGI IMG/M metagenome (GOLD analysis project Ga0315539, IMG submission 203097) | Salt marsh sediment microbial communities from the Plum Island Ecosystem LTER, Massachusetts, United States - Salt Marsh Sediment SW1601-150 ... | reverse complement strand
CGTGATTTTCTCCTATAAAAATCAATTACTGAATTATTAGCTATTTTATAGAGCAAAGCGCGCGGATTATCAATTTTACTGCTTTTTTCTGATATATTCCGCCAAAATTTAAAAAACGCCTCTGAAGTTAAATCTTCAGAATCTTGAGGCGAATTAACCTTTAAATAAACAAAACGGTAAATCCGCGGCGCATATTTATCATAAAATTTCACAAACTGTCTCCTTTTCATGGTTATATAAATACAGTCAAGGTTGTATCTTTTCAGGCACGGCCTCAAAAAGTACATCCTTTAATAATAAGATTTCTTTTATTTCTTCTGTTGATCTTTTATAATCATCTGTGGTTTTATCTGAAAGAATTATATCTTTATCACAAAGCGTTCCTCCTCTGATTCCAATATAATCAAGATAGCTTGACCATTGATAATCTTCTAAATTCTCTACTAAGTTATCTTTAACAGGATTAAAATGAATATAAGAAGTAATTCGTGAAAGATATTCGTCTTTATTAATTTCTTTTTGTTTAAATCTGCTTTGAAACATACGTCCTACTTTATTATATTTTCTATTAAAATATATAGAATAACTAGTATGTAAGGCCTGCATGAATTTATAAAGAAAAACATCTGAATCTTGCCGAAGCAATAAATGAAAATGATTAGGCATTAAGCAATAACAAATAATAGAAATCTTGTATTTTTCTTTATACTTTCTTAACTTTTTCAAATAATTAAGATAATCTTCTTTTTCTAAAAAAATATCCTGTTTGCGATTGCCTCTATTGTAAATATGAAAATAGCCTCCTTTGTAAGAAACTTTTTGAATTGGTTTTCTCATACGATATGTGTTCTATATTTTATAAGGATGTATCTTTTGAGGCCGTGCCTGAAAATATACAACCTTAATGTCAGTATACTATAATTATGGTTAATAAACAATATTAGTTCCTTCATTGACTGTGGCGTTAGTGTCTATATCTAAGATAGGCGCTGTGCCGTATCTGAAATGAATATAATCTAAATTGCCTATGCTGCCAGCCGCAAATTCAATGTTTTCCCAATCTTCAAGTCCTGGCACAGTTGCATCGCTGTCATTATTCGTATCTCCGCCATAAGCATCATCTTTAAGAGAAGTAAAGATAATCGGTGTGCTGGTCGCGCCTAAAGCGATTAATTCGCCTTCAATTAATAAGGCAGTATAGTATTTATTAGACGGTTTAATGACTGTTCCTGGTTCAATAGTTAAAATAGTCCCGGTTGCGACTGTTGGATGATGATGGTTGCCTGAACCAGAATTAAGAATATAGGCTAAATCATCATTCCATGCAACATTCTGGCTAAAAATACTATCTTGATCAACAACCACCCCATTTAAATTATTATCATTTGCCTGATTATTACTTAAGGCAGGATAAGCGCTTTTAAGCTTTATAGCCCAATTATTATTTGAAAAAGTATTGTTGCTAATAATAGGCGATGTCTCAAGAATAGCTTCTATGCCTATATCATTATTACTAAACTCGCAATTATCAATAGAAGGTGAATTATAATCCCTTAGAATAATTCCTGTTAAGCCAATATCAGTAAAACTGGAATTAAAAATAGAGGAATTAGAATTGCTTAAATAAATTCCGCCATTTTGGCTGTGTTGAAAAGTAGAATTATTAATTATCACACGGCTATTATTAATCCTAATCATTTCCTGCATCCATGTTCCTCCATAACTTCCCTGATATCCGCCATATTCAAAAGAAACATAATCCAGAGTTGAATCAGTTCCAACGGTATTATCAAAAACAATACCAGACCAGTCGCCTGCTAATTGCGTTGTTGTAGCAGAAGTAAAAGTTATTGGATTAGCAACTGTCCCTTCTGCTTTTAAGGTTCCTTTTATTAATAAGCTTGGATAATATTTATTAGAACCCTTAACAATAACGCCCGGTTCAATAGTCAAAACAACATTATTTTCCACTGTTGGATAAGCGCTGGAATTTGATTCTAATATATAAGGACTCTTAGCTAATGCCCAAGTAGTATCCTGGCTAATGCTAATGCCATCAGCAATAATTGTTATTCCTTGGCCTTGAGAATTTTTAGCAAAAGGCAAGTCATCTTCAATAAAATCACTATTGTTATTATTTTCATCCCAGCCATCAATTCTGCGAATTAAGCTTTTATATATATCCGGATACGCAGAAGCAGTTACCTCATAAACATAATTAACACTGCCCCATCCCAAAGCATCAATGCATCCTTCTTTTGCTTCAGCCACGGTTTTTGTAGTCGGATCCCATGGGAAAATAGCTATTGAGCCTTCTTTGTCATGGAGTAGCGATGAATTATAAATTGGCCAATCAATATCCAAGTAATTATTTTCAAAATAGCCAGTAAGACCGATTAAATAAGATCCGTGGGCTGGAATAATCGCTCCAGCTGGAAATTCCTTGTTTCTATAAGGGTTATCCCAATCATTAGTACAAGGATAATATGACCAATACCAGCCAGTCATATCTATGTCCTGGTCAGTTGGATTATATAATTCTACAAACTCGTGTTTTCTCAACTGAACTTCATTAATAACTACATTATCAGATAAACTGCTGGCTGTTGCGCTGGCGCAATTAGAAACATCTGAAATATTATCAACTTCATCCTTTGATTTAATTGCAAAATAATAGTTTTGGCCGGCAATTAGGTCATTAACTGAAAAATTCTCTGTTGTGCTGGCCAAAGATGGAATGGGCTCTCCCATAATATCAGTTGATGAAGCCCAATTAAGCGAAGTAATCGCTGAAGAAGTTGCATATTTAATAATATATTCTGTGGCAGTGCCAACTGATTCATCATCTCCTGGGGCAGTCCAAGACAAATTTACTGCTCCATGGCTATTGCCTGAACTTGCTAACAAATCAATAATATTTGATGGGGGAATCGTATCAGGAATTACTGGCACTGGTGTTGGTACTGGTACTGGTACTGGCGTTGGTACTGGCTCGCTTCCTCTGCAACCTCCGCTAATAAAAGTTGGCGGCTTTATTGGTGATTCCAATTCTTCAATAAATTCTTCTTGTTCTTCTTTGACTGGCTCTGGTTCTGGTTTTTCTTTAATAACAACTGGAGCTTGTTCTATCTTTTGAATAACTGGGGCTGGTTCTTTATAACTTACGCTTACCGATTCTGTTTCTGGCAAATTGCTCTTTATTGGCTCTGGCAAAGGCAATTCTGGCTGTTTTATTTTAATGCTAATATCAGCTTCTTGTTTTTTAAAAATATTAATTATCTTATCTTTGGCTTGATTAAGTTTTTCCAAAGCATAAGACAAAGAATATGGAATGACTTGTTCTGGATTAAAAAAACTGAATTGTAGCCATGGATACATTGGTGGAGATCCTCCCCATGGGATATAAAATTCTTTATTTTCAACTTTTAGAAAATTAAAAATATTTATGCCCAATTCAGGTGATTTTTCTAAAGTAATTGCTCCTTTAAATTCTTTAATAAAATCTAAAGTTATTTGTTTTAATTTATAATTATTATATTGGATTTTAGACCCCTTTTTATCCCATTTTTCCAATCTTCTCCATTTTAAAAAATCACAATATCCATCATCTTCCTCATCTATGCAATTAGCATGAGAACCATTTCCAACATAAGCCCAAATATGATTAGTTCTTGGATTAATAATTTCAGTGTCAAAAATTTTTCTTTGATGAGCAGTGCCAATTGTTTTAATTATTTTATTTGAGTCCTTGTCAACAAAAACATAAATCGCTTCCCAATCACCATAATGCTTGTTTTGGACAAATGCTAAGGAATTATTAAAAACATAAAAAAACCAATATTCATAAACCCAATAATTTTCATAATCCTGAATATGATAAAAAATAGTCAAATTATTTAGTTTTTGCTCTAATGATAAATTATTATATTTATTAACTGCTTTTTCTCCATTAATTTCTTGTCCATTTTCAAAATAAAAATCCAGAGGATTAACTGGATAATATTTCTCTTCAGAATCAAACCATAAATTAGGAGCAAAGTTTATAGCTGGTTCTGGAAATTCGGCGCTGGCAAAAGGAACAAAAACAAAAAAACCAGCTAAAAATATTAAAACAAATAAAAAAGCTGGTTTTTTAAATGCCAAATTTTGCATAAATCCCTCCATAAAACGGCTTCTTACCTATGTTTATAAACTCCCCATCCCAAAAATAAACCTAAAATTATACTCATTAAACAAAAACAAATTAAATAATTAATTAACAAGCAATCAAAAGCATTTCCAATTAAATTGCCTATTATTGGGCCCATTATAGAGCCCAAAGCAAAGCCAATACCTGTTTTACAAATTAAAGACCATATTTTTAATTTTAAAAACAAAGCGTAAAACAATCCTATAAAAGTTCCTATTAATAAAAATATTAACCAATAAACAGACATATAAATATTTGGTTCCAATACAGTAAATTCTCTCTCTAATAACGAAAAAGGAACAATACTCAAAAGCAACCCTCCAATAATTGATAATGGATAAACTAATATGCCCCCTACAATAAACCCAACGCCCCATCCTAAAAATCCAGCTAAAACTGATTTAGAAATCTGCTTAAAGTCCTTGGAAAATAAAGTTAAAGAAATCCCTCCTATTAAGCCCATAATTATAATAGCCATAAAATGGAATGGATATTCTAAATCAGGCAGTTCTGAATATAAAACCAATCCCCAAAGCAATCCGCCTAAGCCAAATCCAATTGCGCAAACTAATAAATATTTTGATAATGATATTTTTTGTTCCATAAAAAAATCCCTCCTTTTTTTTATTATACTCTGAAACAAAAAATCAAACAATACTTAAATAAAAAACCCTGTCGTGTTTTGGCAGGGCTTTTAAGATAGACAATACGTCTTAGCTTTTCCTCCTATCAATTCTTATTATTTTTAATCGCTTTTCCGCAATCTGGGTCGGGACAGAACTTTTCAGTACCCTTGAGCAGACATCCGCAATACGGACAATTATAGATTTCAACCGTTGCTTTGACTTGACTTTTCTCCTTTTTTTGTAATTTTGCCATTATTTATTCTCCTTTTCTTATAATGTTTAGGCAGAATGAGACACTTTTTCAACTGCTTTTTTGGCCATTGCGATTAAAGAGGCGCTTCCAGGATTGTATATAAAACTCCGCAGCCGAAAATCCATTTCTTCGCTAAGGCCTTTGATTATAACCAGATTATAGAGAACGGATATTTTTTCTTCTTTGCTGCCATTTTTTAACAATTCCTTGAAAAATTTTTCGGCCATTTCCTTTTTTTTACACAAATCATTCAAAACAGAGCCAATTTGATTAATAATATCTCTTTTTCTATCTAACCGACTCGATATCCTAAACTTGCTTATTAATTCTTCAACATCTATCTCCCTAAGTACTTTATTCTGTTCCATTTTAACCTCCCTTTTTTAAGTTAAAGGACAACAAGGATAGTCCTTAAAATTACGTCATTTGCAAAGAACATAATTTTAAGAACTGTTCTTTAATTAGAAATATTGTTTCTTATAATACTTCAGATACTCTCCTGATTTCAAGGGCTGCCACCATTTTGGATTACTCCTATACCATTGAATGGTCTTAGCCATAGCTTCCTCAAATTCATATCTGGGACGCCAGCCCAATTTTTGCAGTTTGCTTGAGTCTAAAGAATATCGCTGGTCATGTCCAAGCTCAGAAATAATCAGAATTTCTTTAATCCCTGCGTTGCGCAAAGTTAAAATAGGATAATAAATAAGCGGTTTATTATAAACCGGCAAAATATTTTTATTAACAACTTTAGTTAAAGGCATTAAACGAGTGCCTTTGCCTCCTGCCAAAACAATTCCCTTCATATTTTTATTTTACTCTAAAAGCAAAAAAGCACAATAGAAATGCCCTGCTATTATTATAACAGGGCATTAATTTTTTTTTAATCCGTATCGCTGGACATAACCAACAACACTTAAAATCCCGTAGATCGAGCCCGTAAAAAGTAAAATCATTAAACCTAAATAGAGAAAATATTGAAGTTTATACTCAAGTAAACTTTCTAACCAATCAATTAAGAACCAATAGGCAATAGCAACGAAATAAAAAGCCATTTTAATCTTTCCAGCTAAATGTGAACTGGTGTCAAAATTCCTAATCATGCCTACAATCCAGATAATGACTAAAGATAATTCAATAATAAGGATTAAAATAATTAGGGATTTAACAAAGACTAATAAAATTCCATCCGCCCAGGACCAAAGTTCAATAAAGAAGTAAACAAAAACAAAAAAAGCAAAAATCTTATCTCGAAATTTATCCAAAAATCCGCCCAGAGAAGTAGCTATCTGATAATGCCGAGCCAGCCAGCCATCTAATAAATCAGAAATTCCAACCCCAACAGCTAATAGAAAAATGAGTAAATGGTGTTCAGATGGTTTATTCCACCAAAGAAGAGCGTTAATCCATCCTGTTAAAATAATACCAATAGCAGTAATAACATTAGCCAGGTTGTGAAAAACAACTTTTTTCATTCTTCTAAAAAGAGTTTCCATTTCTTTTCACCTCCTCTTTTATAAATTTTTAAAGTTCAATAAATTCCTTTATCTTATTAACCGGGATTATTTTAATAAGCCCCTTGCTGTCAATTAAATTCAATCCAATTACCTCGCCTTTAACATTAATTAATGGACCCCCATTAGCCAATTCATCTTCTTCAATCAAATTAACTTTTAAAACAGTCGTATCAATACTGCGAATAATTCCTAAATTAACAAACTGTTTTAATTCGTTTTTAACTAATTCTGAACCTATTAAAATAATACGCTGGCCTAATTGCAAATTTTCCAAATCAGTCAAAGACACAACCGGTAAATTTGTCTCTTCTGTTTCAAGTAGAGCCAGATTATTTTCCAGATCTCTTTTTATAACTTGAGCTTCTATTGAATGATTATTGCGAAAAACTAAATATTTGTCAGCTTTGACTGGCACTAAATTAGCTGCTGTAATAATTAAGCCATCGCTAGTAACAATAAAACCAGTCCCTTGACTGGTTATCCTTTTGTTCTGATATGATTGAACAGTAACTAAACAAGGATTAATCTTGCTAATTGCTTGTTCAATGGATGTATTTTCAGTAATAATAATCCTCTCTGTTGGATTAATAATTGTTGTTCCGTTGCTAACCTGATGTATAAAGCCTATTTTGGAAAAAAGAGGAATAGTTGCTAAATAAGGCAAAAGGAATTGGTCAGCTAAAATACCACCTAAACCCCCAATTATTAAAATAAGAAAAAAATTCAGAGTCCTTTTTTTTATTTTAGACATAAAATCACCAGCTTAATTCTACTTTTCTGCTAGCATCCATAAATTGGCCAATAGAAGTAATTGTATCTGATCCATTGTAAGTAGTGGCATATTCAGCTCCATTAGTAAAAGTTTCAGCATAAGGACAAACAGCTACTCCGTTTTTTCTGACTTCATACAAGCATCTTTCCGCGCCAGCATCAGCTGCATAAAAAGCTACCACTGATTGACCTGTTTGTCCAGACATTTTTATCTGCTGGATAATCAAAGTGGAGATTCCTAATCCAATAACTGAAATCATGCTTAGGATTAAGATGCTTAAAAGTATTGAAGTGGCTCCTTTTTGAGATTTTTTTAACATTTTAGTAAATTCTTGGCGCAATAGTATTTTGCAAGTAAATTCTTGCCTGTTCTTCTGATTTTACGCCTTGTGATTCTATTTTCATAGCAATGGTTACAATTGCCCAATTAGGAGAAGTACCTTTGGTGATATAGAAACTGCCTGTTAAGTAAAATGAATCAGTTAAATTTAAATCCTGCCAAACTCCTGCATCTACGCGACGCTGCAGCTTATTAGAAACAAATTGATAATCAATACTTTCTCCGTCAGGGTTAGTAATATTTATAATACTCAATCCATTTCCAGCTAATGAATTAATAGCACTCATTCTAATTTCTTTACCCATTGTTTCTATAGCATAGCGACTGGTTTCCTGGACATTTTGCAAGGCAAATACCTGACGCTGTGTTTTAATAACTGAAACAGATATAGTTGTCATAACCGAAGCAATCATGCTAAAAGCGAACAAGGCAACAAGTAATTCAATTAGAGTAAATCCTTTATTTTTTTTCATATTTATTTCCAATTCCATAACCTGTCTTCAACAATTAAAACATGTTGACCGCCTTTTAATAGCCATTTAATTTCAACAACTACTTTTACCTGATCATCTGAAAGACCGTCTGGATTTTTAGTTAAACTTACTTTACGATAAAAAATGCTATTAGTTCCAGAATCATATTGATAAAGCCCGCTTGTTGTATCAAGATTTAACGGCGTTTCAGAAAAAGGCATTAAAGAAGAGCTGTCATATTGAATCCTATAATCTCCACTAACAACATTGCTGTGCCAATTACCCCAATTAGACTCATCATCTTCATTAAGTTTTCGTATGCCTTTAACTACCTCGACTCCTTCTTGGGCTAATCCAGAAGCAATTAATCGCGCTTTGCTTAAAGCAGCTCCTTTTAATGAAGTGTTTGCTAATCCTAAAATTCCCATTAAGCCAACAGAGATAATAAATATTGACACAATTATGCCAATCAAACTGAACCCTTTGTCTTTGCTTTTGATTTTAAACATTTTAATTTCCTTGAATTAATCCGGCTGTGGTTACTGTTATTATTTTAGTTAGAGAAGTATCCTCTCTGCCTAAAGTAACTGTTCCTGATACGCCAACCGTGTCCTTGCCATTAATATAAGTAGTTGGATTAGGCGGTTTGAAAAATATATCTAATTTAGGAGGCAAAGGTGTAATATCTTCAAATACAATTCCTTGGGTTAGATTAATAGTCTCAATAATTTCATCACTAGCATCATATTTATTATTAGTATTCCCACAATTAGCAGGCACCTTATCTCCATAAATAATATAAAGATTATCATTTTTATCAACAAAAATTCCGTATCCACAGTATTGTCCCTCAATGTCAACACCGCTCATAGCCATATTCTGGACTTTTCTTAAACTAGCCATTAATCGCTGGCTATCCTGTGAAAGAACGTATCTTTTTTGGCCATTATGATATCCTGCTAAGCTTAAAGCAGCAAGCAAACTAATAACAAACATTACCACCAATAATTCAACCATAGTAAATCCAAATTGCCGGTTAATATGCGCTTGTTTCTTTTTAATTCTTAGCATTTTTTAATTATACCACTAAAATTAAAAAATAAAAATCCACTTTATTTATTTTTAATTTTTATTGGCAACTCAAAATAAAAAGTGCTGCCTTTATTTTTGCCCTCTGATTCAACCCATATTCTACCTTGATGGGCATTGATTAACTTAGCGGCTAAGTATAGTCCTAATCCAACTCCTTCAGTATTCATCTTGCCCACTTCCTTGCCTCGGGAAAATCTTTCAAAAAGAGTAATTTTCTCTTCTTCTGAAACGCCAATGCCTGTGTCCTTAATACTAAAAACAATTTTATTATTTTTCTCTTGAAGATTAACAATTATTCCTCCTTTTCTTGTATAATGGATAGCATTGTCAATTAAATTCTGGATAACCTGTCTGATTTTTAATGAATCAACTTTAACTTTAGACAATAGTTTTTTCGGCTTAAAATATTTTAAATAGAGTTCTTTTCTGGCAGCCATCTGGCTAAATTCCTTAACTATGCCTTCGGTTAAATCATCTAATGACAAGGGCTGTAAATCAAATTCCAAACGGCCTGATTCAATACGGGAAACAGTCAATAAGTCCTCAACTAATTTAATCAATCTTTCATTGCTTAAATATATTTTTTCTAATTGTTTCTTCTGCTCAGGATTAGGTTCTCCCCAATCGCCTTCTATCATCATAGAAACATATCCCTTAATAATACTCAAAGGGGTTCTTAATTGATGAGAAGCCAATGAAATAAATTCTGACTTGGCTTTGTCTAATTGTTCCAGCCGGATATTTGCTTCTCTTAAACTCTTTGTCTGGCGGGCAACCTCTTTTTGAAGCGTTTTAGAAAAATCTTTCATCTCCTCATAAAGCCGGGCATTTTCAATAGCAATGGCTGCTTGCGCGGCAATTGTCTCCAAAACCTTTATATCTTCATTTGTAAACATATCTCCAGATCTCTTTGGCTGCAAAAGAAACAAGCCAACTAATCTTTCTTTAAGTAATAAAGGAATTACTAAAGCTGTTTCAAGTTTTTCCATTTCTTTAATTAAAGGAGTATCTTGAATGACCAAATTTTTTTCCGCCTTTTTTCTTTTTAATTCTTCTAAAACTAATACTTCTCTTTGTCTGCCGAAATATCCAATTAATTTTGCTAATGGCTTTTTATCGGACTTCATTGTTAAATCGCCTTTATTCAAAGAAATGCCTTTAATTTTATCCTGGGCTTTTTGCAATGCCTTGACTTGTTGAAACGGCTCATCTAAAACCATTATTTCCATCTTATCCACTCTTAATGCCTGAACAATACGTTTCTTTAAAAAATCAATAACTTTATTCAAATCCAATGTCTGAGATAAAAAATCAGAAACATTAGCGACTAATTCTTGGGGCCTGTATTCCCCTTTAAACAAGAAAGCGTCAGTAGTTTTTCTTAGCCAGTCATAAAGAGGCCTGAACCCGACAGAGACTAAGAAAGCGACGATTAAACCGATAATCACTTGGGTTCTGAATGTATAAATCCCGCCAAAGAAAATCCAGCTTAGTAAAAAAGCGGCCAAAGCGTACGCCGCTGTGATAACAATAACCAAACCCGAAAAAACCGTACTCCTCTTTATCGCCACCCGAATATCCATCAACCGATATCTAACAATGGCATAGGCAAGGATAATGGTAAAAACTAATCCCGAAGAAAAAGAAAAGGGATAAATACTAATTTTATAAGCCGGAGCATAAGCCGTAGAGCCAACTATAATAAGAACAAAAAATGCTAAAAGAACATATTTTGCCCTTGTTCTTTCTAGCCCCTTTAATACTTTACTTCTATAATATTGGTAGAAATTTCTAAGAGTTAAGATTAAAAAATAGAAAAAGTTTATTAGAAAAATATGATGAAATAATTTGGCTTGAGTATGAACTCCCCAGGTATATCTGAATAAATCGCTAACAAAATAATCTGTGCGAGACAATACAAGAAAAAGAAAAGAAAAAATGTAGCTTAAAATTAATAATTTCTTCTGACCTTTTCTCTTCGAGAAAATAATACTGAAGTGATACATTAAAGCAGGCACAAATACAACTCCCATATAGATAAATCTATCCCAAAAAATAGCCTGTGCATCAGTTCGGCTAATAAACATCATAAATGTCCCAAAAAGCCAAATACTAACTACTATAGCAATCAGAGCAAAAATAATATTTAATTTTGATTTCCTGTTCCGAGAATATACAAAACTCCCCAAACTAAAGACAAAGATAGTGCTAATTAAAGGGAGTATATTGACGAAATTCGTATTCATATTCCAAATTTTATTATACCATAAAAACAAAAATTAAAAAAGAAAAAGAGGGTTGTGTCTTTTTTTTACAACCCTCTATATATTATGCATTCTCAATATTTATCCTCTGATTAAAGGATGTGAGCTCTGCGTGCTTAAAGCCATATTGATTCCCGATTTGTCTGATTTTCTTTACGAAGTCAATATCAATTTTACCTACATGGTTAATGTGCCCATTAACCATTGTTTGTA
>Ga0315539_1003120_pt1 | contig 11744 bp, 9 predicted proteins | sample SalMarSW160150MG_FD_203097 | JGI IMG/M metagenome (GOLD analysis project Ga0315539, IMG submission 203097) | Salt marsh sediment microbial communities from the Plum Island Ecosystem LTER, Massachusetts, United States - Salt Marsh Sediment SW1601-150 ... | reverse complement strand
ACCGATGTCAAAACACCAACCCCTGCAAAAATAGAATAGATCCGGATCAGTTTTTTATACCGTTTATCGGTCATTTACGATAGAATAGGTTTTATACTATTGACTCACAAATTGATGAAGCAATTTAACAAAAAAATGTAAGAAAAAATCCCGGGGTTCAAAAGCGGCCTGATTTTTTTATTAAATGAATAAACCACGAAGTGGTATTTTAAATAAAGTTTAGTAACTTTTGGTTTTATTTCAATTTGCCCGGCAAATGGAAGAAAGAATTCGCGCCCTTCGGTTTAAACTGAAGTCACCCACCAGCTCTTTTCAGAAGGTGGATATCCTGAATGAGCTATCCTGGCTTTTGCGGTATGAAGATACCCGCGAGGCACAGGTTTTGTGCACGGAAGCCCGGAAACTGGCTGTTGAAATCAACTATCCCCGGGGAATTGCGTATGCCCTTCTGTACCAGGCTGTTACCCGCTTTTTGCTCTCTCCCAATGGAGACCTTATCCAGAACCTTCTGGATGCATTGGAGTATTTTGAAAAAACCGAGGAGGAGGAGACAGGACTGTCCAAATGCATGAACTTCCTCGCAATGACTAACGAGAGTTATGGTGACTATGAACGGGGACTTCAATTTGCACAGAAAGCCCTCAGGGAAGCAGAACAGATAGGTTACCGCGAAGGGAAAGGGGATGCACTGAGCACCCTGGGACTGATCTACAGCAGACTGTGTGATTTTGATAAATCCCTCGAATCGTATAATGATAGCCTTGCAATCCGTAAGGAGATCGGGAACAACAAAGCCATTTCCTCGTCACTCAACCTGATCGCTCGAACCCATTCCCTGACCGGTGATTATGAAAAAGCACTGCACTATTACCAGCAGAGCCTGGAATTGAGAACAAAAACGAAGGATAAATCCGGTATGCCATGGACCCACCTGGGAATTGCAAGCCTCTATGAGAAGACCGAAGATTATGACCAGGCGCTGGAACATTACCAGACCGGACTGAAACTCAATAAATCGCTCGGGGAGAAGCGATGCCAGTTGCAATGCCTGATGGGAGAGGGAAGGGTCTATTTAAGACTGGGCAAATTGAAAGAGGGATCCACATCACTTCAACAATCCATTAAACTGGCGGAAGAGCTGAAAGCAAAACCATTGATCTTCGAAACAAACCTTGCCCTGGCAGAATATTACGAGCTCTCCGGCGAATACCATAAAGCACTGGAGCATTTCAAACAGTACCAGCAGATGGAAAAAGAGGTGCTGAATGCCGAGGTCCAGAACCGGATGAAAAACCAGCAGATCGCCTTTGCGGTCGAACGGTCGAAACGGGAAGCCGAGATCTACCAGTTGAAGAACGTGGAGCTGAAAAAGGCATACGACGAGATTGAGGAGAAAAATACGGAAATAACCGATAGCATCCGCTATGCGAAACGGATCCAGGATGCTTTGCTACCACCGGAAGAGGTATTTACTAAATTCATGCCGGAGTACTTTATCCTCTTCCGGCCACGCGATATTGTGAGTGGCGATTTTTACTGGATGACAGAGAAAGATCATTTCACGGTTATTGTTGTTGCCGATTGCACAGGACATGGAATACCCGGTGCATTCATGAGCATGCTGGGCGTTTCTTTCCTGAATGACATTGTGGGCAGAATGAAAAACCTTCAGGCAAATCGGATCCTTGAGCAGCTTCGATCCCAGGTGATCGAATCACTACACCAGACCGGTAAAGAAGGAGAAGCAAAGGATGGAATGGACATTTCACTCTGTATCTTTAATCATGAAACAAAGGAATTGCAGTTCTCCGGAGCATTCAATTCCACCTACCATATCCGCAAAGGTGAGCTTACCGAATTGAAAGCCGATCGCATGCCCATTGCAATTCACTGGAAAATGGATGCAAAATTTACAAACCAGGAAATTCAAATACTCAAGGGAGATACTGTCTACCTGTTTTCAGACGGTTATGCCGATCAGTTTGGCGGTCCGGAAGGGAAAAAATTCAAAGGCAAGCAACTGAAAGACCTGCTGCTGTCCATACAGGATCAACCCTTGGATGAGCAGAAAACAATCCTGGAAGATAATTTCGATGAGTGGAAAGGTACATTGCCACAGGTGGATGATGTGATCCTGATGGGACTGAAGTTCAATTAATAATTATGACACAAAGAATATCGCCATCAACAGAAATACATTCATTCTATGTCATAATCAGTGGCTTGTTCCGGTATGATATCCGCAAGATCGACCAGAAGGTAATGGCTGAAAAATATGCTAACTGGAAGAAGAGAATTTTTGGCGGAGATTATGAAAAAACATTTGACTACCTGAATCACAGCTATTACGACAGTTACCTGAATAATATTTTTCCGGAAATACGATATGCTGAATCACCCCCCGGCCGGCTGAATCCAAAGATCCTGAACCACCTCACCCTGCTGGAGTGCCTTGATAACCAAGATTTTCTAAATGGTGCAGGTGTGGTGATCGATGACGAGAAGGCAATACCATTTGGAGTTGAGTATGCCGATCTGTTCCTGTTCCCCCACGGGATCGGAATATTCTCATTGAAAATCTGCCTGAATGAGGGATCCGGTTTGAACCTGGGAATGGTGTCTGATTTTTTGAACAAAATCAGGCATCTGGCTGCTCAGATTAAATTTGCAGGTGAGGATAACCAGCTGTCGATGAATGAATTCATTGAACAGAATTTCCTGAAAGGCTTGAACCTCGAAAAGGATTGGAGTGTTTATAATCCTCAATTGAAAGCCTTTACACAGATTGACCTGAAAGAAGGGATCCCGGAAGAGGAGATGGATTACCTGCTGTATGACATGGGGAATGTTGCCTTGCTCGGATCGTCAAAAGGGAAGGGCGTTTTTGCTCCATCCGAGAGCTATTTTAAAGAACAGATCGCCAACAACAAAATTTCGGTATTCCGGAACTGGTCAGCACTGGCACTGTACGATACCTTTACAAGGATTAGCATGAATTTTCCCGACCGGTTCAGAAGCTGGGAGTATGATTATTTTAACCTCTATATCCACTGTTTGTACATCAAATTCTTCATGTACCTGACCAATTCAGAACTCAGTGATGTAACCGTGGTGAGCAAACGAACGGAAAAAATACGTGACAAGTTTATAGAATTTATCAACGATTACCATCACAGCCACATTTCTTATAAATTCCTGCCCGATCTGCTGCAGGACAAACTGATGTTTTCTCTGGAAATTCAATCTGAGATTGAACGGATGGAGACCAAGATTTTGCGAATCAACGAACATTTCCAGGAACGGAGGGAGAAATCGTTCAATATTGCATTGATCATCATTACCCTGCTGAGTGTTTTTTCGGTGTTGTACGATCTCTCCGAATGGATCATCAAAATGGGAGTAGCAAGGGACGTTATGTATCCATACATAAGCATTTCAAACGGGATCATTATATTCCTGCTTATCTATATCATTTTCAGAAAAGGGAGAAAATAATGAGTGAAAAGATTGATTTCAAGGAGCTGGCAGTAGGATTGTTCGATAAGGAACTCCAATACCATGTATTGAAGCACTTCAAGGAAGTGGATGAACCGTACATGAACAAATTGTGTGAGAGCGAGATCGGTACCAGAGAACAGATGGTGGAACGGATGAAACGGCCCGGATCGAATTTTAATCCCGCGTGGGTTTCCAACCCGGAAGATCTGGTCAAAGCGTTGTTTCTGAAACTGAAAGCAATTGATCCTTCGGTCGAGTGGAAGAATAACCGGGTTGAGATGGAAATCGTGTTTGACAGGGAGGAATTTCCGGAGGGTATCGGTTATGACAACTTGATTCCCCTGGATGAGCTTTCCGACACTGAGAAAGCGGGTATCATAGAGCTGGAGAGGGATGCCATCCCCTTAAAAACAATCGTAAGAACTCCACCCCCTACCTGGGAGGTCCAGCTGATCCTGGGGAGAGATGGAGAGGAGATCCGGACCCTTACCATATTCCCTGGCAAGTACGCCCCGATATTCCCGGATCCCGAAATTCAATCCGAAGAGGACTACTTAAATAGCAAAGCCTTCTGGGAAACCCACGTGTTGATGGTGTGATTCAAGATAAAAGATTAAAGTAAAAAGATAAAAGTAAAGAGTGCAAAATATAGCTCCAATTATACCTGATAGCTTCTATGAAAAAAACACTGACAGGTCTTCAAGACGCTGTCAGGTTATTTACTGCTGCAAGCCCCGTCAGGGTCTTTTAGACCTGACGGCGTCTGAAAAGTAATCAAGAATTAAGCTCCAACGGAGCGTCATATAATAGCACAGGGCGGGCTTCGTTACCGAAAACCGAATAACGAATAACTATCTCTTGTGTATATCCGAACTTCCGCTCATGGTTGCATCTACCACTGCATCCCCCTTGTAATACACGTCACTGCCACCGCTTGCATTGACCTTCAGCTTATCCGTAACATAAACACTGGCATCCGATCCTCCACTTGATTCAAGGGTGCATTCAGCCGTTTTCAGCTCCATCGCATCCAGGTCACTTCCACCGCTTGATTTGGCGATAAGCACCCTGGCTTCCCCTGTGATGTTAGCATCCGAACCACCGCTGGTAGAAAACTTCAACTCATCAACCTTCAGGTCCATATTGATGTCGCTACCGCCTGAACATTCTACGGTTAATCTGTCCTGGTTGATGGTCCCGTTTGCCTCCACATCGGACCCGCCCGAAGCGGAAATGGCATCGAGTTCCCGGAAGGTCAGGTAGACGTTCATCTCTTTCGCACTCCGGATTGAACCATCAACATAAATCTTGAGCATTCCCTTTTCCACCTCGGTGATGATGTACTCGTGGATGTTCTTATCGGCTTCCACCTCAAGGCTTATGGTATTTCCCTGGGTCAGGTAGAGGTCAATCCCGGAGCTGACCGAAACAGCATGGAAATCAGAGACCTTGCGGCTCTCTTTGGTGACATTCCCGTCACCGGTTACACGCTGAGCAGGCAGGGTTTGTGGCAATAAGAAACAGGCAAGAATAACAAGGATTACGCTGGAAGAAATTCTTTTTTTCATGGTGGTTGGTTTTTTTTGATAAATGTGTTGATTGTGCTTCATGCTTTAATTCGATATATAAAGACGATGGATTTAGCAAGATGTTGCGTTTTTGGGTATTCCTATTACTAAGTCGTACCCCGGTCCGCCAGCTGGCGGACCGGGCACGACCGGTTATCTCGTCGCCCGACTACAGTTCGGGCGACGAGTATTTTGACTTACAAAATTCATACTCCGGACTCACCAAAGGTATCGCTTCGCGAGAAGCCGGGGCACGACCGAATCCCTCGTCGCTCAATCCTGCACGGCGTCTTTGAGACAAACGCTGACAGGTCTTAAGTGGCCGGCCAGGCGACCCTGTCAGGTTTGTTAATGCTTAAGCCCCGTGAGGGGCGGCATGTTTTTAGAAAGAATGGGAAGCAATAAAACCGGTCCAACCTCTCTGCTATTTAAAGGGAAAACGTTGTAAGGACCGCTATTTACCATAAGCAAAACAGAACAACCACTATTAACTTATCAACTTATAACTAATAACTAAGCTTCTTTCTGGCTTAAATACCGTTCGGCATCGAGTGCTGCCATGCAGCCGGATCCGGCAGCTGTCACAGCCTGGCGGTAATCTTTATCCTGCACATCACCGCAGGCGAAGACACCAGGCAGGCTGGTTTTTGCAGTGCCTTTTTTTGTCAGGATATAGCCTGTTTCGTCGGTTTCCAGGTATTCTTTAAAGATATCTGAATTGGGGGTATGCCCGATTGCCAGGAAGAACCCATCGATTTTGATCTTCACCTCTTCTTCCTCCGGTTCACCCATTCTTTTGATCAGCGTAGCTCCTTCGACCACGCTCTCCCCGAATAGTCCTTTGGTATTGTGTTCGAAAAGGATTTCGATATTCTCTTTTTCCGATACCCGTTGTTGCATGATTTTGGATGCCCTGAGGTAGCTTTTCCGCACGATAATGTAAACTTTTGAGCAGAGGTTTGACAGGTAGAGTGCTTCCTCGCAGGCAGAATCACCGCCGCCCACTACGGCAACCACTTTGTCTTTATAGAAAAACCCGTCACACGTAGCACAGGCAGATACACCTGACCCGGCATATTTCTGTTCATCGTCCAGACCAAGGTATTTAGCGGTGGCACCGGTAGCAATGATGACCGTATCAGCTTCGATCACTTTTTTGTTATCGATCGTGATTTTATAGGGTTGTTTGGACAGATCCGATGCTGTAGCCAGTCCCCAGCGAACATCAGTCCCAAATCGTATGGCTTGTTTTTTCAGGTCTTCCATCAATTCCGGTCCGGTAATTCCTGACGGGTATCCGGGGAAGTTCTCCACCTCGGTGGTGGTTGTCAGCTGACCACCCGGTTGAAGCCCTTCGTACAGTACAGGTTGAAGGTTTGCCCGGGCTGCATAAATGGCAGCCGTATATCCGGCCGGTCCGGAGCCGATGATGAGGCATTTCACGTTTTCAACTTCCTGTTTACTTTGTTGAATCTCCTTGTTTCCTTCAAGGTTACCAATGGGTTTAAAAAGATCCATGTGTTGTTTTTTTACTTGTATAACATATTGAGGTGCAAAAATAAGAAAAACATCCTCTTTTGATTGCCGCATTGTGGACAATTCCCGTGCCACAATATAATTCCTGAAAATTTTGCAGATTCCTGTCAGTTCCGTAATTTTGTCGGGCTGTTTCGGGATGTAGCTCAGCTAGGTTTAGAGTACTCGTCTGGGGGGCGAGGGGTCGCGAGTTCAAATCTCGCCATCCCGACAATCCAATAAAAAGGCCAACACAAACAATGTGTTGGTCTTTCTTTTTTTCAGAGAACGTCGAAAACTTGTTTTTGTAAGTTCTATTGAAAAAAAGAAAGATACTTGCCGGAGGCAAGCCTTTTTATTGGATTAGTTTCCTCCCCACCGAGATCATCCCGCCGCAGGCGGGGTAATCTCGCCATCCCGACTAGGTTTCAGAAGATCAGAAAAAGAATTTGCACGCAATTTGCAAGCAAATTCTTTTTTAATTTGAATTAATAACGACTTATTTTTCTGCTCTCATTCATCGTTGTTTCATTACAAAAAAATCTCCCCCAAATAAATTAAAGAGTTGATCAGTAAGGAAACTTGATTTTTTATTTTTTTTTCTTATATTTAAAATCTGTGATTGGGACTTACCGAAATATCTTTACTGTATTTTTTATCTAAATTTTTGCTTTTCTTCTATTTCTTCCCTTTAGACGGTACATGTTAATTCTCATGAGTGATTCTATCTTGTACTTTGTATTCATAGATTATTGATTCATGAAAAGATCTTAGTCTGTAAAATGTATCAAATTTTACATATTATACGGATATTGAAAGTTGAATATATGCTAAGTGTAACTTACACATAAATTGTGTCATAAAATAGTGCTATGTTATAATTTAACTTTAATCTAATAATGGAGGGTATAATCATGATTGGAATGAACTTTATCAGTTTTATAATTTTATTGGTAATCAGTATTGTTATCTCAGCGGTCCTGCATTTTGTTTTTAAGTACTATGTTAGACCAGGCTGGAATTCATTCTTTTCTAAAGTAATATTCGGATGGATTGGTGCCTGGCTGGGTTCTCCAGTATTTGGATACTGGTTTGAAGGCGTGCAATATGAAAAAGTTTATATTATTCCTGCGATCCTTGGCTCATTGGCATTCTTAATTCTAACGACAGATATTGTTAAATCTGTTAAAGCCGCCTCAAAGGAATAATCATTTACTTGTAAATCATACCTTTTGTAAGTCTTCCAACCAATCTGGCCTGAACGTGGTAATGAGTTAAGAGATAGTTCAGTGAAAAAAAATCTCCGTTTGTTTGTTTTCCGTCGCAGGGGAGTTTGGTATTTTAAGTTATTTGGGGAAGGATTATTTGGTTAACTGCAAAATCTGGATAGACTGAGTACTTCATTCCGGAGCAAACTGAGCATATGATTCCGGATATGACTGAGCACCTTAAACCGGAACGTAAACATTACAATATCAATGCAAAACGATTATATAATTTAATTACAAACAGACTGCTCATCGTAAACCGGAATAGGGTGCTCACTAACACCGGAATTTGTAATATAGTGCCTGTATGGAACTTCTACGCAGTTCTACCTACGTAATCTTCACATATCCAGTTATGTTTTTGGATATTCTGCTAAATACTTGTAATTTGCATGTGCTATACAACACTGAACCTAATACCTGAAAAAGCAAATAATCCTTTTCAGTTCTGGTAGGAACTAAAAAGACGTAAGGGCAACATAATTATTTATACTGTTTTACAATGTAAAAAGTTCTTCATTCTAACCCTAACATAATTTAAAATGGGAACTCAATCCTGGTTTGAAAAATTCAAAGAACGCAAAGTTGGTAGAACACTCGCTGTTTACCTGGGAAGTGCCTGGGTATTTATCGAAGCATTCAATTTTATAATTGATGAGTTTAACTGGAATGCTGAGGGACTGAATATTGTAATCCTGCTTGTGATATTTGGTTTACCTGCATCTGTAATTTTTGTATGGTTTAACCAAAGGTTTACAAAAAAGGCGATCCTGCTTCAAGTGCTAAATGGGTTATTAGCTATATCCCTGATTAGTTATACTCTAATAAGACCAGGCAGTATCAATCCAACACAACTAAGGCTGCTAAAATTTAAAGCCAATCAAAGAAATAGCTTCTGAATTAAATGTGGATGCAATTATTGAGGCATCGGTAATAAGTGTAGATGAAAATATCAGGATTCAACTCAAATTAGTCAATGCTTTTCCTGATGAACAGCAGCTTTGGACACAAACTTTTGATTCAGACATGAGCAATATCTTGGATTTATATAACCGGGTAATAAAGAATATTGCGAGTGAAATACAATTAACACTTTCACCCGAGCACCAAACTCAACTTGCCAAAACAAGGCAAGTTAATCCGGAAGCCTACAAGGCCTATTTGCGTGGAATGTATCAATTAAAGCAGCTTACACCAGAGGCAAAGCAGAAGGGATTAGACTATCTACACGAGGCAGTCAGAATAGATCCCGCTGAACCTTTTGCATATGCTGGACTGGCGCTCGGATATCTTGAAATTGCACATAGCCCTTTAGACCAGGGAGATGCGCTTACAAAAGCTGAAGCAGCAGCAAATCAGGCTATAAAACTTGATTCTACAATGGCTGAGGTCTACGCCGCTTTTGGAGAAGTATATCTCTATTCGCTTTGGAAGTTTGAGCAGGCAGAGAAGTATTTAGTGAAAGCACTTGAGATAAATCCTGATCTTGCACTTATTCATTATCATTATGCATGGGCGCTTTATCTTTTCGGGAGGATGGAAGAAGCGATTGATGAACATTTGCTTGCACAGAAGTATGATCCTTTTGATGCTTCGTATGCTGCCTTGCTTGGAGCATTATATAATTATGATGGCCAGTACGAAAACGCCATAAAGGAAGTCCATAAATCATTTGAAATACAAAAAGATCATGTATATGGATATTGGGTTTTGGGGAGTACATATTTGAAAATGGGCGAAACAGATGAGGCAATAGAAGCACACAGGAAGCTTGCAGAGATTCACCCCTGGTGGACTTGGGCACTAGGTAATACCTATGCAGCTACGGGTCATATTGAGGAAGCAGAAAAAATTCTAAAAGAACTGGAAGAAGCCAAACCCAACCCATGGAACGCATATGGACGTGCAGTGATCTATTCAGGATTAGGCAATAAGGATGAAGCATTCAAATGGCTGAAAGGATGAAGCATTCAAATGGCTGAACTATGAACCGCATCATGCTTTTACAGCATGGGCCGCTGTTCTGCCGGAATTTAAAAATCTGCGTGATGATCCACGTTTTAAAGATTTTTTAAAACGGCTGAATCTTCCGAAGTAGTTGCTGTTTGGAATTTCCAACTGATCAGGAAATTCAATTGGTTAAAACAATTTATTTAAATCAACTGCTCACAATAAACCGGTAATGAGTGCTCAGTAACACCGGAATTTGCAGTATGGCCATTTTTCCTGAAGTGATTGTTTTCAAAAAGCCAAACACCATTTTCTTTCATAACTTCTTTACACAGTCGTACCTATTGCCCAAGTGTCGCTTGAAAGCAGCGTATGCTTTACAACTCAGTTGAGAATTCCTCCTGAATGAGAGATTGCCCACCAGACTGATCAGCGGCTGGCGGCGATCCCATAGGTTGCCCCAAACCCGGCATAGAATGCGCGGCATAGAATAGAAAGTCCGGTCGCAGGAGAGCATCTCGTCACTGATACCATCTAGAGACAGATGCTTATACCGGGCTACCGGGAAGGTCAGCGTGTAATATTTCCAGTCTTCCGGGAATGTATCAAGAGTGATGCGGTCTTCCGCTTTCATCTGATCCCACAGGCGTGTGCCGGGCAAGGGTGTCAGAAACAGCGCGTTGAGAATGTCCAGGCCGTACTGGCTGGCTGCCTTGGCGATGCGTTTTCCGATGCCCGGTTCATCTACGTCCAAACCGATGATAAAGGAACCCACAACCATGATTCCGTACCGTTGGATGCGCTGCACAGAGGCCCGAAAGTCCCGGCCCTTCAAAAAATTGAACTTTTTGCCGAGTTCCCGAAGCCCCTTCGACGTAGGCGACTCGAAGCCGATGAAGATGCCCCGGCAGCCTGCCTTCGCAGCCAATGCCAGGAGTTCCTCGTCATCGGCGAAGTTGATCGTGGCTTGAGCGAACCATTCTTTTTTCAGCTTCGCCTCCACCATGGCGCGAAAAAGGCTCTTGGCGCGGGCGATGTGTTCAGGACGCGTGCCCACGAGGTTGTCGTCTACTATCAGTATGCGTTTCTCGCGGATAAGCCGAAATTCCCGAATAATGTCCCCAATGGATCGCATCCGGTAGTGGGCCCCGTTGAACGCTGTCACACTGCAGAAGCTACAGTTCAAGGGACAGCCGCGTGTGGTCTGAATGGCTCCGAAGGCATATCCTGTAGCCAACAAATCATGACGAGCGGCTGGAATATCGCTTATCTCAGCGAGCCCTCCGTCATACTGGCGTTTCAGGCAACCGTGCCGAGCATCCTCCAGCACCAAAGGCCAGATGGTCTCGCCTTCCCCCGTGACAACCGAGTCCGCACGCTCCATGACCTCGTCCAAGCACATGGTTGCGTGGATGCCTCCCATGACGACGGGCACATGCAGACGCTGGAAGTGAGCGGCCACTTCATAGGCTCGGTTCGCCTGCGAGGTGAAAGCAGTGATGCCCACCAGATCCGGCAGAGGCATCGATGGATAGTCTGGTACGCCGAAGTTCTCGTCAATGATCGAGATTTCCCACTCTGGTGGGGTCAAGCCCGCAAGAACCATGAGGCTAAGCGGTTTCCAGACCCGGTAACGGTTCCAGCGGCTTTCCCTGACTCTGACAATGTTGACGAGCGGGTTGGAAGGATTGATCAGATATAGTCGCATAACTTATATTCGCTCATAACTGTGGATTTACTTGTCTGGAAATTTCGATGATGCTGAGCCATCAATTCAGGATTAAGATGAGCATCCCTTCTTAGACATAAACAAATCTACTCATTTCGTTGTAATATAAATACTTAATCCAGTACAAATGAATCTTCTTCATAGAAAAGAATAGGTTAAGTTTTAACCGGAGAACCTGGTTCACTTTGACCAGAATTTCCAGATTGGTTTGAAGAC
>Ga0315539_1003110_pt1 | contig 11770 bp, 11 predicted proteins | sample SalMarSW160150MG_FD_203097 | JGI IMG/M metagenome (GOLD analysis project Ga0315539, IMG submission 203097) | Salt marsh sediment microbial communities from the Plum Island Ecosystem LTER, Massachusetts, United States - Salt Marsh Sediment SW1601-150 ... | reverse complement strand
CTGCTTGAGTTGGGATATGGTCTCTTGAATGTCCATACCCCAATAATGCCACAAATCTGTTAAAGTGCAAGTCGCAACCTAGCTTTACCTATAATTTGTCCAAAGTCCAATAGATTAGATAAGGAAGAACAAGTGGCGAGACGGTTAACCGATGATGACCTCCTCAAGGCCAGTTCACTGTTTGATCAGTATCCTAATCTCACAACATCCCTAGGACAAGATTGGATTAGGGGGCAGATTGAAACGATCAAGAGAGGCGGTCGTCCACATCCTGTATTGCTCTATTTTGATTCGCCCTATGGCGAGATGGTAGCTGACAAGTTAGAGAAATGGTTCTCTATCCTCATGGAAGCTGAGCCAGTCGATCTTCAGAAATTGGTCAAGAAGCTCCAAGAGGCCAGTAATCAACCCGGGCTCGAAACCGCATGTCAAGAGATTGAAGTGGCTGCGCTTTTCTTTGGCGCTGGGCATCCCATCCGCGTAGAGCCTGCAGGCCTCCATCGAGAAGGCCCAGATCTTGAAACGGAGATATTGGGCTATCGCGTCTATGTGGAGGAAAAGAAGCGATATCCAAGCGAAGATGTTCAAGTTCTCTGGACCTGTACAGATGAGATATCAAAACGACTCCGAAGATTGAAGCTACCATTTGAGGTATACTATACTCTTGATGATTCTTTTGAAGAAGTTAACATTCAGCCTTTTGCTAATATGATCAAACAAGAACTCCAAAGGCTAACCAAGCAGCCAGACGCGAGATTCCCTGTTAGGTTATCATATCCTGACGAAGGGCATCCACATGCAAGAGCGAAAATCTATCATAACCGCTCGCTTGTAGGAACCGTTGTGTCCGGAGGCTGGGTTAGTATTGGTGACCCGCAAAGACTCGTTAAACGGATTCGTAAGAAAGCTCTCTCCAGCAGGCAGTTTCCCAAAGAGGGGCTTCACATCGTTCTATTGGACACCGGCAAGCTAGCAAGTGGTGAAGAGATCGCTCAAGAAGCCTGGAGGAGAAAACTCCGAGGACAATTGGAACTAAGACGAGGAAAAGATGTCAATGCACTGATTTTGTGTCCTAGAGTAGAGGGTGGACATGTGTGCTGGCTTAACGATCTTACCTCAGGAGCAGTAATACTCCAGAACCCCCGGGCACCGTTACCAGAATGTGTTCTCAAGGAACTTCAACGACTTTTTATGCAGCCGAGAGGTAAGAGTTAGGTCTACTTATTAAAGGTGATAGAATCCGACAACAAAAAATCAAGGAGGAAACATCAATGAAGATGGACAAGGTTTCACAAGCAATGGAGCGAGTGGGCATCCCCGGCCGGGACGCCTACGACCTTCCCACCAGCCCGAAGCGCTTCCCCGACGGGGCCTGGTACCGAATGGAGGTCTCCGGCGTGGAGCGGCCCAAGGTGCTGGAGGCCGTCATTGACGAGTCGCAGAAGCGGAACATGCCCATCCACCGCCTGATCTCGGTGGTGATGGGGGCCACTCTGCTGGACAAGGCGGAGCTCAAAGACTTCGCCCAGATGGCCGCCGACGCCAGGATGGAGGTCATCCTGACCCCCGGCCCTCGTTCGGCCTGGGACACGGGGCGGCAGTTGGTCACTCCAGAGGGGGGGCTCTCCGGCCTGCGCTTCCGCGGCTCCGACCAGTTGCGGCAGGTCATCGCCGACATCATGACCTGCATTGATATCGGCTTCCGGGGCTTCCTGGTGATTGACGAGGGACTGCTCTGGCTGCTCAACGAGATGAAGAAGAACGGCGATATCCCAGAGGACGTGGTGTTCAAGGTTTCCATCTATGCCGGCCACGCCAACGCCGCCGGCTGTAAGGTGTTGGAATCGCTCGGTGCGGGGTCGGTCAACCCCGTCGCCGACCTCAGTCTGCCGCAATTCGCCTCCATCCGCCAGGCCATTGACATGCCCATTGACGTGCACATCATCCTCACCGAATCCTTCGGCGGATACATCCGCATCTACGATGGCCCGGAGATGGCTCGCCTGTGTGCGCCGTGCTACTTCAAGATCGAGCCGGGGCCGGCCTGCGCGGCCGGGCCGGGGGCTCTCTACAAGCCGTGGGTGGACGAGGGGATGCTGGCCAGTTGGGGCCGCGTGAAGGTGAAATACGCCCAGATCATCCACGAGATCATCCAGGAGAACTTCCCCCAGGCCACGATGTCGGAGCTGGGGCCTGCGGACTTAGCCATCCCAAAGCCGTAAAATTGGTCAATTCGGGACTCGTAGATCCGGGACTCGTAGATTCGTGATCAGTTCCGAATCTACGAGTTTACGAATCCACGAGTCTACGAACCCACGAATTTACGAATCTACTACCCATAAAGGAGCAATGCTCATGAGCAACGCATCGAAGCACAGTAAGCTGCCCTTCGCCCCCGGTGTGTTCCCCGCCCTGGTGACGCCTTTCGACAGGGACGAGGGCGTGGACGAGAGCGCGTTTCGCGGTCTCATCCGCCACGTGATAAACGATGTGGACGGGCTGGTGCCCTGCGGCACCACGGGCGAGTTCCCCTATCTGTCGGTGGAGGAGCAAAGGCGGCTGGTGGAGATCGCCGTCGAGGAATCACAAGGCAAGCCGGTTATCGCCGGCGCCGGAGCCCCCTCGACCCGCCAGGCCATCGAGCTGGCCAAAAATGCCAAGGAGGCCGGAGCCAGCGCGTGCCTGGTGGTGACGCCCTACTACCTCCATCCCTCGGACAAGGGCGTCTACCAGCACTTCTACGAGTTGGCGCAGGCGGTGGACATCCCCATCATCCTGTACAACATCCCCCAGGTGGTGGACGCCTACCTGCCCCGCACCGTCGTCGAGGACCTGGCTGACGTGGACAACATCGTGGCCCTGAAGGATTCCTCTGGCAACCTGACCTACACCATGGAAGTGCTGGAGATGGTCCAGGGGCGCATTGACGTGTTCATCGGCCACGACGAGGTGGTGCTGCCCGCCCTGGCCGGCGGCTGCTCAGGCATGATTCTGGCCAGCGCCAACGTCTTCCCCGAGATATGGCAGCGAGTCTTGGCGGCAGTGCGGGAGGGCGATCTGGCCACGGCCCGGGAGTGGCAGATGAGGGTGCAGAAGCTGGCCCGCATCTTCTGCCGTCACGGCGGTGGGGTGGCGGTCAAGGCGGCCCTGAACATGATGGGAGTCGAGGTTGGACGGCCGCGCCGACCGCTGAAGCCCACGGGCGGGGCTTTGATCCACGAGACACGGGCTGAGATCCAACTGGAGCTGGAGAAGCTGGGCAAGATCGAGGTTTCGAGTTTCGAGTTTCGAGTTCCGAGTGGAGCTCTGGAGGAACGGTTCGGCGATCTTGGCTTGTCGGCCGAGGTCATCGGGGCGGCGGGGCTTAGGTTGGGCAGCGGGTCGGCTGGGATGGCGCCGGAGTGGGTGCAGCTCGACCTGGTAGCCGGGCCGAAGGCGGGGCCGCTGGGCAATGCCTATGCCTATCAACTGACCTATCCCCTTCATCGGCGGGAGGCGCTGACCACCATTCTGGAGCCCAACCTCACCGTACGCCCACCGACGCTCATCCTGCCAACGCTGGAGCAGAAGAACCTGCGCCAGGCCAACATGATCTACGGGCCGACCCAATCGGCGGTAGCCAAGGCCATCGTGGACGCTCTGGAGCGGGGGGTGATCCCGGTATCGGCTATGGACAAGGAAGTGATGATCGTCCTGGCCACAGTGGATCCAAAGGCCCTGGATCGCCATGCCCTCTACCAGAGCGTGTACGCGGCGATGGAGGCGGCGATTGGGCAGGCGTTCTTGAAACGTAAAGTGTGAAACGCATGAGTGGATAGGCGCGAGCTCAGGCCAATCTCTCCTGAGCGCCCACTGGGAGGTTTGGGCGGAGAAGGTGTAAAGACTTCACGAGCACGCAAGGAGAGCGACGCATGTACAACGTCAAGGCAGATCTGGAGGCATTGCTAGAAGGATTCAAGTGGGAAGTGGTGGGTCTGCTCCTGGAGGATCAGAGCGTGATTGATGTGCCCTCCGACAGCAGGGCCATCTCAGCGATTTTCGAGCAGTTGGTAGTTGAGAGAATCAAACCTATTGCTCAGAAGTATCATTGTGTCGTGGAGGAGGGTGGCGGGAGGGAATACCCGGACATCACGCTTCGTGACATCCCTGGGTTCGAAGGGAAAATTGCCATTGACGTCAAGACTTCCCGCAAGAAGAGCGCCAACACCATCGGTGGGTTCACCATCGGAACCTATCTCGGCTACTTCCGCACTCCGGACAAGAAGGTGGGCACTATCCGGTATCCCTATGGCGACTATGCTCAGCACTGGATCATCGGTCTATGCTACGAGTTCGAGACCTACGAAGAGAAAATCGGTGACTTGGTGGAAGAGAAGTTCCGCATCACCGACATTGACGTCATTGTTCAGGAGAAGTGGCGCATTGCCTCGCGTCGGACGGGCAGTGGCACCACCAAGCACATGCGTTCGATCACCAATATAGGGGACTTGAAAGCAGGACGCGGCGAGTTCGGTTCACAGGAGGAGTTCCTGGAATACTGGCGCAATTACTGAGCGATGAATAGCAATTCTCTGGAGTTCCCATTGCTCAGCACGTACTTGTAGTCTGTGCCGTTGACCTCTACTACGGCTCCTTTGTGCTTTCGGAGCAGCGTGATAAGCTCGTCCGGCGAGGGGACGCCATGGTCGCGATAGGATACCACCAGGATGCTGTCCTGGAACTTCTCGAAGAGCCTGTCAAAGGCATCGTGAATGCGGTTCTTATCAGTCCAGACAGATCTTCCGTGTCTGAGCTTGCGGTGCTTGCTCCGATAATCTATTCGGTGTGCCCAGTTGTCGTAATCCACGATCCCCTCTAGGAAGTGGTAGAAGTGCAGATAATCTACCCCCACGCCCTTGCCTGAAATGTAGGGGGTGTCAATGTAAATCAGGTCGTATTGACCAGGAATCTCAAAGGCATCGTAGTTCATGGCCACGTTGTGCTGTCCGTTGCTGAAGATGCTGTTGTTGGCTTCGGACACGAAGTGTCTGAACCATACCTCAAAAGGCGTGTCCCAGGTGGTCTTGTTACCGAAGCTACGCTCGACATCAGAGGTGCGCATGTAGAGATTCCGACGGTGGAAAAGGTTATAGGGACGTTTGATGATGCAAGCCTGAAACAGGGCGAAGTAGGCAATGGCCTGCTTGTATCTATCATCAAGGTTCCTGATGTTGGTGATGACCATGTCCAGCCATTGGTTTTCGTCGTCAGTGAAATAGATGTCGTGAAAAGTGTCTTGGATGAAGGTGGGGTAACGAAGGCTTCTGTGTCTGGTGAGCAAGGCGGCGACGTCTTTTTCTGACAACGTGGTGGCGTCGTTCTCGATGAGTGCCAGACCGATGAGGTAGTTGAATCTGAGTACATCGTTATACGCAACTTGCTTACCTTTGCTCTTGAGCAGATGGCTCACACAGCCCGTTCCCCCAAAAGCGTCCAGGGCGGTGTCAAATCGCAGGCCCTGAATGTTCGCCCAGATCCAGTCGAGCAGTTTCAACTTGCTCCCCTGGTACCTGGTGCTTGGGAACTCCGGGATGTTGAGGGATGGTAGGGTAGGTTGAGTGAAGAGATTCGTCCTCGGGTTCATGGGGTCTCCCTAATCAACCGTTTCCCCCAGCACGTACTCCGGCTTGCTCTCGCTGAGGAGGCGCAGATACTTTTCACCCTCGGCCTCGTTGGCCAACAGACGCTCGAAATCGTCCAGGCTGATGAGCACCGCCTTGGGGTGGCCGAAACGCTTGACCACGTAGCGGGTGCGGTTCTCTGACACGTCGTCAAGCAGGCGACCGAAGTTGTTCTGTGCCTGGGTGGAGAGGATAAACTTGAGGGTTGGCTTCTCGTTCATTATGGTTCCTCAGAGATGGGTATGTTAGCTAACTTTGCTAATTGATATTTTAGCACAGTTGGCTGAATTTGTCAATTTTGAATACAAGTCATAAGGAGGAGGACATCGTGTCAAAGAAACCAGATTGGTTCGAAGGCATCTTCCCTGCCCTGGTCACACCTTTCACCGAAGATGACCAGGTTGACGAGGAAGCGTTTAGGGCGCTGATCCGCCACTTGCTGCCCGATGTGAATGGGGTGGTGCCGGTGGGCACTACCGGCGAGTTCGTGTACCTGTCGGAGGCGGAGAAGCGGCTGGTGATTGATATCGCCGTTGACGAGGTAGGGGGCAGGGTGCCGGTGGTGGCCGGCACGGGATGCGCCAGCACCAGGGATACCGTAGCCCTGACTCGATACGCCCAAGACGCCGGAGCCACGGCGGCCCTGGTGGTGGCACCCTTCTACCTCAAACCCACCTTCAACGAGGTCTACGAACACTACGAGACGGTCAACGAAATCGGCTTGCCCATTATCCTTTACAACATCCCCCAGTGCGCGGGCACTCACTTCAAGTGGTGGACGGCTGAGGGGATGGCCTACCTGGACAACGTGGTGGGCATCAAAGATTCCAGCGGCGATATGCCCTTCCTGATGGCCCTTTTCGAGAAGATCAAGGGCCAGATCGGCATCTTCTGCGGCCACGACGAGATCGTAATGGCTGCCCTGGCCGCCGGCGCCGACGGGGCTATCCTGGCCAGCGCGAATCTGATCCCCGACATCTGGCAGAAGATCTATGCCGCTGTGCGGGCGGGAGACCTGGCCACGGCTCAGGATTGGCAGGCCAAGATCCAGAAACTGGTGCGCATCGTCACCCGCAAGGGGGCTACCCAGGCGGTGAAAGAGGGCCTGCGGATGATGGGCCTGGATATGGGCGACTCCCGCCATCCCATCATGCCCGGCGGCGCCTTCGAGCGGGAGGACCGCGAGGAGCTGCGCATTCAGTTGGAGAACCTGGGCAAGATCCAAGTCCAAAGCTCAAAGCTCAAAATCCAAATTGAGGACTTCACCTTGCGCATCGGCGAGGGGTTCTCCGGGCCGCCCTTTTTCGAGCTGGCTCACGTTGACCTGCTGCTGGGCGTGAGAGAGGGGCCGGTAGGTAGGGCCATCGCCAGGGCGTTGGGGGAGCCCCGGCCTTCGCACGAAGTACGCATCATCAACCAGCGGCCGCGCACGCTGCTGGTCCCCACTGTAACCGTGCGCACCGAGAAGCAGGCCAGCCACGTCTACGACGATGCTGCGAGCGGCGTCAATCTGGCCATTCAGGCCAGCGTCGAGGATGGCAGCCTCCCCCAGGTGGCCCTGGACGACCTGGCCATGATCGCCAACGTCTTCGTCCACCCGGCGGCCGCCAACCGCAAGCGCATCGAGTTCAACAACTACAAGGCTATGCGTGCCGCCATTCGCAAGGCCATCGAGGGTCGCCCGACCCTGGAAGAACTGCTCAACGAGAAAGAAGCGGCTCGCCATCCGTTCAGGTATGCGCCGTAACGTGTTGCGTGCTGCGTGTTGCGTGTTGCGTGTTGCGTAAGGCCCAAAATGGAACACGCAACGCGCAGCACGTCAGAAGGAGTCCCAAATGAACAAGGAGCTCACGGCAAAATGGATTCTGCTCATCGTTGCGGTGTTGATTGTCGGCGGCAGCTCTGTCATGTCTCAGGGGCCGCAGCCGGTATCCGCGCTGGGCGATCCCGACCCGCTCATCGAGGAGATAATCGCCCAGGTTGATGCTGATACCGTTTATCTGTACGATGGCAATCTCAGTGGCGAGAACGAAGTCACCATCGGCGGCCAGCCCTATACCCTCTATACCCGCTACTCCTACAGCGGTGAGCCTGTGCAGAAGGCCACGCAGTTCGTTTACGAGCACTTCCAGAACCTGGGCCTGGAGGTGGAATATCACGACTACAACTGGTGGGGTTATGACTGGCGCAACGTGGTGGCCACCAAGCCGGGCCTGACCTACCCCGATGACATCTACATCATCTGTGCTCACGTGGACAGCATCTCGAACGATCCGTACAACTACGCTCCGGGGGCTGATGACAATGGCAGCGGCGCGACGGCGGTGATGATCGCCGCCGACATCCTCACTCAATACGACTTCGGCTACACTATCCGCTTCGTCACCTTCACCGGGGAAGAGCAGGGGCTTCGGGGCAGCCACGAATATGCCCAGGACGCTTACAACGAGGGCGACGATATCCTGGGCGTGCTCAATCTGGACATGATCGCCTACGACTCCGACGCCGATTCCATCATCGAGCTTCACGCCGGAACCGGGGCCGATTCCATCGCCATCGCCAACCTGTTCGCCGATGTGGTGGATACCTACGACATCAATCTCGTTCCTGAGATTATCACTGCCGGCGCTACCAACCGCAGCGATCATGCCTCCTTCTGGGATTACGGTTATGATGCCATCTTGGCCATCGAGGATTGGCAAGACTTCACTCCCTACTATCACACGACTAATGATCAACTCAGCACCCTGAACATGCCCTATTTCACCGAGTTCGTCAAAGCCTCCGTGGGGACCATTGCCAGCATGTCCAGCCCGTTGTTCGGAGAGGGCTACCTTGAGGGCACGGTGACCGATGCCAGCAGTAGCGATCCCTTGGTAGACGTGACTTTGACCATCGTGAACCAGGAAAGCAGTGCTCAGGCGACCACCAGCACAGACCCTAGCGGCTACTATACCAAGACACTCTCAGTTGGCCTGTACGACGTCACCGCCGAGGCCAGCGGTTACTATTCCGCAACGGCAAGCGGTGTGGAGATTCTGGCCGATGAGGTCACCACTCAGGACTTCGCCTTAGAGCGATGGTATCGCGTCTATGTACCTCTTTTGTTTAAGAACGGTTTCAGCTTGGGAGGAAGAGATGCGATTTGTTGGTTACGTAGCGCTGGCCTTAGCAATGGCGACCAGTCTGAGTCTGGGGGGCTGTGGCCCGCGCATTGAGCAAGTCAAGCAGGTGGCGGCCTCCCCGCCGCCGCAGGAGATGACTTTGCCAGAGCCGAAGTTGCAGGGGGCATTCTCTCTCAAGGAAACCCTGGCCCAGCGGCGCTCGGTGCGGAGTTTCACCGAAGAGGAGCTCTCCCTGGAAGAGATCTCCCAACTTCTCTGGGCCGCTCAGGGGTTAACGGCTGCCTGGGGCGGGCGGACGGCTCCCTCGGCCGGAGCGCTCTATCCGCTGGAGGTCTACGTGGCCACCGCCAATGGGCTCTACCACTACGTGCCCCAGGGCCACGAGGTGATCATCGAGTCCCACGACGACCTGCGCCAGGCGCTCTGGAAGGCAGGGCTGAAGCAGGATGCGATACGAGATGCTCCAGCGGTCTTCGTGATCGCTGCGGTGTACGAGAGGACGGCGAAGAAGTACGGCGACCGGGCCGAACGCTACGTCAAGCTGGAGGCCGGCCACGCCTGCCAGAACATCCTCCTCCAGGCCGTGGCTCTGCACCTGGGGGCGGTGCCCATCGGCGCCTTCTACGATGACCAAGTGCAAGCCGCCCTTTCCCTTCCCCCCGACCACGAGCCTCTCTACCTCATCCCCGTGGGGCATCCTCGGCCATAGTTCTGGCGCGAAGACGGCCAATGTGATTGGCCTGCTACCCCACGATGGTGAACCGCTGCGCGAGCTCTCACAATGCGCTGCTTTGACTAACTCGCCGAAAGGTGATAAACTATGGGCCAGCGCAGGGTCGCGCAAGTTTTTCCAAAGATGGGTTCATGGACATGCAGGGGTACAGGGAGGTTTTGGGGCTTCCGTAGGAAGGACGATAAATGGAAAAACGGCTAAAGATTGTATTCTTCGCTGTTCTGCTCATCGCCGCCAGCTATTACTTCGGCGGTGCTTGTGAGCGGATTGGTCAGGGATACGAACTAATTCTCTCTCCATCCAGGGAGAGCCTGGGACTTGCTCTCCGGCTTCTTCTGGCCGTGGGGGCGGTTGCCGTGACAGCCGGCCTGGTCGCAGCCCTGGTCCGCTCCCGCTGGGCCTGCTTTCTCATCTTCGCTCTCTCCGCCCTGGCGATGCTCCTGGGTTGGGAGCTGAAGGCCAGCAGTGGCCTGCTGGCGGCGGCGTACTTCATCGCCTCGCTCATCTATGCCGAAAGAATCGCCGGGGAACTCGATGATCGCCTGAGCTTCTCCATCGGCCCTATCGGGCACAGCCAGTCTGTCTTGATCACGACGCTGGTCATCGTGGCCTGCGGGAGCTTCTATTTCGGCTACGCGGCTGAGATCGAAAGGGAAGGCTTCTCGATTCCACCCGCCCTCGTCGAGATGGCTGTGGAAAGAATGGAGAAAGAGGTCGGGGGACTGCTACCAGCAGATTTGGGGGAAGCTGCTGTGACCGGATTCAGAGACGAGTCCGAGCGAGTACTAAATGAAATGGAGAAAGAGGTTGCCAACCGCCTGCCAGCAGCCCAGGCAGAAGTAGTCATGGCCGAATTCAGGCGTCAGCTCGGGAAGGTGCTGGACGAAATGGAGAAAGAGGCCGGTGAACGCTTGCAGAACGTCGAGAGGGATGCTATCGTGGCCGAATTCAGAGAACAGTTTGAAAGCACGCTGGTGGAACTGGTGGAAAAAGCGATAAAGCCCTACGAGCGCTGGATACCGCCTGTCTTCGCTATCAGCCTGTTCTCGCTCCTGGTGACCATCACCGGCCTTCTCTCCTGGATACCCATTCTGGCCTTGAAGGTCATCTTTTCCCTTTTGGCCGTCCTGGGTGTGACGGAGGTGGCAGCAGAAACGCGCGTGGTGAGAAGGCTGACCCTCGGCTAGGACGTTGACCTTGCCGAAGAGGGCTCAGGAATTGCCTGAGCCCTCTTTTTGTTTTCTGCCTCCGACTCCAGCCAGCCCTCCCGTCTCGGCGACCACCATCCCTGCCAGGATCAACCCGCAGCCAGCCAGAGCGCGGGTGCTGAGTCGCTCGTTGGCCAGGAGATGGCCGAAGAGGGCGGCGAAAACAGGCTCGGTGGAGAATATCAAGGCCGTGTGAGTTGGGGTGGCAAGCCGTTGGGCCCAGGTCTGCAAGAACAGTACCAGAGCGGTGGCTACCACGCCGGTGAAGGCGGCCGCGCCCCACACTCCAGCGGGGAGGTCAAAATAGGAGCTTTTCGTGCTTAGGCAAACGATAGCGCTGGCCGCGATGACAGCGGCTATCTGAAGGACGGTCAGGGGCAAAGTCTCTATCTCTGGGGTGAACTTGCTCACCGCCAGGATATGGGCGGCGAAGCCGAAGGCGCCAATCAAAACCAGGAGGTCGCCCTGGGCTAAGGTGAGGTCGCCCCTCAGCGAAAGCAGGCCCAGCCCCACGGTGGCCAGCGTCACTCCCGCCAGTGTGCTCCCGCTGGGACGCTGGCGAAAGATCAGGGTGGAGAGAAGGGGCACGATGACCGCGTAAAGCCCGGTGATGAAGCCAGCTTTGGAGACGCTGGTCTGCTGGAGGCCCAACGTCTGGAAGGCATAACCGACGAAGAAAAATAGGCCCGTCAGGAGGCCTGCTGCGGTTTGCCCTCTCTTGATAGCGGGGAGTCGCTGCCAGCAGAAAGGCAGTAGAGCCGCGAGCGCCAGGGAGAAGCGCAAGATCAGAAAGGCGAAGACGGGAAAGTCGCTCACAGCTTCTTTCACCATGACGAAAGTGCCGCCCCAGATCAGGGCCACGAGGAGGAGGGCCAAATCGGCCAGGAGTTGTCTGTTCATGGCCTTTATGTTTACAAGATCAAAGGACTAGGGTTGACCAGACCCTAGTCCCACTTTGGAGGTTAGTAAGAGTATTCTTTATCTCTTTACTAACCTTATTATAGCATATGGGCGTCAATTTATCGTCAGCCGGGCGTCAGAGAA
>Ga0315539_1003109_pt1 | contig 11770 bp, 11 predicted proteins | sample SalMarSW160150MG_FD_203097 | JGI IMG/M metagenome (GOLD analysis project Ga0315539, IMG submission 203097) | Salt marsh sediment microbial communities from the Plum Island Ecosystem LTER, Massachusetts, United States - Salt Marsh Sediment SW1601-150 ... | reverse complement strand
ACGGGGCCGCCCGGTTGAGATCGAGCCGATCGCAGAGCTCCAGCACGCCCTGAAGGAGAAGTTTCCCCAGGTCGGCATCATCCGCACGATACCCGTGCCGGGGCCGGGTAGGGCAAAGGGTTTTCCCACGCTTGAAATCGCCCGGGTCCTCGAGCCTGCGAGCGACCTGTTCCTGATCGACACCTGGCGCGAACAGGCGCCGGTCGAGGGTTTTATCGGGATCACAGGCAGCCCTGCCGATCGGGACCTTTCGAGGGAATTCGTCCGCGGGAGCGATATTCCCGTCATACTCGCCGGGGGCCTCTCGCCTGAAAACGTGTTCGAGGCACTGGTGACGGTCCGCCCCTTTGGTGCCGATACCTGCACCCACACCAACGCGGTGGGCCGCGATGGGAGCACGGTCCGGTTTCAAAAGGATTTCAAGAGGGTAGATGCATTCATTAAAGAGGTCCGAAGAGCGGACAAGGCGATCAGGGACAAGGTGAAATGATTGAGGGCGTCAGGGTCAACGGTGACTGCATCGGTCGTTCGTATGGCTCCTCCTCTCATGTCATCCTCTTTGCTGAGAAAACCATGCCGTGTTCGATTAGTGCCATTAACCCCTGAGTTTAAAACGTATCCTCACCACGCCATCCTCAAAGCCCACAGAGGCGATATGGAATTCACCGATCTCCCCGGTTGACGCGACGTGCGGGCCGATGCAAGGGCAGGCGTCATAATCCCCGATTGTGACGATCCGTATCGAATCGCCTGCATTCCCCGGCAAGCGCGAAAGGTTGTATTGTTTGCCTGCTTCGTCCCTGGTGATGTAGTCCTCCATGACCTTCATATCGGCCTTGATAACCTCATTCACCCGGCTCTCGATGTGCCGTACCTCTTCGTCGGTGAGAGGCCGGTCAAGGAGATAATCACACTTGGACTTCTTTGTTTCGATATGGGCGGCAATGGAGCGGCCGCAATGAAACAGCCTGTCCATGGTCCGGTTCAGGATATGCTCTGCGGAGTGCATACGTGGATCGAGTTCCTTTTTCATAGGGGATCCTGCTCCCTGCTTATCTTCCATACACAGACCCTTGGCTGTTGACAGGGCCTTTTCGTCGGAAGAACAGAGCGGATTGTACCCTGATCCCGCATGGGTTGCAAGCCCTCGCGCTATGCGGATGAGAAAGCATCAATAGTCGGCCTTGGCAGGTATAGGACGGAAATCTTCTTTCGATTTTTACAAAGGTGCGCTATAGGGAGAGGGTGAATGGGGTGAATCTTGCATCAAGGAAAGGAGACCGCCATGGATCTGGAGATCTTTCAAACGATGGAAGCGCACGAGCTTCGAAGCTATATAGAGTTTATCCTTTGGCATTACCGGGTCATGGACTCGTTTTGGTACCTCTCCATTGCCGAGCGTTTCGATGAGCCCACGGCTGACCGTCTGAACGAGAAGGTCTGGGGCCGGATACCGGCAATGGGAGCCAAGGATCTCGTGAAGCGATTCGATATCCGGGAGCGGGGGCTCACAGGGTTCGTTAAGGCCATGAGGTTTTGGCCCTGGGCTCTACTCACCAGGTATAAGATCCGACAATCAGCGGATGAGGTGATTATTACCGTACCGTCCTGCGTGACCCAGGAAGCGCGCCTGGCGCGAGGATTGGACGAGTATGACTGCAAAGAGATGCATCGAGGCGAGTTCGTAAGCTTTGCCCGGGAGATCGATTCCCGCATCCAGGTGGAATGTCAATTCGCTCCCCCTGATCCCCACCCGCCTGACCTGTTCTGCCGGTGGCGGTTCTTTCTGGGCGAGTAAAGCTCTCAGTCCTTTTGGGCGAAGCACCCTGCATGGTAGGTGAAGGGGGGATTGAGAGCTGCGCCCTTAACGTTTCTATCTAAACCGGCATGAAGGGGCAGAGGATATTTTTCCTACTCGTACTCAAGGCATTCCGAGAGGAGCTTCTGGAGGACCTCGGTCACCATGTCGTCCAGCTTCTCCTTGACATGATCCGGATCGAAGCCCATGGTCGTTTCCTTGGGCATACTCTCAATGGTACGCGTGACCACGGTCCGCTCCTTTATCTTGCCGATGAGCACCCGCATCTTCACCGTGTACTGGGTGGAGGTGGTCATAATACCGGATTTGGCCTCCACCATAAAGGAGTCGATCTTTCCCCCCACCACCAGTGTGAGATCCCGCGGAAGACGATCCAGCCCCTCGGGGCTCTGGTCCCAGCCCTTGCAATCGGTGACCTGAAGGCCGTTGTCCGTGAAGTAGTCCTTGACCGCCTGGGTCACGGCATCTGTGAGGTTCACCTCTTGAAGCTTGATGAAATCGACCTTCTTATTCGCGTGGCGCCTGATCCCGATAAGGTCCTTCTCCTTTTCGTTTCTCAGGTCTTCAAAGGGACAGATGCCTACCACCTTTGTGGTGGGAGCCGCCTTTTTTTCAGAGAGGTAGCCCATCTTCACCAGATACGTCTTGCTGCCTACGCATCCGGACAAGGCAGCTGCGAGAGAAAAGATCATTACGAAAAGGCCCCATTTTTTCATGATAATTCCTCCTTCCTTGTGGGTAGCTTTCACCGTATGCATATTCTCACACCACTATAGGGTATCGCAGTCAGGGATGTCAAATAGATTGGAATCATCCCGCTTGTGGTCAGAATGCAGGATTCAGGTTCATGGCCTCGTAGAGCGTTTCTTAAATAACGTATCAATCCTGTCATTTCGAGTAAAACGAGAAATCTTTTGATGCTTACGGGTTAGCAGATTTCTCCATTCGGTCGAAATGACATATGAAATAGGAAACGCTCTCCTAGTATCCTCGAGCCTGGTTCGCATCCTTTGACATCCTCCGATGAACTGTGATACAAATCCTCATACTTGATCTCGTTTGAGATGATCATCAGAAAGGAGAGGGGTTATGGGAGAGCATGAACGCCTGAACGCAGTAGAAATCGCCCTCGGCAACGAGAAGAGGGAACGCGAGTTCTATCTCAAACACGCCCAAAGGACCAGGAATCAGGTGGGCAAGGCGATGTTCCAGCAGATAGCAGATGAGGAATTGGAGCACTATGAGAGGCTCAAGGAACTCCACGAGCGGTGGGAGAAGAGTGAGAAGTGGCCTGAAACGGTCCCCCTCAGGGTAAAGGATACGATCGTGAAGGATGTGCTCAAGGATATGGTCGCAAAGGTGGATGAGGCCCCGGAGAAAGATGACGATGACCTCCAGGCTATAAGGACTGCCCTGGAGTTCGAGGCCAAGGGAGCGGCCCACTATGCAAGGCTCAGGGATGAGGTGTCCGATCCAAAGGAAAAGGATTTCTTTGCCCTCCTGTCAAGGATCGAGAACGAGCACTACGTCTCGCTCAGGGATACCGAGGAGTATCTGACCGATCCCGCTTCATGGTACACCAAGGCGGAGCACCACGGCCTGGACGGCGCTTAGACTGAGCGAAGCTTCCAATTGCACAATGAATTTCATTGGACGTCTTCAAAACGTGACATACCTGGTAAGATCTTGCATGAGGAAGACGTCTGGTGGAGATGTCCTCTAGAGGGAGGCCTCGTTGATGAAAACAAAGAATAAAAAGCCTGTGATAGCCATCCTCACCGGGGGCGGGGATGTGCCGGGGCTGAATCCATGCATCAAGATGCTCGTGTACCGCGGTGAGAGCGAGGGGATCAGGGTCTTGGGGATACGGAGGGGATGGGCGGGAATCCTGGATTACAACCCCGAAGATCGCGCTACTTACAGGCATTGTGTGCAAGAGCTGCACCCGCCTGAGGTAAGGGCTATCGACCGCACGGGTGGCACCTATCTCCATTCATCCCGCACCAATCCGAGTTCCGTGAAAAAGAAGGACGCCCCCGCGTTCCTCAAGGATGAGTACAAGGGAGAGGAGGTAAAGGATTTCACCTCGCACGTCATCAAGAACCTGGAACACCTCAAGGTGGATGCCATCATCCCTGTCGGGGGCGATGACACCCTCAGCTTCGGAGAAAGGCTGAGCAGGGAGGGATTCCCCGTCATCGCCATACCCAAGACTATGGACAATGACGTGTTCGGGACCGACTACTGTATCGGGTTTTCCACGGCTGTTACCAGGAGCGTGGAGTATATCAACGCCCTGAGGACCTCAACCGGCTCCCATGAGCGCATCGCGGTGATCGAGCTATTCGGCAGGTACTGCGGAGAAACGTCCCTGTTGGCTGCATACCTGGCGTGGGCGGACCGCGCCTTGATTCCCGAGGTCCCCTTTGATCCCAGGAGGCTCGCTGAGCTCATCCTCAGGGATAAACGAGCCAATCCCAAGAATTACGCCATGATTGCAATCTCGGAGGGGGCCAAGATGGAAGGGGGAGACATGGTCTTGTCCGGTGAGCCGGATGCCTATGGCCACCGGAAGCTCGGAGGGATCGGCGAGCGGACCGGGGCACTGCTCAAGGAGCTCACCGGAGAGAACATCCTCAACCAGCAGCTCTCCTACCTCATGAGGAGCGGCAATCCCGATTCCCTGGATCAGATGGTGGCGGTGAATTACGCCAATATGGCCATTGACCTCTTCCTGAAGGGGGTGTATGGGCGCCTCGTTACCCTCAATCGCGGCACCTATGCGGACATACCGCTGAGTGTTATCACCACGGGCCAGAAGCGGGTGGACGTGCGGGAGCTCTATGACATCAAGGAGTACAGGCCCATGATCCGAACGGTGAGCGGCAAGCCTATGTTCCTGTACTAGACGTCTTCATAGCTCAAGATCTTAACATTTATGTCAAGTTTTTGAAGACGTCCGATGCAAAATGCAGAGTGAAAATTGAAAAATGCAAAATGAAAGTCAGGAGATTGCCTTCACAAACCCTTAAGAAAAAGTAATTCTGCCTTTTGCACTTTGCATTTTTAATTTTGCAATTCGAAGTTTCGCCAAATTTATGCTGTCCACGCCTCGTCGGTTTGAGGCGAAGCTTCGCTAGTATAGTGGCCCAGCAATACCTTGTAAAATGTGACCCCGCTGAAGGTCATTGCGAGGAGCCTCAGGCGACGAAGCAATCTTTTTTAAATCTTGTTGAAGACACACAATGGTAAAGGCCTGAGATTGCTTCGCTTCGCTCGCAATGACATCTTTGTTTGGAGCTAGTTTATCAAAGAAACATGTGAGGCAGAACACGAGCGAGGCTCTGCCTCAAACGAGGAGGCGGCGGGTATCGGAGATGACCGAATCGCTCAAGGGGCATAGGACACAAGGGTCGAGGCGCACGGCCTTACGGCTTTAGACTGTCCGGATACCGCCCCTCTCTCAAGGACAAAACCTCGGCACGAAACGATTTTATCGCTTGACTGCGAGATACGTTGTGGATACATTTTAAACCAGATGTCAGCAACAAAGCGCTCCGCTACCAAATACATCATCGTGACCGGGGGCGTGCTTTCCGGTCTGGGCAAGGGAATAGCCGCCGCCTCCATAGGACACCTTCTCTCCTCGCGACTCAAGATCATCCCTATCAAGTGTGACGGGTATCTCAATGTGGATCCCGGAACCATGAATCCCTTCGAGCACGGCGAGGTGTTCGTGCTGGACGACGGGGGCGAGGTGGACATGGACTTCGGGCATTATGAGCGGTTTCTGGGGATCAGCTGCAAGACAACATGGAACCTTACCATGGGCAAGGTATTCAACATGGTGAGGGAGAGGGAGAGGCGGGGAGACTACCTGGGAAAGACCGTTCAGTACATTCCCCACGTTACCGATGTGATCAAGCAGCACATCTACAGGGTTGCCGATGAGGAGGGGGCGGATCTCGTGATCGTGGAGATCGGGGGCACGGTCGGGGATATCGAGAACGAGCTGTTCCTGGAGGCCATGAGGCAGATGAAGGAGGATGTGGGCAGGGAGAACATCATTTACATACACCTGACCTATATCCCCATCCTGCACACGGTGGGAGAGCAGAAATCAAAGCCGACCCAGCAGAGCGTGAACCTGCTCAAGCAGCGGGGCATATTCCCGGATATCATCATAGGCAGGTGTGCTGAGCTGTTGACCAAGGAGACGCGCGCCAAGATCTCAAACTTCTGCGACGTGGCCCCTGAGGCCGTGATCACCGGATTGGACGTGGAGGATATCTACGAGATCCCCATCGTGTTCGAGCAGGAGGGGCTGCCCGAGATCATCCACAAGAAACTCAATATCTACTCCCCGCCGGATCTCAGAAGATGGAAGAAGCTGATCGATACGATACGCAACCCCAAAAGCGAGATCTCAGTTGCCGTATGCGGGAAGTACACCAAGCTGGAGGACTCCTATGCCTCCATCATCGAGTCCCTCAACCACTGTTCCGCGCACCTGGGATGCAGGATCAAGCCTAGGTGGATAGAGACCACCGACCTGGCGGATGCCCGTGCACTCGATGGAGTAAACGGCGTGATCGTACCCGGAGGATTCGGCTCACGGGGAACCGAGGGCAAGATCGAGATCATCAGGCGGGCACGGGAGGAACAGATCCCCTTCCTCGGCCTCTGCCTCGGGCTTCAGCTGGCGGTGGTGGAGTTCGCGCGAAACGTTTGCGGGCTCACGGGAGCGCACAGCACCGAGTTTGACCCTAACACCCCGTACCCGGTTATCGATCTGCTCCCGGGACAAAAAAACATCACCGAGAAAGGCGGCACCATGAGACTGGGTGCATACGAGGCGGTCTTGAAAAAGGGATCGCTCGTGAGGAAGCTCTATGGATCAACGAGCATCTCCGAGAGGCACCGGCATCGATACGAGGTCAACCCTGAGTACCACGCAGTCCTGACCGATCACGGCCTTGCCTTGTCCGGGACATCACAGGACGGAAGGCTGGTTGAATTTATCGAGCTACCAACGCATGAGTTCTTCGTGGCGACCCAGGCGCACCCGGAGCTCAAATCAAGGATGGAGAAGCCGTCACCCCTCTTCTACGGCTTTATCCAGGCATGCATGCGGGCAGGGTGATCATCTCACAAGGAGCCGGCCTTTTTCAGATACACCATAAGGGTCGAGAGTGCGGCTGGCGTGATGCCCGGCACCCGGGATGCCTGGCCCAGGGAGATGGGCCGCACGGTAAACAGCTTCTCGCGCAACTCGTTGGAGAGGCCGTGGATGGTCGCGTAATCGAACTCGGGCGGGATCTTCATCCTCTCCATGTTTCTGAATCGCTCGACCTCCTTGCGCTGGCGCTCAATGTAGCCCTCATATTTGATCTCGATCTCCGCCTTCTCTGCGATGCGATCATCGATGAGCTCCCTGGGTCCATCCAGGATCTGGAGGTCCTCGTAGTGGAGCTCAGGCCTCTTCAGGAGTCGGCCGAGCGTGGTGGATTGCGTGATGGGGTTTGAGCCCTTTTTCGCCAGGCAGTCATTCACCTCTTGTGAGGGGACCACGGTTGTGCCTTTGATCCTCCTGACCTCCTGATCGATCTCCTTCTGCCTCTCCCTCATCTCCTTGACGGCGTCGCCATCGATGAGCCCTAGCTCGTGACCCTTTTCCATCAATCTCTGATCCGCGTTATCCTCCCTGAGCAGGAGCCTGTATTCGGCCCTCGAGGTAAATATCCGGTAGGGCTCATTGGTGCCCCTGGTAATCAGATCGTCAACCATCACGGCCATGTAAGCCTCTGATCGATCAAGGACAAAGGGCGGCCTCTTTTGGATCTTTGAGGCAGCATTGATCCCTGCCCACATCCCCTGTGCAGCGGCCTCCTCGTATCCGCTGGTCCCGTTGATCTGGCCGGCCATGTAGAGACCCTCGATGCCTTTGGTCTCGAGCGTAGGAGAAAGTTGCACGGGGTTGACGTAATCATACTCGATTGCGTAGGCCGGCCTCATGATCTCGGCCTCCTCCAACCCCTCAACAGAACGGACAAAGGGGATCTGCACCTCCATCGGCAGGCTGTTTCCCAGGCCGCTCGCGTATATCTCCTCCGTATCGAGGCCCTCGGGCTCGAGTACGATCTGGTGCGCGTCCCTGTCGGCGAACTTCACGATCTTATCCTCTATGGAGGGACAGTAGCGAGCGGGAACTCCGGTGATCCTCCCCCCGTACAGGGCGGAGCGCTTCAGGTTCTCCCGCACGATCCGGTGGCTTATCTTGTTGGTGTGGCCGATGTAGCAGGGTATGGGGTGTGCATTGATCTGCTTGGTGAAGAGGGAAAACGGCCTCGGGTTTTCTTCCCCGTCCTGCCTTGTGAACTGCGAGAAATCTATCGTGGATCTCTTCAATCGAGCAGGGGTGCCCGTCTTCATCCTGCCCAGGGCGAAGCCGAGCTCGGCGAGGTTGTCCGGAAGGCCGTAAGAAGCAAACTCACCGGCCCTGCCGGCCTTTATAGCGGAAAAACCGATGTGCACCAGTCCCCTGAGAAAGGTTCCCGTGGCCAGGACAACCGCAGGCGCACAGTACCCGAATCCCGTTTGATCCTCAATGCCCTGCACGCGCTTGCCCTCCACCACCAGGCGCTCAACCATGGCCTGCTTTACATCGATAGAGGGCTCCTTTTCCAGCACCTCCTTCATGGCGATGTGATACCTGATCTTATCGTTCTGGGTGCGCGAGGCTTGAACGGCCGGGCCCTTTTTGGTGTTCAGGGTGCGGTACTGCAAGGCGGTCTTGTCGGTGATCCTGGCCATCTCTCCACCCAGGGCATCAATCTCCTTTACCAGATGCCCTTTGGCTACCCCGCCGATGGAAGGGCTACAGGGCATCTTGGCGATTCCGTCGAGATCGATGGTCATGATCAGGACGCTGCACCCCATGCGGGCCGCTGCCAGGGCCGCTTCACACCCGGCATGGCCGGCGCCGACCACGATGACATCATAGTTCTTCTGGTAATAACTCACCTCAAAAACCCCACGCATACAAGCTTGTCGTGACATGCTACAATGTTGGGTGTAAAATGTACAGGAAAACCTCTTTTCCCTGTGCCGGGCCAAGGGCGTTTCACGGGGCTAAGGGAGGGGTTGAAAGGGGTATTTGAGAGGCAGGAGATACATGGCATGAACCCCGCAGCTTCGGGAGGCAGCAGAGGATCAAAGGCGTTGTTCCCGGAGTGGAGTCCGGGGAACCGTTACTATGACCTCAATACCTACTTCCGGAACATCTTCGGGTGCAGGGTGCAGAAGATAGCCCTTGATGCGGGTCTGACCTGTCCCAACAGGGATGGAACCCTCTCAACAGGCGGCTGCATATACTGTAATGAGCGGGGCTCTGGCACGGGCGCCTATGAACAAGGCCTCTCGATTACCGAGCAGCTCTTGAGGGGTAAGGAGTTCTTGCGCAGGAGGTACAAGGCTGAGAAATTCATCGCCTACTTTCAGTCATTCACCAATACTTATGGACCCTACGAGAGACTGAAGGCCTTGTGGGAGGAAGCGCTTGCGGTGGAGGATATTGTTGGGCTCTCCATAGGAACAAGGCCTGACTGCATCGATGAGCCGATACTGGGGCTCCTCGAGGGATATGCGGGGGATAGGCTGGTATGGATCGAATACGGGCTCCAGTCCGTCCACGAGGAGACCCTGAAGTTTATCAACAGGGGCCACGGAGTGGACGCATTTCAGAAGGCCGTTGAGGCCACGAGACACAGGGGGATACGGATCTGCACCCATGTGATACTCGGACTTCCCTTAGAGGGCAGGGACCATATGCTTGCTACGGCGCGCGCGGTCGCAGCAGCGGGGATCGACGGGATCAAGATTCACCTGCTCTACGTGATCAGGGGCACCAGGATGGAGGAGCTCTACCTGAGCGGCACCTACCGGTGTCTCGAGCAGGAGGAGTATGCGAATCTCGTGTGCGATTTCCTGGAACTGCTCCCTCCGGGTATGGTGATCCAGCGTCTCACCGGTGATCCCCATCCAGGGGAGCTGGTGGCCCCCGAATGGTCGCTGAGGAAAAACGAGGCCCTTTTGCGCATTAAGAGCATCCTCACGGAGAGGGATTCCTGGCAGGGCAAACGGTGTGCGATAGGGTAAGCGCTTTACCCAACAGGCAACCAGTAGCCCGGTATGGGCAATCCATAGTGTTAACTCATTGCGTTTCTATTATTTGACTACGTGGGGAAGACAACATAGGCGGCGTAAGGCACAAGGCACAAGGCCGTGCGCCATGTGCCTTGTGCCTTACGCCACATGATTAAAGCAATTTGCGTCATGTTTTAATCCATTCGTTACGTGTCGATTTGAGACGAAGCTTTGTTAGACATGGAGGTACCTATCCCTGGATCTCGCCTGCCTGATGATATAAACGATCAGCCGTACCAAGAAACTGGTGAGGATGAGGAGCAGGAGCCCGCACAGTATGGGCACCCAGAAGCCGGTCCTGCGGGTATTGGTGAGGCCTATGAAGAGAGAGATACCTGAGATAAAAATGAGGTACGCGCAGAAAAGGGAGAGGAAGACAAGGGAGAGGAAACGGGCTATTTTGGGTATCATACAGACCTATCTTCAATCTTTCGAGAGAGAAATTCTACCTCCTTTCTCACGCTCTCGTCAATCTGGATATGCTTCTTGATCTTTTCGTAGTCATATAACACCGTTGAGTGGTTCCTGTTAAAAGAGCGACCGATACCCTCCAGCGAGCTATCCGTATACTCGCGACAAAGATAGATAGCGGTACTTCTCGGGTAGGAGATGAGCTTTTTCCTGCTCTTTGAGGTAAGTGTCTCCAGGTCGAGCTTAAAATATTTGCACACCATCTCCTGGATCTCCTTGATCGTCAGCAGTGGCTTATCGGGCAGGATCTGTTTCAATGTCTCCCTTGCAAGGCCCAGGTTTATTTCCCTTTTCAAGAAAAAGGAGATCGCATCGAGTGAAACCAGTGCCCCCTCAAGCTGACGAACATCCTGGGTAAGATTTTCTGCAAGATAGCAGGCCACGTTATCTGGCAGTGATATGTTTCTGGCTGCGGCCTTCCTTTTCAGGATATCGAGCCTGGTCTGGAACCCCGGTCTTTCGATATTCGTCAATACACCGGAGCTGAGCCTTGAGGTCAGCATCTTTTTCATGTTCGGTATTTCTTCCACGGGCAGAGAGCTGGTAAAGATGACCTTTTTCCCATCGGTGAACAGAGAGTCGAGGGTATAGCCGAGTTCAATCTGGGTCTTTTCCTTGCCGCTGAGGAAATGTAACTCCTCCAGAAGAAGCACATCGCAGGCCTTGCGGTATTTGGTCTTGAATTGATCGATCATGTTATTCCTCAACGCGAATATCATCTCGTTGGTGAAATCCTCCGCCGTGATATAGTTAACCCTTGCCGTGGGTTTTTTCTTGAGAACAAGGTTGCCGATGGACTGAGCAAGATGGCTTTTACCAAGACCTGTTTGACCCAGCAATAGAAGAGAGCAATAGGGGGAGGAGGCATCATTGGCGAGCGCCTTTGACACTTGGTAGGCGAATTCATTGGATTGCCCAACCACGAATGTATCAAAGGTAAACCGTTCGTTGAGGTATCTGTCGCCGGCACGTGCCTTGGCCGGCATATTGGGGAGGAGTAACTGCCTGCCGTTACCATTGTCGCCGTGGGCTTTGAAGTCAAGTAGGTCTCGATGGGGCAACACCTTAAATAGTATCGTATGGTCTTTGAGGCCGAGATGAGAGAATTGACCGGAAAACAAGGAGGAATAGTTCTCCTTGATCCAATTTCGAAAGAACCTGTTGGGGCACCCAAGACGGATCGTGCGTTCATCCGAATCCAAGAACTGTAAGGGCTTTACCCAGAAGGTATAGCTTTTCTCGTCCATGAGGCCTTTGAGGGCTTCCCTGACTTGA
>Ga0315539_1003107_pt1 | contig 11772 bp, 7 predicted proteins | sample SalMarSW160150MG_FD_203097 | JGI IMG/M metagenome (GOLD analysis project Ga0315539, IMG submission 203097) | Salt marsh sediment microbial communities from the Plum Island Ecosystem LTER, Massachusetts, United States - Salt Marsh Sediment SW1601-150 ... | reverse complement strand
GTTGATGCGGAATGGGTCTTCGCCGAGAATTTCCATTATGTCGGCCATCTGGTCAAAAAGTTGACTCAGTACAGCATTTTTCATACGCTTGATTATATCCAATTCATTTCAAAACAAAATGCTAATTTGCTCACCAAGGTAACCAACACTTTACAGTTACATAACGTATTACATGTTTGATATAATGGTTTTGTGCGTTGCTGCCAGTTATACTGTAAAAACACCCATCTGTATTAAAAAGGTGCTCTGTTGAAAAGCGTTATTTCGACCGAAGTGAGCGGAGCGAACGTAGCGGAGAAATCTGGATTAGCAGTGCAGTTGCATGCAGATTTCTCTTCGGGGCTCTGCGCTTCGCTACGTGTCTCGACTTCGCCCCTGTTTCTGTCTTCGACAGAAGACACAGGGGCTCCGCTCGAAATGACACGATCTTGGGCTCTTCAACAGAGCATTAAAAAGGCTTTGAAATGAAGGTTCAGTGTGAATTGTGTCCGAAGAACTGTCTAATTGCGCCGGGTCAGAGCGGCGAGTGTCGGGTGAGAATAAATATCGACGGTGTGCTGCGGACCGTCGTGTATGGATACCCCTGCTCAATTCACATTGACCCCATAGAGAAAAAACCACTTTTTCACTTTCTGCCCAGTACCGGTATTCTCTCGATTGCAACCGTTGGTTGTAACCTCCATTGCAGGAATTGCCAGAATTGGGAGATATCGCAGGCAAATCCGGAAGATGTGCCGGCGACGGCGCATTCCCCCGAAAGCCTTGTGGCATTGACGAAGCGATATAATTGTCCTTCTTTGGCTTATACCTATACCGACCCTATTATTTATTACGAGTACACCTATGATACTGCGAAGCTGGCCCGCCGGGCGGGCATACGTAATGTGCTCGTGACAGCAGGATACATTAATGAGGATCCATGGCGGAGACTGCTTGAATATGTCGATGCAGCGAATATAGACCTGAAAAGCATGAGTGATGAATTCTATCGAGATGTGTGTTCAGGAACTTTGAAACCGGTGCAGAACGCTTTGATTGTTGCCAAAGCAAGTGGCATACTGGTGGAAGTCACTAATCTGCTTATTCCCACGTTGAATGATAGCTCCGAGCAGATACGCCAGCTTTGTCAATGGGTAAGGGTTAATCTCGGTGCTGAAACGCCGTTGCACTTTTCGCGGTTTTTCCCTCGTTACAAGATGCGTAATTTACCGGCGACTTCAACGGAGACATTGGATATGGCTCGTGAGATCGCAATCAGCGAAGGTTTGCAGTACGTTTACATAGGAAATATCCTCAGCAAAGATGGCCAGAATACATATTGTCCCGAGTGCAAGAAACTACTTATTGAACGCAGCGGCTATACAATTTTACGGAATCGGCTTAAAGACGGCTCTTGTCCGGATTGTGGCAGAGCGATATACGGAGTCTGGAAATGACACGCAGAAGATTTATTAGAGAGTTGATAGCAACGTGTTCGGCGGTTTTCACGGGGATTTGGTGGCTGGCTGAGAAAACCTCGCCGAGGAAGTTTGTGAGGGCTGCCCGGCTGCGAAAATACCCCGGTCGATTGATGTCTCTGAAAGGTATTAATAGCCAAGGTAAATGGAGTGGTTAATATGAAAGTGCGATTAAGCAAACCATCAAAGGAGAGATTATTTAATCTTACGATTTTGATTCAGTGCGTTTTTCTATTGCTTTTTATTAGCACTTGCAGAAAAAAATCAACCGCGCCGACAGATCAAACGGCACAAGAGGTAGCAAAGCCATCAGAAAAAACAGAAGGAAAGGTTATTCTGCAGTCTTCGCTTGCTGGTACTTGGTACAGTGCTGATGTAGATGCGCTAAAGGCGCAAATTGAGGCCTTTTTCCAAAAAGCTGACAGCCAGCCAGAGGAAGACGTAATTGCGTTAATTCTTCCACATGCAGGCTATGCGTACTCAGGTCAAACTGCTGTTATGGGTGTCAAGACAATCGGCAGGCAATTCAAGCGCATCATTGTCATTGGCCCGAGTCACCATCTGCGTATGGAAGAAATCCTAAGTGTGCCGAGAGTGACTCATTACCAAACTCCTCTGGGAGAAATACCACTGGACGTTGAATTCATAAATAAGCTCTTGGGGTATTCGATATTTCAAAATGTTCCGGCTGCCCACAGCCGAGAGCACAGTGTCCAGATAGAGCTGCCATTATTGCAATACGTTCAGCGGGATTTTACATTGGTACCCATTGTGGCGGGTCAGTGCTCATTGGATACGGTTACAAAAGCGGCCGAGATTCTAAAAGGCTTGATAGATGAGGAAACTCTCGTTGTAGCAAGTTCAGATTTTGTGCATTATGGACAGAGCTATGGCTATGTGCCTTTCACAAAAAACGTACCTGAAAAGATAAAAGAACTTGATATGGGTGCCTACGAGTTTATAGCTAAATTAGATAGCCGGGGTTTTCTGGATTACAAGGCCAAGACAGGAGCGACTATATGCGGTTACGTTCCGATTGCGATATTACTTTCGATGCTGGATAAAGACGCTAAATCCCAGATGGTCAAATACACTACGTCCGGCGAATTAACCGGCGATTTTGAAAGGTCGGTCAGCTATCTTTCAGTTGCCTTCCTGGGCCAGTGGGGCAATTATTCCGAAACTCAGCAGCAAACTAATGTGCCTGAGTTGAGTGGTGAGGATAAGCAACAACTCTTGACCTTAGCTTGCAAAACAATTGATTATGTTTTGCGACAAAGGCGAATGCCAGAAGCGTCTGAGCTTGGCGTTAATGTCAGTGATGCGATGAAATGTCCCCGTGCAGCTTTTGTGACGCTGAAAAAAAATGGACAGCTCAGAGGATGTATCGGTGACATCTTTCCTCAAAGACCTCTGTATAGATCGGTCATGTTGAACGCGGTCAACGCAGGCTTTAGCGATAGGCGTTTTTTGCCCCTCTCGGAGGCTGAGTACGACGGTATCACAATAGAAATCTCTGCGCTAACTGCCCCGGAGCCTGTTGCTTCATATAACCAGATCCGAATTGGGATAGACGGGGTGGTGCTTAATAAAGACGGTCATTCGGCTGTTTTCCTGCCACAGGTTGCGCCCGAACAAGGCTGGGACCTAAGTGAGATGCTGACGCAATTATCGCGCAAGGCGCGATTAGCTGACGATGCCTGGAAGGAAGGCGCGAGCTTTTTAGTCTTTCAGGCAGATGTTTTCGGCGAAGAGGAATGATGTTTGCACGCGGTCTACTGATATTCAGTTACGGCCTATTTACGATTGCGGCACAGAGTTTGCTATTTCGTGAGTTTATCACCACATTCGAAGGCAATGATATAAGTGTGGGCTTATTTTTTGGTTCGTGGTTCTTGTGGGTTTCTCTCGGCGCGGTGCTGGTATATCGAATTAGGGCTGTAGCAGACTGGATTCTCAGAAATATAGAGATTCTATTTTTGAGTTACGTGCCCGGATTTGCTCTCCAGGCCCTTTTAATTATCCAGATGCGAGAGATTGCCGGCATCGAGTCTTATGCACTCTTACAGATTAGAACTATTTTGTTTTGGTCGCTGCTTGTCAATGCACCGGTAAGTATCATCACGGGAATGTTATTTCCCGTTGCCTGTCGATGGATTGAGTCGATCGGTGCGTTTGCGGTGTCGCGCGTTTACATCCTCGAAGCAGCGGGAAGTTTCGTTGGCGGCCTTGGAGTTACATTGCTTCTTGGAGCCGGTATTTCTCCTGCACGAATTTTCTTCTTTCTTGTTCTGATTCTGTCCTTCTCAGTGTTTATCGCACAGCTCAGCAAAGCACTCACCCAGCGAGCCGCAAAGTTACAACTGAAGGATTTTAATAGTGGAGCAGATTTTGCGTTTGGTGGATGCGTTATTTCGCTGTTGGCTGTGTTTGCTATTGTTGTTGGTTTGGCGAGTGGATTTGATCACACCCTGATGAATCGTGTTAGGGTCATAAAATGGACAAAATTACTCCCGAAAAAGGCCTTGCTTGGTTCGTTTAACACGCCTCAAGCCGAGTATCTCTACGGGCTTTACCAAGGTCAATGGGTGACTATTCGAGAGGGCAGCACTTGTGACGCTCTGCCCGACAAGGCTACTGCCGGACAGGTTGCTGCCATTGCTCTCTGCCAACGTCCTGATGCTAAGCGCGTTCTCGTTGTCGGGTCAGGATTGAGCCTGTGCAGCGAGTTGCTGCGTTTGCCACAGATAGAGACGGTTAGCTGGGCGTATCCTGATTATGAATATGTGCGGCGGGTTAACGATTTCATACCATCACAACTCAGAATCATCGACGAACGATTTCATCCTGTTACCGGCGATATTAGAAAGCTTTTAGCAGAGCAGAAACAATGCTATGACATAGTGGTTGTCAATCTGCCCGACGCGACCAGTTCTGTTTTGAACCGATATTACACGCTCGAGTTTTATCATCAGGTAAGGAGCGCACTGCGGCCTAACGGAATTGTTGCGGTTCGAGTGGCAGGTGGTGAAAATATTATGGGCACAGAGCTAATCAATCTTGGTGCCTCGGTAAAAGTAACGCTGGAGCAGGTCTTCTCGCATCTCGTATTGACGCCCGGAGAGGATACATGGTTTATCGTTTCCGATTCTACGGAGCTGACCGGTGAGCCGGGCATTGTGCGGAAACGCTTCGCATCAATAAAAGATGCGGGCGGTATTTTCAGACCTGAGGGATTGCTTTCCGTTTACCTGCCGGACCGTGCTGCTACAGCTCTTGAAAGCTACAGCAGGGCAGACCTGCCGAGAAGTTTACTTATTAACCGTGACTCCAGGCCTCTGACTCATCTGTACAGTTTGTTACTTGCCACCAAACAATCCGGAGCTCCAATAACCAGATTTGTTAAGCTATTGTCTTTAGTCGGCCCGTTAGTGTTCCTTGGCCCCATTTTAATTTTTACTGTTTTGAGGGCTGTTTATATCTCAAGATCATCCCAAAACGGTGACAGGTCAAGCTTTGACAGTTCGTTTTTGGTTTTTTCAGCCGGCTGTGTAGGTATCGGTGTGGTTGTTACACTAATGTACTGGTATCAAACGCTTTTTGGCTCTCTCTATCTGCACATCGGCGTCATTTCATCATTGTTTATGGTTGGTTTGACAATCGGCGCAGTTTTTACAAGAAGTCTGCTGAAGGTCGCCCGTGTTCGACCGGAGATTATGTTGCTTGCGGTTATATTTATCCATACGTTGATTTTAACTGCTATTGCATTTTGTCCGGCAGAGCTATGGAGACCAACCTCGGCCGCAATAAGCAGAATTGGGGACACTTCCCATCTTGTTTTAGCGGTTGCATTTATTCTGTGTGGTCTGTGCACGGGTTGTTATTTTCCGATTGCAGCCCGGCAGCTTGCTGACGGTGGTTTTGATACGGGCCATGCCGGCAGTAAGCTTGAGACTGCCGACCATCTCGGAGCTGCGGTAGGGGGGCTGGTGACAGGTCTTGGATTTGTTCCGGTGCTTGGAACAAAGGTAACACTGTACGTATTTGTTGTGCTTATTCTGGCAAATGTACCATCTGCGGCTTTCGGACTAAAGAGAGCCGGCAAGATTTTCTTTCTCGATACAAGCAAAATATGGTACCGCAGGTTAGGCTATATACTTTTCGGTATCGGGACATCCATTATTCTATGTTCAAACCTTTTGGTTGCCGCAGAAGCACGTCTAATGCCCTCGCTGCCGGTACATGCGGCACAGGCCTTAGCTGGCGAGCTGCGCATTGAACTGGCATCGGTTGTTCTTGCAGATGGTGGTAAAAAGCTCACCTACTTCTCAGTTCGTGATCCGAATGATAAGCTAACCGGTTACATCTTTAGCTCGGGGGACCTGGCGCCGGAAGTTCGCGGGTTCGGCGGAAAGATGAATCTTGCCGTGCGTGTGGATACCGAAGGAAAAATAATTGATTTTCATATAGTGCAGTCGAACGAAACGCCTGCGTATCTTGAGCTGCTTGATAGCTGGCAAAAATCACTATTCGGTCTGCGGCTCTTTCAGCAACAACCTTTTACTGGTGTTGATGTAGTGAGCGGCGCTACTGTAAGCTCAGAGGCGGTTCTCTCCGCATTGCAAAAGTCGGGGCAGCGATTTTCTGCGAAAGTGCTGGGTCAGTCCTGGGAGGGACAATTGAGTGAAAAAGCCTATCGTGCCTATTATATGCCGGACGCGCAGGGTATATATCTTGTTGCTGCTTTTGTAGTTGCTCTGATTATGACATACCGAGGTGGATTCTGGAGCAGATTGGTTGTGCTATTTTTGAGTTTTGTCATCGGTGGAATCCTGCTCAATGCACAGTACTCCACTGAGCAGATGGTGACTATTTTGTCTTTGCATGTACCTGCTCCGCAGTTGTCGGGAGCATTCCTGCTGGCTGTAGCAGTGCCACTACTGGTCGTGTTTTTCGGAAACATTTACTGCGGATATATATGTCCTTTTGGTGCTGCGCAGGAGCTGCTCAGCTACATTGTACCTGCGCGGTTCAAGCAGCCGATATCCACAGAACAAATGCAGAAGGCAAGGTTTGTCAAATATGTGTTTCTTTTCGTTCTTATCATTATGTTTTTTGTTTCGAGAAATCGTACAACGCTTGGGTCTGATCCTTTGATTTCGATTTTCAGTTTTCAGTTTTTGTTACCAAGCTTTGGATTTGCACTGACAGTGGTTGTAGTGGCGGCATTGATAGGTTCACTTTTTTACACTCGATTCTGGTGTCGGTATTTGTGTCCGGCTGGGGCTTTTTTGTCGCTGTTTAATAGCGCAATCCTACTAAAGAAATATTTGCCGGCGAAGAGATTTGGCAAATGTGATTTTGGTCTTACCGTTAAGGACCAACTTGACTGCATATATTGCGATAGATGTCGTTATCAGAGCCCAGTTGCTTTGAGAAAAGAGCCGTTGGCACAAGTTGGGATCCTATCACGGTCGCTTCTAATAATTGCTGTCGTTGTGGCGATATTTGCTGCAAGTATATCTGTGAGTAGATTTTTACAGGTTATTCCGGTTAGGAGTGACTATGTTACTTCGTTTGCCCCATCAGGTGGCGTGCCGAGGGATGTGGACTTGCAGAAGATTCGCATGTTAATTGAGCAAAATAGACTGTCTGACCGCGAAGCAGATTTTTATAAGAAGGTCAAATAACTCATCGGCACTACTTGGTCAGCGGCGGAAATAATTTATCAGCCAGAGAATAAGTGTGAGAATAATAGATAAAATAATACAGCTTGCGATGGGCAAATAGATTCGCCAGTTTTTGGAGCCGAACTGCAGATCGCCCGGCAGCTTAAACAGCCCGACTTTACCCAGCACAACCATAATTGCACCGAGCAGGGCGATAATGATGCCGGTTAACAGAAGCCATTTGCCAATTTGTTGTGGCCCAAAATCCATACTATTTCAGAACCCTAAGTCATTTCGACCGAAGCGATGCGCAGCATCGCGAAGAGGAGAAATCTATTAAGAAACGGATTTCTCGGCTCGCTTTTGGCTTGCTCGAAATGACAATATACCATGTTCTCTGAAAGACAACACCAATTCATAATAAATTATACGAGCTTTGCACAATCATTCAAAGTGCTAAAATATCTTCTATGAGCAAAGCTGACTGTGATATTAGAATAGGCACTTCCGGCTGGCATTACGACCATTGGGCTAATTTGTTCTACCCGGAAAAGTTGCCCAAGAGAAAATGGCTTGAGTACTATACGCAGCATTTTAACACGGTTGAAATAAACAATACTTTCTATCAGTTACCAAAACCACAGACTTTTGAAAACTGGCATAAACAAGCACCTAAGGATTTTCTTTTTACCGTAAAGGCCAACCGGTATATCACTCATATCAAAAGGCTGCAAAATGTAGAGGAGCCACTTGAAAGGTTTTTCGAAGGGGTGCTGTTATTGGGGAAAAACCTTGGTCCGGTTCTGTACCAGTTGCCGCCGAGTATGCACAAAGACCTCGAGCGGCTGAAAGCTTTCTTAGAGGTTTTATCCAATGTCATTCTGAACGGAGCGCAGCGAAGTGAAGAATCTCTTCTTCGTCGGCCAGATTCTTCGCCCGCCTCCGGCGGATTCAGAATGACAAAATCTGTCTTCGAGTTCAGGCACGAAAGCTGGTTCAGCAAAGACGTTTACGGCCTGTTGGACAAATCCAACGTTGGTTTTTGTGTGCACGATTTGTATGGCAAGGAGACGCCTAAGATTGTTACAGGAAATATTGTTTATGTTCGATTTCACGGCACAACCGGCAGGTATTCGGGCAACTATTCCAAGGCCCAGTTAAAAAGCTGGGCCGAATGGCTCAAGCAATACATAAAACAAGTCCATAACATTTATGTCTATTTCAACAACGACGTCGGCGGCCATGCCATTAACAATGCTAAGACACTGCGTAAGGAAATGAATGTGTGACCGCGCAGGCGGGAATCTATAATATTAAAGTTTAAAAATTAAAATTAAAAATTGTGGAGTCCCGTTGGGACGACTTCCTAAATTTAGCTTTGAGCCCGGCCATCCCGTGGATTTGCATTTTAATAATCGATCTCAATAAAGAGCTCATACGTAAAGCGCGTACCTGTGGCAGTCCTATGGACTCCTTGTGGAGAGCTACGTGCTTTACGTATGCCATATTACTATGTTGAAAGGTTATAAAAATTGTCATTCTTGAATGGATCGCAGCTTTCAACCCCGTTCGATAAGCTCCCTACTTCGCCCTGAACGGCGGGGCTTCGCCGGGCAAGCAGGGCAGGCGGATAGCGTATTGGGATTGCCGCGCGATTCTTCGAATCGCTCGCAATGACAGCGAACATCGAGTATTAAGAAAAGGGCAGAAACGTAGTGTGAACGCCAAGAGATGATGCTGTGGCCTACATCAAAGAGCACTTGGCCCCTAAGTCCGTTTGATTATGCATAATAATGGGCTGGTCAGTCCAGGATGGCAAGGCCTTTTTTGAGGGCATATTGGCGGACACCTTTAATTGTCCCTCCGTTATCCACTATCACGAGTCGCAATGGGTGTACTGTGCGTTCATTCGGATAGCGCGCGAGGCGACCAGAAGAAGTGACCTCTCGCATCTTTTGTTGTAACAAATCTGAAGTGTTTTACTTTTTTCCAGAACAGAAACTTGGGGCGGTATTCAACTTCTACGGCAATATCAGCCGGTGTGAATCCGTGACGCACATTACCGAGATGTTTTGCGGGCCTGGCGTCGGCGGTCGGCCTCCTTCAGGAGCCTTATGCGGATTCTGATTGAATTTGGGCAAATCTCAACCAACTCGTCCTCCTGGATATACTCCAGTGCGACCTCAAGGCTCATTTTCCTCGAGGCTCTGACCTTGGCGGCATCGTCTTTGCCTGCGGCACGAACGTTGGTGAGCTGTTTGCTCCTGGCTACGTTGACCGGTATATCCTTCTCTTTACAGTGCTCGCCGACGACCTGCCCTTCATAGACTTTTTCGCCCGGCTCGACGAAGAATATTCCGCGGTCGTATAGCGCATCGAGCGCATAGGCCGTTACTTGCCCCGTATTTGTTGCAATCATGACGCCTGCTTTTCGCTGCGGTATTGCGCCTCGCATAGGCTCATATTTTTCAAATGTGTGATGCAGAATGGCTCTTCCTGCCGTTGCGTTCAAGGCCCTTGCGTGAAGGCCGAAAAGCCCTCGCGAAGGTATCATAAATTCCATGTGGATAAAATCGCTTGCGCCGCTCTTGGCGTCCATCTTGACTATTTCGCTTCGCCGGTCGCCAAGAAGGCTCATTATTGCATTCCGGCAATCCAGCGGACAATCCACCGCCAGCAATTCAATCGGCTCATAACGTCTGCCCTCGACTGTTTTGAGAATCACAGTCGGCTTTCCCACGCAGAGTTCATATCCTTCGCGCCGCATGTTCTCCAGCAGCACGCCAAGATGCATCAATCCTCTGCCCGATACAATGAACTCTTCCGTCGTCTGTCCCGGTTCGACTCTCAAAGCGACATTCTTTTGAAGCTCCTTTTCGAGTCTTTCTCCGATATGCCTGCTCGTGAGGAACTTGCCGTCTCTGCCTGCAAATGGCCCATCGTTAACCCTGAACATCATCGTCATCGTCGGCTCGTCGACAGAGATCACGGTTATTCTCGAAGGCTTGTCGGCGCAGGCGATAGTGTCGCCGATCTCAACCGGATTAAGGCCCGATATCGCACAGATATCGCCTGCCCGGACGGTTGGCGTCTCCTTTCGACCAAGGCCGTAGAACGTATGAATCTGCATGACCTTCTGCTGTGTGTGCAGGCCCTCTTTGTCAATCACGGTGACCCTCTGGTCTTGCGATATCTGCCCGGCAAAAACTTTGCCTATCGCTATTCGGCCGACATAATCGGAATACTCCTGATTCGTTATGAGCATTTGCAACGGATCATCCGGACTGACTTTCGGCGGAGGAACTTTGTTTATAATGGCATCGAATATGGCGTTTATATTGTTGGTTCTGTTCTCAAGATCGGTTGTGGCCCAGCCTTCCTTCGCGGATGCATAAACAAGAGGAAAATCGAGCGCTTCGGATTCGGCGCCGAGTTGAACGAACAAATCGAACACTTCATTGACGACATCATCAGGTCGGCTGTTTGCTCGGTCCACCTTGTTGACCACGACAACAGGACACAGCTTGTGCTTAAGGGCCTTGCTCAGCACAAATCTTGTCTGGGGCATGGGGCCTTCGAAAGCATCGACCAGGAGCAGTACGCCGTCGGCCATTTTCAAGACGCGTTCGACCTCTCCGCCAAAGTCGGCATGCCCCGGCGTATCGATTATGTTGATCTTATACTCATCGCCTTGAGTATCCGTATAGTAAATCGCGCAGTTCTTGCTGAGAATTGTAATGCCGCGCTCTCGTTCGAGCGGATTGGAATCCATGATCAGCCCATGCTCTCCGCCGGCCAGCTTGTCGAGGTCCTCCTGCCGAAACATCCCCGACTGGTAGAGAAGCTGGTCAACCAGGGTCGTCTTGCCGTGGTCTACATGGGCGATTATTGCAACATTACGAATATAATCTGAATACATAGCGAACTTTCAAAATGGTTGATAGTCTGTTAAAGTCGAATTAGTTAACGTCATTGCACTAAGGCCGCAAGACGGAACTCCTAAGAAAATGAAGAAGTTCTCATAGTGCGAGAGGCAGGAGATTGCCGCTTCGGCCTGCTTCTATTTGTCGAAATACGCCTTCCGAGTCACGAGCAACGAGCACCGAGTCACGAATCCACGCACGTTCTACTGATCATGAACGAAGCCTAAAATAGTAAACGGCCCTAATTATTCCCACCCATTAATAGTTTGGTGTCCCTACTTTTTCTCTATACACTGTAGTTGAAGTACATTGATTGTTCATAATCAAAGATTGAGATACTTGATCCACTAACAGTTCCACTATAGTGCTTACTAGAGTCGTAATCATATCCTTTGAAAGAGGTGCCCTCAATTGTGAGATTAATATGCTTACGATTTCCATAGTGATATAGAGATAATTGACTGTAGCCACCTGAACCCGATATGTAGCAGCGCTCAGCGTAATCATAGACATTAACATTCTCTATATCTGCATTGCCGCTGAATGAATAGTATTTAGATGCTGAGTAGTCATAAACAGAAGAAGGAGATTTTCCTAAGATTATGGAACCTGAAATTAGTGCAATTGCACGCCGGGTGTGGTCTTTCACCTTTTCATACTCCCTTGCTTAATAATATTTTCCTCATAACGACTGTTTATATGATTTAATTTATTAGGCGTTTA
>Ga0315539_1003106_pt1 | contig 11773 bp, 5 predicted proteins | sample SalMarSW160150MG_FD_203097 | JGI IMG/M metagenome (GOLD analysis project Ga0315539, IMG submission 203097) | Salt marsh sediment microbial communities from the Plum Island Ecosystem LTER, Massachusetts, United States - Salt Marsh Sediment SW1601-150 ... | reverse complement strand
AATGTATATATAAGCGGCGATTATATATTCGAGACAGGTCAGGTTATCATATCATTTTCAAAACCGGATACGAGATTTCTGCTCAGTGACTGGTTCAATTACATCACAATCTGGAACAGACAGCCCGATGGTTCATTAAAGGTTAAGCTTGAGGCCACTGGTCCGGCTGTCATCCCTGAAGGAGGTAATATCCCCGAAGCCGATGATTTCGTAATGGTCAAGGTCGTATCCAATCCGGAACCATCTGATGATATGAAAGCCGTATATGAGCAAATCAGACAATATGAAAACGAGTTCCATAAAAAGTTTATCGAGCATGATATCGACGGAGCCATTCAATTTTATGCTAATGATGCAATCCTAATACCCCGGGGGCAAAAAGTTGTCAAAGGTAAAAAAGAAATACTGGCAGTTATCCGAAAAAGCATGGATCAAGTACAGTTTAAGGATATAACCGTGGATGTTGTTCACGTTGAAGGTAACAACAATATGCTCTATGCGGCAAATCTTTTCACATGGACGTTCAAGGATGTATCTACAGGGGAAGATGTAACTATACCGGGTAAGGGAGTCCATGTGTGGACGCGCCAGCAAGACGGCTCATGGAAGATTCTGCTCGACCTGAACAATGTCAGTATTCCGATTCCCGGTAACTAAAGACCCGCTTCTTTATTAAAGGCTCGCGGCTCATGTTAAAATAGATTGCAATTTTAAATCAGGAATTCAATCCTGATTATTAATAGCACATAAAAAATCATTTCATTAAAAGCCAATCTTTTTGCAAACCGTATTTGTTCCTGTTAGCTGCGGCTTTTATCAGATAGAATCCTTTTTAAATTATATAGACTATAAAAGTTTGTTATAATCATCGGGAAATGGCTAAATATAGTTCCTGGACCTGTGTGCTGTAAGGATTGAGATTCTTATGAAAGTTCAGTGCGAATTGTGTCCTAAAAACTGCCTGATTGAGCCGGGCCAAAGCGGCGAATGTCGAGTCAGAATCAATATCGACGGCGTGCTGCGAACCGTCGTTTATGGTTATCCGTGTTCGATTAACATAGACCCGGTAGAAAAAAAACCTCTCTTTCACTTCCTGCCGGGCAGTCCGATACTCTCGATTGCAACCGTCGGCTGCAATCTCCATTGTGAAAACTGCCAGAACTGGGAGATATCACAAGCCAATCCTGAAGATGGAAACATCTCGGCATATTATTGTCCGCCGGAAAAACTCGTATCACTGGCTAAGGCCAACAAATGCCCTTCACTGGCATATACTTATACCGACCCGGTTGTTTATTACGAATATACTTATGACACTGCAAAGCTGGCCTCAGAAGCCGGTATCCGCAGTGTTCTTGTGACGGCCGGATATATTAACGAGCAGCCGTGGAAGAAACTACTGGAATACGTCGATGCTGCAAATATAGATTTGAAGGGTATGACCGACGATTTTTATCGTCAGGTCTGCAAAGCCACATTAAAGCCCGTCCAGCAGGCCTTTATTCTTGCCAGGGCCGCCGGAGTGCATGTGGAAGTTACGAACCTGATTATCCCGACGCTGAACGATGGGCCGGAAGATATACGCCGGCTTGCCCGATGGGTCAAGGTGAACTTAGGCGGTGAAACGCCGTTGCACTTTTCTGGATTTTATCCTCGTTATAAAATGCGCAATCTGCCGCCGACTTCGCTAAAGACCCTGGAAACAGCGCGGGAGATTGCATTATCCGAGGGACTGGACTATGTGTATATAGGAAATCTTCGCAGTAGAGAAGGTGAGAATACATATTGTCCCGGCTGCAAGAAGCTGCTTATCGACCGCAGCGGTTATACTATCATACAGAATCGGCTTACAAACGGACGCTGTCCGGATTGCGACAAAGAAATATACGGAGTGTGGAAATGACACGCAGAAAATTTATTCAAAAACTGATAGGGACCGGTTCGGCGATTATCGTCGGCGCTTCGTGGCTGATAAATAAAACCTCGCCGCGCAAATTTTTACGGGCTGTTCGATTGAAAAGATATCCCGGCACAATAAAGGAGATTGGTGATATTTCCAAACAAAGTAAATGGAGCGGATAATATGAAAAAGCAAATAGGCAAATTACACACGTTAAAAATCCTCCGCCGATTGGTGCTTATATTCTTTTGTGTTTCAATCCCACTTTTTATTAGTTCATGTAAAAAGGAAACTCCTGCACCAACCGAGACGCCAAAGGAGGTCCCGGTGAAAGAAGCCAACGAACCTGCAAAGGTTGTACTGCGTTCATCACTTGCCGAGGTAGGGTGGTACACTGCCGATGCTAATGCTCTTAGCAAGCAAATCGAAAGCTTCTACGCAAAAGCTCAGGTCGAACCGATAGAAGGTGTGATTGCATTGATTCTTCCACATGCTGGATATCAATGGTCCGGCCGAACCGCTGTAATGGGTCTCAATACCGTTACTAAAGAATATAAACGGATCATCGTTATTGGTCCAAGTCACCGTGTCCCTATGGAGGAAATTCTCAGTGTGCCGAGAGCAACGCATTACGAAACTCCGTTAGGACAGATACCGCTGGATGTGGAGTTTATAAATAAGCTTCTGAAATATCCAATGTTTCAGAACGTTCCGCAGACACATCAATATGAGCATAGTGTCCAGATAGAATTACCTTTGCTGCAATACAAGCAGAAGGATTTCAAATTAGTGCCGATTGTAGCCGGTCAATGTTCGCTGGAAACGATTGAAAAGGCGGGCGCCATTTTAAGAAGCCTGGTGGACGAGGAAACTCTTGTCATTGCAAGCTCGGATTTTGTTCATTATGGCCGTAGTTTTGATTATGTTCCATTTACAGAAGATATCCCGGAACAAATAAAGAAGATTGATATGGGTGCTTATCAGTATATTGCCAATCTGGATGCCAAAGGTTTCCTGGAATACAAGGATAAGACGGGAGCGACAATATGTGGTGCGGTACCGATAGCGATCCTTCTTTCAATGCTAAATGAATCATCAAAGGCACATTTGGTACAATATGAAACTTCTGGCCGGATGACCGGTGACTTTTCCAACTCCGTCAGTTACCTGTCCATTGCCTTTTCGGGGGCGTTGGAAAACTCTCCTGAAATTAAACCGGAGGCGAACAATATGGAACTAACCGATGAGGATAAAAAGCAACTTTTAATTCTGGCCCGCAAGACAATTGAGTATGTAACGAAAATCCGCAGAATCCCGGAAGCATCCGAGCTTGGCGTTTCCGTTAGTGATGCAATGAAATATCCCCGTGCGGCGTTTGTTACACTCAAGAAAAATCCACAGCTCAGAGGTTGTATCGGTGATATCTTTCCGCAGCAGCCTTTGTACAAATCTGTCATACTAAATGCGATTAACGCCTGCTTTAACGACACGCGTTTTCCGCCGGTGACAGAAGATGAATGCGAAAGTATTACGATAGAAATTTCCGCCCTGACGAGCCCCCAATCAATAGCCTCTCCGGATGAAATACGAATCGGTGTTGATGGTGTTATATTGCGCAAAGACGGACATTCGGCTGTTTTTCTGCCTCAGGTTGCTCCCGAACAGGGATGGAATATCGGCCAGATGCTTACACAACTGTCCCTAAAGGCGCGATTACCCGCCGATGCATGGAAGGAAGGTGCGAGCTTTCAGGTCTTTCAGGCGGTTGTTTTTGGCGAGGAAGACAGATGAGATTCGCCCGGGGCTTGCTGATATTTAGTTACGGCCTGTTTTCCATCGCCGCCCAGACGCTGCTCTTCCGTGAATTTATCACCACGTTTGAGGGCAACGATATAAGCGTCGGCATATTTTTCGGTTCATGGTTTCTGTGGGTCGGCTTGGGGGCGCTTTTTGTTTACAAAACCAAAATTTATTCCCGGATTTTATTAAAGAACATAGAATTTTTATTCTTAGCTTATGTACCTGCTTTTATTCTTCAGGCGATACTAATTATTCAGGCAAGGGAAATTGCAGGTATCGAATCTTATGAACTCTGGTCAATTTGGGCAATGCTCCTCTCGTCAATAGTGGTCAATGCACCGGTCAGTTTAATCACCGGCATGTTGTTTCCTACCGCCTGCCGATGGATTGCCTCGAACGATAATCATCAAAGCGGCAGTTTCGCCGTCTCACATGTGTATATTCTTGAAGCGATAGGAAGTTTTATCGGCGGACTCGGAGTTACAGTCCTTTTGGGACTTGGCGCAAGCATGGTTGAGGTCTTTTTTATCCTTGTTTTTATTCTGTCCTTGTCCGTATTTGCCGTGGAGTTTGCAACAATTCGCACGCTGCAAATATCCCGGAACAAAAACGCTTTATCACTAAGAATAAAATGTGCCTTGTCCTTTTTAGTTCCTGTTGCAATCTGTCTTTGTTTCTTACTTAGGGTAGATGGATTGTTGTCGAATTATGTGCGGGCGATTAAATGGACGAAGTTATTGCCTGAGAATGCACTTGTAGGCTCGTTCCAAACGGCCCAGGCAGAGTATATCTATGGTATTTACCAGGGCCAGTGGATTGCAATACGGGAAGGTAGTGTAGTCGAGGCTTTGCCCGATGAAAGTTCCGCCGGTCGAATAGCCGCCATTAGCCTGTCTCAGAAACCTAATACCAAGAAAGCTCTGGTTATTGGTTCCGGATTAGGGCTTTGCAAAAAACTTTTAGAATTGCCCCGGATTGAGGGGGTAACCTGGACACATTGTGATAATGAATATGTGAGCAAGATTAACGGATTTATACCGGCCGATTTAAAAGTGACCGATCCGAGATTAGACTTTCTTACTTCCGATGTTCGTGACTTTTTGGCCGGGGAACAACAGGCGTTCGATATTGTTATTCTCAACCTGCCGGATGCCACCAATTCCGTTCTCAACCGGTATTATACGCTTGAATTCTATCAACTGGTTAAGAAGGCGTTACGGCCGGATGGTGTTTTGGCTGTCAGGGTTGCAGGGGGGGAGAACATCATGGGCACCGAGTTAATCAATCTCGGCGCCTCAACGAAACGAACACTTGAGCAAGTTTATTCACAGCTTGTCCTGGTACCGGGTGACGATACATGGTTTATCGCTTCTGATTCCGATGAGCTTACCGGCAATCCGGCAGTTTTGCGCGACCGTTTTGCGACGATAGAAGGTGCAAATAAAATATTATCACCGCAGGCTTTGCTTTCCATATACTTACCGGATCGCGCCGATTCAGCTCTGAAGTCCTACTCGCTTGCAGATTTGCCCGATAGCTTGCTGATTAACCGTGACGCCAGACCGTTAACAAATTTATATAGTCTGTTGCTTACGGCGAAACAGTCCGGGGCGCCCATAGCCAGATTTATCAAACTGCTCGCGCTGGCCGGTCCTTTGGTTTTTCTTGTTCCTATTCTGATTTTTATTGTTCTTCGTGTTGTTTATATCCTCCCGCTTACAAGACAAGGGCAGAAAAACGAGTATCGAGAAACAAGTTTTGACAGTTCGTTTCTTGTTTTCTCGGCCGGATGGCTTGGTATCGGGGTAGCAATTGTTCTGATGTATATATATCAAACACGTTTCGGCTCGCTGTATTTGCATATTGGTATTGTCTCATCTTTGTTTATGGTGGGATTGACAATCGATGCGGTTATAATTTCGTATCTTTTAAGGCGGTCCTCGAATCTTATATCACACTTTCGGTATTATACTTCTATATTAGTTGTAGTAATACTTTTTCACACTCTAATCCTTGCCGCAATTGCGCTGCGGCAGGCTGAGCAATCGAGTCAAACAGCAGAAACTCAAGGTTTCTTTTTGGAGCCGGCACATTTGCTTTTCGCCGCGGCTTTTTTTCTCAGTGGTCTATGCAGCGGATGTTATTTTCCGATTGCCGCCGGGCAGCTTGCCCATTCCGGATTTGAGCCGGGCCAGGCCGGCAGCAAGCTCGAAACCGCCGACCATATAGGAGCATCGGCGGGGGGGGTAGTGACAAGCCTTGCACTTGTTCCCGTGCTTGGGACCAGATTAACGCTGTTATTATTTGTCGTTCTTCTTCTGGCTAATTTACCGCCTGTTGTGGTGAAAATTTTCAAGGGTGAAAAAATTCCCTCAATTGTTGGTGTTTTGGAATTTCGCCGCCTTGGATACATCCTTTTGGGTATCGGGGCATCGATTGTCATTTGCTCCAACCTGCTCGTACAAGCCGGTGCATATCTGAGGCCGTCACTGCCGGAGCACGCTGCCCAGGCCCTGGCCGGGCAGTTAAAACTTGTGGAAGTATCGACCGAAATTTCTGATAGCGGCAGGGCGGTTAATTACTTTGAAGTACTACAAGACGATGGCACACAGGCTGGATATATTTTTAGTTCTGAAGATATGGCGCCTGAAATTCGCGGCTTTGGAGGAAAAATTAACCTCGCTGTTTATATAGATTCCAGCGGCAGGTTGGTTGATTTCCATATCATAAGCTCGAATGAAACACCTGCATATTTGGAGCTTCTGACAAAATGGTATGACTCTTTGAGCCGGTATTCGCTCTTTGAGCCCGAACCCTTTACTGATGTTCACACGGTAACCGGTGCAACTGTCAGCTCGGATGCTATACTCTCTGCTTTGAAAACATCGGGGAAAAGATTCGCCGGGCAAATCCTCGGCATTTCGATAGGGACTCGGGGCCAGGAACAAAAGGGCTTAGCCGCATATATGCCGGATACAACCGGCATTTACCTGATAGCTGCTTTTTTTATAACCCTGGTTGTAATCTACTATGGAGGATTTAGAAGCAGATTGATTGTGCTTATATTTAATCTTGTTATTGGAGGTGTTTGGTTAAACGCTCAGTATTCCTGCGAACAAATTGCTACTATATTGTCATTGCATGTACCTAAAGCGGGCCTGTCCGGTGCGTTTTTGTTGGTAGCCGGAGTACCGCTTATGGTTATATTATTCGGCAATATTTATTGCGGTTACATCTGCCCATTCGGTGCAATGCAGGAATTACTTGGTTACCTCATTCCTCGAAGATTAAAAAAAACTCTGGCCACTGAAACAATGCAAAAGGCAAGATTTCTCAAGTATTTAATCCTTCTCGTGTTAATTACCGTATTCTTTATATCGAGAAATAGAACTACTCTGGCAGGGGACCCGCTGATTTCGATATTTAACTTTCATTTTACTAATTATCATCTACATGCGGCGGTACTGTTTATTGTTATAGCAGCTTTGGTCGGCTCGATTGTTTACACTCGTTTTTGGTGCCGGTATTTGTGTCCTGCGGGGGCCTTTTTATCACTGCTTAATAATCTAACAATATTAAAGCAATACATACCTAAAAAACGATTTGGCAGATGTGAGTTTGGTCTTACTTCGACGGACAAAATGGACTGTTTATATTGTGACAAATGTAGATTTGAAGTACCAGTAGTCCCGTCAGAAAAACATCCCCCTGATATTCATAATGTGCCTGCAACATTTCGAAACCGTTATCTGTTGGCGGCGGTTGTGATAGTAGCAGGATTTTTGTCCGTGTTTTCGGTAAACAGGTTTTTGCAGGTCGTTTCGGTTGACTTTGAGCAACCAGTTATCTCCACCTCTTCCGGTGGTCAGCCGAGAGATGTTGACTTGCAGCGTATTCGCACAATGATTCGACAAAATAAACTTTCCGACAAGGAAGCGGAATTTTACAAGAAGGTCGATTAAATATACTATTTGAACAAGATGATTGTCTTCGATGGATTTTTAGATTCTTCGATTGTCACTATCCAGTTCATTCCGGCTTATCAGAAACGATAGATTCCAATATCCGGAACTGCAATTCGTACACCTGCCTTAATTCGTTGTTGGGAATAACATTACCTGTGACACCCATATATGCATCCGCAAAACGTGAGCCAATTCCGATGACCGTTACGGTTCCCTTGCCGTGATTGACCTTTACTGCGATTGGCATGTTAGCAACCCACATGAAAGGTTCCCCTCCTTCGATAGCACAAGCTGAGTCGATTTTGATGACAGGCCAGGTTTGGGGCGGTTTCAATTGGCCGCTTAGCTGAGTCCTGTGGTTTACACTGACTCCGAATGGATACAGGAGGCTGTTGGCCGTTGAGCCGGTATTTTCCGGTGAATCCAGTATGAGCACTTTACCGCCCAAAGCAACGTAATCGACCAGCTTTTCGCGGAACTCGTCTTTGACGGTTAGATTCGGATGTGTAAATACGATTAAGTCACCTGTTAATGCATCCCGGCCCTGTTGGCGGGAGGTAAAGTAGCCGAGGCGCAAAATCCATCGTTCAAAAATCCCGAATCCGTTTTTTTCACCGGATATAAATCCACTTCTCGATAAGGGTGCATCGCACACAGTGCGATCAATTACAACTTGAACCATCGGTAGATTAGCCTGCGGGAGAGGCGTGGAATACTGATGGATTTGTTGCGTACTTACCACCCCGGTAGCCCAGCCGAGCAACCCGGCACCGACTATAATCACCAAGGTACTGCTTGTGCTTATTGATAGAATCAGAGCGATAGCAAGGAATAAAAGCCCCAGAAGAATAAGCAATGGCTGCGGATTGAAAGGCCGATTACTGTGATTGAGCCATTCGAGCATACCAAGCATCAATTCCACTTTTCCCGGTTCGAAAGTAGCGAAATTGGAAAATATCGTCGAGTCGGTAAAAGCGACAACTCGACCTGAACCATGATAGACCGTCCATAATTGCACAAAAGCGCCGTACCGCATCTCGGCCCGGTCTTCGACCTGGGGATAGAAATTGCTCGCGTGATAATCCGCCGGCAGATTTTTCAAGCCCGTCGAGCGTATGACCGCCCGGCCCGGACTTGCTCCGGGATCGACAGAGCACGAAACTGCAAAATTCATCGTGGGCATATTCTGAATTATCGGGTGTGGTACCAGCGGCGGGGAGTATATCTGGAAAAAAGTCGCATCGATATCAAACAGACAATCGTAACGAAAGCTGAAACCGAAAACCTTCGCTATGTCGTTAATAAATGTGCCTGTATTGAAAACATTCGTGTGCTCACCGACAAGCATCAGACCGCCACCCTGTTTGACGAATCTTTCTATCGTTGCTATTTCATCCGGGGCATATCGTGATGTCGGGACCTTAACCATAAGGACATCGCAGGATTCAAGAGCATCGTCATCTATCGGTTTATCAAGACGGGACATCTCATAGAAGCAGGAGCAATAGTCATAAATGCAGGCATAATTGTACCCGGAATCCTGACCATAATCGTCTTTATCGAACGGCCTGTCAGTCGGTTCCCAATCCGAGTGATATTCATCGACCATAACACGTCCCTGTTTTCGTTGCCCCGGCATATCCAGGAATATACCGACTGTCAACATGAAGCTGCCTGCAAATGTCAAGACAATTGCACAAAGACGCTTGGGAAACCTCGCATTAGATTGCGATGCCATAAGCTGATGACCGGCGGGCAAAGGTGTATGGACGAATCGGAGGATTAAAAGAATCGGCCCCAGTAATAAAACCAGATGTATCCAGGGGTTCCAGAACTGGCCGGCCAATGCTAATGCCGAATCATATTTAGTAAGTAGCGCCCGATGTAAAAATACCGATATCAGAATCGCCGCCCGAAAGGGCAGCCATGCGGCGAACAGCACAATCAAAACCGCTATACGTTTGACAAAACTTAACTTACTCTTGTCTTCGGATCCATGTATAGGCTTGCATATACACAGCATTACGATACCGCCGATAAGAAAACATAATGTCACAGGGTCCAACAGCAGCTCCCATGTAGCCCCGAGAAGATGGACAATTCTCGGAGAATATAAGGCAAGATCAGTGCCGTCCAACGCCGAATGAATACCTAAGATTTTTGAAACGGTATAAAGCAGATAAGGCAGAGGCCATAGCAATTCATGTGACCTTGCTGTGACATACCCGTAACCGAGCATAGCTATTGCCTGTGATAGTAAGACGACACCTGCAATTATCGTCGCCGATGCAAGAACTGAGGGCCAGCGCCTGGGAACTGGTATGGCAAAAAGCACAAGACCGGAAAAGATAAGAAGTATTGCCGCTCGATACGGCCACGGCGCCAAGTAAATTGCAGGCAGTGACATTAAGGCAGCCGCTACCGATTCGTATGCCGTTGGTCTGCGAATGTTAACTCCAATCAGTAATCCCGTTCCGGCCGCCACAAGCACAGCCCAGATTAGCCATGCGGCATGATGGTAGTAGCTCAGGCCGAAAAGCCATGATGCACTCAATAAAGCCAGGCCAATCCAGGACCGTTTCAATTTGCTGCCTCCTGATTAGTCGTTTCCGATTCGGTTGTGTTTGGTTCGGATATGAGTTGGGTTTGAAGAGCAGGGGGGACCCACATTTGTCCGTCGCGAAGTTGCGTGATAAACCACCTCCAGAAATCGGTGTTTTCCCGCATCCCCTCGAACAATTCTCCTCCTTCCCATTCCAGATTCCTGTTCATTGCAAAACACGTATCCCCGATAGCTACGACCTTTCCCGCTCCGAGACGGCGCATAATAATCACCGGCAAATCGTTCTGACCGTATGCTATAACACGAGCATTCGGATCGTTACAGTAGATGGGCCATGCGGCATGAAATCGTACATGGACCTGTTGTTCTCCGGTACTAAGGTATGGAGATTTGAAGTGCCCCATAGCTTCGGGTTCGGGTGAATCCGGTTCGACAGAACCAATCTTAAATCCAAATGATGAAAGTAGCGGAATGCTGCCGCCTGCATGGTCCAAACCTGCCATGATAATAAAATTCCCGCCGTTAATCACAAAGTCCCTGACTATTTCCCGCTCCTTGTTCGAGAAGCGGCGTGAAGGTGCAACTGATATGAGAAGATCGGCCTTGGTAATACTCTCGGCTGTCAACTCAGATAGAGTATGGGCCAAATATCCGTTTCGCATGAGAGTAAGGATAAGCCCTCCGATGCCGTCGGGACGCCAGGATTCCGCGCTGTATGCTTCCAGGTGGGATGAATCGACGTAGGCCAGGTTATTTGGTGTTTTATAACGGCCATCGGGCAGAATTTTACCGGCATTTTGACTGATTTTATTGCAAATAATCAGCGAACTCGAAAGGCATAAAACCGTTATAATAACTTTCCATTGTCCGGGGCATATAATCAGAAACACTGTGAGTATAATGCAGACTGAAATGCCCAGAATCTGCCTCCAAAGAGGATGGGCATTTTTCACACCACCGGCCAGATAGCCAAACAGGCGAGAAGTAAAAACATACGAATTGACATTAATACCATTTGTCAAACCTGATGTGTCGCCAAATGCTATAACACGTCCCTTGCCTAAAGGTTGCTCTGCAGCAAGAATCAAGTCGCCGAGCTTCTCTGACGAATCATATTGGCCGTTACCCATCATGGCCCGGCTGCTTCCCCGGTCTCCTATATCGGACCAACCCCATCGACCTATCAGAATCGGACGAGCGGGCCAGCCTGTTTCGAGAGAAGCACCGATGACCACACCGAATTGATTACGATCATCAGGAACGCCCATCGTTGTCGGGTGGGCTATTGCATCATAAGACTGTAACCAGCCGCCGACGGCATAGGTAGCCGAATCGAACTCAACATGTATGTTGGTCGGTTTCAATACCTCATTGAAACGATTACTGTCATTATTGTCTCTTGTTGTGTGCTCGCACATAACCAGAAGCGAACCACCTTTCCGTACGAATTCCCATATTCGTTCCAATTGACCATTGGCCCAGGGATCATCGGGAAAGAGCAGAACCAGGGCATCGGCATCACGTAAATCGTTATCAGATAGGTCC
>Ga0315539_1003102_pt1 | contig 11782 bp, 11 predicted proteins | sample SalMarSW160150MG_FD_203097 | JGI IMG/M metagenome (GOLD analysis project Ga0315539, IMG submission 203097) | Salt marsh sediment microbial communities from the Plum Island Ecosystem LTER, Massachusetts, United States - Salt Marsh Sediment SW1601-150 ... | reverse complement strand
ATTCGATGCCGTAACCTTTAAGCATCTCGGCTACCGCAGAGTGAATCTCCTCCCGTGTAGCATCCTGGTCTCGCATCTCTTTGATCTTTTCGTGAATGGCTTCTCTCTGTTCCTCGGTCAGATCTGCCCAAAAGCCACCTGGACCAGGACCGAAGCCGTCACGAAAGCCACGCGGTCCTTTCCAGTCTTCAGGCAGGTCAATCCCGTAACCTTTGAGCATTTCAGCCACTGCGTCCCGAATCTCCTCGTGGGTAGCATCTTGGTCTCGCATTTCTTCAATCTTATCGTGAATGGCTTCTCTCTGTTCCTCGGTCAGATCTGCCCAAAAGCCACCTGGACCAGGGCCAAAGCCATCTCGGAAGCCACGCGGCCCCTTCCAATCTTCAGGTAAGTCAACCCCGTAACCTTTGAGCATCTCGGTCACCGCCTCGTGAATTTCCTCGCGGGTAGCATCTTGGTCTCGCATCTCTTTGGTCTTCTCGTGAATGGCTTCTCTCTGCTTATCTGTCAGATCTGCGCAGAAGCCAAACGGACCAGGACCGAAGTCACCACGAAAACCACGCGGTGCTTTCCAGCCTTCGGGTAAGTCAACCCCGTAACCTTTAAGCATCTCAGCTACTGCCTCGTGGATCTCTTCACGGGTAGCCCCTTGACTTCGCATCTCTTCTCTCTTTTCTTGAACAGCCTCTCTCTGCTCATCGGTCAGATCTGCCCAAAAGCCACCTGGACCAGGACCGAAGCCGCCACGAAAACCACGCGGTCCTTTCCAGTCCTCAGGCATCTCAATTCCGTAACCTTTGAGCATCTCAGCCACTGCCTCGTGAATCTCTTCACGGGTAGCCCCCTGACTTCGCATCTCTTCTCTCTTTTCCTGAACAGCCTCTCTCTGCTCTTCGGTCAGATTGGCCCACAAGCCTTTCCCGGGATGATCACCTCTCTGACCCTGCGCCCACACAGCATCGCTTGTGCCCACAAGAACGCCGACTAAAAACACCAGTGTGATAATGCCTGCTATGATTGAAATCCTCTTCATTTTGTCTTCCTCCCATTCAGTTTAGGGTTAACTTCTTTAAGTTTCTGAGTTCATTGTAAAAACTCAAGAACTCACTGTTGATGAATTCCACCTTGAGCGAATTCGCATCTTCGGTTCCGATGTCAAACATGAAGGTGCTTTTTGATTTCTTTTGATCTGATTTGATGAGATGACAACCTTTCATTTTCAGATAGGCTGAGAATGCCAGGTCATCTGTGCTGATATGATTGACTTTGATGTCATTTGATTTCATGTTTATTCCCCTTCCTCAAAATCAGGATGCCTGAGCCCTTTTCCGATTCCTCTTCCGCGGTCTCCTAACCCTCTTGTCCGATCTCCTCTTTCCTTAAAAAGGGAGAAGAACTTCCTCTGCTGTTCGGGAGTCAAGAATGATCTTGCTTTCAGCATATGTGCAGTGGTCTTCTTCCCAAGCTGAACATGGAGGGCGCCGATTTCTTCTGAAAGCCCGTCCAGTTTGTCCATGCTCGGCTCGTCAGCCAGTATTTCATCCATCAAATCCTTTCTTTTGCTCCTGAGTGAATCAAGAATCGGCTCCATTTCGGTCCTCAGTTTCTCGACATGGGCTTCGAACTGTTCAACCTGCTTTTCATTCAACTCAAGTTCTTGTTTGACAAAATTCTTATGCATATCAGGTCGAATCTCTGGGTGGAATGGTTTTCGCGGATGAAAGCGATGATAGCCGATGGTTGCCAGCGCGGCAACATTGACAATGGTCAAGAGCACCAGGAACAAAATGATCGAACTCTTTTTCATCACTACCTCCTATTCCCCCGAAATCATGTCTAAGTAGGTGGCCTCAATGGAACCGCTAGGCAAACCGATTGAGGGATCCAAATTGTAGGAATCGAACAACTGCTCCAGAGCGACGGTCCGTTCGTCAACCTGATATCCTGTTTGGCCGTTGGCAGACTGTGGGAAATTCCCCAGAGAATAGCCCAGGAAGACGCAGACCAGCAAAGCAGCAACCGCAAATGCTGGCCGAGCCCAACCAACCAATTCTCCAAACCATCCCCAAACAGGCCTTCTTCCTTCTTCATACTCGATGACTCTCTGCTTCAGTCTGATCCAAAAGTGAGGAGAGGACTGGACTTTCTCCCGGTGTTCTACAGTATCCCACAATAGGCGGAATTCTTCCAGCAGGCGGGAGCAGTCGGGGCAACTTTTCAGGTGGTTTTCGATTTCCACCCGCCGCTCTCCTGGCAGCTCATTCTCTAAGAGAGGTATCAAACTCTTTTTAACATTCTTGCAGTCCATCTTTCATTGACCTCTTTTCTATCTTTATGACACGGATTCCGGCAAAAAACTTGCGGTCTCCGGTCGTATTCTTACTACTCATATCTCAATGCGTCAATAGGATTCAAGAGGGAGGCCTTGCGTGCCGGATAGAACCCAAAGAAGAGCCCTACCGCCAGGGCGAATGAGAAAGAGAGAGCCACTGAAATAGGCGTGATGACCGTTTCCCAGCCGCCAAATTGACTCATAAGCTTACTAGCCAAGATTCCTGAGAAAACGCCGATTATCCCGCCGGCCAGCGACACGATGATGGCCTCGATTAAGAACTGACTCAGAATGTCGCGCCGCTGGGCGCCAATTGCCTTGCGGATGCCTATTTCCCTGGTCCTTTCGGTAACGGATACAAACATAATGTTCATAATCCCGATCCCTCCCACGATGAGGCTCACCACGGCAATGCCGGCAAGCAGCATGGTAAAGGTTTGGCTGGTTTCCTCCACCATGGAGAGAATCTCCGCTTGAGATCTGATGTTGAAGTCCTCCTCTTCACCCTCTCTGATCTTGTGTCTTTCACGAATGATAGAGGTAATCTCAGCAGAAGCGTTCTCCATGACATCTTCATTCTTTGCCTCTACGTTGATAGCCGATACATGATCCACTCCAAATAACCTTTTCTGTGCGGTCTTCAGGGGAACAAAGACGATATCGTCCTCATCCCTCCAGCCGCTGCTTCCTTTTTCGCTCATAACCCCGATCACCTGAAAAATGCTCCGCTTGATCTTGATGTATTCTCCTATAGGGTTCTCTTCACCGAAAAGCTCCCCGACTACCGTTTTTCCCAGAACCGCCACCCGGCGCATAAATCGGTTGTCCTCTTCAGTCAGAAAAGAACCCAGCTCGACCGGAAAATTCCTTACCTGTGGATAATTCGGCGTCACTCCATTTATGCTCGTGTTGGTATTGCTATTTCCGTAAACTACCTGAGCATTTCTGGAATACTCCGCATCAACTCTGGCAACCGAGGTGCACCATTGGGCAATGGCCTGAGCGTCCTCATAAGTAAGAGAGGTAATGCTTCCGCGTGCTGATCGTGCCGGCCCTCTTTGAGAAGCACCCGGACGCACCATCAAGAGATTGGCCCCCAGCTCACTGATACGTTCCGTTATCTGAGCACCGGCGCCCTGACCTATACCTATCATTGCAATCACAGCTCCCACTCCCACAATAATCCCTAGCATGGTTAAGAAACTGCGGAGCTTATTTGAAAAGATAGAGGACAGTGCCATAGTAAGACTTTCTGTCAGCTCAGCCAGGGAGAACCGCCTCCTTTTCTTCTCATTCCGCGCCGGCACAGAAGCCTGGCTAATCTCCTCCATAGCTGAGGCCTTCTGATCTTCCACAATCTCACCGTCTTTCAAACGGATGATTCTTTGAGCATAAGATGCCACCGAATCGTCGTGCGTTATGAGGACTATGGTGATGCCATCCTTGTTCAGCTGCGTCAGGATTGACATTATCTCCTGGCCGGATTTGGAATCGAGATTACCCGTCGGCTCATCCGCCAGAATTATCGACGGTTCGTTTACCAGTGCTCTGGCTATGGCAGCGCGCTGTTGTTGTCCGCCGGACAGTTCCCTCGGTCTGTGATGGGCCCTGTCTTCGAGATTCACCGCCTGTAGTGCACTGGCCGCCGTCTCTTTTCGTTTATTATGGTTTCCCGAATATATAAGTGGAAGCTCTACATTGGACAATGCGTTCAAACGGGGAAGCAGGTTGAAGGTTTGAAAAACAAAGCCTATCTTCTCATTTCGTATCCGGGCCAGTTGAGATTCGGAGAATTCACCTACATTTATGCCGTCAAACAGATATTGACCACGGGTGGGAACGTCCAAGCAGCCCAGGACATTCAGAAGCGTGGACTTGCCGGAACCCGAAGGCCCCATAATAGCGATGAACTCGCCATCGTCAATCCTAAACGAGGCGTTTTTCAGGGCGGGAACCTTTATATCCCCCATTCTGTAGGTTTTGCTGATATTTTTCAACTCTATCATCGCGGTCTCCTCATGATCCCCATCATTGGTGGCCGGAAGTTATCCCCTTTCGTGGAGTCCACTTCTACACCATCCTGTAATATCGTATCGCCTTCCCTTAGACCTTGAGTTATCTCAATCATTCTTCCGTCCGTGATCCCGGCCTCGACCACACGGGGTATTGGCTTCTCTTCTAATACCATAACGAAGTTTTCCCCTTGCCTTTCTTTTACTGCGCTTTTTGGAATCACAAGTATACTATCCTTTTTCGCCACCATAAACTCCACGTTGGCTGTCATTCCTGAGGCCCAGTGACGCGGCACCTTTAGAGGGTCCACCATCACATCGTATACCACCACGTCCGAGACCAGCGTTCCTTCTCGGGAAATTTTGGTCACCCGTCCTTTCAGCCGTTCGTCGGGAAAAGCATCCAGCACGATCCAGGTCTGCTGTCCCGATCTTATCTTGCCGATATCTGCCTCATCCACTTCCACACTTGCCACGAGTCTATCCGCAATTACGAAGAGAATACTCTGGGTGGAAACGTTTTGCCCCGGCTCACAGGAGCGATTTATGACCTCGCCGGATATTGAATTGGTGAGAGGCACCGGCTTGTAAGCTCTGTCTGCAATCTCATAAGTCATCTCTGCCTCTTTGATTGCTTCCGGATCATTTTCCTTCTGCGCGGATGCCAGGCCGGAACGTGCCGCATCCAAAAGTGCGATTCTATCTTCACTGGAAATCCAGGCAAGGATGTCACCTTCCTTGACTATGTTTCCTTCATCCACCTCCACCCGGTCTATCCTTCCGCCCACAGATGAGCCGACCTCCACTCTGGTGTATGGTTCAATGGTTCCGGTGGAAAGCACCTTAATCTCTATGCTCCCGCGCCCTACTCTGATCGTCTCATAACTTGGCTGAGCCGAATTGCTGGCATTTCTGTTTCGTAAATAGAAGAATGCGGCCAGAACAACAACTACAAATATGATTCCTACCATTAGTTTTCTCATCAGCTACTCCTTCCCCATGCCTTCTGCAGCCTGGCGCTGTATACACGCAGATTATAGAGGGCAGTAACATAGGTGTTCTCCGCGCGAGAAAGATCACTTTCCTTTTGCTGCAGGAAAAAATAGGACGTCAGTCCCTGCTCATATTGCAGTTTTGTCAGTTGGTACATCTCCCTAGCAGCCTGCAGGGTCTTATCATTCACCTCAATTACTTTTTCTGCAAGTTCCCATCTGGAATATGCCTGTTCGATCTCCTCCTCTATCTGCTGTTCCAATTCCTGAATTCTTGCATCCTGGTCCCTAAGTGACAGAGTACTCTCCTTGACCTTTGCCTTCCTCGAAAAACCCTCAAAGATGGGCAAGGACAAGCTTATCCCCACGCTCCAATCTCCTTGTTGGTCGAAGAACTCGCTGCCCCCCAATCCATATGAAGATGAAAGGGAAATCTTGGGGAAGTAGTTGCTCTTGGCCTGAGTAACCTGAGCTTCCAGCACGTCCGTGTTAACCCTCTGGGAGCGAATGTCTGGTCTTTGAGCCTTCGCCTCCTCAATTAACCTGTCCAGAGACGGAAACTGTATCTCCTCGTCCTGATAGCTTATGGAGACCTCAGCCCTTCTGGGTTTGCCAAGAAGCAGATTGAGCTCTATCTGGGCTAAGGTCAGCTCCTTTTCTGCCTGCTCCTTATCGTATTCTGCCTGCAACAGACTCGCTTCAGCTTCCCTCACCGCAGGTGAGCTCTCTCTGCCGGCGTTGTATTTCAATTTAATGAGCACCAGGTCCTGTTCCCGTCTCTTCAGAACGTCCTGGGCAAGCGCAATCTGTTCCTGCTTCTGCAGGATTCCGAAGAAAGCCTCCTTCACTGCGAGAATCACCTCATCCTCTGCAAGACGATAGCTCTCCTCCCCTATTTTCACTCTCGCTCTTGCAGCCCTCACGCTGGCACGAATATATCCCCCCTGGTAGAGTGGATACCTGACCCCAACGCTTGTGGAGTAGCGCCCTGCTTCGCTGTAGCTATATCCACTGGAAAGGTCCAGGCTGGGATAGTACGATGAATAAGCCTCCACTACACCGAGACGGGACTGTTCTATGGCGGTCTTTGCCTGAACAAGTTTGGGGCTGTTCTCCCTGGCGAGCGAAAGACAATCCGGGAGGGTCAAGGGCTGTTCCGCCCAGGAGTGATCGCTCAGAATGACCAACCAGAAGACGAACAGAAGGCGGTAATTTAGGGTCACATCCTCTCCTTGTTTTTCTCAATTTCTCTTGGGTTCACTTCTTCCTAATCCTTTGCTTATTGGTATGACACGTATTCTTTGTCAAACTTGCTTTTTGTACTCACTTTTCTTCTAGGTAATGAATCAGTCTCTTCTGCAGATTTAGTTTTGCCCGGTGAATCAGTGACTCCACAGAAGAAAGGGAGCACTGCAAGATTTCCGCGATCTCCTGATAGGACAAACCCTCATATTTGTGAAGAACAAAGGCCGCGCGTTGTTTGGCCGGTAGCGAATCAACAGCTTTCTGCACCACAGCATCTCGTTCCTTCCTCTCCAGTGCAATGTCAGGACGATCAGAATTTGGGGCTAGCACGTCTGGTGCACGCTCGCGTTCACCTTCCAACAGCGAGTTGAGACTTTCCAGCCATCGAAATCGCTTATTGTCGCGAATGAAATTCAGCGAGCGATTCACCGCAATTCGGTAAAGCCAGGTGGAGAATTTGGCCTCCTGTCGGAATTTTTCGGCTGATTTATATACCTGAAAGAATACCTCCTGAGCCACGTCTTCAGCATCCTGCCGATTGCCTATTAAGTTGTAGCAGGTATTGATGACCAAGTGCTGGTAACGATCGACCAACCGTTTGAAAGCTAAATGATCTCCATCGATGATTTTACGAACCAGTTCCTCATCCGTCATTCAGAATCCCGTTTTTCTTCTGAATACGAAATCCAACCTCAATTGTAGACACCAAACTTGGAAAAAACTTGCTCTGATGCTGAAAGGTTGTCACAATGGGTGACTCATTGATGTGAGGGAAGTCGATCCGAGTTATGAAAATAACGGTCGAATTGTCTCTTCTGGTTTTGCGCTCTTATTTACGCAGCCAGCATTTTTGCCCGGCACCTGGTGTGTTTGCCACGCTGCGACTGAAGGGGGCGATGTCGTTTTAACCCTGGTGTAAACACGTTACGATATTAAAAGTCAAGCGTCTTTTTTATGCCTTCTTTAAAAGTACATACGCCCACATCTCCATCATCATTCATTCTTCCGATACACTGCTTCATAATGATTAAGGATCAATGATTTTGACAACGATGAGTGAACTGTGGAAAAGCCATTTTTCTGAACAAATGAACTTAGATCATGAAGCGTTGTGATACCGTAATTATGTTTAAACATTTTTCCTATTTTAGCTGTCAATTTAGGATAAACAAGGTCAGCGTAAATAAAATAACCCTTTGGCCTTAAAACCCTTCTTGTTTCCTTTAAAGCGTCTAACCAATTGGATATGTGATGCATGACTTGAAACGATAGAATAATATCAAAGCCATTGTCTTCAAAAGGCAAATTTGTTGCATCAGCTTCCAAAAAACGAACATTCGGTATACCATCAATACTCTCTTTTGCCAGCTTAATTTGTTCTGAGTCCACATCAGTTCCTGTAACAGTCAGGGGATATACTTTTGCAAAATGTTTAGATACCGCTCCGTTTCCACATCCCACCTCCAACAAATTCTGTTTTTCTTTCACGTCCACAAGACGAAACAATTTTTCAGCGCGAGTAATAACGTGCTTGGCATGTTTTGGCCTGTTCATAAACCATTTTTCAATCTTGCCCAACTCCATTTCTCTCTCTCTTGCAGATTTGAACTAACTTCCCTCATCTTCGGACTCTTCAGCATTAGGATTCATTCCGAACGAAGGTCGGAGATGAAGTCTGCGGAACATCGAGAATTCCCCCGCTTACGGCAGAATGTTAAGATCAATCCCGATGCATCATTTAGAAAAATACTTCTCCATTCTGTCGAAGGCCTTGTTTATGGCTTCTTCAGAGTCGCAGAATGTAATCCTGAGATGCCCCTCGCCGGTAGGTCCAAAAGCCACACCAGGAGTAGTGGAGACCTTTCCCTCCAGCAGAAGTCTTTTGCAGAACGAAAGCGAATCGGAGCCGTCTTTGTGCAGAATCTTCGGGAACATACAATAGGACCCTTTGGGTTTTTGATACTCAAATATCGAGCTCAACCTATCCAGGCGCTCACAGGTCAGATCTCTTAAAGCGAGATATTTTTTCCTGAACTTCTCGATCCACTCCTGGGCTCCCTTCAAAGCTCCCAGCGCTGCATACTGCGAAACGACCGGGGCACAGATGGTGAAGGGAATGTGTGCTTTAAGCATTTGAGTTACCAAATCCGCCGTGGCTACCACGTACCCGATTCTCCATCCGGTCATGGCATAGGTTTTGGTGAAGGTGAAACAGCTGACGGTCCTTTCTTTCACTTCGGGAATTGAAGCCAAACTGACGTGCTCTGCCCCATCGAACGTGAAGTATTCATAGCTTTCATCGACCATGATGGCCAGATCATTCTCCAGAGCCACCTGGGCCAAAGCTCGAAGTTCTTTTTCGTCAAAAACTGCGCCGGTTGGATTGCTGGGGGTGCAGAACATGATGGCTCTTGTTTTCTTCGTCACTGCCTTTTTAAACGCATCAATATCTAGACTAAAACCCTTCTCTTCTACGGTGGGGACATAAACCGGGACGGCTGAAGCCAGAGCCACCTGCTGAGCATGAGTGGAGTAATTGGGCGATGGGATAAGCACCTCATCACCCGGATCAAGCAGAGCCATGACGGCGGCACTCAGGCCCTCGATGGCTCCCACGGTCACCAGAACCTCCGACGGCTCGGCCTTGATATTGTTATCCCTGTCGAGCTTCTCCACAATAGCTTCTCTTAGCTCCGGTAATCCAATACTGGCGGAATAGCCGCTCACCAGACCCTTATTGATTGCCTCACATGCCGCTTCATTAATGTGTTCAGGTGTTCCGGCAGCCGGCCTGGCCCAAGATAGTGAAACCGGATCTTCCACCTGCATCGACAGCCGAGTCATCTCATGAATGGCAGAACGCGGAATTCTGCTCACTCTATCGGAGACGATGTTTTTCGTTTTACGCTTATCAGTCATTTTTGCCTCCATCTCCTATTATGTTAAGTCAACCATGTGTCCACCTTAAATGGTGAGCGAAGCGGGGTAGATTTCGTTGACGATGCTTTTGCTCTGTTCAACTCCCCACCGGATGCTTGCCCCGCTTTTTCCTTATCGAAAAATCTCACCGACCGGCAGATGCCGAGGCGAGGCATAAAAACCTGGATGGTTCCCTCTCGCCATGGACTGAGGCCGTCGCCTCTATCGAGCGAGACCGTCCAGTTTGTTTCTCAAGGGATTCAGAGGCATAAGCCCCACGATCCGATCCACGGCTTTTCCCTTGCGGAATAAGACAAGGGTAGGCGTGCCCTGCACCTTGTATTGCATGGCGGATGTTGGGTTTTGGAGCACGTTCAACTTGAAGATGTCTACCCGTCCCACATAATCCGGCCCGATCTCATCCAGAAGCCCGGACATGACCTGACAGTGAGGACAGCGAGGCGACCAGAAATTGACCGCAGCTGGCGTGCCGGGAGCAAGGACCTCCTGGTCGAAGGACCCATCGGTTACCGGGCGAGGTTTACCTGGTTTGGGCGTCTTGTTGAACAGGCTTTTGAGAAATCCCATGATTTGTTATCTCCAGGCTTGAATCCAAACGGTTTTTCAGATGCTTAGACACAGAAAACGCCAAACCGTGTGAGTCATTGGCTCTGCTTGGTTTTTTCGCCAACAAAGAAATTCAAATATTTTTCTCCTTTAGGTGTGATTCGATAATAAGTATGGTTGCGATGCTTGATCCATTTATGGTCAACGATATTCTTCCGATACTGGATCATTACCTTCCCGACCCTCTCCAGCAACTTCAAGCCTTTCAGTTTGCTGTGACGTTCGAATACCAGTTGGGGTTCAAGGTTCAGCATCTCCGCTACCACCCAGGCGTAATCCACTCCAACCACCTGGTGGTGTCGTAAGATACGGAAGTCGATCTGGTCCAATTGGGAATAATCCGCATCTGGTTTACTATCCTCGGCTGCCAGCATCTGGTCCCACGACAAAGTGAGCAATCTTTTGGATTCAACCTTTTTGAGGTTTCCACAAGAAGCTTTGTGCACCACGATCACGCCTTTGTAGCTGAAGTATCCCGCGATTGAGTCATCCGGATTCGGAGAACAGCACTTGGCTAGGACGTAGCCCTCTTTCAATCGGATCGACATGGGAACATTCCATCCTTTTTTTCAAAATAATCAAACTTCCGCTAATGTCAAGCTTTGCTTAGTTAAGTTTGTCTTGACTGATCAGGCATGATTCAGCCGTTCCTGGGATTTGAGCCAGATTGGAAGCATTGATAGGAATTCTTTGTGTTCTTGTCTCTCCCCTCGTCCCGTTCTCCACCAGTGGAATGAAGAAGACGGAGATGTCCACCCGCATAGTTACAAGTCAGGGCAAGGTGACACAACGCCTAGGACAAAAAAAGCTGACACCGTCCTTGCATCCGTGACAGAAAAAAACAGGGGATACTCAAGCATCCCCTGTTCATTTTCCCCCGCCTTTAGTCCTCGACTCAGAGAACTCCAAGGCGGGGCTGGTCTGAAAGAAGGCCAGCAGGTCGAAAGAGAGATTCGTGTCGTTCTTTGTTCGGGGAGGGGGCTGACCCCCTCCCGATTTCCTGATAGTTTTTAGTTGCTCACAATTTTCTGGAGCCAACTCACCTTAAGGACCGCATTGACCTGCGGAGTACCTGGCGGCAGGTTGGCTGGGTTCAAAAAGTCCATATCAAAAGACCAGTTACGGTCCGGCGCTGTGTAATATGATCCGTATGACCACACGCCCGTGGCTTGTTCGCTGAACCACAGATCCACCATGGAGCCTTTGTAAGTAAAGGTCCTGCCATCCCATTTCTCTAAGAAACGGGGCAGATTCTCCAGGCCCCCGCTATAGTGATTGTCTTCGGAATTGGTGTTGCCGGTCATGAAGGCGGCATTCACCGTGGTGTTTGAGGCGACTCTGCTGCCTAAGCTCCAGTTGCTCTTGGAATCATCCCAACTGTTGGACAGAATAGTCAAAGCATCCGTGTAAAGGGCGGCGGCCTTCTTGTTGACCGTGTTATAATCTCCGAGAGTATACATGGGATTGTTAGAAGCGACGGTCAGGGCGCTTTTCAGTTCCTCTCCATTTACCACCCGGATCGCCTGTTCCGTTCCCGCCACCTGAGCCCGAGAGGCATAAAGTATCCCGTTCGATGGATAATAAGGACTGTCATTGAGTCTATCGATATCTATCTCATAGGTGGTGACCCATTTCCCTTCTCTGCCGTTGTAGAA
>Ga0315539_1003101_pt1 | contig 11782 bp, 14 predicted proteins | sample SalMarSW160150MG_FD_203097 | JGI IMG/M metagenome (GOLD analysis project Ga0315539, IMG submission 203097) | Salt marsh sediment microbial communities from the Plum Island Ecosystem LTER, Massachusetts, United States - Salt Marsh Sediment SW1601-150 ... | reverse complement strand
TGTAATTCTTTATGGTAATTATTAGCATATGTTCTTTATAACTGTTTTTATTATACTAAATCATCGATTAATTTTAAATCAGAACCTACTCTAATTAATCAATTCCGGTATAAAAATATCCTCATTTGAAACCATTATTCTGGTTCTAACTTCGTACGCTATGGCCAGCCAGTCCTAATGCTTTACGACTTCGGTATGCCTATCCATCTTGGAGTTCTTCTCATATATTTTCGGTAGTCATCTTCATACATGTAAAGGCAGTAGCGTTCTTCAGCTGATGAATTGGCGTTAAACAGAATTATCAGTACTGCTGTTAGGAGAAGATACAGCCAAGAAGAGCAAGCTATTCCCAAACCAATTTGCGTTATAACTATACCAACGTACATGGGGTTTCTTGACACACCATAAAGACCCTTAGCGATTACCTTGTCCTTAGGGCTGGTAGCGAAATTCAGAACTGCAACAACGTTGAAAACTACCCCAAACAGATAGATTAGTAGACCACTAAATAGCCATATTGCACCAAGTTGTAGGGGTAAGAAAACGGCATAAACGAAAGAGATGAACATAATCAAAAGGATAGCATAAATAATTGTATTCTCCTTTCTAGTTAGCTTAAAATCTCCTGATTTTCCTGATTCCCTAATAGCTGTCACTCTCATAGAAAATAAGTAGAGGATTAGTATAGGAATAACAAGAATCCATCCATTCCATAAACCTATTTTAAAAGCCGGTATAAGTGAAATTTTTCACTCCTTTCTTTTTAATAAAAATGCTGTTATTAATTAAATATAAATACTTCTATATTCTTATATTTTGCTCTAAAGTGAGCATTTTGTCTAACTCGTTTTATACTAATTGCTTTCGTTATGATATTCTATTTTCATACATTGTACGAAATAGTTTATAATTATTCTAATACAATAACATCATTTTAGAGTATGTTTTTTAATAACACATTTCTACAATTATAAACAATAGGAAGTGAAAAAGATGAACATTCAAGAGAAAAAAATCCCTCAGCCAAAGCTACCCATGGGGGTTGGCGGCTGGATTATGGGATGGATAATGCCAATATTCCACAAGACGATATACGATCGTGTATATCCAATATTAGATTTACAACCCGAAGATGACCTATTAGATGTTGCTTGCGGCTCCGGGCATTTCCTAAAAAAGTATGCTTCTCATGTTAGGGGCATTGCAGGCCTTGATCTCTCTGAAGTAATGATCAAAATAGCAAACAGAAAAAATAGAAAACGCATCCAGGCAGGAACTGCAGAATTTGTACAGGGAGATGCATCAGAACTCCCCTGGCGGGATAACAGGTTTAGTGTTACTACTTCAATGGGTAGTTTTATGGCTTTTCCCAAACCCTTAGAGTCGATAAAGGAAATGTATAGGGTACTTCATCCCGGCGGGCGTGTAGTTTTCAGCATAGAATGGAATGCAGAAGATGGAATGGACCATTCAAAGAAGATAAAGGAATGGGGAATACAACTCCTGTCTGAAGACGACGTACGAACCATGATGAAGGAAGCTGGATTCTCAGATATTTCTTTCAATTACTCTAAAGATTTTGGAATCGCTAAAATGATGATTGTACGAGGGGTAAAGTAGTAAAGAGTAAAACCAATATTTCTATTTAATAACTTAGTTCTGGAATGAAAATAGCCTCATTTGAAACCATTATTCTGACTCTAACTTCGTACGCTATGGCCAGCCACCTTGTGTACTAAGCAAAGTGATCAACTTCCCTAATTTTTATTAAGATACAATAAAATTGGACTAGTTTTTAGGGGAAAAATCAAGCTGCTGTTCAATACTGGAATAATTTTTTATATGCATTAACTCTAACAAGAGGAGCTTGACCTATGCCATTAACAATAGCTATTGTAAACTTAAGTAGGATCACAGTTGTTGTTTGGAATATTCAAATGTCATGTGTACTAATTTCAATAATTTCTATATTATTGATGTATGTTTTTTTATGGAATTAATTGTTAAAGGATTATCAATGGACTCTGTAAAAGGATGGTATAAATTTAAAGGAGGATTTAAATGGTACAAAAAAATGTATTATTTGTTGGTGAAACATGGACTGTAACTAAATTTCACACAAAAGGTTTTGATGTAGTTCCGTTAGGAGGATTTGAAGATTTCTCCGTATATTTAAAAAAAGGTTTAGCACCTTTCCAAGATATAAATATTACACATATTCCCAATCATCTTGTATTAAGTGCATATCCACAAACGATAGAACAAATCTCAAAATTTGATGTTGTAATAATAAGTGATTGCGGGAGAAATACTTTAACTATGTATCCAGATATGTTCAAAGTTCCTATGGGACCCAACAAAGTCAAATTGACTGCAGATTATGTAAAAAAAGGTGGTTCACTTATAATGGTCGGTGGGTACGTAGATTTTCAGGGATTTCAAGGAAAGGGTAACTACCATGGGAGTGAAATAGAGGGAGTTTTACCTGTAAATATTATGGAAACAGACGACAGAATTGAATGTACAGAAGGTGTAAAACCAAAGGTCATAAAAGGAGATCATAAAATATTAAAAGATATTTCAAATGACTGGCCTAAATTTCTCGGTTATCAAAGAGTTTTTCCAAAGGCAGACTCAGAAGTATTAGCAACTATCGGAGAAAAGGAAGATGCGTTTATAATTGTAGGAAAGGCCGGAAAAGGAAAATCTATGGCTTTCACTTCCGATTTGGCACCACATTGGGGAACAGACTTTGTAGCTTGGAAAGACTACGGAAAGTTCTGGTATAAAGCGATAAATTGGTTAGCAGAGTGACCTTTCCCATTTTGATTATATATCCATTCAACCATAAATTCTCCTTTATATATTTTATATCAAGCCAAACATGGCTAAATATTTTAATTTTATAATAAGCATTAAATAATTTTCATAAATTTTACTATTTCATTTAAAAATTGGTTCGAAATTTCACTACTTGGGGCAGCCAATAAGATACATTTATTAATTATATATAAAATTCATTTAATCAACACTAAAAAATTATTCTTGACAAATATTGTTAAAATAATTAGAATTCTAAATATTTGATTTCTAAATATTATTATCCGAAAGGAAATATGGAAAAAATTAAAGATATAAAAGCAGTTATGGATATTATAAAGGCTCTTTTTGAATTAAAAAACAGTTTGATTGGGGATTTAGTTAAGCAAGTCCACAAACGAAATATAAATAAATCAGAATTCATTACTTTGATCAGTATAAGTGATAATGAAAAAAAGAGTATGAGTGAGTTGTGCCATAATGTGGATCTGAAATCAGGAAGTCTTACAACATTAATAGACAACCTGGTTGGGAAGGGTTATGTAAAACGGGAATTTGACAAAAACGACAGACGAAAAATATTGGTTCAACTTACAACAAAGGGAAAAAATTTTACGGAGATAATAAAAAAGTCTTTTAAGGATAATACTCTAAGTAAAATTGAAAAACTTACTGCAAAAGAAAATAAGAATCTTTTCGAGGCAGTAAAAATTATAAAAGAAATAACTATTAAATTAAAAGGCGAGGGTTAGTTGTCAAATAGCAGTCAGAATATAATTGATTTGGAAAATAAAAGAATTGGGCCATTGCTGGCAAAACTGTCCATTCCAACTACAATAGGGATGCTTGCGAATAGCTTATATAACATTGTTGATACCATCTTCATTGGAAAAGGGGTCGGCACTCTTGCTATTGCTGCTCTTGGTATAGTCTTTCCAATACAGATGATAATAATGGCTTTAGCCCAACTAATTGGATTGGGTGCAGCTTCTATGATTTCAAGAAGTCTGGGTAAAAAAGATTATGAAAGGGCAGGTCTGGTTACAGGGAACTCTTTTATAGCAATCACTATACTCGGGATAATATTCTCAGTAGTAATATTTATGTTTATGAATCCTATCTTAAGACTTTTTGGTGCTACTGAAAATATTCTTCCTTACGCCAGGGATTATCTATTTATAATCGCATTCGGATTTGCGTACTTCCCGTTTTTGGTATCTACAAATAATCTTATCAGGGCAGAGGGAGATGCTAAAAATTCCATGATTATTTTGCTTCTAGCTACAATAAGTAATATTATTCTAGACCCAATATTTATATTTGTATTCAAACTGGGAATAAAAGGTGCAGCATATGCTACTATAATTGCACAGTTTATAGGGTTTACTTATGCCATTCAATATTACTTGAGACGGAAAAGTTCCGTTGCGATAAAGATTCATTATTTCAAGCTGAGATTTTCAGTTATAAAGGAAATGATGAGCCTTGGTTTTGCGTCTTTTATCAGGCAGGTAAGTGCCAGTTTTCTTATCATACTGGTTAATAATTCTCTGAGGACTTATGGTGGAGATATTGCAATTGCTACTTATAGCATAGTAAATAAAATAGTTATGTTTGTAACGATGCCACTTTTTGGAATTGTTGCAGGAGTCCAACCCATGATTGGATATAACTATGGGGCTATGAAGATGAGTAGAGTTAAAGAATCATTAAAAGTTTCGATCCTGTCAACAGTAGTTATAGGATTATTTTTCTCCGTTCTTTTTTTAGTTTTTCCTACCCATATAATTAGTATTTTCAGCAATGATCCTGAATTGATTGCAAGTGGAGCTTTTCCATTAAGGATGATTATACTTCTATTTACACTGATTGGTTTTCAAATTATAGGTGCTGGCTTCTTTCAATCAATAGGGAAAGCAAGACCTTCGATAATTTTGTCTTTGACAAGGCAGGTCCTTTATTTGCTACCCCTTATATTGCTTCTTCCTTTACTTTGGGGTGTAAATGGTATATGGATATCCTTTCCAATTGCAGATTTGCTAGCAATAATTACTACTGGTATATTTTTATATAGGGAATTAAAGAAGATAAGCAAGTTGGAATTAGCATACAGCCAGGTATAGTAACACTTTAAAATCTTAGTTCGAAATTTCGCAACCCGGGGCAGCCACCTTGCACGAATTGGTGGCTCTTTACCAACAAACGGGGCAACCCGTTCTCAACAACATAGTTTGGTATTTTAAAACAATAATAATTAAAAGAACTGAGGAAACAAATGATATAATTTTGCTAAATTTAAAAATGATAATGAATATCTAGTAGCATTATCAAATTATGGCTTTATAATAATAACGATAGAAAATAATACAATTATAGTACTAATAATTAAATAAAATTGTTTGCGTGATTGCTTTAGAGTTTATCACATTTTACTTTCGCAATATTGCAGCAAAACGCCATATATACTCAGGAGATTGTGTATAATAATCTAAGAGGTTTAAACCAATATGAAAAATGGTAATGCTTTTTTTTGGAAAAAAAGAGATATCATAATAAACTTTATCCCAACTATTCCTTTATTATTAAGTTTTTTTGGAATTATTTTTTTATTGTCAATGAAATCATTGTTAATTCTGTTTATATACATATTATTATGGGTTGCAATGAATATTTCAATGGTAGGCATCTGTAAAGATTGCGTTTATTGTGGTAAGTATTGTCCTGGTTTGAATCAATTATATTTTAGTCCTTTAATTTCCAAGTACTTAGTTGGCAGATATAAGGTCAATATGACACATTTAAAATTATCAGTATTTTTATTAGGAATATTTGGAATTGGAAATCAAATATTTGCATTTATTACATTATTCATATTGTATTGGGAATCAAAATTAGTCGTAATTATTTTATTAATATTGTACTGTCTGCACATACCACTTTCATTTTTAATATTTTGTCCAAAATGTCAAAGATATGGTAATTGTCCAGTATCAAATATGAATAAGTTATTCCTAAATAAAAATGGTTGAATACTTAAAATAAGAGGTTAAATTTAAAACAGTGAAAGGTTGTTTGTTTTAAAGTAGAAAAATAAATAACTAAATTAATATTTTTTAAAGAAAATATTATATAGATTGATAATTTCATCTAAGAATTGGTTCGAAATTTCGCAACCCGGGGCAGCCATTCTTATATAGTACAGGAACTTATCTTTTAAATAAATAATTAACTTTATGGCTGGTTTTTAGTAGATATCTGCGATAAACTTTTAAACTAAAAATGTTTAAAAAATTGATTGCTTAAAAGGAGAGCAACTATGAAAAATAGGTACTTAATTACCTTTTGCACAGTAATCTTCTGCACCATGTTAATTCTATCATCATGTAAGCCTGAGATATCAGAAACGAAAGAAACACCGGAAACCATGAAGATTACAGCAATCTCAGATATAAAAGAAGAAGAACAGGGAAAAGAATTTACAGTAATGGGATCAATTGTATTTATGGATGAATCCTCCGATGGATTATTTCTTGATGTAGAAGATGAAAGCGGCAATATAGGCATATTTATTGAAAGCCGGCTTTTAAGCTCTATTGCTGAAGAGAAACTTAGTGATATCCAAAAAGGAAAAGTTATTAAGGCAAGTGGAAACCTGAAAAAAAATCAGGAAATACTTCTCCTGCTTGTAGGAGATGTATCCTCTATCGAGATAATTGCAGAGGAGGAAAGGACCAGTGAAGAAACTGAATTCACAGCAACTCAATCCCCGGCTGACTACCAGTTAGATGTAGCGCTTGTATATTCCGGTAATCAGGACAGGACGAGCCTTTGTTACCTTGGTTCTTTTTCCATGCTGGTAAAATATCAGGAACCAGAAATAGAGTTTTGCGATATAGTAGCTGCAAGTGGAATTGGGACAAGTGCAGGATATGTGGATGATGAAGAATCTGCATTTTTAGGTAATGGGATTGGAGAAGCATGTATAATACTTTTATCCAATAACTTAAATACTTCATTTACGCTTGGACTCAAGGACGGAGGAAACGACTCGGCTTCTTATTACCCCTCCCAGTTAAGATTTGGAAGTCAGGCAAAAAAAGTAATTTATTTTGATGATGCCGAGGATTCATTTGCATATCTAAAGTCTGTTGTATCTTCCGGAAACCCGGTAGCAGTTTATGTCGACTGCTATTACCTATATGATGATTTTGCACTGGCTTCTGATTTCTGGAAAAATAGTATGGAGAAAGACCACTATGATCATTACATGGTGGTAACAGGCTATGATAAAAATAATGTTTATCTTAACGATCCTACAGATCCAACTGAGGCCGCTGCAAATATTCCTGCAAAGATAGAAAACTTTATGGAGGCATGGGAAAAAGTCAGTGAAATAGCACAGAAGCTTGGTCCATTCTGGATGATCTATCTTTCAGATCCAGTATCCCAAAAACCTTTTAATGAAATCATCGGCTGGAACATTGATATATCAAAAGATGCAGTGTCGGAAATAAGAAAGTTTGCAGAGAAACCAAATAGTTTGGAATCTACTTGTTTTTTACTTAATGAACTGGGAAGAGCAAGAACCGAATTTTCAAATTACTTAAAAAAGAATGGTATGGCAGAACCTGCATCACTGTACCAGGAATCAGGAGACATCTTCTCAGAAATTGCCTTTAATATGTCTGTGACAACTGAAAAATTAAACATGATAATAAATAAAGAATCTGAAGCCATGCAACTACTGACTGAATAAAAATCTGTGGGTTGATAGCTCATGGAAAGTACTGCAGGGTACTGATATTTAAATATTATACCAATTTAAAAAATAAGTATTTTAAATTAGCTATTAAATAGATTTATTAAGTAATCTAACTGTTCTAAAAATTGGTTCGAAATTTCACTACTTGGGGCAGCCATAAAGAAATGTGAGTAAAATTATTTCCCTACTAATATCCTATTTATTCTATCGATATTTATTAATTCTGTCTTTAATAAATTGCTATTATTTATAATACAATTCATGTACTATTAAATAAAAATTAGAGATATTTCTATACATAATTAAGTTGGTGAAAATGAAAGACGAAAAATATGAAATAGCTAAAAAAAGAGTAAAAGAAATTAAAGATTTTTATACCCATTTAACCATTTTTGCTGTTGTGATCACAGTGATAATAATAATAAATTTGGTTCAAGGTGAATATAGATTCTATTGGTTCCTGTTTCCTTTTGGTTTTTGGGGTTTTGCAGTACTGATGCATGGTTTGAGGACATTTGTGTTTGGTAAAGGCAGTCGATGGGAATACAGGAAAATAAAGGAAATAATGAAACAGATGGATGAAGAAAAGTAAGGAGTATAAATGGAAGAAGAAAGAGTAGTTACCATAAACAATAAACAGCTATTATGTCTTTTCTGTGGTGGTACAGAGTTTAAGAAGGTAAATACTAAATTAAATGAGAAGTGGGCTGCCGGTCTCGGTATAGAAATGTTTAGTTCTGAAGGAGTTGCTTATATCTGTAAAAATTGTGGTTATAAACATGAATTTTTTAAATAAATTTGGCTAACTCAGGTATAAAAATATCCTAATTTAATAATAAAATATTAATACTTATAAAGATTAAAGTAAAAGTAGATTGAGATTGGATTAAATGCTTTTGTGTTTTCCATCTATTATGCACTATAATATTTTTTAAATATTCAGGGAATCTCGAGACTCAAAATTAATGGTATATAAATTGTAGAACAAAGCATATGGATATTGTTGTAAAGGTAGACAATTTAACTAAAAAATATGGTGATTTAATCGCAGTAAATGGTATCAGTTTCAGTATTGAAAAAGGAGAAATATTTGGGCTCTTAGGGCCTAACGGTGCTGGAAAAACAACCACAGTTGAGATGATAGAAGGACTGAGAAAGCCGGATAACGGAACCATTAAAGTATGCGGAATCGACTCTCAAAAAAATTCTGAAAATATAAAAGAACTAATTGGCGCACAGCTGCAAAGTACTACTATTTATGATCAAATCCGGGTAAAAGAAGTTATTGATCTTTTCGGCAACTATTATAAGAAATCAATCCCCTCAAGTGAGATTCTCGAGGAAGTGTCTTTGACTGACAAAAAAAACGCCTTCTATAGGACACTATCCGGGGGACAGAAGCAAAGAGTAGCTATGGCCCTGGCACTGGTAAATGATCCCGAGGTACTTTTTCTGGATGAACCAACCACTGGACTTGACCCTCAGGCCAGGCGAAATGTCTGGGCTATTATTACAGATTTAAGAAAAAGAGGAAAAACTATAATTTTGACTACTCACTATATGGAAGAGGCAGAACAGCTTTGCCAGAGGGTGGGTATTATAGATCATGGGAAGATCATTGCACTGGACACCCCTACTAATTTGATTACAAACTCCGGACTGGAATCGGCTATTGAATTTAGTTGTTTTCCAGAAAGTGCTGATAAGATTAAGCAAAAATTTAAAGGAGCAGGCAAGGTCAGTGAACTGGGCGACAATAGATTTATTCTTAACACCAAAGAGTCCTCTAAAACTCTTAAAGAACTGACCCGCTTCTCAGATGATAACAATATAAATCTGGAGAATATCTCAGTAAGAAAAGCTACTCTGGAGGACGTATTTCTGTTACTGACTGGTAGAAGCCTTCGGGAGTAAGAAGGAGCTGGATATGAAAGCATTAATGGGCCAAATAGCACTGGAAATTAAGTTGTTTCTAAGAAGAAAAGACGAGCTTTTTTGGAATCTGGCTTTTCCCCTGTTCTTCATGGTGCTATATGGCTTAATATACGGTGATACCATTTGGGGTGAGATCAAGGCTATTGACTATATGTTTCCAGGAATAATAGTAATGGCACTGATGGTCAATGGCATAATGGTCGCTGCCACTATATTTGTTGAAGAAAGAGGTAAGGGAATTTACCGCAGACTTTCCCTGACACCACTGAAGAGACATACCATAATCGGCGCACAAATCATACAGCGTTATATGGTAACCCTTATACAGACTATTTTACTCCTGGCCATAGGTATTTTTGGCTTCAAGGTCAATATTACAGGTAACTATTTCTACTTCTGGTTATTGCTTACATTTGGCTCGCTATGCTTCTTAAGTATAGGATTTGCTCTTGCTACCCTCATCAGAAGCACCAGAAGTGCTACACCTATTTGTTTGATCGTATTCTTTATGATGCTATTCCTGGGAGGCATTTTCTTCCCGCTTGATGTAATGCCTGATTTCATGTCAGTTATTGCAAAGTTTTTACCTTCAACTCATTTAAATGATGCCATAAGATTGGTTGTGATAGAGGGAGCCGGACTTGGCACAGCCTGGCTGGATCTTCTAATAGTGGGTGCCTGGTTTTTAGTCAGTTTAGTAGTATCAATTAAATTTTTCAGGTGGGAATAACTTAAGGAGGGATTATGGGGATATTATTATTAATCGTAGGAATTATTTTATTTGTTGTGGGAATTTTGGGCCTATTCCGTCCAATCGGGTGGGCTTATGTGAAAACGTGGCGTGCAATATTAGAAATAGTCACTGGATTTATAGTACTATTATTTGCTATCTTTAGCTTCTTTTACTAACAGAAATATCTATATCTCTTAGCAATCAGTATAGGCTCTTACTTCTGATTTTCTGAATAATGATTCCAATAGTAATGACTGCAAGACCTATTATAGTTGTTACTATAACCGATTGCGCTGGCGTGTTTTTATCGCCCAATCTTTTAATCAATATTCCTATAAATGCCCAATCAACAACCAGTGAGTAAAAGATATCATTTCTAATAAAAAGTACAGCTAATGTTATAAGAATTCCAACAGCAATTACCAAAACAGTCCAGAACTGTTCGCTAAGCCCAAATCTATCCCAGCCCATTTTTACCAATAAGGCCGTTACATTAGCAATAGTAGCTATTGTTATCCAGCCCAGATAGACACTAAAGGGAATATGTACAAAAACTTTTTCGGAATTACTTGAATCTGACTTACCTATTTTGAGCCGCAGGTAAATAACTATTAGAGATGCAAGAAGCATTATCATTATTATTAGAGATAACCAGACTATTTCATAATGCCATGCCAGTATCCAGCCGACATTTAAAATAGCAGAAATAAAGAATATTATTCCAATTCTTTCAAATAAACCTTTATCCTTTATTTTTTCTTTAAAGGCAGCAACCAGCTGATAAACAATAAAAAGGGCCAGCAGTATATAGATAATACCCCATATCGAAAAAGTAATACCTGCAGGAACAAATAAGTTCGGATATTTATCAGACAACTCTTCTGTTGTTTTATTATTTATAGGGAGTATGACAGCAAGTGAATTTACAATGACTATGGCTAAAAATCCGATCAGGTTTAAAAACGAGAGTAATATTTTTGTAGGTTTCTTATTCATTTTACCTCCAGTATCATTTTGTTGATAAATATAAAGAGGACATAATTTATTTATGAAGAAATTATAATACTTTTTTAAAATTTACTATATATCGTTATTATTCTTTAGTTCCAGCAAGCGTCGATACTGCCAGGCCCTTTCTTTGGCTATGGCAGTATCAATATCAGGGGGATTGGTGGCTCTATGGATAGCCTGTAAGGCATAATTTGCAGCCCTGATAGAATGAGCTGAAACATGTACAGTTGCCACTGCTTGACCTGCAGCACGAGCCGCAGAGCGAGCTGCATTATTCTCTCCCACTTCACGAGCTGCAGCATGAGATGCAAGTGCAGTCCTGCGTATGTCAGCCATCTTAAGAACTCCTGTATTTATCCATGAATTAAGTGCCTCAATAGCCTTTCGAGGGCGATTGTCTTCCGGATATTTTTCCTCAAAGTATTGAATGACATGCTCGACACAATCATTAGCCCATATGGCTAATGCTTTGTGGGAAGTTTTTTTTACGAGCTCTACAATTGATTTGTCTTTGTGTGTGA
>Ga0315539_1003098_pt1 | contig 11800 bp, 13 predicted proteins | sample SalMarSW160150MG_FD_203097 | JGI IMG/M metagenome (GOLD analysis project Ga0315539, IMG submission 203097) | Salt marsh sediment microbial communities from the Plum Island Ecosystem LTER, Massachusetts, United States - Salt Marsh Sediment SW1601-150 ... | reverse complement strand
GGCAGCTCGTCGTCCTGGAGAGCACCACCTATCCGGGCACGACCGAGGAGGTAATCAAACCCCGTATTGAGGAGCGCGGATTCACCGTTGGGAAAGATATCTTCCTCGCCTTTTCTCCAGAGCGGGTCGATCCAGGCAACAAGCACTACAAGACGAAAAACACTCCCAAGGTTGTGGGCGGTGTCACCGAGGCTTGTACTCAGGTGGCCAAGGCGATGTACGAACAGGTCATCGATGGGGAGATCTACGTGGTCTCTTCCCCCCGCGCTGCGGAGATGACCAAGCTTTTCGAAAACGTCTTTCGCATCATCAATATCTCCCTTGTCAACGAGATGGCCCTCCTCTGCGAGCGGATGGGGATCGATATGTGGGAGGTCATCGAGGCGGCGAAGACCAAGCCGTTTGGATTCATGCCCTTCTATCCCGGCCCGGGGCTCGGTGGTCACTGCATCCCACTCGATCCGTTCTATCTCTCCTGGAAGGCCAAGGAATACAACTTCACCACCCGCTTCATCGAGCTCGCTGGCCAGATCAACGATGCCATGCCCCACCATGTCCTGGAACGGTCGATGGAGCTGTTGAATGCAGTAGGAAAGTCTCTCAAAGGCTCCAACGTGCTCCTTCTTGGTGTGGCCTACAAGAAAGATATCGACGATCTCCGGGAATCCCCGGCGCTAAAGGTGGCAAATCTTCTATTGGAGGGAGGCGCCAATCTCTCCTATCACGATCCCTACATCCCGTTTCTTGACACAAGTCATCTTAAGATGAACTCAGTCCCCCTCGCCAGGGAAACCCTCTCCGACGTAGACCTCGTCATCATCACCACCGCGCACACGAACGTTGACTACAAGATGGTTGTCGACCATGCTCCACTCATCCTCGACACCCGCAACGCGACAAAGGGATTGGACTCCTCAAAGATCACCCGTCTAGGAGTAGGCACTCCATGAACCCAACGAACTCCATGAACTCCTGCCCCGTGCAATCACAACCAACACACCTATTTCACGGGGCTATGAACCCAATGAAGATTGCTATTCTCGGCGCCGGAAACTGGGGAAAGAATCACGTCCGCGTCTTCTGCAAGCTTCTGGGCGAGAAGAATATCATCGTCTGCGATCCGGATTCCTCTCGCCGCGAGACGATGAAGGCGGCGTATCCCGGCGTATCGCTCTCTTCCGAACAGGCATTGAGCAATGTGGATGCGGTTGTGATCGCCACCCCGGCCGTGACCCATTACGCTTTGGCGCGTGAGGCCCTGCTTGCGGGAAGACACGTCCTTGTCGAAAAGCCGATCGCGTTACACCCGAGGGAGGCGGAGGAATTAGTAGCTATCGCGAAGCGCAAGGAACGCATCCTGATGGTGGACCACCTCCTAGAGTATCATCCGGCGGTCAAGCGGCTCAAGGACCTCGTGGAGGAAGGAAAGCTGGGCAGACTCCTTCATCTTTCTAGCCAACGCCTCAACCTAGGAGTGATCCGCAGCGAGGAGAACGCGCTGTGGAGCCTCGCCCCGCACGATATCTCGGTGATCCTCTACCTCCTTGGCGAAGAACCGATCGAGGTGGCGGCCCACGGGGGGACCTACCTTCAGCCAGGGATCGAAGACGTCTGTTACCTTACCCTGCGCTTCGCCTCTGGGGCGCTCGGCCATGTACACGTGAGCTGGTTGGATCCGGTGAAGACTAGGCGGTTGACGGTCGTCAGCGAGCGCGCGATGGCCGTCTATGATGATCTTGCAGGGGATCAACTGATGTTTCACCACAAACGCGCCGCGGAACGCAATGGAAAGTACGTACCACAAAAGGGGAAAAGCGAGGCTATACCGGTAGTAGAGGTTGAGCCATTGCGCGCGATGGCCGAATCGTTCCTGGAAGCTGTGAAGACAGGCGAAAACCCGCTCAGCGACGGAAAGGATGGCCTCCGGGTGTTGCGTGTGCTGGAAGCGGCCCAAGAGTCGATGGAATCGGGCGGGAAACCCGTTCCACTGGGAGGCACTACATGAGAGACGTATTCATCCACGAATCCTCCTACGTCGATGATGACGTGGAGATCGGGGATGGAACGAAAGTCTGGCATTTCACACATGTGATGCGAGGATCGGAGATCGGGGAGAGGTGCACCCTAGGCCAAAACGTCCTCGTTGGTCCGAACGTGAAGGTTGGAAACAACGTGAAGATCCAGAATAACGTCTCGGTGTACGAAGGCGTGATTCTCGAGGACGGGGTCTTCTGCGGGCCAAGCTGTGTGTTCACCAACGTGGATCGTCCACGGTCAGGCTTCCCTACTGATCGCTCGAAGTATCTTAACACAGTGGTCAAGCGTGGTGCTACTATCGGTGCTAATGCCACTATCGTGTGCGGGCACACCCTGGGAGAGTACTGCTTCGTCGGTGCTGGGGCGATGGTGACCAAGGACGTTCCCGCTTACGCCGTTGTTTACGGGAACCCTGGCGAGATCAAGGGCTGGATCTGTCAATGTGGCCAGCCGCTCAAGTTCGTCAGTAGTGAAGCGGGATGTAACTCATGTAAAAGACGATACCGTAAGGACGGCGAGAACGTGTCACCGGTAGAGTAGCTAGTGGCTTGTGGCAGGTAGTCTGTGGGGGGAAGTATGCCAGAGAGTGTCGAGAATTTGGAGATCTGGAAGGACGGAGTGAAGTTAGCTGGCAGCATCCACGATCTAACTCGTGGTTGGCCTGCCGAGGAACGGTACGGGCTGACGAGCCAGACTCGGCGCGCAGCAGTGTCGATTCCGGCGAACATCGCGGAGGGTGTTGGGAGAGGAGGGCCGCGTGAGGCGGCGCGCTTTGCAAGAATTGCGCTCGGGTCCCTTTACGAATTGGGAACGCTCCTGCGCTTGGCGACGGACTTTGACTACATCAACACAGAAGGCTACGAACAGCTAAAGCCCAGGATTGAGACCCTTGCGAAACGAATCTCCGCCTACATCCAGTACCTGAGGAATCGCGAAGGGGCAGGTACAAGCGAGAAGCGATCAACCGTACAAGCTACGAACTACAAGCCACGTGCCACAGGCGTACAAGAGCTGGAGGACAACGAATGAACATCCCGATCTTGGATCTAACCCGCCAATACGATGCCATCAAGGACGATATCCATACCGCAATCCAGCGGGTACTCGCCTCGGGCCGATTCATCCTGGGGCCGGAAGTGGAGACGTTTGAACAAGGGATCGCCAAGTATTGCGGTGTCAACCACGCCATCGGGGTGGCGAGCGGCACGGACGCGCTTCTCCTGTCGCTCCGCGCGCTTGGCATCGGCCCCGGCGATAAGGTGATCTTGCCGAGCTTCACCTTCTTCGCCACGGCCGGCGTGGTTCACAACGTCGGCGCGACGCCCGTATTCTGTGACATCGACCCCAAGACCTACAACATCGATTCATCGGAAGTAGAGAGGCTACTGACTACAGGCCACAAACCACCCACTGAAATAAAAGCAATCATCCCCGTCCACCTCTACGGCCAAATGGCAGACATGGACGAGATCATGGCAATCGCCAAAGAGTACGACATCGCAGTAGTAGAGGACGCAGCTCAAGCCATCGGCGCAACCTACTACAGCAAGAGCTTGAAAGATTCTCCACCCACTACAAGCCACCAACTACAGGCTACTAGCCACTCGCCACTAGCTTCTAAGGCCGGCTCCATCGGCGATCTTGGCTGCTTCAGCTTCTTCCCCACCAAGAACCTCGGCGCCTACGGGGATGGCGGGATGATCGTTACCAACGACGATGCTCTCGCCGAGAGAGTGCGCATATTGCGGGTGCACGGTTCCAAACCGAAGTACTATCACCGCATGGTGGGAGTAAACTCCCGACTCGACGCCATCCAAGCCGCGATCCTCCGTGTCAAACTCCCACACCTTGACGAGTGGACCGCTGCACGACAGCGAGTCGCCGCCCGTTATGATGAGCTGCTCCAAGATGTGCAAGGCATCGAAATACCGTATCGAGCTCCAGATCGGTCAAACATCTTCCATCAGTACACGATTTGCGTATTAGATGGACGGCGGGATGCGCTACGCGATTTTCTCAAAGAAGAAGGCGTCGGCACCTTCGTATATTACCCCCTTCCTTTGCACCTCCAAGAGTGTTTCCAAGAGCTTGGGTATCATGAAGGGGACCTCCCCCAGTCTGAGCTTGCCAGCCAGGAAGTCCTCTCGCTTCCGGTTTTCCCCGAGCTTACAGAAAAAGAGCAGGATTATGTTGTGCAGGCGGTCAGAGCCTTTGCCAAAGGAAATAGATGAATAGGCAGTTAAAGGCTGAGGTTAAAAGCTTTTGCACAAGTATCACTGACATTCTTGGTGGAAGAGCAATATGAAAGGCGTGATTCTTGCGGGCGGGAAAGGTACAAGGTTGTATCCATTAACGAAGGTAACCAATAAGCATCTCCTTCCCGTCGGTAGAGAACCTATGATTTACAACCCCATCAAGCAGATGATCTCCGCAGGGATAAGAGATGTGTTGGTGGTAACCAGCACCGAGAACATGGGGGACATCGTGAATCTTCTCGGAAGCGGAGCTCAATTCGGCATCGATCTCACCTACAAGGTTCAGGAAGAGCCAAAAGGCATAGCCCATGCTCTCAGCCTTGCCGAAACCTTTGCCGCTGAAGAGAGGATCGTTGTCATACTTGGCGACAACATCGCGACGAGATCGATAAGCACCTACGTTGAGAATTTCAGAAAGCAGAAACACGGCGCCCGCGTTCTCCTAAAAGAAGTGAGCGAACCGTCGCGGTTCGGAGTTGCGGCCCTCGATGAGAAGAAGATCATCGAGGTTCAGGAGAAGCCCGATAATCCAAAGAGCAACTACGCTGTCATTGGCTACTACATGTATGACGCAAACGCGTTTGAACTCATCCGGCAACTGAAGTTCTCCGAGCGAGGGGAACTCGAGATAAGCGCCCTTAACGGCGAATACGTCAAGCGTTCAGAGATGGAGTATGACATTCTCGAAGGCGACTGGACAGACGCCGGGACGCTGGAATCACTTCAACTGGCCAACCAACTCCTCATGAAGTGCAATAACGAGATCCAGGAGTGATGGAGAGTGAAGGACTAAGAAGCGTTAGTTGTTGGTTCCTGGTTGTTTACCGTCTGTGGGCAACGTACCATGCGGTTGGGGTAGGTGAGGTCATGGCAGGATTCGAGGATTTGGAAGTGTGGCAGGAAGCACACAAACTGGCAGTTGAGGTGTACAAGCTGGCTAGACGGTTTCCGGCTGATGAGCGGTTTTGGTATACTGACCAGATATGCCGTGCCTCTACTTCAATTCCCACCAACGTGGCGGAAGGCACAGGGCGATACGGAAGACAGGATTTCAAACATTTCCCTTACATCGCTCGTGGATCTCTTGAGGAGACCAAATACCTCTTGCGGCTAGGCCAGGACTTGGGTTTTATAGCCCAAGGGGACTACGTTCGTCTGCTTGAGGGATATAACAGGGTAGGCAAGAAACTAAATGCTTTGATCAACTCCCTTCGCAAGGGGGAGTAACCTTGATAGAACAAGAAACCGACCACAAGAAGCCAAGAACTAAGAACCAGTCACTAAGAACAATCCTAGTCACCGGCGGTGCGGGCTTTATAGGATCGAATTTTATAAGATACTACCTCAAGGAACACCCAGATTGTTCTATATTGAACCTGGACAAGCTCACCTATGCCGGCAATCTAGCCAACCTGGCTGACATCGAGGCCAAATACGGCGCTATAGATCAGAACCAAGAACTACGAACTAAGAACAAGGAACAAAGATACTTCTTCGTCAAAGGCGATATCGCCGATCGGGTGTTAGTAAACAAACTCTTCGAGGAGGAGGATCCTGATGTAGTCATCAACTTTGCCGCCGAATCTCATGTCGATCGCAGTATTCTTGACGCTGCCCCCTTTATCGAAACCAACATCAAAGGAACCCAGGTTCTCCTAGACGCCGCCCGCACCCACTGGCTCGATTCCAGCTCTTCTAAGAACCAAGAACTAAGAACCAACAATCGCTTCATCCAAATCTCCACCGACGAAGTCTACGGCACGTTGAGCGAAACCGGCTGCTTCACCGAAGAATCCCCTCTGCAGCCGAACAGCCCGTATTCGGCCTCAAAAGCCTCTGCTGATCTCCTTTGCCGGGCATACTTCAAGACGTACGCCTTACCTATAGTTATTACCCGTTGTTCAAACAATTATGGCTCATACCAATTTCCGGAAAAACTAATCCCTCTAATGATCTACAAAGCCTCCCGTAACGAGAAACTTCCTGTCTATGGCGATGGAACAAATGTCCGAGACTGGATTCATGTTTTGGATCATTGTAAAGCCCTCGAAGCAGTTCTTCACGGAGGTAAAGTCGGTGAAGTGTATGATATTGGGGGACAAAGCGAGAAACAAAATACCGAGATCGTTCAGCTAATACTTAATCGATTGGGCAAATCCGAAGCTCTCATCGAGTTTGTAAAGGATAGACCCGGGCATGATCGGCGGTACGCTATGGATATTTCCAAGATCAAGAAGGATTTAGGATGGGAGCCTGAATGTAGCTTCGAGGAAGGGATGGAGAAGACAATACAGTGGTATTTAGATAATAAAGAATGGGTTAATCATTGTATTAGCGGTGAATATCAGAAATATTATGAAGATAATTATGGGAATAGGGATAGATAGCGATAACAAACGCGATTGCCGGGTTGGCTTAGAGGGGAGAAATAGATAAAGATATCAAAGGTAATGTAAATGCTTGGAGAGCCTTATAAAAGGCGGATAGATCGTCGGTCGGCAAGTGGGGCTTGTCCCACGTAGACCAGCAGCAAGTGATTAAGGGGGAAGAGGGATGGGAAGGAGGTTTTCTATCTCGGTAGTTGTGCCCGTCTACAATAGTGAGCCTATTCTACCGAAACTTGTGAGTAGGCTTCATCCCGTGCTAGATTCTTTGGCGGACCGTTATGAATTGGTGCTAGTGAATGACGGCAGCCATGACAAAAGTTGGGCTGTGATCGCCCGGTTGGCCGATGAGCACGATTGGATCCGTGGCATTGACTTGATGCGTAACTACGGTCAGCATAACGCGCTGCTAGCAGGCATTCGGGCGGCACAGTATGAAGTTATTGTCACCATCGATGATGACCTGCAGCATCCACCGGAAGAAATCCCACAATTGCTAGCCAAATTGGATGAAGGGTATGATGTGGTCTACGGCACGCCACAACAGGAGCAACATGGGCTGTGGAGGGATCTGGCCTCGCAAGTGACCAAACTGGCTTTGCAAACTACAATGGGCGTTGAGATCGCGCGCAATGTAAGTGCCTATCGTGCCTTCCGTGCTCAGGTGCAGAATGCTTTCTCAAATTATCAAGGTTCATTTGTTTCAGTGGATGTGCTACTCTCGTGGGGAACAGCCCGCTTCGCTGCGATTCCGGTGCGTCATGACCCGCGCCGGGTGGGCAAGTCCAACTACACCTTTCGCAAGTTGGCCACACATGCCCTCAGTATGATAACCGGGTTCAGCACATGGCCATTGAGACTGGCCAGCTTGATGGGTTTTGTGTTCACGCTTTTCGGACTAGGAGTACTGCTGTATGTATTGGTACGCTACCTGGTTCAAGGGGGTAGCGTACCAGGATTCACCTTTCTGGCTTCTGTCATCGCTATCTTGTCGGGTGCGCAGCTATTTGCCTTGGGCATCATTGGAGAGTACTTGGCACGGGTACACTTCCGTGGTATGGGACGTCCGTACAGTGTCATACGTGACGCTGTAGGATTCTCTCCTAACTACAAGGAGGATCAATCATGAGTTCAAATCAACTCCTTGTTTCTCTGTCCCCCATTGATGAGGAACGTTTTGGTATTCGATCTGCCCGAGCCTCGGGGGTAACTCTCGATACGTTACCTCCTGTGATGGATTTTTGCCGGGCCCACGGCGTAGTTTTGCTTATCGCTCGCTGTCTGACTTCCGAACTGCGGGTAGCTCAAGCAATGGAGCAAGAAGGATTTACTCTGATGGATACTTTGATTTACCATGCGCGCGACCTTGTAAAGACGCCAATTCCACCAGACACTGGGAAGGTCCCAATACGCCCAGTCCGACCTGGTGAAGAAGATGATGTGAAGAATGTTGCTGCTAAGGTGTTTCGTGGGTACTTCGGGCATTATCACGCGGACGACAGGTTAGATCGCAAAAAGTGCGATGAGGTGTACGCAGACTGGGCGTTTCGCTCATGTGTTTCGCGCGACGTTGCAGATGAAGTACTGGTGGCCGATCTGGATGGTTCTATCGTAGGCTTCGCTACTTTGCGACTCAATAGTTCGGAGGAGGGCGAAGGGGTTTTGGCTGGCGTCGTCCCTTCCGCTCGGAAGCAAGGTATCTATCTGTCCCTGCTGATTCGCCGGCTGGAGTCGTGCCTGTCAAAGGGAGCGCGGCGTATGGTTATCTCGACGCAGATAACTAACATTGCAGCTCAAAAAAACTGGGCTCGAGTAGGATTCGAGCCAAGGCATGCTTATTACACATTTCATAAGTGGTTTGATCAGTGCTAAGCTTAGTCTAGGAGTTAGGATACTTAAAACGGGATTTAATCCGGAGGTATTAAGGTGGCGATAGGGCACTTTTATGTCCTTGCTACGATTCTCCTTACGGTCTATGCCCAGCTTGTGCTGAAGTAGCAAATCTCGCATGCTGGCTAGCTGCGCATACATCGAGAACGCAGAGGATGTTGTGATTGCCGGACCGATCGGCACAGGTAAGACCCATCTGGCGATCGCCCTGGGGTGGAGACTGCTCGTAGGCGGTACCGGGTCGTCTTTACCAGGGCAGCAGATCTGGTGCGGGATCTCCTCGAGGCAAGGGATGCTCGTACCCTGGGGACGATGCACCAGCGTCTCAAGCGGGCGGCGCTGCTCATCGTGGATGAGCTGGGCTTCGTCCCGTTCGACCGCGCCGGTGGGGAGCTGTTGTTCAACCTGATCTCCGAACGCCACGAGCGCAAGTCGACGATCGTAACCACGAACCTGGCCCTCTCAGAGTGGGTGCAGGTGCTCGGTGATGAGAAGCTGACCACAGCCCTGTTGGACCGCCTTGCCCACCGAGCACACATCTTGACGACCAAGGGGCCGTCGTACCGCACGAACCGACGAAGGAAGGAGGGGGCAACTACGCAGAGCCCATGTATTGGAGGAGAAAGAAGTGTCTCTTAAAATGTACTGTTGTCAAGAAATACTTAAGAAAAGAAGGATCGCAAGTCAAAACTCTGTGCTTAGAGGTGAGGATTGGCGAAGGAGGTACCTCTTAGGGTACACTGCAGCCAGCCAGGGGGTGGGTCAAAAACTAAACGTTGCCCTGGGTCAATTTCTAAGCGTTGCCAGCAAAAGAAGATTGCAACAAGTGATTGATACTAATTTAACGGGCGTGTTCAATTGTGCTCGTGTGTTCGTGTCCCAGATGATCGAGCAAGCACATGGCAAAATAATAAGCATCTCAGCCTTCGTGGCTCTTAAGGGGAACATCGGTCAAGCGAATTATGCTGCTGCAAAAGCCGGTATCATAGGTTTTTCCAAAACCTTAGCTCTTGAGTTAGCGAGATACGGGATCACCGTGAACGTTATTGCCCCTGGGTTTATCGAGACTGATATGTTGAAGGAAGTCCCTGAGCGCATTCGAAAAAAACTTATCGAACAGGTGCCCCTAAAAAGTTTTGGTCAACCAAGCGATATCACTCAAGCTGTCCTCTATCTGGCAGGTGAATCGGGAGATTACATTACCTGCCAAGTTCTCAACGTCAATGGCGGGATCTATATGTAAAGGAGATATTCAAATGGAAGATTGTTACATTATTGGTGCTTTACGTACGCCGATCGGTAATTTTGGCGGAGGTTTGGCGAGTATACCTGCCCCAGAATTAGGTGGTCTCCTCGTCCGTGAGTTTATTGAGCGGAAGGTTTGCGCTCCGGATCAAGTGGGTCAGGTTGTCTTTGGCAACGTGCTCCAAGCGGGCTTGGGGATGAACCCTGCCCGCCAGGCAGCAGTCAGAGGAGGGATCCCTTATGATGTGCCAGCGTACACGGTAAATATGGTCTGTGCCTCGGGCCTTTACTCGATTGTTCTAGGTGATCAAGCGATACGCAATGGACAAGCTCACATGGTAATCGCTGGTGGTTTCGAGAACATGAGTCGTGCTCCCCGTGCTTTACTCAACTCGCGTTAGGGGAATCCAATGGGCCACGAGCAGGCAGTAGATTTGATGCTTATGGATGGATTATGGGATGTTTTTTACGATTGTCATATGGCCAATACAGTGGGAAGCCTCACACGGCGATACAAGATTCCTAGAGAAGCACAAGACAAATTCGCTTTGGAAAGCCATAAGAGAGCCGTCGCTACAATGCGTGCAGGCAAATTTGATGATGAAATCGTGCGCGTGCAGGTGGGCAAGAAGGAAGTAAAGCAGGACGAAAGACCTCGTGCTGACACATCTTTGGAAAAGCTCTCTGCTTTGAAACCAGTCTTTGACCCTAAAGGGACGATAACGGCTGGCAATGCTTCAGGTTTGAATGATGGAGCCGCTGCTGTAGTACTCTCTGCCGAGAAGATTTCATCTAATAATGGTGCGATCTTTGCAGAAATTGTCGATAGCGCGCTAGTCGCAGTTGACCCGATGGAGATGGGCATAGCACCGGTTTTTGCCATACAGAAGCTACTGGCCAAGACGAAGCTTAAGCTTGAAGATGTGGGATTGTGGGAGCTTAATGAGGCTTTTGCAGGGCAAGTTCTCGCGGTGCTTAAAGGAGTTCCCTTACCAATGGAAAAACTTAACGTCAATGGTGGCGCCGTTGCCTTGGGGCACCCCATTGGTTGTTCAGGAGCTAAGATCATGGTCACCCTTTTACATGAGCTGAAGCGACGAGAATTGGAGTACGGAGTAGCCGCTCTATGTGTTGGTGGTGGACTTGGTCTAGCGGTTCTAGTGCGGTATATTGGATAGAGAGAGAGCGTTTTCTTACTCAACCGTCACTACGCTCTTGAAGATCGGGACTTTGACATTGCATCTGCTTGCGCGAAGTGTGACGAAACATGATAGTGATTGGCAACCAGACGGCATAGGAGAAGTTCGTTGTGACTAAGAAAGTAGCGATAGTTCAGTCAAATTATATACCTTGGAAAGGATACTTTGATCTGATAAGCCTCGTCGATGAATTTATACTGTATGACGACGTGCAGTATACCAAGCGAGACTGGAGGAATAGGAATAGGATCAAAACAGCCAATGGTTCGATGTGGTTAACGATACCTGTGGAAGTGAAGGGAAGGTACTACCAAAAAATCAAGGAGACCGTCATCAGCGACCCAGAATGGAATCACAGGCACTGGAAGTTTATAGCCTATAACTATTCTAGAACAAAATACTTCCAAGAATATAGGAACATATTCGAGGACTTATACTTGGGTTGCAACGAGAAGTTTCTCAGCCGGATCAACTACCGTTTCCTCACCGCAATTTGCGAAATACTGGGTATAGAGACCAAGTTATCCTGCTCAATGGATTATCGCCTTATAGAAGGGAAAACGGAAAGATTGGTTGACTTGTGCAAACAGGCTGATGCAACGGAATATCTCTCAGGGCCTGCTGCGAAAGCCTACATTGATGAGGAACTGTTCAGGAAAGAAGGTATAGAGCTGCGGTATATAGACTATTCGGGATATCCGGAATACAACCAATTGTTTCCCCCGTTTGAGCACCACGTAAGCATAATCGACCTTATTTTCAACGAGGGGCCAGACGCTTTGAAGTACAT
>Ga0315539_1003097_pt1 | contig 11801 bp, 12 predicted proteins | sample SalMarSW160150MG_FD_203097 | JGI IMG/M metagenome (GOLD analysis project Ga0315539, IMG submission 203097) | Salt marsh sediment microbial communities from the Plum Island Ecosystem LTER, Massachusetts, United States - Salt Marsh Sediment SW1601-150 ... | reverse complement strand
AGTCGGTGTCCTTTCCTATCAGGAAGACCCAACGGCCTTGTTGCGCGGGTTCAGAAGGGTCTTGAAGCGGGGAGGCCGGATAAGCATACTCGATTTCGGCAGGGTTTTGTTCTTTCCCGGGCCCAAATACCTCAAGTCAACGGATGCGATAAAAAACACATTTAAGCGTGCCAGATTCAAAGAAGTAAATATAGAAAAACGCAGCGGGCTGTTCTGCGAATACTATTACATCACTGCAGTGAAGTGAGCGCGAATGAAGGTAAAAGACATAATGACCAGGGACGTAATAACCTTCCAGCCAGACAAAACGCTGCACTATGCACTGGAAATCTTTACGAAGAAGGGCATTTCGGGGGCCCCGGTTGTCGAGGATGGCAAGCTAATCGGTCTGATAACGGAACTTGACATCATAAAGGTTCTTGACATCTACATGCCGAAGATACATTTCACTTCCGTGCCACAGTTTTTTCTGGTGCTTGCCGGCTTGAAGAGCAAAAGAAAGACAACTGAATTGAAGAAAAAAATAATGGCCGCGTCAAAGCTCAGGGTAGATGATTTCATGACCAAGCAACCAGTGGTGATAGATAAGAAAGCGGATATAATGGAGGCCGCCAGGCTGATAGACACATATAAAGTAAACAGGCTGCCTGTGATCGAGGATGAAAAGGTGGTCGGGATACTGACAAGAAACGATATAATAAGGGCGGTGGCCAAGCTGGACGGAGAACTTTTGCGAAGAAAGCAAAAATCTTAAAAAATGGTTTAATTTATTTACTGAAGTTTTGCGATTTATGTGAAAATTATATTTCCAGGAAGCAATAAATATATAACTGGTGTTGAAAATGATACCAGTTATAGAATTCCCCTCGTTGGTACAAAATACTGCCTGTTTCTTTTCTTCTTTGTTTTACAAGAGGCAGTCAAAACATTGCAAAGAGTATGTGACAGGCCTCATAATCTCGCACAAGTATACCATAAACACTATGAATTCTGTCTTTATGCAGTCCAATGACCAGAGTGCATTGAACAAGTTCCTCACCAGTTCAGACTGGGACGAAAAAGCTGTAAACGACAAAAGACTTGAATTGCTGCAGCAAAACAAGAAAACGAAATGGAAGCCTTACGGGATTGTCGCCATAGACGACACGCTGTGCCATAAGACCGGAAAGGACATAGAAGGTGCCGGCAAGTTCTATGACCACGCGGAGCACAAAAACGTGCTTGCTCACAACCTTGTGACAAGCCACTATACAGACAACGAAATGAGTTATCCGATAGACTTCAGGTTGTATCACAAAGACGGTAGCAATACGGCCAAGCAATACGGGTTCAGGACAAAGATAGAGTTGGCCATTGAGCTTATACGTGACTGCATGTCAAGGGACATGCCCGTCAACGCCTTTGTCTTTGATTCGTGGTTCCTCTCAAAGGAAGTTGCCAAGGTTATCAATGACTATGAGAAGGTGTATGTCGCCCCGTTGAAAAGCAACAGGCTTGTAATGGTTAACGGAAAGTATATTCCGATTGCCAAATTCGCCAAAAAGCTCAAAGCAAAGGATTTCAACAAGGTGAAGATAAAGGACAGTGTGTACAAGACCTACACCTTTATTACAAGAGTGTCGAAGCTTGGAAAAGTGAGGGTGCTGATAAGCTATGAGAGAGGTGTAAAGAATCCTTCATTATTTGTTACGAATGAGCTTAACTGGGAGGAAAAGCGTATCCTGAAAACATACCTGAAACGGTTCACCATAGACACCTTCTACAAGGAGGCCAAGCAAAACCTGGGCTTTGGGAGCTATCAGGTGAGAAAGCTCAAGGGTATCATGAGGCATTGGTATCTCGTATTTCTTGCCTATAGTTTATTGAAGCTTGGTGCCGCTACCGGCAAACTTGGAAGATGGACTGATGCCAAGACCATTGGCAAGGCCTGTAGGGATGTTATAATGGAGAGTCTCGATTCCCTTGTGAGATGGCTCTATGAAAAGTTCAGGTGCAACATGAACATAGGAGGTATTATGGAACTGTTAACCTTAAAAATCGCAAAACTTTAGTTATTTAATTTATTCTGTTCAATTAGGATTATGGAAGGTTATGTGAAGGGCGCTAGTTTTTCCCAGAAAATGGAACTGGACCAGGTCTTCATGACCGATGAAAAAATACTGGAAAAAATCGTTTCTAGCGCCGACCTTAAAAAAACCGAGACAGTTCTGGAGATAGGAACCGGTTCGGGGAACCTCACGAAAATGCTGGCACTCAAATCAAAAAAAGTGATTACGATAGAAATTGACCCCAAACTGAAACCCATTTTGCTTCGGGAATTTAAAAAAACGAAAAACGTGCAAATTGTTTGGGGAAATGCGTTGGAGGTTCTCGCTAATGAAAATCTGAGATTCGACAAGATAGTCAGTAACCCGCCCTATGCTATAGCCGAGCCTCTAATAAAAATGCTGTTCGGGAAAAAATTCAAGGCAGCCATTTTAACCCTGCCCTGGAGATTCGTGGAGAGGCTGACGGCAAACCCTGAAGGACATACTTACTCAAAACTGTCTTTGTTTGCCCTGACTTTTTTCAGGATAGAAACACTGTTGAGAGTGTCTAGGAGCGCATGGTCTCCGCAGCCTGACACGCTGAGTTTTATCGTGAGATTAAGTCCAAAGAAACCTGCTAATGAGCCTGACAGGATATGGCGGGAACTAATCCTGCAGTCTGACAAAAAACTGAAAAACGCCATGCGCGAAGCGATTATAAAATCTCGTCTGAAATCGGGACCCCGGAAAAGCACAAAGAGACTTGCAAAAAATGCAATAGAGGATGCCGGTTTTCCAAAAAAACTGCTGGAAAAGAAGATCAGCGAAATGGGCCTGGAAGAGCTCAGGGAGATTATGAATAGACTCGACAGGGTTTGCAGGGTTTGATATAAAATGGCTGCTGGATAAATCAACTCCCAAGGCTTGGGGGCAGTTTTCATGCAGGCAGGTGTGCTTTCCCGCCGGAGGTTTTGAGATGCGATATAAACTGGTATGCTTTGATGTCGATGGCACGATCATAGACGATTTGACGTCTATTTGGGCGACAGTCCATGAGAAGCTTGCCATAGACAAGGAAAGGGTGGCCAGGGCGATGGAAAGATTTTGCAAGGGAGAAATCACCTTCAGGGAATGGGCAGACCACGACATCAACCTCTGGAAAGAGAAAGGTGTTACTAAAAGGGATTTGATTGACGTGGTCAAAAAACTCCAGCTGATGCCTGGGGCCAGGGAAACTCTCATCGAGCTTAAGAAAGGGGGCTGTAAACTGGCTGTGATATCCGGGGGGCTGAACATAGTCCTCGATTATTTCATTCCGGACGCCGGAAAATTCTTCGATTACATCATGATAAACAGATTGTTATTCGGTGAGCATGGAAAAATAACAGGGATAGAGCCTACCGATTTTGAGATAAATAAAGAAGAAGGCTTGAGAAAAATTGCCAAGAAAGAAGGGATGTCGTTGGGGGAATGCGTTTTCGTGGGCGATTCTGACTATGACATAGAAATCGCAAAGGTGGCGGGGCTGAGCATAGGATTCAACCCCCATCCCGGACTGGCAAGGGTCTGTGACGTCGTTGTCAAGAAGAAAGACCTGGGAGAGATCCTGAGATACGTAGAATAGATCTCAACAGATTTCATCAAACTTGTTTCCTCAGAAATTCCTCGATCCTGTCCATGCCTTTTTCGATAGTCTCGGTTGAGCAGGCGTATGACATTCTGACATAATTCTCTGCGCCGAAGGCTGATCCTGGAACCACAGACACTCTTCCGTGTTCAAGCAGTTGCACCGAGAAATCCAGTGAGTTTTTGATTTCGCCTTTAAAGCACCCGGCCACATTTGGGAAGACGTAGAAAGCACCCTGAGGTTTGGTGCAGATGATCGGATGAATTTCATTGAGCCTTTCCACGATCAGGTCTCTTCTTTTTTTGAATTCTTTGACCATAGACCTGACGGAATCCTGTTCGCCGGTCAGCGCGGCAAGATACGCTTTTTGAGATATTGAAGTCGGGTTAGAGGTTGTATGAGACTGAAAATTGCCTACCATTTTCATAACAGCGAGAGGGCCGGCAGCCCAGCCTATCCTCCATCCGGTCATGGAATAGGACTTTGATGCACCGTTTATGGTGATGGTTTTTTCCTTTATGTCAGCACCCAGACTGGCGATGGAAACATGCTCGCCTTCATATACGATGTGTTCGTATATCTCATCCGAAATCACAAAGATATCATTGTCTACGGCAATGGAGGCTATCTTTTTCAGTTCGTCCCTGTCATAGACAGCTCCGGTTGGATTGCCAGGGGAGTTGAGCAAGATAATCTTGGTTTTACCTGAAACCCCCTTTTCTATGTCACTGGCTAGCAACCTGAAACCATTTTCTTCACTGGTTTTAACAAAAACCGGCTTCGCATCACACAATTTGACCTGCTCGGGATAGCTCACCCAATAGGGGCTGGGTATGATGACCTCATCACCTGGGTTGCATAGGGCCTGCATGGCATTATACAGGCTGTGCTTTCCCCCGCAACTCACCACTATCTGTTCAGGGGCATAGTGCAGACCGTTCTCAACTTTGAGCTTTTTTGCTATAGTTGCCCTCAGCTCAGGCATTCCGGTGGCGGCGGTGTATTTCGTGAATCCTGATTTTATGGCGGAAATTGCAGCTAGCTTGATATTGGCAGGCGTGGCAAAATCAGGTTCCCCGGCGGTGAAGTTAACAACATCCACGCCTTTTGCTGACAACTCCTTCACCTTGGCGTTTAAAGCCAGTGTTGGGGACGCCGATATGTTGCTCATCTTTCTGGACAGAGACATGCTATTTAATTTAGGAGAAGTATTAAAATATTTACTTCTTGTTCGATTCTTCTGTCCCCTTCTTGCCGCGTTCAGTTCTCAGTTTCTTTCCGCAGTTGAAACAGAATTTGTCCGCTTCCTTGTTGGCAGCGTTGCATCTCGGACATATGACAACCTTGGCCACCATTTTTTCTCCGACTACCTCTATCGCGCCGGGCTCTACGGCTATCTCTGGACGCTTGATCTTGGCTTCCTTGGTGGGTTTCCTCCTCAGCTTGTTCCCGCAGCTGTAGCAGTAGAAATTCTTCTCCTCGTTTTCAGCGCCGCATCGCGGGCACACCAGCTCTATCACGTCGGCCTCGGTTGGTGCAAGTTTCCCGCTCTTTATATCCTCCATTTCGATTTGCATTATTTCCTGGGGCCCCATGTGCCTCTCGGCAGGTCCCCGCCTGAAGACGCCTAATATCCCCCCTCTTTTTGGTTCAATTGGCTCTCCCCTTTCCACAACCCTTTCTTCTGGCCTTACTTCCTTCACCTGCTCGGCAACAGGCTGGGATGCGGCCTGTTCTTGAATAGCGACAGATTGTGTGGGGGCCGGCTCCTTGCCGGCAGCAACCTCAGGTCCACCTTCCCTCATCAGGTCTTCTATGCCAAACTGTCCCAGCTGCCTCATCCTTCTGCCATGTGCTGAACCAATCGCGGCGACTCCCAGACCAACCAGCATCACAACGAAACTGGATGGCCCTCCGTTATTTATAAGCAAGTAAACACCGATCAGAATTACCATCAATCCAATAACATATAGCCAAACAACCTGCAGATATTTTGACATCATATTAAAATAATACAAGCGGAGCAATATAAAATATTATGCAATGGCTGGAATTGGCTGGCTCTGATGAGAAAAACACACGCAGGGGACTCGCCAGATACAAAAAAATTCTGGGTGGGGAAGAAATGCCCAAATTCAAGCTCGCACTTGAAAGCGGCCTGCTGCCTGAAAAAATAAAGCAAGCCCAAAAAATCCTCAAAAGATGCGAGCTGTGTGAGAGGAAATGTAGGGTGAATAGGGTTGATGGTGAAACCGGGTTCTGCGGAGTCGGGAACGAGCCGAGGGTCTTCGGTGCCCATGCACATTTTGGCGAGGAGCCCGAACTCATCCCCAGCGCGACCCTGTTCTTTTCTGGATGCACCATGCGCTGCGTCTATTGCCAGAACGCCCCCGAGTCTGTTGAATACGATCGGGGAGTTGTATGGGACCCAAAAAGAATTGCCGAATGGATAGAGCAGATGGCAAGGCAGGGGTGCAAGAACGTGAATTTCGTCGGGGGAGACCCGACCCCCAACCTGCCCTGGATACTCGAAGCGTTGAACAAGGTTGATGCGAACATACCCGTGGTCTGGAACTCGAATTCGTATTATTCCAAAAAAACGGCGGATTTGCTCCGGGACATCGTAGACGTTTACCTGCTTGATTTCAGATATTTTGATGAAAAATGCGCTGTGAGGTTAAGTTCCGCGCCTGGATACCCGTCTGTCGCCAAAAGGAATTTCATGGCAGCAGACAAAGACGCGGAATTGCTGATAAGAATACTAGCCATGCCTAATCACATAGACTGCGACGCCAAGCCCATAATCAAATGGATTAAACAAAATTTGGGCCCTGGAGTAAGAACCAACATCCTGGCCCAGTACAGGCCCTGCTGGCATGCGGACGAACACAAAGACATAGACGAGCCGCTCTCCATGTCAGATTACGAGCTTGTTCATTCGTACGCGCTAAAGATTGGGCTGAACAATCTTGTCAGATAATTGTCAGCTAATTTTTGGGAGGTTTTTCGACAAATCGTCAAGATTTTCAAGAACTTTCTTGGGGGTGTAAGTTTTCAAATCCTGAACTACATTTCCATCTTCTATCGAATCGATGCTCATGGGCACGGCGACTCCGTCTATGGTTTTCGCATCGCTCATGTGCAGAGAGAAGGGGCATCTTGCCAGCTTACCGCTCGGGGTCTGGCTGGGGTCTATGTTGATAGTGCCTTTTATTTTTTCATGCCCTCCCCCCGCCTTGATCCCGGTCTCTCCCTTTATCTTTTCTGCCCATCTCCCTGTAAACGATGCGAGGGGGTCATTCTTGGAAAACTGTACATGCTTGTCATAAAATTCCTGATTTACCGGCCGACGGAGGAAAACATAAACGTGGAAGGAATTGCCGGTGAACATCAGGAACAGCTCATTCTTCCCTGTCACCCGGTTGAATTCTTCATCGTTTTCGATATGCTCCAGCAACGCGGCAGCCACTTTTGCGGCATCTTGAACGGGGATTTCCGGGGTCTTGTCTATGTCATAGAAAATCCTGTCCATATCCTTGCCAGCACCCTCGCCATTGGTCGCGTAAAAGAAGTCGCACAACTTGCGCGGCAAGAAGTAAAGCCATATCTTTGCTTGTGCGGGTGTAATCTTTGCCTGTGCATCGCCAAGCGATTTTATACTTTTTCTGATTTCAATGAAATTGTCGTCAACGTTTTTTACGAATTCCTGTGCTGTCAATGGCTCCATCTTCGAGCCCCTTTTAAGCAGCAAAGGACCGTGAGGGATCCAGACCTTCGTTGCCATCTCTCGCGAGCCCAGAAACTTGATCAGGCGTTCCGCAACGCTCGCATAATAAGGCAGGACCTCGAGCTCTCCGCCCGGTTTTATCACATCGCCATGTTCCAGCAACCAATCGAACATGATAAGAGATTGTTTTTTATACTAAAATGTTATTAGCGGAAGTTCCCGGACCCGTGTTAGCAATAGAAAAATTATTTAAGGGATTTTAAAGCTACTTCTTCTCTTCGAGCAGGACGGCGTTGACAATGCCGTCTTGCCCCGGCCTTGATGTCACCTTGGCGGTGCCAATCTTTGTTTCCACCACCGCACCAAGGGTTATGATGTTTCTCCTCACGTAATGCGGATTCGCTTCGCTTTCCTTCACAGAAATAACCTTCGCCCTGGTCACCTTGCCAGTCTTCGGATCAGCCACGTTGACAGAGTCCACCGCCGAAAGCCTTAACTTGACAGAGCCGCCAGTCACCCTCTTTTTCGCTACGTGCCTCTCACCTATCTTGGTGTCTATGAACATAGCGCCCCTGTCGGTCCTTCTCTTCTTCCTGCTCCTCTGCAACCGGCCGCCGGTCGGTTTCTTCTTTGACCTCAAATGCCACAATGCCATACTTGCACCTTATCTATCTATAATGGCGATAGCTTTATATATATTCAGTTTTAATATAGTCAAACAGGCATCGCTTGATGCTGGCGCTTATCGATTAAAAAGAGGAAAGGTGATTTGATGCAGAGACCTTTGGACGTTCTTGGATCAAGCCAAGACAAGAAAGTAATAATACAGCTGAAGTCCGGTGGAAAGATAATGGGCACTCTCAGGGCCTTCGATTCACACATAAACGTATGGCTGGACGACGCGGGTATGGAGGACAAGGAAAACAACCTGAAACTTGGAAAAGTTCTTGTGAGAGGTGACAACATAGTTCTGATATCGCCAGAAAAGTAATATCGCAGGGCTGGTTTTATGGTAAAGGGACGCCGTCTTTTGGTAAGAGGAACAAGAGTATTTAAATTAACAGAAAAAAGGAGAAAAGCTTCTTAAATGTTTTGATATAAATAATTTGAGAGGAGACTGAAATGACAAAAGGCACACCATCATTTGGTAAGAGGAACAAGAGGACCCACATCATATGCAGATTATTATACTGTAACGTATTTGCTGTATAGTAAGCATAAAAGATGCGGGAACCGGAGCTATCACGTCAGGGACAAGGTATGCTCGGCGTGCGGCTTCGGCAAGAGCAGCAAGCTGCGTAAGTTCGCATGGCAGTGGAAGAGACTGGACGGCTCAAGAACAAAGTAAACTTCTTCACCCAATTTTAATCCCCACATTTATTAATCTCACCCACTATTATATCTCATTGTCGGGCCCATAGCTCAGTCTGGTAGAGCAGCCGGCTCTTAACGAGCTTTTTAGAAAAAGGCTCGAGCAAAAAAAGAAACATGGGAGAGACCGGAAGGTCGCGGGTTCGAATCCCTCTGGGCCCATTTTTTATTATAGGCATATTTATTTTTTTCCTTCAATAATATAACATGACAAACCATGCTCGCTCCAGACCGGATATAGTTCTTGGAAATGATATCCTTGGAATGATGATTTCTGATGCTTTGGTACATGGTGTAATGGTGCCCTTCAGAAGGGAGTATCACCCAGACGGCTCTCCAATCCCAATGGTTGATATGAAATACACCTTGAACAATTACGAGGATTTTGAAGGCAAACACATTCTTACTGTGTATAGAAGACACATGCTGCCAAGCAGGGATGATGTTGCAAGGCATCTTACGAATTATCCGAGACTTGTCGCAAACCTTACCAATACCGAAACCTTCAATGTCAGGCAGGTGGATGTCGTCTACCCGTACTGGATTTGCGGCAGGCAGGATCACAACCCCAGGACAGACCCGGATGAAGACATGAGACGAAGAGAGAAGGGAAGGGGCATTGAATACGAAAATGATGCAACTTTTTTCAAGGCCGCTGGGGCCAGAAGAATTTTAACATTCCATCCACACTTCCACAGGATGTACGGAGTAACGGACGTTAAAGGTATAGAGGTTGCGTGTCTTGATGCAGTCCCTGCAATGGTGGAATACGCAAGGAACGAGTTTGGCATCGGGGATGGTGACTGGCTGGTTGTCAACCCCGACCTGAAACCTACAAGAAAGGGCTACGATATTGCTCTCGCATTTGCCAGATATGCGGAGCTTCCCTCAGACCATCTTGAAATGGCGAGGGCACAAGGAAGCGAAAAAATCATCCAGGGAGACGATGTAGACGCCAAAGGCAGAAACGTCTTGATAGTCGATGACATAGGTTCGACTTTCGGCACCATGGAAACTGCTATACGGCACATAGAGCACCCTGGGCGGGTTTATGCGGAGGTCGTGCATGCCACGATGCCTCATGAAGGTCTGAACAGGTTAAGGTCTATGCTCAGGGATTCTGACTGTCCGCTAAAAGGTGTAGCTGCGACTCATACTATTGATTCCGACATCTCGGTGATACCAATTCACAACGAAGTTACCGAATTCTACACGGGCAATGATAAATACAGACAGGCAGCACAACAAGCTGGCATCTGATTTGGTTGCAAGAAAAAACTAGTTCTGATGTTGATGAAAATATCAATTTAAGCCATCAGAGCTAAAAATATTCAGATCGGTGCTTTTATGGACGAATATCATGATTACCTGGAACTTGCAAAGCATGCCTCGGTCTCAGCGGGAAAGCTGTTGATGCGCAAGTTCATGCGTATCGATAAAATAAATTACAAATCAGAGCATGATCTGGTGACAGAGGCCGATCTGCTCGCGGAGCGCCTGATAATCTCGCTGATCAAAAAGAAATGTCCCGACCACTGCTTCCTAGCGGAGGAGAGTGGAAAAAGTGGAGGCAAGTCTGATTATACGTGGGTCATCGACCCCCTGGACGGCACTTGCAATTTCGCTTACGGCATCCCCCTGTTCGGCGTTTCTATAGCCCTGCTCAAGCGCAAGGAGCCGGTGCTGGGCGTGATAAACATACCCATTTTCAACCAGCTCTTTTACGCAGTTAAAGGCGGCGGTTCTTTTATGAACGGAAACCCTGTCAAAGTTTCGCAGAGAAAGCGCATCAAAGAAATGCTGCTGCTGCACGATTCGGACTTTTTTCTAAAGAAAACGGAGATGATGGCATCCCTTGACAAACTCATAGACCGGGTTTTCAAGATCAGGATGCTGGGGGCGGCAACCCTGCACTTCGCCCAGATTGCGCTCGGCTCTGCTGATGGGTGGGCAGAGCACAAAACAACGCCCTGGGACATAGCCGCCGGCTGCCTGCTGGTCGAGGAGGCCGGGGGGCTAGTCACGGATTTCGATGGAAATCCCTGGACGCCCTGGTCCAAAAACCTGCTCGTTTCAAACGGCAAGGCCCATCAGCAAATACTGGAAATAATCAGGAAGCCGGTTTGATGTGCTTGATTTGATTGACAGGGACAGGAAAAACGGCATCTTACCTCATTTATCTTTTACCTACATTTTACCTCCTGCCTCCTTTTACCTATTATCACCTAGCTAAATCACCTAGCTAACCGACTAGCTATTTACGAAGTAAAACTAGACAGAAAGATTAATTTACTAATTTGGGCACTTACATTAATATATATGCCCAATTTTAGATTCCCTAGGTCCCATGTGCTCATTATCGTCACACTCGCTGTTTTTTTCATGTTTCTCGCTCCACTCACTTCCAAAGCTGATACTCCTCTTCCCGACTGTGCAGACATCACATCGCCAGGGGTCTATTATCTTGATAACGATGTGAATTCCACCGGCACTTGTTTTAATATCACATCAAGTGACGTAATCCTTGACTGCCATGGGCATGTCATAAATGGCTCCAAAGTTACAAGCACGTACGGGATAGTTGCTGTGTCTTCAGCCGGAAACGAATTCACAAACATAACCATAAAGAACTGCAATACCACTAATTGGCACGTTGGCATTCGCTTTGATTACGTCAACAACAGCATAATCTCAAATAGCACTAGCTATTACAATGGTTGGCGTGGAATCCGTCTTCACTCAAGCTCAAACAATACCCTAACCAACATCACAGCAAATAATAATGTTTACCACGGAATCCATCTTACCACAAGCTCAAACAACAACATCTTGACAAACATCACAGCAAATAATAATACTGAAAATGGAATCTTTTTTTACTCAAACTCAAACAATAATGTCTTAATCAAGATCACAGCAAATAATAATGATATAGGAGGAATCGCTCTTTACGCAAGCTCAGACAACACCCTAACCAACATCACAGCAAATAATAATGTTTACCACGGAATCCATCTTACCACAAGCTCAAACAACAACATCTTGACAA